>JGI10211J34971_10000004_pt1 | contig 150430 bp, 134 predicted proteins | sample Etolagsediment_FD_34971 | JGI IMG/M metagenome (IMG submission 34971) | reverse complement strand
CGCGGACATAAAATTCGCCAGTTAAGCGAAGACGAACTGGACAAAGAGTTGGCTGAAGGCAAGATCAAACCACTGAAGCTTGGCGGCTCGCAGGAGCGCAAGAAAAAACCCACTGCCAAACTTGGCAGCGGGTTTCATTTTTAATCCCTCGTATATTCAGTTTTTGGCTGGTTTAAACCTGTAGCAACAGCCTCGCAGGGTCTTCCAGCACATTCTTGATCGTCACCAAAAACTGCACGGCTTCGCGGCCATCGACAATACGATGGTCATACGACAATGCCACATACATCATGGGGCGGATTACGATTTCACCCGCTTCCACAACTGGCCGCTCGATAATACTGTGCATACCCAGGATCGCGCTTTGCGGCGGATTCAGGATAGGTGTCGACAGCATCGAACCAAACACCCCGCCATTGGTGATGCTGAAGGTTCCGCCTGTCAACTCATCTATACCCAGTTTACCGTCGCGAGCGCGTTCGGCCATGTTGCGGATACTGAGTTCGACATCGGCATACGACATCTGATCGGCATCTCGCAAAATTGGTACCACCAGCCCGCGCTCAGAACTGACTGCAATGCCAATATCGAAATAATCATGGTAGACAATATCTGCGCCATCGATGGAGGCGTTGACCGCCGGGAAGCGTTTCAGCGCCTCGACCGCCGCCTTGGTGAAAAAGGACATCATGCCCAGCTTGGCGCCATGTGCTTTTTCAAAGCTGTCTTTATACTTCGCCCTCAGGTCCATCATCGGTTTGAGGTTGACCTCATTGAACGTGGTCAGCATCGCTGCGGTATTTTGTGCCTCTTTCAGGCGTTCCGCGATACGTTGGCGTAACCGGCTCATGGGAACGCGCCGGTCGTTACGCGCACCCCCAGCGGAGAGAACGGGTTGCACTGTCGAAGCCTGTGGCGGCGGTGTGGCTTTAGCCGCTGCAGCTTGAGGCGCGGGGGGGCTGGACCCGGCGCTGGCTTCGATATGGTTTTCCACATCCTGTTTGGTCACCGCGCCCTTGGCGCCCGTGCCCTTGATATCCGCGACGTCCAGTCCGTGCTGTTTCATGAGTTTGCGCGCGGCGGGCCCTGCTTTGGCTTCTGCGCTGTCGTCGGGCGCCGCTGCCGCAGCGTCCAGCGCAGCACTCGAAGCGGCTTCTGTATCAATCACACCCAGTATTTCGTTGGCGATTACCGTTGCGCCTTCTTCTTTATCAACCGATTTCAGGACACCACTGGCCGTGGCCACGATTTCAAGAACGACCTTGTCTGTCTCCAGTTCGACGATCAGTTCATCCTGCGTGACGCTATCCCCCGCCTGCTTGTGCCATGCACCGAGTGTGCCTTCAGACACGGATTCGGGCAGTACCGGTACTTTCAATTCTACCAACATGTTGTTTCTCTCTTTTGTTCGCTCTTTCCAGGATTATTGCTCAAAGGCATTGGTTAAAAGATGATGTTCCTGCTCCAGATGCAGCGCCATGTATCCCACTGCGGGCGATGCTGACGCCTTGCGCCCTGCATAGATCACGGGCAATTTACCGCAGGTTTCGTGCAACTGATTCTGGATGTACCACCAGGTGCCCTGATTTCTGGGCTCTTCCTGACACCAGACGACCTTCTCCAGGTTCGGATACAATTTCAGCTGCTCGGTGATTTCATGCCCCGGGTAGGGGTACAATTGCTCGAGGCGCACGATTGCCGTGCTGTGATCGTATTTCATCTGGCGGGTTTCGTGCAGTTTGAAATAGATCTTGCCACTGCACAGGATCAGGCGTTTTACCGCTGAGGGATCGATATCATCCGTTTCACCGAGCACAGGTTCAAAGCGCCCTTTGGTCAGGTCATCCAGCGGAGAAACCGCCGCTTCATGACGCAACAGGCTCTTTGGCGACATGACGATCAGAGGCTTGCGAAATCCACCGCGCACCTGACTGCGTAACAGATGAAAGATCTGTGCTGGCAGGGTCGGCATAACAACTCGCATATTGTCCTGTGCACACAACTGCAGGTAACGCTCAAGGCGAGCCGAGCTGTGTTCCGGGCCCTGCCCTTCGTAACCGTGAGGCAGCAGCATCACCAGATGACACAGGCGTGACCATTTGACCTCACCGGATGATATGAACTGGTCGATAACGACCTGCGCGCCATTGGCGAAATCGCCGAACTGGGCCTCCCACAATACCAGAGACTCCGGGTCGGTCGATGCGTAGCCGTATTCAAAAGCCAATACGGCTTCCTCGGACAAAAACGAGTTGATGATCTCGATGCGCGCATTACTATCCTGAAACTCTTTTAAAGGTACATGAATACCGGCGCGAGATTCCTGATTGTGCAATACGGCATGGCGATGAAAAAAGGTGCCGCGCTCGGAATCCTGGCCGGAGAGACGGACAGATGTGCCCTCGTGCAGCAATGTCGCATAGGCCATGGTTTCAGCAAAACCCCAGTCACAGAACACCTCTTCGTCTACCATCATCTGGCGTGCGTCCATGATTTTTTTGACCCGGTGATGCAGGGTGAAATCTTCGGGTAGTTCCAGCAACTTACGCCCAATCTCCTTGATCGTCTGTTTGTCGACACCGGTTTCAGGGATGTCGTGGATGTTACCGTGCAGGTATTTGTCCCATGATTTGCGGTTTTCCGCTTCCAGCGGACAGATCGTGTTGAGCGCGACTGTACCGCCGTTTTCCAGCGCCTTGCGGTAATCGGCCACCATCTGGTTTACAGTCTCTCGATCGACTATACCGTCATCGATCAGGCGCTGTGCGTGTCTGTCCACGATGCGTGGGTGGTTGCGAATCGCACTGTACATTTTAGGCTGGGTTGCGGCGGGCTCATCCGCCTCGTTGTGCCCATAACGGCGGTAACAGATAATATCGATCACCACGTCACGATTGAATTTTCGCCGGTACTGCACCGCCAGTTCAGCCACAAAAACGCAGGCTTCAGGGTCATCGCCATTGACATGGAAAATCGGCGCCTGAACCATACGCGCCACCTCGGTGCAATACAGGGTCGAGCGCATATCCTTGGGATGGCTGGTGGTAAAACCGATCTGGTTATTGACGATGATATGGATCGTGCCACCGGTGTGGTAACCGCGGGTCTGGCACATGTTGAAGTTTTCCATGACCACCCCCTGTCCGGCAAAGGCCGAGTCGCCATGCACAATAACTGGCATGACATCGGTGGTGCTGATGGATTGCATGTTCCACAGCCGTTGTCGCGAGCGCACCGAGCCTTCAACCACTGGCCCGACAATCTCAAGATGCGACGGGTTGAAGGCCAGGCTTAAATGCGTGGGACCCGTGACCGTACTGACATCAGACGAAAACCCCTGATGGTACTTTACATCATAGTTGTATTTTTCGTTCCACTGGATGTTGCCTTCGAACTCGTCGAACAGCACCTTGGGCATCTTGCCCAGAATATTGGTCAGCACATTAAGACGACCTCGATGCGCCATGCCGATCATGATCTCGCGCGTGCCATCCTTGCCGGCCTGCTGAATGATGCGATCGAGCAATGGAATGAGCGCTTCACCGCCTTCCAGTGAAAAGCGCTTCTGGCCGACGTAACGGGTATGCAGATATTTTTCGAGATTCTCCGCAGCAATAATCCGGTCAAGGATGCGCATGCGTCGACCGTGGGAAAAATACGGGCGGGCAAGGTTGGTTTCCAGACGCTTCTGCAGCCAGCGTTTCTGCAGGGTGCTGGCAATATACATGTACTCTGACCCGATTGAGCCGCAATAGGTCTGCTGCAAACGATAGATGATTTCTTCGAGCGGCGCCTCGTCGATGCCGAACATCGAACCACTGGAGAACACGGTTTTGAGGTCCGCTTCAGACAGGTTGTGCGCTTCCAGTGACAGCTCGTTGCCCACATCATTTTTCATCAAACCCAGCGGGTCGACTTTGGCCACCTGGTGACCGCGAAAGCGGTAGGCGTTGATCAACTGCAACACCTTGACCTGCTTGAGCTGATGCTCATGCTGAGCGGTACTGACCGGGCCAACCGCATGGCGCTTGTTTTGAACCGCGTGCAACATCTGCTCGCGAATCGCCACGTGGTCGGCATCGCGCACGCCATCGTTGCCAAGCGCATCGAACCAATCTCGCCACTGGCTTTCGAGCGTGCTGTCATCGCTCAGGTATCGACTGTATAAATCCTCGAAATATGCTGCATTACTGCCGTACAGGTAGCTATCCTGCAGCTGTTTTTTCATTGACATGGTCAGTGTCTCTTGGTGTTGGAATGTTTTTGTTATCAGCGTTGATAATATTGGATTAAATAAATTAATGCATTTATAAATTTATAAGGCCGCACGAAATACCCATAACGATTTTCACTAACGATATAGCGACGGCTTCTAAAACGATAAAACAGCTTAAATTTAACAGCCAAGTTGTTAGAATACCGCCACTTTTCATTCCGGTGTTCTCATGGCGCAATACATATACACAATGAATGGCGTGGGCAAAATCGTCCCGCCAAAGACCGAAATTCTCAAGGATATTTCGCTTAATTTTTTCCCCGGCGCGAAGATCGGCGTGCTTGGCTACAACGGTGCGGGCAAATCAACGCTGTTACGGATCATGGCGGGTCTCGATACTGACATCGTTGGTGAAGCCCGACCACAAAAAGGTATCAATATCGGCTATTTAGCGCAGGAACCTGAACTCAATCCGGACAAGGATGTGCGCGGTAACGTGGAGGAAGGCGTCGCCGAAACCAAGGCCCTGCTCGACCAGTTCAACGAGGTGAGCGCAAAATTCGCCGAACCGGATGCCGACTTCGATGCCCTGATGGCGCAACAGGCCGAGTTACAGGAAAAGATCGACGCCGCAGGCGCCTGGGAACTCGACCGCAAACTGGAAATTGCCGCCGACGCGCTACGCCTGCCGCCCTGGGACGCCAGGGTCGAGCACCTGTCGGGCGGTGAAAAACGCCGCGTGGCCCTGTGCCGCCTGTTGTTATCGAATCCGGACATGTTAATCCTCGACGAACCGACCAACCATCTGGACGCCGAGTCCGTTGCCTGGCTGGAACGCTTCCTCAAGGATTTCCAGGGCACCGTCATCGCCGTAACCCACGACCGTTACTTTCTGGATAACGTCGCCGGGTGGATTCTGGAGCTCGACCGTGGGCACGGCATTCCATGGCAAGGCAACTATTCAAGCTGGCTTGAGCAAAAGGAAAAACGTCTGGAAAACGAGGAGCGCGCCGAGGCCGCCCGAGTCAAGGCCATGAAGCACGAACTGGAATGGGTACGCGCCAATCCCAAGGGTCGTCAATCCAAGAGCAAGGCCCGCCTCAAACGCTTTGAGGAGATGTCATCACAGGATTACCAGAAACGATCCGAGACCAATGAACTGTACATTCCACCTGGACCGCGTCTGGGTGACGTGGTGGTCGAGATCGATGGCGGCAAGAAGTCGTTTGGTGACAAATTGTTGTACCAGGATCTGGAGTTCAAACTACCGCGTGGCGGCATTGTCGGTGTAATCGGACCCAATGGCGCAGGCAAATCCACGCTGTTCAAGGTGTTAACCGGTGAAGAGCAACTGGATGAAGGCAGCATCAAGGTCGGCGACACCGTGCAGATTTCCTATGTTGACCAGTCGCGCGACAGCCTAAACGGTGACAACACGGTATGGGAGGAATTGTCGGACGGTCTGGACAATATTACCGTGGGAAATTACGTGGTCGCTTCGCGGTCTTACGTATCGCGGTTTAATTTCAAGGGTGCTTCCCAGCAGAAACGGGTCAAGGACCTGTCGGGCGGCGAGCGCAACCGCGTCCATCTGGCCAAGCTGTTGAAAAGCGGCGGCAACCTGTTGCTGCTTGACGAGCCCACCAACGATCTGGATGTGGAAACCCTGCGCGCGCTCGAGGAAGCGCTGCTGGAATTCCCCGGTTGTGCGGTGGTTATCTCGCATGATCGCTGGTTTCTCGATCGCATCGCCACCCATATTCTGGCTTTTGAAGGTGACAGCCAGGTTTTCTTCTACGAGGGCAATTACAGCGAATACGAGGACAATCGCAAAAAACGCCTGGGCCAACAGGCCGATCAACCACGCCGGATCAAGTACCGCAAGCTGGAAGTGTGATGGCCACCGACACCGACAAGTTGTTCAATCGCCTGGACGATTTGCTTGATCGACTGGAGCAGATCATGCCGGCGGAAAAACCCGTCGCACAAGACTGGTCTTTCCATGCCTACCGCTGGACGAATGGAAAACTGGTGGGCATTCCCGATTTCCACCGCATCGATGACAGCGACCTGCTGCATCTTGAGCGTCAGGCGGGCCTGCTAGGCAAGAACAGCATGCAGTTCATGCGTGGATTACCCGCCAACAATGCCCTGCTGTGGGGTGCTCGCGGCACCGGTAAATCGTCCCTGATCAAGGCCCAATTGAACCGCTTCAGGGATCAGGGCCTGTGCCTGGTCGAGGTGTCCAAGAAAGAGACCGAAAATCTGTTCGAGATTATTTCCACGCTATCCAGCAATGAGCGCAAGTACATTCTGTACATGGACGATCTGTCATTCGAACAGGACGACGAATCCTACAAGGCGCTCAAGGCTGCACTGGAAGGGTCGGTACAGGTGCAGCCTGCCAACGTACTCATCTACGCCACCTCCAACCGCCGCCACCTGCTACCCGAATCGATGCAGGATAATCTAGACAGCCAGATGGTGGATGGACAACTGCATCCGGGTGATTCTATTGAAGAAAAAATCTCCCTGTCCGATCGCTTCGGGCTGTGGCTGTCGTTTCACCCATTCACCCAGCAACAGTATCTCGATGTGGTCTCCGTCGCGCTGGCCAGACACGATATAAAACTCGATGATGCGATCCAGATCGAGGCCATCCGTTTTGCGACCCAGCGCGGCTCCCGCAGTGGACGTATCGCCTGTCAGTTTGCCACGTTCTGGTTGGGCCAGACCCTGGCCTGATCGTCAGTTCCAGTTTTTCTCGGCCGCGAGTTTAATCGTGCCACAAGCAACAACGCGGCAATACACGCGTAGATTAGCGGCTCAAGATAGTCTGCCTTGACCAGCCACAAAAAATGCACGATGGCCAACACCAGTATCAGGTACACGCTTTGGTGCAGGCGTTTCCAGCGCCTACCCAGCCTGCGCATACTCCATTGGTTGGATGTTAGCGCCAGCGGCGTCAACACTATGAAAGCGCTGAACCCCACCGAAATATAGGGGCGCTCCAGCACATCGGCCCACATGGATACCAGGTCCAGGCTGTGATCGGCCAGAAACCAGATCAGAAAATGACAACTGGCGTAGAAGTACACGAACAAACCGGCCATGCGACGTAAGCGAATCGTCCAGCCCCATCCAAACCATATCCGCAGGGGAGTCAAGGCAAGTGTCAGCAATAAAAGGCGCAGTGCCCAGTCACCCGTTTGATGGGTGATGACCTCGACGGGATTCGCGCCCAGATCACCTTGAACAGCACGCCACGCCATCCATACCATGGGCAGGCTGCAGGCAACGAAGAATAACGGTTTGACGAATTTCAAAATCGCGATTTAGTAGAATTTTTTCAGATCCATGCCCGCATACAATGAAGCCACTTCATCCGCGTAACCATTGAACATCAAGGTTTCCCGTTTAAAGAAATCGCCGATACGTCGTTCGCGCGCCTGGCTCCAGCGCGGGTGGTTTACCTGCGGATTCACATTGGAATAAAAGCCATATTCACTCGGCGCCGACAGGTTCCAGGTGGTGTCGGGTTGATTCTCTGTGAATTCAATCTGCACAATCGATTTGATACTTTTAAACCCATATTTCCACGGTACAACCAATCGTACCGGCGCACCGTTCTGATTGGGCATGGTCTTTCCATACATACCGACAGATAACAAGGTCAGAGGGTGCATGGCCTCATCGATGCGCAGGCCTTCGACATAGGGCCAGTCAAGCACTCTGCGCTTCTGCCCCGGCATTCTTTGCGGGTCAAACAACGTCTTGAAGGCCACGTATTTGGCCTTCGACGTCGGTTTGTACTGTTTCAGGATACTCGCTAGAGGCACACCCAGCCAGGGAATGACCATGGACCAGGCCTCAACGCAGCGCAGGCGATAAATGCGCTCTTCCAACTCATGGCCTTCAATGATGTCTTCGAGAGCGAATTCACCCGGTTTTTCGCATTCCCCTGTGATTTCTATTTTCCAGTCATCCGTTTTGAAATCTTTGGAATTACGCGCAGGGTCTTCCTTGTCGGTACCAAACTCATAAAAATTGTTATAGCTCGTGGCATCCTTGAAGTCGGTTAACTTCTCGTCGAGGGTGATGACATTCTTGCGATAATCCATGACCGGTATTGACGCTCCAACCCGATGTGACAGCCCGCCCAATAACAACCCTGTACCAATCAGAGAGCTCGCTTTCATAAAATCCCGGCGCTGACGATAGATGGATTCCGGGGTAATATCCGACTCTTTGCAATCGCCGGTTTTGTTGATTTTTATCACGCTTATTCAGGCCCTTGTTTGATGATGGATTTATTCGTTGACCGAACTAAACGGATTCGGTTCAACTCTAAAGGCAATCAGACCAGATTGCGAATAGAAATCAAAGGGTTCCTGATGTCCACGCGGACAAAACCAAGGCTGAGCGACAGGCATGAACAAAATTAACCTGAATTAACGCTTGATGATATTAATTGTTTCTAATATACTAACCTAGTTCTAAAGCATTCTAATTACACTGAATTTGGAGGGTCGAGCAATGAAAAAAGTAATCACTGCGGCCGCTTTTATTCTGGCGACCACTTCAGCACATGCCTTTTGGGGTGATGATAACAACACCTACGGAGCTGGCTCCGGGTATGGCGACTATTATGGTAATAGTTATGGTAACTATTACGGAGACGGCCGGGCAGCTGGACGAGGTAATGGCCGGGGACGCGGCCGTGGAGACGGTGAAGGCGAATTCGACATGTCGATGCGTTTCAAGGGACGCGCTCGCGGCGACATGGATGCGGATGCCGATAGTGACTGGAACGCCGACGGACGTGGCAATGGTTATGGTGATTTTTCCGGGCGTGGACGCGGTGACGGCTACGGCAATTACACCGGGCGTAGCGGAGATTACTACAATTATTACCGCTACAACGGTTATGGCAGCAATCCTTTCTGGGGTTATACCCCACCCGCGCCGATTGGCCAGCCTCCTGTAGCGCCGGCCCAGTAGTATGAATTCAGGGCTCCTGATGTTTTGATCAGGCGTTCGAATGTAATGTGTTTTTTGGTTTTATCCTCTTGGTGATTGTTTTGGCGGGTTTTTAACCCGCCTTTTTTTTGCGTTTATTTATCACCGATACGGCCGCTGACGCCTTTTAAACAAAATCCGTACCTACCTTATCGTGGAAACCATGCGCTGGCGATCTGCGCATGTAAATTGCCTAGCGACAACTGAATCTGATCGATATAGTCATGTAACTGCTGACGATCAAAACTCGTTTTCTGCGATTTTTTAAGCAGATTTCTTAACTTCTGAATCTGTTTGTTGCAGTTTTCGTTGTTGGGCAAATGTTCGATGTAATCCTTTAGATTCAGCACACAATAATTCACTGATCTCGGAAAGGTTTCCTGCAGGAACAGGAATCGAATGACATCGTCACGATTGATACGAATCTGCATGCTCTGACGATACATCTGATAAGCGCTGAGCGACTTCAACATGCTCATCCATAACATATCCTGGAACGGCCTGAGTTCAGGCACATCATCAGGAATCGTATTCTCCGAGCGGACATCGATGATTCGGGTGGTCATATCCGCGCGTTCGAGCTTTCTGCCCATATTGAGGAAGTCGTACCCGACATCATGGTTCATGGTGCCTGCCAGCAGCCCCGTCAAGCGCTGCATATCCGCCATGACGAATTCAAGATACTCATGTCGACCCTTGCGCGCCTGACTCATTGATTTGTTTTCGACAGCCCAATGGTAGTTGGCGTTGATCGCTTCCCACACCTCGCGAGGCAGAATGTCGCGGATGGTACGTGTATTCTCACGCGCGTAGGCAAGGGATGACAGTATCGAGGCTGAATGGCTCTCGTCACTGATGAGAAAATTGACGATTCGCCGCTCGGTGCATTCGTCGTGGGCCTTGCGATAATCCTCGTCACAGCCGAGGATGATAATCAATGGCTCCCAATCCGGCACGAGGCCCTTGGGCAAATCCAGCGTGAGGTTGGTGTTTACCTTGATGAGACGCGCTGTGTTCTCGGCACGCTCCATATAACGCCCCATCCAGTAGAGTGTTTCAGCAACTCTTGAAAGCATAGTCCGTCCCTCCCCTATTCACCAACTATCCAGGTATCTTTGCTGCCACCGCCTTGCGACGAATTGACCACCAGACTGCCCTTGCGCAACGCCACCCGGGTCAAACCGCCTGTCGTTACTTCGATTGTCTTGCCGCTCAGTATGAAAGGCCGCAAATCGACATGCCGCGGTTCAACCTTGTTCCTCACCACGGTAGGCACGGTAGAGATACCCAGGGTGGGCTGGGCGATATAGTTGCGAGGATTGGACTTGATGAGACGAGTAAAGTTGTCGCGCTCGGCCCGGGTCGAGGCGGGTCCGACCAGCATCCCGTATCCACCGGATTCGTTGGCCGGCTTGACGACCAGTTCTTCCAGGTGCTCAAGCACATATTTTTTGGATTCCGGGTCCATGCAGCGGTAAGTCGGCACATTGGGCACTATGGCTTCCTGATCCAGATAGTACTTGATGATCTCAGGCACGAACGAGTAAACCACCTTGTCATCCGCGACACCCGCTCCAGGTGCGTTTGCCAGCGCCACATTGCCCTTTTTCCAGGCACGCATCAAACCAGGAACGCCGAGCATCGATTCAGGGTCAAAGGCCTCGGGGTCCATGAACAAATCGTCGATGCGCCGGTAAATGACATCCACCCGCGACAGGCCTTCAATATTGCGCATATACACACAATCGTCGTTCTGCACCACCAGGTCACGGCCTTCGACCAGTTCACAGCCCATTTGCTGGGCCAGATAAGCGTGTTCAAAATAGGCAGAATTGTAGATTCCAGGCGTCAGGATTACGATTTCAGGCTTGTCTCCCGGCCGCGGCGACAACGCGGCCAGGGTGTCAAACAATTCGGCCGGATAGTCATCGATGGGCAAAGGGCTATAGGTTTCAAACAGTTCAGGGAAAACGCGTTTGGTTACCAAGCGGTTTTCCAGCATGTAAGACACACCCGACGGTACGCGCAGATTGTCTTCCAGCACATACATGATGCCATCGCTGTTACGCACCAGATCCGACCCACAGATGTGCGCCCAGATATTCAGCGGCGGGTTGATACCAACACATTGCGGACGAAAATTCACCGACTCAGCCAACACGGATTCGGGGAATACCTTGTCCTTAACGATCTTCTGATCGTGGTACAAGTCGTCGATGAACATATTCAGCGCCTGGACACGCTGTTTAAGGCCCTGCTCTATCTGCTGCCATTCCTTAAGCGGTATCAGACGCGGAATGATGTCGAATGGCCAGGCCCTGTCTATGGCGCCCTCTTCCTTGGAATACACGCGGAAGGTGATACCCATCTGTTTGATCGCCAGATCTGCTCCGTTTTGCCTGTCTTCAAGCTCTTCCGGTTGCAGTTTGTCGAGAAAATTAAACAATTTGCGTCCATGCGCGCGTGCGTTGCCATTTTCATTGATCAATTCATCGAAAAACGGATGATTGGTAAAGGCTTCTTTGTCGATTGTCATGGCCGCTCTCCTTTGGCGGTGCGAGTTCGTAAATCGAGCGTATGAGGGAAATCCGGATTGATCGGCTCACGCGGTATGTCAACAATGCCGCCGCTATGACCAAACTGTAAAAATCGCGCGAGGCGACGTGATTCGGCTTCATTGGCATTGACTGGAAAGCTGTCATAGCTGCGACCGCCCGGATGCGCGACATGGTAGGTGCAGCCGCCCAACGAACGGCGATTCCACTCATCGACGACATCGAATACCAAGGGCGCCTGGTTGACAATGGTAGGATGCAATCCTGACGGTGGATGCCAGGCCTTGTAGCGCACACCGCCCACGAATTCTCCCCTTGTGCCGGTGTTGTGCAAAGGGATTCGACGGCCATTACAGGTAATGGCATGACGTTCGCCTGTCATACCTTTAACCTTGATCTGCAGACGTTCCACGGAAGAATCCACATACCGGGCCGTACCCAGTGCGGTCACCTCTTCTCCCAATACGTTCCAGGGTTCGATGGCAAAACGCAATTCAACCTCAATATCGTCGATGTTGATGACTCCATACCGAGGGAAGCGGAACTCGACAAACGGATCGAGCCAGTGAAAGTCGAAATCAATATTCGCCTGATGTAAATCGTCGACCACGTCCATCATGTCGCGCTCAACGTAATGCGGCAGCATGAAACGGTCATGCAACTCGGTTCCCCAGCGCACCAACTTCTGTTCATAGGGCTGATCCCAGAAGCGCGCAATCATCGAGCGCAACAGTAACGCCTGCACCAGACTCATCTGGGCATGCGGCGGCATTTCAAATCCGCGGAATTCAACCAGGCCGAGGCGACCGGTGCTACCGGTCGGCGAATATAACTTGTCGATGCAGAATTCTGCACGGTGGGTATTACCGGTTAAATCCACCAGCAAATTACGCAGCAGGCGGTCAACGAGCCACGGCGACAGACTGTCGTCTCGTGACATCTCACCAAAGGCAATACCCAGTTCATACAAAGCATCATCGCGCGCCTCATCCACCCGCGGCGACTGCGAGGTCGGGCCGATGAACAGCCCCGAAAACAGGTAAGACAGCGCTGGATGGTTTTGCCAGTAGGTGACCAGGCTGCGCAACAGGTGAGGACGTCGCAGGATTGGACTGTCGGCCGGATGCGCGGCACCGATGGTGATATGATTGCCACCACCGGTGCCGCTGTGCCGCCCGTCGAGCATGAATTTCTCGGTGCCCAGACGCGACTGCCGGGCCTCTTCATACAACGTATTGGTGTTGCTTACCAACTCCTCCCAATTGGACGACGGGTGGATATTGACCTCGATCACGCCGGGGTCAGGCGTAACCTGAATACGCAGCAGGCGTGGATCATGGGGAGGCTCGTAACCTTCCATGATAATCGGAGTATTCAACTCAATCGCCGCGGCTTCTATCGCGTTGACCAGATCCAGATAGTATTCGAGCTTCATGGTCGGCGGCAGGAATACATGCAGGTGACCGCTGCGTTCCTCAACACACAGGGCCGTGCGAACCAGGAACCCGGTCTCGCTGTCGTCGTCATCGCCCTGTTCTTGCGTCGGTTCCTGCCATGGCTGCAACTGCTCATTGAGGATCACGTGCAGACGATCGCGCATTTCGGGCAGGTGCCCGAAATCATCGAAAGGATCTTTGTCGATCAGCTTCTGGCGGGTCTTTTCCGATTCCCAGTGCAGTGAGTCCAGTGGCAATCTATAGCCCATGGGGGAATCCCCCGGAATCAGGAACAGGCTACCCCGACGAAACGACCAGGCGCTGCTGTGCCAATGGTTCTCGGCTTCATCCCAGGCTAACGGCAACACGTATCCTGCGATGCTGTTGAGTCCCTGGTCGAAAATGTGGCGTATACGCTGGCGTTCCATTTTGTCTCGAATACGGTTGTCGAACACATCAACGTTTTCCGGCAAAGTGCCTTCTTTCCACAGGTAATAGGGGATATCCTCGAGTGCCTCGCGAATGTATTTGCCGGACACTGCAAGGTGCGCAGCAATGCGTTTGATCAAACGCGCCGCATCCTCATTTTTGTAGCGAGCCGGGGTATTCGGCGCATCGAGTAAATTGGCGTGTTTCCAGATAGATTGGCCGTTTTTGAGCCAGGCGCAGGTCAGCGCCCAGCGTGGTAGTTGTTCACCCGGGTACCATTTACCCTGCCCGTAATGTAACGCGGCGTCGTGGGCAAAGGCTTTCTTGAGCCGCAGCAACAGGGTGTAAGCCCTGTCGAGTTTGTGCTCACCCAGCGCGGCTGTATTCCACTGTGCGCTATCCATATCATCGATGGAAACGAAGGTGGGTTCACCGCCCATCGTCAGGCGTACATCAGCGTCGTTCAGAATCTTGTCGATTTCATGTCCGAGTCGCTGAATGTTTTGCCATTGAATATCCGAATACGGCAAGGTAACGCGCGGATCTTCGTGAATCCGTGTCACCTGATTGACGAACTCGAAAGTAACCTCGCATTTATCGGTGGCGCCGACAATCGGCGCCGCGCTTATCGGATCCGGGGTGCAGGCTAGCGGTATATGCCCCTCGCCTGCAAATAACCCCGACGTGGGATCGAGTCCGATCCAGCCTGCGCCGGGTATGAATACCTCGGTCCAGGCGTGCAGATCAGTAAAGTCCTGTTCCGGCCCGGACGGACCATCCAGCGATTTCTGGTCAGCGGTCAGTTGCACCAGGTAACCCGACACGAATCGGGCGGCGAGACCCAAATGACGCAACACCTGAACCAGCAGCCACCCTGTATCCCGGCAAGATCCCAATGCTTTGCCCAGGGTTTGCTCACAGGTCTGCACACCCGGCTCCATACGAATGGTGTAATCGACGCGCTGTTGAATTATCTGATTGAGGTCGACCAGAAAGTATACGATCTGGGATTTATCAGGCGCTTCAGCATCCTGATCCTTGTTGGGCGAGGCGGCCAGCATGGCCTGCGTCTGCTTCAGCCCAAGTCCTGCTTTACGAATATCATCCAGCAACGCCTTCAGCAGTGGCCCGTTTTCCTTTTTTTCGAAGTATGGCGCCAGTTCCTTTTTCAGTTGCACCTCATAATCGAAAGGATAAAAGTTTGCATATTCCTCTACAAAGAAGTCGAACGGATTGATGGTGACCATATCCGCTACAAGGTTGACATCGACAACCAGTTTTCGCGTTTTTTCGGGGAAAACATACCGACCTATAAAATTGCCAAACGGGTCCTGCATCCAGTTGATGAAGTGCTCCTCTGGCTCGACCTTGATGCTGTAATGATGTACAGGTGTGCGCGTATGGGGTGCAGGACGCAGGCGAATGGTATGCGGTGATAGCGCAACTGGACGATCAAAGTGATATTCCGTTTTATGATGCAATGCAATACGTATGGTCATGGTTTAAATGTTTGCTGTTGGTGCAGACGAAAAGGCAGATTCTTCATTTTGGTGCATTTAATGCACGCTAAGCTATTGTTCTAAAAGAATTTATTGAATAAACGAACAAAAAAACTGAAGGTGACAGCTTAATTGAGGCCTGTCAACTGGAAAACCATGGCTGTCATCAAATATTTCGTTCGTGATTCGTTGTAACGCTGAGGGTATAGTATCCGCCTTATGAATCACCCCGTCCATTTGAGGAAACCATGACCTATTGTGTTGCGATGAATCTCCGCGAAGGGCTTGTTTTTGCATCGGATTCGCGTACCAACGCGGGTACCGACTATGTGACATCCTACTCGAAGATGCACATGTTCGCGCCATCAAACGATCGTTTATTCACCTTGTTATCGGCCGGCAATCTGGCCACAACACAAGAGGTGATCAATCGCATCAAGCGCGATCTCGATTTCAGTGACAATGCGGAAAGCCTGCTGACCGCCGGTTACATGTTTGAGGTCGCCGATTATATTGGCCGAGTCACCAATGAAGTTCAGAGAAATCACGCCAGCGCGTTGCAGCAGGCCGGCGTCAGTGGTGAGGTCACATGGATTCTGGGTGGCCAGATCAGTGGACAACCACACAGCCTGATGCTGATCTATCCACAGGGTAACTATATCGAAGCTTCTGAAGAGACCCCCTTTCTGCAGATTGGCGAAACCAAGTACGGAAAGCCGGTGCTCGACCGTGTCCTCAACTATGACACCTCTTTAGACGAGGCCGCTAAACTGGCGCTCGTTTCACTCACATCAACCGCCAACTCCAATATTACCGTCGGCCCTCCTTTTGAATTGTCAATCTATCGCAGCGGAGAATTTCGTCTGGGTCAACGCTGCAAGTTCGAGTCTGATGGTGAGTACCTGCCAACGTTGGAGCAGGCCTGGAAAAATGGATTAAACCAGGTGTTCTACAACCTGCCTCCGCTGATCTGGGAGCACAATGGTCAGCAGCAGATGGACCTGCATGCGATAACGAATGAACCGGCCCAGCAAAGCATGACCAATGTGGCTCAGGTCATGATCAATAAGCCGTCTTGACGTCGCTCATACGGCTCGAGATCTGCACATCCTTACCCAGGTGCTTATCGAATATCGTGGCATACGCCAGCACCGCCTGTACGTAATTTCGTGTTTCTTTATAAGGTACGGTTTCGATCCAAAGGTCGGCTTGCATGCTTTGATCTTTAGGCAACCAGCGCTTCACATTCCGCGGCCCTGCGTTATAGGCTGCCGCGGCCAATGATACGTTGTCATCGAACTGGTTAAGCACCGTTCTAAAGTATTGTGTGCCCAGTCGAATGTTGTTGCTGACCTCGAGTATGTCTGATTGACGGGGGTTCTTTAGCCCCAACGACTTAGCGACACGGCGTGCGGTTGAAGGCATCAGTTGCATCAGACCCAGAGCGCCAACTCGCGATTTGGCCAACGGGTCGAACAGGCTTTCACGCCTCATCACACCATAGATGACCGAAGGGTCGAGCCCCTGCAACTTGATATTGGACATGACCAGGTCCTGATAAGGCATGGGGAAACGCAGATCATAATCCTTACGGTGGTCGGTCTTGGCGATGGTCTTGATCGCATTTTCGTACCACTTCCAGTCCGAGGCCATCTGCGCCGCCTGCTTGATTTCTTCGATACTCAGACGGCGAATACCCTGAAACCACTCGCGCCGGGCTTCAACCTGTCGGTCAAGAAAGAACAGCTCTCTGGCCCTCAACAAATGAACGTTTTGCGCCAGAAATGCCTGCTCATCGAAATCCTGTGTATTGGCGACCTGCTGCTGATCGATGGTGTAAGCCTGTTCGCTTCGATCGGCCGCCAGGAATCCATAGTAGGTGCCGCGCTCGGACAACGACCTGAACATGTCCATTGCCTTGTCCTGATGCCCGGCTTCCGCATAGGCACGAGCCAGCCAGTAGCGCCACTCGGCTTCTGATTTGAGGCGCTCTGGCATGGCGTTAATGGATTTGATCAGTCCGATCCAGTCTTCATCTCGTAAATGAATTCTGGCCAGCCATAGATGCGCCGTATCGTTCTTTACTTGATCGGGCAGTTCCTCCAGCCACTGCTTGGCCTCGGTCTTGTGCTGCAAGGCTGCTGATAAGGCCAGACGTTTGGCTATCTGCTGTATTTGATCGTCTGAAAACCGGTATCGCTCAGAAAGACGCGCCCAGTGTTCACTTGCCGCCAAACTATCCTTGCGCGCCAGTCGGTCGAGCGCGTGCAGAATGACCTTGCGATTAATCGCATTATCTTTCCGATTGCCAAGCTGCTGTAACCACTCGCCTGAATTTCTGTGCGCCTGGTTCCAGTCACGTACGATTGCCTGATCTTTGGTATCGAGTTTTTTGGCCAGATACAGGGCCAGCGATGAACGCCTTGCCTGAAAAGCCTTTTCGATACGCGCCCAGATGTCCTGATTGACGCCCTCCTGGGTCTGCAAAAAGTGCGCAAAAGGCCGGTCGCAGGCATCGGGTTGAGAATAACCCGACAGCCAGATCTTGCGTATATCTTTGTTGATGTGCAGTGTGTTGCCGGTTTCCAGACGAGCCGTAAGCTCCTGGCATTTAAACCGGGCTTCTGTTCTGCCATCATTAAAGTCAAGGTACAACCGCCACTGTCCGCGTTTCGCCAACAAGTTGAGCCAGCGGCTCAAAAGATGATAGCGAAACGGATAATCCTCGTGCCTGTCAAGGAACTCCCTGACCTCGTCGGGCGAGCGCGCGTCCAGATTCTTTTCGAAATCATCGTAACGCAGATAGGCAACTGCAGGATAAGACTCCAGTTTGTTGAGAATCTCGTCTAGCAGCTCGTGGCTACCCGTGCGAATTGCCTGTTCACCCTGGCGAAACAATTCACGTTGCCGCTCGATTTCTGATGCAGCACTTATGCTGGACAACGCAAGCAGCGTCAGCAAAACCAGCAAGGCACGTCCCGATGTATAAATCCTGTTTATTGATAGCACTACATTTCTTTATTTATCATCTATTTATATGAAATTCTAAAAGCTATTTATTATTTAAACAAGGTCATTCGTCGACATCGTCCATGTCGATCTGGCCGGACATGCGACGACGGATATGCGACCACGACATGCCAACCGCCAGTACAACCGCAATCAATGACTCAATGATGTAGGACAGTAGCCGTGAGCCCTCCAGGCTAATCCAGCCCCATTTGAACATCATCGCAATCAACAGACCAAAGAACAGGCCGGCCAGCACAAGTCCGACGATGCCCAGTGAACGCAACGTGGCGCGAAGATAGATAACCCAACCGATAATCAGGGCCACGCCAACGAAGGCCTGCTCGATGGACAGGGATGGAAAATCTGGCTTTAACCAGTGAAAGTAGGAAACACCTTCCGGGTTGTAGGTTGCGAACACGAGGATCGCGGAAAACAAGAAGCGCAAACCAAAGCTGGAGAATGTGAAATTCATCGGACAATCCGGGCAATCAAAATTGGCCGCGATTGTACTGCATGGCAAAGGTGTTGGACAGAGCAGGCCAGATGCCGATTACCTTGCAGTTTATATTAGTATTTGCTAATATTCTAAGTTAACACTCAAATTTCAGGTATTGTCACATGTCACAAGAATCCAACAAAGCGGAACCGGTAAGCGCCGACCAACCGGCGACGAACAATCTCGTCGACATCAAAAGCGCCAATAAGGAAAATCAGGTGCTCGAAATCAACAAACAGATGTCGGCGCTGGAGTCCTCAATCAGCAAACTCAATAAACAACTGGGTGCGACCAACAAGCAGATTAAAAGCGATATCGAGCGTTTGAACAGCTCCGATGCCGAGATTACCGACAAGGTCGCTGACACCTATAAGCAGTTGGGCATATTCGAAACGACATTCAAGGATCTGAACGCACAGTCTTCGAAGATAACCAGTGAATTGAAGACGATCAACAACAGCATTAAAACGCTCGAGAAGGATACACGCGCCAACATCGATGCCGCCATGGAAACCCAGTCCAGCATCAATGACGAATTCCGCGCGGTGAACGATGACTTCCGCAACCTGCATGAAACACTCATCGAGAAATCCGAAAGCCTGTCGAAAAAATCAACGGCCCTGACACGCAAGCTCAACAAAAGCATCAAGGAAAATAGCCAGGCAGTCGCCGAACTGGAAGCCCGAATTGTCACCGAACTGGAAAGGCTGGCGCAAAACTCAGCCGAACGCGACGATGCACTGGACGACAAGATTTCCGGCCAAAAAGCCAAAATGCTGTTGATGCAAAGCGTCGACGAAGCACTCGACAAGCGCGCCGCTGCGCTCGAGGAAACATCACGCAAATTGCTTGATGACAGCTCGGAACTGAAAGATGCAACCAAGATTCTGGATATCCTGACCAGCAAGTTATCCAGCGATGTTGAAGCACTTGAGCTGTTTACCCAACAACTGGCCGAGCAAAATGCCGCGCAACAAGGACAAATCAATACGCTTGAGGCCCGCAGCGATTCCCTGGGACGCACCCTGCTCGCCCTGGCTACCCTGGAAAAGAAACATTTCCGCATATTGGCCGCTGGCAGCCTGGTGCTGTTATTAGCGTTGATCGGTGCATTCTTTTACGGCGAGTATCAGCGCGATACGGAGGGCGCGGTTGAAGTGCAACGTAATGCGGTCGTCAACGAGCAGATTTCTGACCTGAGTAACCGTGTAGCTGACGAACAGATGGCCTCACAGATATTTTTTGAAGATATCACCACCTTGGGAAAAACCATCGCCCAGCTGAAAAATGAACTTGCAACCGCAAACACTGCGCTTGAACAGCAGGTGCAGGAGGTCAATGCTGATATCCAGACGCGCTTGCAGGAAATGACCGATCAGGTGGAGAGTATCGATGGCCGGGTGCAGTATCTGGCACCGCTGTATAACTTCAGCTCGAATAACACCATCCATGGTTCTCAATGGATTAGCGGATTAAATCCAGAGCATTTTTCTATCAGGATTGCTACCGTCAGCGACAAGCAGGATCTGTATGAGATCGCGCAACGCTATAACAACTATTTCACTCAGGAACTGGGTTATTTTCTGACTGAGGATGGTCGCTACACGTTGATCTATGGCGGAGCGTTTGAAGATCAAGCTCAGTTAGCCGAGCTCATGCGTCGCATGCCCTCCTATATGAACGGCGAGCGTATCGAGGCTGTTTCCAACGCCGAGGTGCTGGCTCAGGTCATCACTCGATGAAGCATTCATTTGATTGGGGCCGCCAGTAGAAGGGCCACAGACGGGCCGGAGACTTGTCTCCGGCCTTTTTATTTGTCTCACATACCGCGCGGGGTTAAAACCAGGCCGAGATAAAAAAACGTATCACAGTCGCATCGAAGCGGTAGAGCGGTTCACTGCCGGGCGGTGCATTCAGCGTAAGGTCGCGGAAGTCCTCGTAAACGAAATCGATCGTATCCAGGTTGAGATTGAGACTGAAACGATCAAAAAAGCGTGAATCCTGAGCCTGCAAGGCGTAACTCGCACCAATGCCCAGGGTACGGCTTGTGAAACTGCTCAACTCCTTGTCTCGCGCCAGAAAGTTCTGCGCATTGGCAAATGCAAACAGATCGCTATAGAAGTCGGCGCGCGACTGGCCATAGTCACGAAAACTGAACTCAAAGGTCCAGTCACTAGAATACGGCCAGGTATAACCCAACTCGAAGGTATCGGCCTTGATGCCCCAACTATCGTCAAAGTAGCGGTATCCCACATGCAGGGCTGCGCGGTGTGCCAGATAGTACTTTGCGCGCAGGGCGAAGGCATTACTGGTGCGCGTATTGGGATACACCTCAGCCTGGAAGCTGTAACCACGCGCAACCGTCGGGTCCACATAGCGCACCGAGCGGTAGGGATTGTTTAAAAAACCTTCATCGCTTATCGCTTCATAGGAAAGCGCCGATACCAGATTACGGGTGAGCACCTGGGTCACTCCGACCCGGTAACTGCGCCAGTCCGCATCCTCGGCAAAAGCCGCATCGCCGTTACGTCCAACCTCGTTATCACCCTGGGAAAAACCCATGCTGAGGGTGGTGAGATCGCCAAACATGTCCTGAGAAAACCCCAGACTGTAGGTAGTCGCGTCGTAATCGCTTTCGCTACTCTGCGTCACCCCGATATTGAACAAGATTTTATCGTTCAGAAACTCAAGCTTGAGGCTGTTTTCCTCGCGTTCCTCGGTGTAGGGACTGGCGGTGGTCACCACATCAATCGATGCACTGGATACATGATCAACGTAATGGTTGAAGGAAGCCGAGACGTTTTCGCTGAATTTCTTGCGGATTAACAACGAGGGGCCAGAGATTTCCGCGCCGCCGCCTTCATAACTGTGATACAGCAGGTCAGCCCGGTCTTCGGCCAGTACGGCCGCGAGAGACGGCAACGACTGTACAGACATGACCACGGCAGCCAACAACAGGCGCAGCTTTACCCGCTTTTTATGACGCCCCTGCTCGCGCAATGCAATCGCTAATCGGACATCGCCCTCAGTTACAGCCACAACCACCACCAGAGGCAATACCCGCCCCGCGGGCCCCTTCGCGCGCATCATAGACATGATGCAGATAGCTGGACGACACGGGATTGCGATCGAACTCCATAATCGGGTCGGCCAAATGCGCGCGTTCATAGGGTTTAACCCAGGGCTCTATACTCGAACAGCCGCTGAGCGACGCGAGCAGCAAGAGCAACGCCAACGATTTTACACGCATGCCGGTTTATTCCCGAATCAGCTGTTTAACGATCTTGCGGTATTTTTGTTCATCGCCGTCCTTGTAGCCCTTGTGCAGGTAACGAATCTTGCCATGGCGATCGATTATCGCCGTGGTGGGCATGGCCACCACCTCATAGGCCTGGGTAACCTTGTTTTCGCTATCGAGCAACACCGGAAAACTCACCGGATTATCGTCCAGAAAACGTCGCGCCTGGGCACTGTCAAGTTCGACATTGACGCCCAGCACCATGAAGCCGAGCGGGCTGTATTTGTCATGCAGTTCATTCAGCAGCGGCATTTCCTTGCGGCAGGGTCCGCACCATGATGCCCAGAAATTCAACAGCACCACGTTACCAGCCTGTTCACTGAGTTTTATGTTGCGCCCATCCAGCGACTTGAGGGTGAAATCCGGCGCGGTCATGTCACTAGACTCGGCCTGTATCGATGCGCTGAACAAACAGGCAAACATCAAAGCCGCGACACGTAAACCTTTTTTGAGTGTGATTGGCATGTTATTCCTCCGTTTAAAATATCAGGCTGATGCCAAGGGTAAATTCGAGATTGCTAGTCGATTTGTTTTCGCCAAACACATCCATATCGAATACATTATTGCGAAATTCGCTATACAACGCGCTGTACTCCCACAGGATCAAGCGATAACCAATGCCGTAGCTGATGGTTGAACGATCATCGCCGGCAAAGCTTGTCGTGCCCATACCCGCACTGACATACAGCGCTGTATTGAAGGTTGTCGCTGCATCCAGAAAGGCCTCACCCGGCAGCAGGTTGTAGCCAAGATCCAGCCGATAATACTCGAACTCTCGCTCCTGGGCTGTCAGCAGCGGCGCACCGCCCGTCAGGGTTTCGAAACTGGTTCGGTCGCCTTCACTGCGCAAACCCGTGGCGCGCACGAATACATGCGGATTGACATGATAAGCCAGGCTCAGGCCGGTTAGTGAATTGACACCGAAGTCCTCAATACTGATATAACCAAAAACAGCAATCAGCTCGAAGTCGTCGGAATCGATCAACGATTCGTCGAACTCACTGCGTTCAACCACCGGCTCAACCAGTCCGCCTTCTGGCGCAGCGACCGGCCCCTGCTGGGCCCAGACCGTGCCCTGCCCACATATCAGCAAGATTAAAAGAAAACGGCGAAGCCCAGTTTCCATTCCTCTATTTCCTCGTTATCGTCTCGTTCGTTAGTGGCTGAAAATAACACGTACTGGTTAATCTCGGCGCGCAGCACGAAATTGCGGTTGATGAATTTGCGTATACCCAGACCGACCTGACCAAAATCGCTGTCGCGATCGATCGGATTGACCAGGGTCACCTTGGGCTGGACCCGCATGTTGCCGAACCCGAGCGTGAAAAACGGCGAATAGTTCCATTCAGCAAAGGGTTGCATGATCAGGTTGCCTTTCGCCAGGCGACTGCTCGACACACTACCGATTGCCTGGGCCAGGGTGGCCTCAACCGACATATTGGCCGTCAGTGCACGGTTCAGATAAATTGACATCACTGGCGCTTGCTCCAGTTCACCGGTGGTTACGCCCAACTCCCAGCCACGTTGAATAAAATCATCCTGTTGCAGTTGCGACAGTTGCAAGCGCTGTCCCTGCGGATTCAAGGTCAGTTGCAACTGGTCTCTGTTCACCCAACCCTCAACCTCGCGCTGCCCTCGCACAAAATACCAGTTGGTTACCTGACGCAACACCAACAAGGTCTCTCCGCGTTCGAGGACCTGCAGTACAGGATAGGCTGATCCGGGCCCCGAGTGCAGGTCTATGAACGGCTCAGCAACGATCAACTGCTGATTCTCGCTCGCCCGTACAGCGGCTGGCAACAATACGCCGAGGATCAACACAAGCAAAAAGAATTTTGTGGAGAAGATATTAATCAAGCCAGGAAACTAGTTGGTTGGAACAGCCGGGTCGAACGGATTATTGAAATATTGCGCGCCGATATCCAGCCATTCACTAATCAATTTCAATTCATGCCCGGTCAAAAAGCCGGAATGATCGAGATAGCCTGGATCGCTCACGGGGGTCAGCGCCCGTCGGGACCCGAGTTCCGTTTCCGTCATTTTTTCGATGAAGTAACTGGCTCTGGCACCATTCGCTGACATGCTGGCCGCAACCCGCGCGGCGGGATCATCGATAAACTCGGTTTGCGGCACCCCGTTGACAACGACCTGAACCCCATTTGCGTCCAGCACCGGTACCTCGATCTGGATATTCACCAACTGCCCGGTGGCGTCCAGTTCCTGACCTGCATCGGTAAACAGCAGCTCACGATAGGCCTTGAGCTGGCGATTATCAAGATCCGAGATGCCATCGCTCAGATCGAGTTGCGCATCCGGCACCTTATCAATGAGCAGCGCGATATCGCTATTGGTATGACAGTTGGTACAGGTATCGACGCCGTTCAAACCGCGCGGCACACTCCAGATTGGATGTATATGCTGCTCATAGTTGATGATGATACGGCATTTGAAATCCCAGGGCTCGCATGAAGCCGTGGCCGGTGCAGGCACCGAGGCATCCAGCGATGCGTAGTCAAAGCTGTAAGAATTATTGACCGTTACCAGCGCCGGGTCTGTCCAGTAATCCTCGAACACGATGTCAGGATCGATGACCGGTTCACTTGGCGCACGCTTGAATCGCACCTCGGCCATGGTCTCCCCCAGATCACCCCAGTACGCATCGATGGTGCCTGGAATTCGGGTATTGACGAAGATTCCACTGGCAGGAATACCCTCGTTAATCGAAGCGGGTTCAGCATCTCGCCGGTGATGGATGGCAGGTGTTTCACCCCTGGCCACATTGGGATTGTGGCAGCCACGACATTCCAATGTTTCGCCGGGGCGCACCTGAAACCAGTTCAGGTGACGTGGGCTGATGCGTCGCCCCATCTCATCCAGCACATCGATTTCCAGAGGAATATCGGCCGGCACCCGAATCTTGACCGAACCATCGGGTTCGACCGGCGCATAACCTATGATCTCGCGCATGCCAAGGCCACGTTGCGGCCCGAAGGCCGATCGCGCCAGGCTCGGCGCATCGGGGAAATCCGGATCATTATTGTCCGGAATAGAAACAGGCTTGATCAGTCGAATGAAACGCGCAGGCCGTTGCGCTGCACTGGCCCGAGCGGGATCCCCCAGATCGTTGACGCTGTTGATATTGGAGGCCGTGGTGCAGTGGTCAAAAAAACAGCCATCGAAACCGCCCGCGCCAAAATCATATACGCTGCGGATATGTAATGCTCCCTGAGCCGAATTTTTCCAGGCGTCGTTGCTGTTAGCCCCGTCGAACAATATGTCAGCCAGACCACGCGTCTGCAGGGCCACGATGTCACTGATCACCTGGCCGGATTTGGCGCGAACCACGACCTTTTGGGTGTGATTGGCCGGATCATACAGCCATATCGAGTACACCGGCGACACCTCGAGCGCATTGGGATCGGACAGCCATGGTTCGATACAAGGCCGCCGCACTCCGTCTATCTGAAGCTCACAATTACTTTTGCTGAACAGAAAACGGCCGGAGCCATCCCACAACGGGTAAACCGAGCGGTAACGCCCACCCAAGGATAATTCCTGATCAACCGTTTCCGTCGATACCGCATTGATCGTGGCCGGGTTCTGCGCTGGGCCCGGCATCCCGGCCATGGCACTGACTGGTTGCCGATTATTGACGAAATTTTGCGTATCGATGATGACGATATCCCCGCCACCATAGGTATTGCGGAAAGGTCTTGCGATCGAAATGATGCGCCCATCCTCCATTTCCTGTGCTTCGACGAACTGAATGCTGGCATCGTTGCTGTCGGCATTGTTGGCGCCGGTCTCATGGCTGTGTACGCCGTAATGGACCTGCACATCAGTGCCGTCCGGGTTCATCTTGTACAGGTGCATCGCATTACGCGCACCGGCGTTATCCCAGCGCGTGAACAACACCTGTCCGGAATTGAAACGATCCAGCACCACCGGGTCGAGATCATGGCTTTGATTAAAAGAAACCTGACGCAATTCACTGCCATCGCCATTCATGACGTGCAGCACCAGGGCGAAGATATTGCCATCCTCATCCAGCGCCCTGAAGCGCGGCTTGCCCTCGTTGGTGAGTATTTCGCCGGCCTGACGTTGGCGATTTGAGCTGAAGATAATGCGCCCGTCCGGCAGATAGGCCGGATCGATATCATCGCCCTGCCCGGCGGTCAGTTCATCATCGATGATGCGCCGCAAAATACGCGTATTGAGGTCGTATTCATAGATATTCCAGCTAGGCGTTCGGTCATCGTTGGGGGTGTCATCGGCCAGGCGCAGGCTGAATAAAAGCCGGGTGCCGTCAAAATGCGGTTGCAGATCGCGCACATCGCCCAGGCCGCCGGTCAATTGTCCGGTTATATTGAGTTCAACAGCACTGGTCGTGGAATTGCTGCGGATATACAGGTCGCCTCCGGCCACAAAAAACAAAGGATCGCGCAGATCGGAATGACGCTCATCGCCATCCTCATCCAAAGCGATAGGTCGACGCACGAACGCGATAGGCGCTTCGAGCACAGCCGGGTCGGCGCCAGTCACCTCGACCTCACCACCCGAACACGCGCTTAGCAGGCAAGCTGCTGCGACAAAAATTGGAATTAATCTAGTCACCCTTAGTAAAAATAGTCATCCGTTAATTTGCTACCCGGTCGGCGCGCCATTGTAGGGAAAAACGCGCGGCATTGGCCTGTGCTTTTTTATCAAAAACCGACCAACGCAGGAAAAGCGGGTTATCAGCGGCAAAAGCATGCACACACAAGCCGCTACAATGGCCCGCGCCGGACCGCGAGAATAGCAAAATAGTTCACCCCACCACTCGGCATTTCAGATTGTGTGACCTATTTACGCAAGCGGAATATTCTGTTGATGACAGCGCCTGTGCTAGGTTAACTGCGGCCTTACAGGGACGATTCGATTTTGATGGTAACAACTCAGCTACAGGTATAATTCACAATGTTCATTCGCTCATTGGCCGGCGTCACAGCGGGCCTGGTCTTAATATCGGGTCTGAACGCGGTCGCGGGCGATCTGGAACGGCGGCAAGCCAAACGTATCCATGACCGACTGACTGGAGCACCTCCTTCAGCCGACGTGCTTAACGCGATGGAGCAGGCGCTCATTCAGGATGCGAGTGGTCGCTCGGCGGCGCAAATCGCTATCGACACGCCCGGGTTCTACAACATCACAGTAAAAAACTGGGCCACGCCCTGGACCAGCGAAGAACAAGACCCCTTCTCTGAACTCAATGATTATTCGGCAACGGTCATCGGCATGGTGCGCGACGAGGTCGATTTCCGTGAGATTCTGTATGGCGACATCCTCTACCGTGGCGCCGACTCACTCGCTATCACCGCCTACAGCAACAGCAACAATACACATTATCGCGAGCTCGAGGCACTCGGGCCTGATGCCGGCAACCTTGCAGATGCATCGATTCTGCTGCGTACCTCGCAAAGCGCAACGACCGGCCTTGACCCCTCCGCCACTGCCGGAATAACCACCACCCGCGCGGCTGGCAAGGCATTCTTTTACCTGGGCACCAACCGCGCAATGTTTCGCTTTACCCTGATGAACCACCTGTGCACCGACCTCGAACCACTGAAAGACAATACCCGCGCGCCAGACCGGGTGCGCCAGGATGTCTCACGCAGTCCCGGTGGTGATAGCCGAATCTACCTCAACAGCTGCGTGGGATGTCATGCCGGAATGGATGGACTGGCGGGTGCCTATGCTTACTACGATCTTGAATTCGACGGTGACAAGGACACTGCCCCGGATACCTTTAACAGCTCCGCCCGAATCGTCTACAGCCCGGGCACGGTCAGCGCGAAACACCTCATCAACGCCAATAATTTCATCACCGGCTTCATTACTCAGGACGACAGCTGGATCAACTACTGGCGCAACGGCCCCAACGCGGTGCTTGGCTGGAACGACTACAACGGTATCATCAAGGATGCCAAAGGCAACACTCTGGGGCATGGCGCCAAATCGATGGGAATAGAACTCGCCAACAGCGACGCCTTCGCCCGTTGCCAGGTAACCAAGGCGTTTAAAAGCATCTGCATGCGCGATCCCGATCCGTTTGCCAATGACCGGGCGCAGATCGATGCGATCACCACTGATTTCGTGACAGGCAATTACCGCATGAAACAGGTGTTCCGCGATGTCGCCGCATACTGCAGGGGTGATTGAGCATGACCTCGAGCAAAACCATGACTCGCCTCCCTGTCTTCCTGTTCGCGCTGGCCGTTTTGACACCGCTACTGCAATCCTGCGGGGGTGGAGCTGAAACGGTACAAAACCCCTTTCTTGGCAGCGAAACGGCCGCCAACCCCGGGCCACCTGCCGCGACCGAAGATGCACGCGCATTTGAGATCAATGTCTGGAACAACCTGAAATCACTCAATCGCTGTGGCCAGTGCCACGGTGAGAATGGCCAGGCCCCCACCTTTGCCAACGCGGCGAACGTCAATGCCGCCTACGCCGAGGCAGTGCCGCTGGTTAACCTGACCGACGCCTCCAGCTCACGCCTGGTGACCAAGGTCGGTTCCGGTCACAATTGCTGGGAAACCGTCGACAGTGTGTGCGCCGATGCCATCGAGAATATGATAAGTAACTGGAGCGGCGCTGACAGCGGATCGTCCAGCCGTCTCATCGAGCTGAATGCACCACCGATTCGCAACCCCGGCGACAGCAAATCGTTTCCTGCCGCGGCCGATGACAACGGCGCCAGCAGCTTCGCCCAAACCATCTACCCCTTATTGCGCGACCATTGTGCCTTTTGTCACTACGAGGAAGGCGACACCCAGCAACAATCGCCCTTCTTCGCCAACCCGCTCGATGTCAATGCCGCCTATGCTGCGGCGCGTTCCAAGATCAATATCGATCTGCCGGAGAATTCACGCTTCGTGCAACGCCTGCTGGAGGGACATAACTGCTGGACCGATTGTGGCGAGGTCGATGCACTCACCGGTGCAGTGTCCGGCGACTCTGGCGCCATGCTCGCCCGCATTCAGCAGTTTGCAGGAGCCATCACCCCGACCACGGTTGCCGCCAACCTGATCACCAGCAAGGCCCTGCGGCTGGTCGATGGCGTGATCGCCAGCGGTGGCAACCGCCACGAGGCGAACCTGGTTGCCCTGTGGGAATTCAAAACTGGCAGCGGCACCATCGCATTCGATACCAGTGGTATAGAGCCCTCGGTGAATCTGCGTCTGTTCAACAACGTCAGCTGGCTCGGCGCCTACGGTCTCGACTTTGCCGGTGGCAAGGCGCAGGCCGATACCCAGAGCAGTCGCAAGCTGAATGATTTCATCAAATCCAGTGGCGAATACTCGATCGAGGCCTGGGTCATACCCGCCAACGTGACCCAGGAGAATGCCAATATCATCAGCTACGACGCCGGATCGACACAAAAGAATTTTGCCCTGACCCAGACCCTGTACAACTACCAGCATCATCACCGCAGTGATCTGTCCGACAGTAATGGCGAACCTCTGCTGTCGACCGAGGATGCCGGCGAAATCCTGCAATCGAGCCTGCAACATGTGGTCGCCAGCTATGACCCCATCAATGGCCGCAAGGTCTACGTCAATGGCGCCTTGATCGACGTGCAGGACCCCATTACAGCCCCCACCAGTATCGCCAATTGGGATAACAGCTTTGCCCTGGTCATGGGCCAGAGCGCGGCCAATAACAGCACCTGGCTGGGGCAGATCCGCATGGCCGCAATCCATAACCGGGCATTGACTGACTTGCAGATCCAGCAGAATTTCGACGCCGGCGTTGGCGCCAAATATTATCTGCTGTTCTCGATTGCTGAACAGATCGGTATTGCCGACAGCTACATCCTGTTTCAGGTCGCACAATTCGACGATTTCAGCTATCTGTTCGAAGCGCCAACCTTCATCAATCTGAATCCACAGTGGTCGCCCGTCAACTTCGCCCTGCGCAACCTGCGCATCGGCATCAACGGTAAGGAAGCAGCGGCCGGCCAGGCATTTGCCAATCTCGATGTCACCATTGGGCCCGACTACAGCGCCGACAACGGGCAGCAACTCTCATCATTGGGCGCCGTCATCGAACTGGAAAAAGGTCAGCAAAGCGACGAGTTCTTTCTGACCTTCGAGTTTCTCAATGGCGTCAGCAGCCCGTTCACCGATCCACCGGGCAGCAGCCCGCTGCCATCCGCCGCACCACTTTCACACATTGGCGAGGTCTCGGACATTGGCGTGCGCCTGTTCGACGAAATCAACGCCAGTATTGCAACAATGACCGGTGTAGCTGTGACCAATCCGAGCATCGATACGCTGTTTCGGCGTTACCGCCAGCAATTGCCGACCGTGGCCAATATCGATGCCTTTCTGTCCTCGCACCAGATGGCCATCGCGCAACTGGCGCTGACCTCGTGCAGCGAACGCGTGGAGATCGACCGCGCGCTGCCAACCGGTGATGCCGGGCGTGGCCTGTTCGTCGAGGTCGATTTCAGCGAGCCCGCATCCATCGCCTTCAACAGCGCGCCCAAACGCGCCCGGGTCACCGATCCCGTGTTGAACGCGGTCTTGCTGGCCAGCGTGGACACACAGCCCGATGCGGCGACGGTTCGCGACCTGCTCGGCGCGAGCACCCGCCCGACACTGACGACCGGCCTCGGCGCCTATACCTACGACAGTCTAATCACGCAGATGTTATCCAACCCCAATGCCACCGATAACAGCGAACGCACTGCACAGATCGCCAAGGCGGTTTGCGCCGCCGCCGTCGGCAGCGCCGCCATGTTGATTCAATAGGAGCCAGGCACCATGTCATTTCGCAAACGTTTCAATCTCAACAACCTGCCGCTCGATGCTCCCCTGTATCACCGCGACCATTCGCGCCCGGTTTCGCGCCGCGATTTCATTCGTCAGGGATTCCTCGCCGGCTCAGCCAGCCTGCTCGGTGGCGGCGTATTCAGCCTGTTCACCCTGCCGCGCCAGGCGCAGGCCGCCATTGCCGCCGACATCGCCTCGCTGGCCAGCGACATTGGTTGTAGCTTTGGCGCCAACAGCGGCAACGTGCCGTTCATTTGTTTCGATCTGGCGGGCGGCGCCAACCTGGCGGGCTCCAATGTACTGATCGGCGGCGCCGGTGGACAGAACGACGGCAGCATCACCACTGCGGGCTACAGCAAACTGGGCATTCCCGGCGACATGGTGCCCGGTCTCGATTCCTCTGCATTCAATCTGTTCAACACCAGCACCAATAACGATTTCGTCAACGACCAGCTTGGCCTGCTGTTTCATGCCGACAGCGCCATGCTCGCCGGTATTGTGGAAAAGGCCGGTGCAGCGATCGGCAACATCGATGGCTGTGTCATTCCCGCGCGTTCCGATAACGATACCGGCAATAACCCGCATAACCCGCTATACGGTATCGCGCGCAGCGGTGCGCGCGGATCGGTAGTCGACCTGATTGGCTCGCGCAACAGCGATTCCGGCGGCAACTCGATGGCACCTGCGGACATGATCGATCCCGAATTCCGTCCAACCAAGGTCGATCGTCCGTCGGATGTGACCGGGCTGGTCGACGTTGGCGATCTGACCGCCATTCTGCAGGATCCGGCCGATGTCACGGCCGTGATGGAATCCATGGCGCGTATCAGCCATGAAAAACTGCGCCTCGGTACCTTGAACACCGGTCTCAGTAACGACGAGATCGTCAAGGATCTGGTGCGCTGCGGTTACCTCAAGGCCGCAGAACTGGCCGATCGCTTCGCCGGCGTGCCGGTTGACCCGTTGCAGGATAGCGATATCGTCGATGATGCTGCCGGTATCTTCTCTACCGCCGAGATGAACGACGGCGAGTTCCGCAAAACCGCATCAGTCATGAAAATGGTGCTCAATGGTTACGCCAGCGCCGGCTGTATCACCATGGGAGGCTACGACTACCATACCGGCGACCGCGCCACCGGAGAAAGCCGCGACCGGCGTGCCGGACGCTGCATCGGGGCCTGCCTGAATTATGCCGCGCGTCTTAACGAACCCTTGATGATCTACGTTTTCAGCGACGGCTCGGTGGCCAGCAATGGCATGCGTGACGACAGCCCTGGCGGGCGCGGCAAGGGCCAATGGACCGGCGACAATTCGTCCACGGCCTGCTCGTTCATACTGGTCTACAACCCTGCCGCTCGCCCCAACCTGCTGCTGCCGGGGCGCCAGATCGGCCGTTTCTCCAGCGACGCGTCGGTGGTGACGTCATCCAGCCCCGCCGCCAACAATGTCAATCTGCTGGTCAATACGGTGCTGCTCAACTATATGGCGCTGAACAATCGCCTGGGCGATTTCGCCAGCGTGTTCCCTAATCACGGCCTCGGCAGCGGCAGCAGCTACGATCAGTACGTGGCCTTTGATCCCATTATCTGAATCGCCCATGCAAGATACCTGGCACGTCAGCCTTACGCGCCTGTTGCTGTTCTGGCTGACGTTGCTCATCACGCCGACGGGCCATGCGGGCGACTGGATGCAGCATCGCCAGGACATCATGGGCACCCGCCTTGTGATCGATATCCAGGCGCAAAACCCAGAACAGGGCCAGGCCTGCATACGCGCCGCGGTAGCCGAGATGATGCGTATCGATCAGGGCATGAGCCCGTGGATCAGCGACAGCGAAATCTCGCGCATCAATCGAGATGCTAGCATTCAGCCGGTTGCCATCAGCGCCGAACTGGCGATGCTGCTGGACAAGGCCCGGACCCTGTCAGAGCTTAGCGGCGGCGCGTTCGATATAACCTTCTCTTCCATCGGACATCGCTATGATTACCGGCGTGGACTGCGCCCGAGCGAACAAAACATACAAGCCGCACTGCCTGCAATCGATTACCGGAATGTACAGGTCAACAAACAGCAGGTCAGTTTCAGCCACCCGGGCACTCGCATTGACCTTGGCGGCATTGCCAAGGGATACGCGGTGGATCGCGCAATCGAAACCCTGCTCAAATGCGGCATCAAAAACGCCTATGTCAGCGCCGGGGGCGACAGCCGCATTGCCGGCGACCGGGCGGGTCGTCCCTGGATCATCGGCATCCAGCATCCCCGCGATGACAACAAGCTTGTGCTACGATTACCTTTATCCAACAGCGCCATCTCGACCTCGGGTGATTACGAACGTTTTTTCGTTGTTGAGGGTGAGCGCGTACACCATATTCTCGACCCCGGCACCGGCCGCCCGGCTGACGCTTCGATGGGGGCCACAGTGATTGGGCCTGACGCGACGACCACCGATGCGCTGTCAACCGGCCTGTTCGTACTGGGCCACGAAAAAGGCCTGCAATTGATCGAAAAAATGGCTCAATACGAGGCCATCATTATCGACGCACAGGGCCGGGTCGGCTATTCTTCGGGCCTGCAATCGATCGGCATGCACCAGGCCGATGACAAAAATTAATACAGGGAACATCATGCCAACAACCACACATTTGCGGATCTTTCTGTTCGCTCTGCTATTGCTGCCACAGATCAATATGGCGCAACAAGCGCCGGGCCAGCTGGAGCAGGAAATCCAGGCGCTTAAACAGCAGGTCGTGAAACTCAACCGCAACCTGTTCATTCTGCAGGAAGATCTGTTATTTCCCGCCAATACCCAGTTCAATGTCTTTCTGTCGATGGATGCCGGGCAATTGTTCGCGCTGGATTCGGTGCAGCTCAAGATCGACGACAAGATCGTCGCCAATCATCTGTACACCGAACGCGAGATCGACGCGCTCAAACGCGGCGGTGTACAGCGCCTGTTTCAGGGCAACCTGAGCAGCGGCGAACACGAAATTGTTGCGCTGTTCGTCGGCAAGGGCCCCAATGGGCGCGACTATCGGCGCGGTAAATCTGTCACCATCGACAAGGGCAGCGACCCGCAATATGTGCAATTGATCATCCGCGATGACAGCGCCAAGGAACAACCCGTGTTCGATGCCCTGACCTGGGAGTAAGCGAGCAACTGACAGCGCATCCATGAATCCCATATTAACCTTGTTTCCTGTCGTTATCGGCCTGGCATTGAGCCTGGCGGCGGCGGCAGGCCGCGCTGACAATGAGCAGTCTGACGGGTCGCAAGACTCAGCCTACGGACTGGCGCTGTATCAGTACTACCAGGATCGCCCCCTCGCCGCGATCACCGAGATCAACGTCGGTAAATACCGCCATACCCTGGCGCAACAACAGGCCGAGGCCGAACTGCTGCTGGGAGGTTTGTATTTTTCCTATGGTCTGATCGACGAGTCGGCCCAAATCTTTAATGGACTTTTGAGCAGCGAAAGCGAGCCTTCGCTGCGTAACCGCGTGTGGTACAACCTCGCCAGGGTCAATTACCAGCGCGGCTTACCCAACGAGGCCGAGACCCTGCTGCGACGCATCGATGACGACCTGCCTTGGCCCCACAACAACCATCGCCGCTATATCGAAACCGCCCTGCTCATCACCAGCGACCGACTCGATGAAGCCGAACGCAGCCTGGACGATATCGAGCACGACTCCCCCCTGCATCGCTACGCCGATTACAATCTGTCCCTGCGCCGCCTTAGTCTCGATGACCCGGCAGGAATCATCGGCATGCAAGGCATCGCCCGTAAAGACTCGCCACAGGCCGATATGCAGAGCCTGTCGGATCAGGCTAACCTGACGCTGGGTATCCGTGCGTTCAGCGCGCGATCATGGGATGACGCGCTTGACCATTTGTCGCAGGTCCGCCTTGACGGGCCAGTTGCATCCGAAGCGCTGCTCGCCACAGGCTGGGTTCATCAACGTGCGGGCCAACTCAGCCAGGCGCTCGCCTACTGGAAACAACTACTGCGACTGCAACGCGGCGACAACGCCAGTCGCGAGGCCGCCTACGCCATCGCATTCAGCCTCGAACAATCCGGCCTGGAACGTCGAGCGCTACGGGCCTATCAGAAGGCCGCGGCAGATCTCGATGCCCAGCGGGCTGATTTCGATGCCATCGCTAAACGTATCGATCAGGGCGCACTGATCGATGCGCTGGACCCGGACAATAACGCCAGTAATGTGCCCTCGCCAGGCGACCCAATACAGGAGCTCGACGCCGGTTTACGTAAAGCCCTGAATGATCTGCTGGCAAGCAGTGAGCTTGAGCAACAGCTGCGCCGCCTGCGCGATCTGCGCGAAATTGAACGCAGTCTGCAGCAGTGGCAGGAACAGATTCCAGTACTGGGGCTGATGCAACAAGCGCGCAGCCAGGCCTTCGAGACCCGGGCGCCGACCTTGCTGCAATCCACCGATTTGCAGCAAATCGATCAGCTCGGCGCCGCGCGCGATAAACTGGCGGCGAAGCTGCAAACGATTGAAGACAACAATGATTATCTGGCACTGGCCAACGAGGATGAACAGGATGCGCTCGATCAGATCGATTTCAGCCTGGGCATTATCGACAGCATAGGCGATCGGCAACATCTGCAACAACAGCGGCAACAGCTCGACTTGCTGCGAGGCCTGGTGTCTTACCGTGTCGCCATCGATCATCCACGCCGATTGTGGCGGGTCAAACACGCCCTGAATCAACTCGATCAGGAGCTGGAATCGGCTCGCCACGCGGCCGTCGCGCTGAAAACCGCGTCCGCCGCCCAGCGCCAGCTGCTCGCCCGATTACAACAGCAGATCGAAGCCGAACAACAATCGATAGACAGCAGCCTGAGTCGCACGCGCGAGCTGTTGCAGGCGCAGCGTCAGGACATCACCAGCCTCGCCCTGCGACATCTGCAGACACACGACGCGCACATCGCCAACATACGCCTGCACACCCAATATGCCCTGACCCGGCTGTACGACAAGCTCGCCACCACGGAGCAGTCGGCGCAATGAAGCGATCTGTATGCATTCGTTGGCTGCCCGCCTGCCTGCTGTTAGCGGGCTGTGCAACAGGTGTCGAACGCCCTCGCATTGGCGACCTCGACATCGCTGATTTGACCCCGCAGGCCGAACCGGCTATCGATTTCAGCATCAGCCGCCAACAGGTCATCGACAGCTACCGCGAACTCGCCGACATGAGCCCCGACCAGCCTCCGTTCGGGCGCATTCGACAACGCCTGGCCGATCTGGAACTCGAAGCCAGCCTGGATAACCGCCTGTCCAGCGAGGTGAGCGAGGCAGAGACCGGCGCCACCGAGGCGCGTAACGCAGTACAACGTTACCTCGATTATCTGGACAAATACCCGCAACGCGAGGACAACGACAAGATTCTGTACCAGTTGTCTCGTGCTTTTGCCATCGACAACGATTTCGCCAGGGCGCGTCAGTTCATGGACAGGCTGGTCAGGGATTTCCCGAATTCGGCTTACCTTGATGAAATACAGTTTCGCCGCGCTGAATTGTTCTTCGTCGAAGGCCGTTACAGCGAGGCAGCCAGCGCCTATGCCGCGGTCACTGCGATCGGCGAATCGTCGTTGTTTTACGACAAGGCCCTGTACAAGCTGGGCTGGTCGCAGTTCAAGAAACTTGAGTTCGATCCGGCGCTGACAAGCTTCATGCAACTCCTGGACCTGCAACAACGCGGCCACCGAATCGGGCCGGAGGGGCTGGCCCAGAATCTTGGTCGCGCCGATCAGGAGTTCATCGAGGATATATTGCGCGTCGTCAGCCTGGCCTTTTCCTACTCGTCACATGCGCGTCCGATTGAACGCTTCTTTGCAAGCGCCGGTAGCCGCGTGTATGAGCCCTTGCTGTATCAGCGCCTCGCCAACTATTACCAGACAAAGGATCGCGTCACCGATGCCACAGCAACCCTGCTCGACTTCGCCCGTCCACACCCCGAATCGCCCTACACGGCGCGCTTTCATGACCAGGCCATCGCCATCTATCGCGACGCGGACTTTGCCGATCTGGTGCTCAAAGAAAAGATCGACTTCGTTGAAAAATTCAATGTCGGTAGTGTCTACTGGATGCAACAGTCACCAAACGATCGCGTCGGCCTGCAAGTGCTGCTGACTCGTCATCTGGGCGATCTCGCCACCCATTTTCATGCGGCAGCTCGCAGCAGCTCGAGCGCCAGGGCCTATGACCGCGCGACCGACTGGTATCGCAAATACCTCGACAGTTTCCCTACCGATGAACGCGCGCCTGAGATGAATTTTTTGCTGGCGGAGTGCCTGCTTGAGGCCGGGCATCCGCGCCTGGCCATCACAGAGTACGCCAACACGGCCTATGCCTATCCCGAACATGCGCGCAGTGCCGAGGCGGGTTACGCTGTGCTGACCGCCTATGACCGCACACTCAAAGGACTCACCGATGCCAGCCAGAAAACCGCGCTGCTGCAGGCCCGCGCTGATCATGCATTACAATTCAGCGAGCAATTTGCCGATGATCAGCGCGTGCCCGATGTGATACTCAATACCAGCGAACATTATTACCAGCAAAAGGATTACCCGCGCGCACGCGAACTTGCCGAGCGTTTGACATCGGATACGCGCACTCGCCAGCCTGCCCGAATCAAGGCGCTCACCATCATCGCCTACAGCCATTTTGAGTTGAAACAGTTCGAACAGGCCGAATCGGCTTATCAGGCACTGTTGCCCCAATTGCCCGAGGGTGACACTGCGAAACGCCGGCAAATCACCGAGCAACTGGCTTCAAGCGTTTATATGCGAGCCGCCGCACTGCGGGATAGCGGCCAGTCGGCTGCCGCCGCCATGCAGTTTGAGCGCATCTCCAACATCGCACCGGAATCAACAATCAACCAGGCAGCAAGTTACGATGCCGCAACCGAATACATCAAACTCGAAGACTGGCCCACGGCAATCAAAGCGCTGGAACGCTTCCGCACGCGGTACCCTCAGGCGCCGGATTATCGCAAGGGCATCAGCGAAAAACTGGCACTGGCATATCTAAAAACCGGCGAGCACAACAAGGCCGCTGGCGAGATACTGGTCATCATGAGATTGTCGGCCAGCGACGAACAGCCTGCCCTGTTATGGCAGGCGGCCACGCTGTATGAACAGGGCAGCGACGAATCCAGGGCGATCGAGCTGTACCAGGATTACATCAAAAAACACCCGCGCCCGGTTGAGCGCGCGATTGAGACCCAGCACAAGATCGCCAGCTACTACCAACGTCAAAAGGAAACAAAACCTCATCGCTACTGGCTGCAACAGATCATCAAAACCGACGCGAACGCAGGCGATGAACGCAGCGATCGTAGCCGCCTGCTGGCCGCTCGCGCCAGTCTGGAACTGGTGCGCCCGACACACCGACAGTTTAGCGAGCTACGCCTGACCCGACCGCTCAAGGCCAGCCTCCAGCGTAAAAAACAACTCATGCAGGAATCGATCAATGCCTATACGAAGGCCGCCAGATACCAGATCGAAGAAATCACCACGCTGGCGACGTTCAACATCGGTGAAATCTATCGTGAATTCGCCCGCTCACTGCTCAAATCTGAAAAACCAAAGGGGCTGAATGACGAGGAACTCGAAGAGTATACCTTCCTGCTTGAAGATCAGGCCTTCCCTTTCGAGGAAAAGGCCATCACCATTCACGAAAGTAATCTGGCACGCATTGCCAACGGCAGTTATGACGAATCGATTCGTAACAGCCTCAACAGCCTGTCTGAAATGATGCCGTTCCGCTACGCGAAAAACGAGGTTATTGATATCTATGTTGACTAAGGGCGCGTCCCGTTTGCTTCATCTGCTGGCCATGAGCGGTCTTCTGGTCGCCTGTCAGACCGCGCCGCCACAACCGGCGCCCGCTACTACTGCACAGCCTGATGAAAACAAACTCGAACAAACCGCGCAGACGCCCACCTCCACACCCACGACGGGCATCCCTACGCCTCGCCCAGCCACCGACATCCTGTTTGAGCAGGCCGAGAACAACGCGCGCGAAGGTGATCATGCCGAGGCTATCGAGCAGTTCCAGAAGTTGCTTGAACTGCAAGCGGATTACCCGGGTGCGCACACCCGGTTGGGCCTGTTACTACTGAATCTGGGCAAGGACGACGATGCCTACAGCCTGTTCAGCAAAGCGGTCGAAATCGATAATCGAGACGCGATCGCGCATAATCATCTGGCTGTTCTCAAACGTCGCCAGGGGCAATTCAACAGTGCGCTGCAACACTATCTCAAGTCGCTCGAAGCCAACCCTGATTACGCCAAGGCGCATCTCAATCTGGGCATATTATATGACATCTATCTCGCCAACCTGCCCGAAGCGCTTGAACACTATCAGCGTTACCTGGCGCTTACCGGTAATGACAACGAAGACGTAAAGAAATGGATTATCGACCTGGAACGACGAATAGCGACACAGTGATGCAAAGATCCTTTATCCGATCATTCAGGCTGACGCTGGTGCTGGCCTTACTCTCGACCCATTCTATAGCGCAGGAGCGCCTGGAGATGCAGGGCACCGCCATCACCGGCAACCGTGAACTGCCATCCATGCTATACATCGTTCCCTGGAAAACCGCGCAAAACGTGGATCTCGGCGAGCTGCCATTCAGCAGTGTGCTGAATACCGCCGCGCAGCCCATCGAACCGGCGAATTATCAGCGCAAGGTACAGCTGTTTCACGAACTGTATCCACCCATGGAGGGTGCCAGACCATGAAATCTGGCGCTCACACTTGGGCAAAAATCCAATTCATCACTACTATTTGCAAGATCAATCACGGAGCTTAAAACCATGTTGAACACACTGATCGATTTTTTTCAATCCGGCGGTCCGTTCATGTACCCCATCATCGTGGTGCTGGCGGCCGGCCTGACCATCACCCTCGAACGCTGGCTCTATCTGACCTCGTCGAAACAAAAGAACCGACGCATGCTGGCCAAACTGATGCCACTGCTCGAGAAAGGCGATCTCAAACAGGTCATAGAACTGACCCGTGAATCCAATGCAACGGTATGCAAGATCCTGGCGCAGGGTCTGGATAATTTCAAGGAAGCCACGCGCCGCGACGATTTCGAGGCATCGATGGAAGAAGGCATCATGGAAGCCATTCCGCGACTGGAAAAACGCACCCATTACCTGGCCATGTTTGCCAACATCGCCACGTTGCTTGGCCTGCTCGGCACTATCATCGGCCTGATCAAGGCTTTCACGGCGGTGGCGCAGGTCGATCCCTCACTCAAAGCAGAGATCCTGTCGACCAGCATTTCGGTGGCCATGAACACCACGGCATTTGGCCTGATCGTGGCCATCCCTCTGCTGATCTTTTATACCCTGTTGCAAACCAAAACGGTGGAGATCATCGACAGCCTGGAGATGGCCACCAAACGCTTCACCAAACACCTGGCGCGTTTCAAAAAGGTCTCGGGGTAAACCATGGCCTATCGACAACACGCCTCGAAACGCTTCCAGGTGATGGAACTTAACATCACCGCCTTCATGAACCTGATGGTGGTGCTGGTGCCATTCTTGCTCATGACCGCCGTTTTCAGCCATCTGACCATTCTCGATCTGAACCTGCCTCCGGCCGACGCAAGTGAGGCCAGGCAGGATGACAAACCGCCGCTTGAATTCCGGGTGACGATTCGCAGCGATGCACTGATCCTGTCGGATAACCGCGGCGGTCTGATCAAACGCATCGAACGCGGCGCCAACGGGCACAACTATGCCCTGCTCAAGGAAACCCTTAAATCGGTCAAGGCGCGTTTTCCAGACAAGACCGAGCTGACAATCCTGTCAGAATCCAAAACGCCCTACGACGACCTGATTCAGACCATGGACAGCGCGCGTTCCTATCTGGCCCTGTACCAGGGGCAGCAGGTGTTTGCCGAGTTGTTTCCCGATATATCCATTGGCGACGCCGCCTTGTAGGGGACTGAAATCATGAAATATTCGAGACGTACCCAGCGCATGAAAAAACACCATGCGCGCACCAAGGACCGCATCGCCTCCCTCAACATGGTGTCACTGATGGACATATTCACCATCCTGGTGTTCTTTCTGCTGGTCAATGCCACCAGCGCCGAGATATTGCCAACACCCAAGAACATCTCGCTACCCAGCGCGTCCTCCGAACAACTGCCACGCAAGAATCTGGTGATTATCATCAATGACAGCGAGATCACCCTGCATGGCGTCAAGGTCGCAGAGGTTGCCAGCGTCATGGCCAGCGAACGCAAAACCATCGAATCCCTGTTCCTCGCCTTGAAATCGCGCGCGAATTCCATGGAGGACCTGACCGACACCCAGGGCGTGACCATTATGGCCGACAAACAGGTACCCTACGACCTGGTCAAGAAGGTGATGTTGACCGCGCGCGGCGCCAACTTCACCAATATCTCGTTTGCCGTAAATCAGAAATCAGTGAAGGCCGCCAGTTAAACATGAACACAGCGACATTGATGCAAACGGACATTGACCTGCCCTGGGTGGATAACCGCGACGATCGCAACTTTCGCCGCATGCTCGCGATTGCCGTGGTGTTGTTTCTGGCTGCCGGGGTCGTGCTGAACACACTGCCGCGTCCCCCGGTGGAAAAAAAGCAACTGGTCGATGTCGCTCCGCGCCTGGCCCAACTGATACTCGAGAAGAAGAAACAGCCGCCACCACCGCCGCCACCCAAACCCGAACCGAAACCGGAGGAAAAACCCAAACCGAAAGAAGCTGAGCCCAAACCGGAGATCAAGGAAAAACCTAAGCCAGCGCCTAAGCCACTCGACGACAAACGTCAGGCTGTGCGTGAGAAGGTGCTGAAAACCGGATTGTTGAGCGAGATCGATGAACTCGCCGACCTTCGCGAGAGCTTCGACCTGAGCGATATCACTACACTGCCGCAGCGCAAGATCGATAACGCGCAACCGAAACAGCTATCCGCCGCCGAGGTGCTGACCGCGAGGGCCACACAAGGCAGTGGTGGAATAAAAACCGACACCCTGACCCGTTCAATCAGTTCCAGCGAACTGGCGCAGCGGAAATCAGCACAGGTAGAAAGCGCTATTGTGACCCAGGAGAAACTGGCCAAGCTCGAGAGCAAATCAAAACCCAGGGCGCAGAGCCGACGCAGTCAGGAAGAAATCGAACTGGTGTTTCAACAAAACAAGGGCGCCATCTACAACATCTATCACCGCGCACTGCGCCAGGATCCCGCCATTCAGGGCAAGGCGGTATTCGAACTGACCATCGCCCCCGATGGACAAGTCACGCAGTGCGTCATCGTTTCGTCGGAGCTGGGTAACGAACGCCTCGAACGGGCCTTGATCGCGCGCATAAAGAAATTCCAATTTAGCGCCCGTTCGGTGCCCGAGATTACCGTGTCCTACCCGATCGATTTTCTGCCCTCCTGACAGGATAAAAATTGCATTCCATCAGCCAGGTTAAGCACTCGAATTAACCTGGATCACCGCATTCTTTAAATAAATCTATACAATATCGATTATTTAAAAACCTAGCCACTGGGGTGCGGGGTAATTGATTTGTCGCATAACCCGACTATAAGCATCTTCATTAATATACTTATAACTAGAAGATTTATCAGTTTATACGGTTATAAATAAAACCTATGACAAATATCCTCATTGCTGTCGCTTTCATGGCCAGCCTGGGCCTGCTGCTGGCCCTGGTGCTGGTGCTGGCAAATCGACGCCTGTATGTCTACGAAGACCCGCGGATCGATGAGGTTGAGGAAATGCTGCCCCATGCCAACTGCGGTGCCTGCGGCACTGCAGGCTGTCGGGATTTTGCCGAAAAACTGGTTGGCGGCGAGGTCAAGCCGGGTAAATGCACCGTGAACAGCGCCGACATGAACCAGTTCATCGCCGATTTTCTCGGCGTCGATCTCGGTTCTGAGGAAAAACTGGTGGCGCGCCTGGCCTGTGCAGGTGGCAGCAATGTCGCCAGGCGTTACGGCGACTACCAGGGCGTCAAAAGTTGTCGTGCGGCGACACTGATCAATGGCGGCGGTAAGGGCTGCGTGTGGGGCTGTCTGGGCCATGGCGACTGTGGCGAGGTCTGCGAGTTCGAGGCAATTCAAATGGACCGAAACGATCTTCCCCAGGTTAACGCTGATCTGTGCACGGCCTGTGGAGACTGTGTCGATATCTGCCCGCGCGATCTGTTCGAACTGGTACCACAATCCCATCACCTGTGGGTAGCCTGCAAGAATCTGGAAAAAGGCGAAAAAGCCGAAAACGAATGTATCGTGGCCTGCAATGGCTGCGGCCGTTGTGCCATGGATGCCCCGGAGTCGTTGATTTCAATAGAAAACAACCTGGCGATTATCGACTACAGTAAAAACTCTCTGGCCTCCCCGGTGGCAATCGAACGTTGCCCGACCGGCGCAATCTTGTGGTTGCAGGACGGCGTTCAAAAAGGGCGCGAAGCCGTCAGGGTCATCCGCAAGAGCGCCCTCCCGGTACAGGCCCAAAAACAATAACCAACTTTAATTATTTACTCTAAATTATTGATTTAAATAAATTCTAGTCAAAGGAATTCATCATGCTCGACAAGAAAGCAAGCAACAAGACCTTCAAGTATCCTGGCATCAGGATGGCTATGGATGGTAACTCCGCCGTCATCATGTGTGAGCGTGAATCCTCGGATGCGGCTGGCGCCTACCCGATCACCCCGTCGACGCAGATGGGTGAATACTGGGCCGAGGAAACCGCCAAGGGCCATATCAATGTGTCCGGCAAGCCACTGATCTTCGTCGAACCTGAAGGCGAGCACGCGGCTGCCGCGGTCACTGCCGGCATGTCCATGACCGGCCTGCGCGCGAGTAATTTTTCCTCTGCCCAGGGCATCGCCTATATGCATGAATCGCTGTATGCGGCGGTCGGCAAACGCCTGCCCTACGTGCTCAATATCGGCTGCCGGGCCATGACCAAATCGTCACTCAACGTGCATTGCGGGCATGATGACTATCACTGCATCGATGACACAGGCTTCATTCAGGTTATGGCCAAGAATGCGCAGGAAGCCGCCGACCTGAACCTCATCGGTCGCCGTATCGCGGAACTCTCGCTGACCCCCGCCGCAGTCGCCCAGGATGGGTTTTTAACCACTCACCTGATCGAACCCCTGAACGTACCAGAGCGTGAACTGATCGAGGAATACCTCGGCCATCCTGATGACATCATCGATTCGGTCACCCCCGCGCAGAAGATGCTGTACGGTGAGACCCGTCGTCGCATTCCGCTGGTATGGGACGTCGACAACCCGATGCTGGCCGGACCGGTGGAGAATCAGGATTCATACATGCAGTCCGTGGTCGCACAACGCCCCTATTTCTTCGATCACATCCCCGATCTGACGGATCAGGCGATGCGCGAGTACCGCCAACTGACCGGTCGTGAATACAAGCGCATTTCGGGCTATCGCCTGGACGACGCCGATTACGTCATCGTCGGCCAAGGCAGCATGGTCGTGCAGGCCGAGGCAGTGGCGGATTACCTGCGCGACAAGCGCAAACTCAAGGTGGGCGTGGTCAACATGACCATGTACCGGCCATTTCCCGGTGACCTGATCGGTTCCCTGCTCAAGGGCCGCAAGGGCGTGGCGGTGCTGGAACGTACCGATCAGCCCTTGGCCGAGGACCTGCCGCTGATTCGCGAGATTCGAGCGGCACTGAGCAAATGCCTGGAGAACGCTGCATTCAAGAACGGTGAGCGCCCTTACCCCGAATATGACAGCTACAAAATCGGGGATATGCCCCGGCTTTACTCGGGCTGTTACGGGTTGGGCAGTCGCGACATGCAACCGGAGGCCCTGGTCGCCGCCATCGAAAACATGCTGCCGGATGGCAAGCACAAGCCTTTCTACTACCTGTCGGTTGATTTCGTGCGTGACAAAGCAGCCAACCCGGCGCAGGAAATCCACATGCAGAACCTGCTCGAGATGTACCCGCAACTCAAGGGGCTGGCTTTGCGCGGCAGCGAAAATCCAGATCTGCGGCCAGCCGGGTCGACCACCGTACGCATCCACTCGGTGGGAGGCTGGGGCGCCATCACCACCGGCAAAAACCTGGCCATGACCCTGTTCGAACTGCTCGGCTTCGATATCAAGGCCAATCCCAAGTACGGTTCGGAGAAAAAAGGCCAGCCCACGACCTATTACCTGTCGGCCGCCCCCGAACCCATCCGGCTGAACTCGGAGTACCACTATGTCGACGTGGTCATGTCCCCAGACCCCAACGTCTTCAGCCATTCCAACCCGCTGTATGGCCTCAACAAACAGGGCGCGTTCATCATCCAGAGTGAATTCAGTGACCCTGACGAGGTGTGGAACAGCTTTCCCGAACATGCGCGCAAGTTCGTCATCGACAACGAGATTCGCGTGTTCTTCCTCGACGGTTTCAAAATCGCGCGCGAGGAAGCAACCAACGCCGAACTGCAGTTCCGTATGCAGGGCAACGCCTTCCAGGGCGCATTCTTCGCCGCCTCGCCATTGATGGAACGCGCCAACCTCACCGAGGAAGGCCTGTTCATCGCCATCGATAACCAACTGCGGCATAAATTCGGCGCCAAGGGTGAGCGCATCGTGCAGGACAACCTGCGCGTGGTTCGCCGCGGCTACGACGAGATTCACGAGATCACCAACAAGACACTGGCGCAGGATGAGTCGAAACCCGTGCTGAAGAAACTGTCGTTGCCGGTCATGCTCAAACAGCTGCCCGAAGGCGGAGGTTCGATCTCCGACGTACATCGCTTCTGGGAACAGACCGGCAGCTTCTACGCCTCAGGCCAGGGTGAGGAAAACCTTGCCGACCCCTATATCGCGCTGAGCCTGATGCCCGCTTCGACCGGCGTGTTTCGCGACATGACCAAGATCCGCTTCGATTACCCGCAATACATACCGGAAAACTGCACCGCCTGCGGCGACTGTTACTCGGTGTGCCCGGATAGCGCCATTCCGGGCCTGGTCAACGACATCGCCGATGTCTTCGCCGCTGCCATCAACCGTATCGAGCGCAAGGGGCAACCGACCCTGCATCTCCGCCGCGCCGTGCGCGACGTGGAGAAAAAACTGCGTTCATTGATCGAAACCGGTGGTGAAAAATCCAACTTCAGCCAACTGCTGAATGGTGTCATCAAGGCCACACTGGCCGAGGTCGAAAGCGACGAGGCCAAACACCAGCAGATGTCGCAGGAATTCGACTGGTTGATGGACGTGATGGGCGGTTTCAACTTCTCCATCACCAAACCCTATTACTCGACCCGCGAGAAGAAAGCCAAGGGCAGCGGCGGCCTGTTCTCGGTCACCATCAATCCCTACACCTGCAAGGGCTGCATGGAGTGTGTCGAGGTCTGCGATGACGAGGCCCTTGTTCCGACGCCGCAAACCGACGCCAGCGTGACCAAGCTGCAGCATGACTGGGCCTTCTGGCTCGATCTGCCGACCACCAAGCCCGATTACATCCGCATATCCGATCTCAACGAAAAAATCGGCGCCCTGGAAACCCTGCTACTCGACAAAAACAACTTCCAGTCGATGTCCTGTGGTGACGGCTCCTGCGTGGGCTGTGGCGAAAAATCGGTGGTTCGCCTGTTCACCGCGACGGTGACCGCGCTGATGCAACCGCGGGTCAATGCGCAACTGGCACGCATCGACGACCTGATCGAACGCCTCGACCGCAGCATTCACCTCAAGCTGGCCGAATCCATCTCGCTCGACGACGAGGACGCAATCAAGGCCATTATCAAGCAGCATCGCGATGACGATCTCAACCTCGCCACGCTGTCGGCCTCGCTCGACCAGGACAAGGCTGGCGCTCCGATCGATACCGAGTGGCTGGCACGTAACACCCACCTGCTGAAACAGTTGAAACAGCTCAAGTGGCAATACGAGGAAGGCCCAACCAAACGCGGGCGCGCCGAAATGGGCATACTCAACTCGACCGGCTGTACCTCGGTATGGGGGTCAACCTACCCCTTCAATCCTTACCCATTCCCCTGGGCCAACCATCTGTTCCAGGATTCTCCGTCGCTGGCACTGGGCGCTTTTGAAGGCCACATGGCGAAGATGACCGAGGGCTTCAAGGCCGTACGCATGGCCGAGATCGAGCTGAGTGTCGGTTATAACGAGGCGGTGCATGGCGAGTTTTTCACCTATTTCGACTGGAAACAGTTCAGCGATGAAGAATGGCGACTGTGTCCACCGGTCGTGGCCATCGGCGGCGACGGTGCAATGTACGACATCGGCTTCCAGAATCTGTCACGCGCGCTGATTTCCAACATGCCGGTCAAGATTCTGGTACTCGATACCCAGGTTTACTCCAATACGGGTGGTCAGGCCTGTACCTCCGGTTTTACCGGCCAGGTCTCCGACATGGCGCAGTTCGGCAAGTCATGGAAAGGCAAGCCCGAAACGCGCAAGGAAATGTCGCTGATCGCGGCCGCACACCGCACCGCGTTCGTGTTGCAGGCGTCGATCGCCAATACCACGCACATGCTGGAAGGGTTCATTGATGGACTCAACAGCCGCCGCCCGGCGCTGTTCAACTGTTACGCCAGTTGTCAGCCCGAGCACGGTATCGGTGACGATGCCAGCATGGCGCAAAACAAGCTGGCTGTCGAATCACGCGCCTACCCGTTGTTCCGCTTCGACCCGGATGCCGGCATCACCTTCGACGAATGCTGCAGCCTGGAAGGCAACCCGGCCATGGATGTCGACTGGCCGACCTACCCGCTGAAATACGAGGATGAACTGGGCAACGAGCAGAGCATGGAGCTGCCGATGACCTTCGCCGATTTCGCNGTCACCGAGGGTCGTTTCCGCAAGCATTTCAAGGCTGCTCCGCAGGGCAGCTGGAATGACAGCATGGTGCCGTTGCACGAATTTCTGGAAATGGACGCCAGCGAGCGCGAGGATAGGTTCCCGTTCATCTGGGGCGTCAACAGCAACAACAAGCTGACCCGAATCATGGTCTCCGAAACCCTGGTACGCTCGACCGAGGACCGGCGCAATTTCTGGCGCCAGCTCAAATCCATCGTACCCAACTGCGTCGCCAGCAACGAGGAGCTGATCGAACAGCGCGTGCGTGCCGAGATGGCGCAACAGCTGACCAGCAACCTGGTCGGCATGTTGTTGTCGGGCGAATCGGTTACAAGCCCGGGCATCGCCGCCATCGCGGCCCCGGCCGCGGCTGGAGGCCCTGCAGCCTCGACCAGCGAGGCGAGTGGAGACTATGAACCGGCATGGATCGACACCGCCGAGTGTGATGCCTGTGATGAATGCGTCAATATCAATCCGAAGATCTTTGCATTCAATGCCGATGGCAAGGCCGAGGTCATCGATCCCAAAGGCGGCCCTTACAAGGACATAGTGCGCGCGGCAGAGAAATGCACCGTGAGCTGTATTCATCCCGGCACGCCCTGGAATGCCAACGAGCCGGATGCCGACAAGCTGCTCAAACGCGCCGCCACATTCCAGTAAACAGGACAACGGCACCAGCATGTTATTTGGCAAAACCTTCGAGCACGGGATCCATCCCGACGATTACAAGTCGCTGACCAACGGTCTGCCGATTCGTCGTCTGCCGTTTGCACCCACGCTGGTGCTGCCGCTGCAACAGCACACCGGAAAGCCTTCCATCGCGTTGGTAAAACCGGGCGAGGAAGTGGTGCGCGGCCAGCCTATCGCCAAAGCTGATGGCGCCATGTCGGTGCCCCTGCACGCCCCGGCCACGGGCTTGATCAAGGACATCGACCTGCGGCCCACGGCCAAAGGACCAAAGGCGCCAAGCATCATTCTGCAGGTCTATCAGGGCGATCCACAACAGGAAGCCTACGAGCACCCGAAGGATGTCGATGCAATGACACCTGCCGAGATCCGCCAGGCCGTTTGGGACAGCGGCATGGTCGGTCTGGGGGGCGCGGCTTTTCCAACCCATATCAAGATGACCCCGCCGCCCGAGCACCAGGTCGATACGCTGGTTGTCAACGGCTGCGAATGCGAGCCCTATCTGACCTGCGATCACCGGCTCATGCTTGAGCAGCCCGCCAACCTGATTCAGGGCATTAAATATTTCATGAAGGCGCTGCAGGTCAAACGCGCCATCATTGGGGTTGAAGACAACAAGATGGACGCCGTGCATGCCATCGCCGCCGAACTGCAGAAACATCCGGGTAGCGGGATCGAGGTACAGGCGGTCAAAACCAAGTACCCGCAGGGTGCGGAAAAGATGCTGATCAAGGCAGTATTGAACCGCAAGGTACCACCGGCCTCACTACCCTCGTCGATCGGTGTCAGCATATTCAACGTCGGCACGCTGACCCAACTCGGGGAACTTCTGCCGAGCGGACGCGGGGTCATTCAGCGCGTTATCACGGTCAGCGGTACAGGTATCAAGAAGCCCGGTAACTACCTGACCCCGGTAGGTACGCCCGTGCGCTTTCTGCTCGAATACGCCGGCATCACCGACAAGGCGTTCCAGGTTGTACTGGGCGGCCCCATGATGGGCATGTCGGTTTCGTCGCTGGATGTACCGGTCACCAAGGCGATGTCCGGCATGGTGGTCATGGAAGAACAGCAGGATCGCAGGGACCGGCCAATTCACCCCTGTATTCGCTGCGGCTGGTGCGTCGAGGCCTGTCCGATGATGCTAAATCCATCGATGCTGGGCCTGCTGGCATCGTCATCCGATTACGCGACCATGGCATCGGATTATCACCTCAACGATTGTTTCGAATGCGGTAGTTGCAGTTATGTCTGCCCATCGAACATTCCACTGGTGCAGTATTTTCGCATCGCCAAGTCGGTTAACCGCGACCGCGCCGCTGCCGCATAACAATAAAGGTATTCAAGTTGTCACAGCCTAACCTAAAACCTAACCTGCGCAGCTCACCGCACCTGAAACATCCGGTCACGGTCGAACAGATCATGCGTAACGTCGTGTACGCAATGCTGCCGATTTGCGCCTGGTCGATCTATGCCTTTGGCATCAGCGTCGCGCTGTTGCTGGCGACAACCACATTGGTCGCGATGGCGACTGAATCGCTGTTCTGTCGGCTATCCGGGCGAGCCAGCAGCATCGGCGACTGGAGCGTGGTCATCACCGGAATCCTGCTGGGACTGACCCTGCCACCAGGATTTCCATTGTGGATGGCTGCGGTGGGCGCATTCGTTGCGGTGGGTCTGGGCAAATCGCTGTTCGGTGGACTGGGTTACAACGTCATGAACCCCGCCCTGGTCGGTCGCGCCTTCGTTCAGGCCGCATTTCCGGTCGCGATCACGACCTGGACCCCTCCCTTCCTGCCCGGGCGTTTTGTCGAGTTAATTCCTTCGACCCTGACCCTGCCGTTTACCCGCCCGGTCCCGGTCGACGCCTGGATCGAGCAACAACAGATCGATGCATTCAGCGGCGCCACACCGCTGGCCCTGCACAAATTCGATCAGATCTCGACCCCGGTCAGCGATCTGTTGACGGGCATGGTGGCCGGATCGGCCGGTGAGACCTCCGCCCTGCTCATCATCGCCGGTGGCGTGTATCTGGCCGCGCGTAAATTCATGGACTGGCGCATTCCAGTGTCGGTCCTGCTGGGCGCGCTTTTGATCGCACTGCCGCTGTGGCTGCTCGATTCCGCCAAATATCCCGACCCGCTGTTCGTCCTGATGTCCGGTGGCCTGATGCTGGGCGCGGTTTTCATGGCCAGCGACATGGTGGCCTCGCCAGTCACGCCCTGGGGGGTCTGGGTCTACGGACTGTTCATCGGCATATTGACCGTGATCATTCGCCAGTTCGGCGGTCTCACCGAAGGGGTCATGTATGCGATCCTGTTGGGTAACGTGCTATCACCATTGATTTCCAGCGTTACCCAAAGCCGGATTTTTGGGGAACGATGACTATGAGCGATACCCATTCCAGCCCGCTGCCGGCTTCACAGGCCACGCCATCAGGCAAGATGCTGCGCACCCTTGGGCTCGTGGCGACCCTGTCCGGACTGCTTGTTGTGCTGTCCTACCGCGTCACCCTGCCGATGATCGAACACAATAAACGCATGGCCATCGAGAAGGCCCTGTACACGGTGGTGCCTGGCGCCGTAACACGCCAGGACTTCGTTTTCGATGGCGACAGTGTCAAGGCCGCCGACAATACCGGCGAAGGCGTGCACATCTACGCCGGATACGATGATCAGGGTCGGCTCAAGGGGGTTGCCATGGAAGCTGCCGCTCCGGGCTATCAGGATGTCATTCGAATCCTGTATGGTTATGACCCCTATTGCCAGTGCATCCGCGGTTTCGAGGTTTTGAAAATGGCCGAAACACCCGGCATAGGCGACAAGATCGTCAAGGACGCCGCATTCCAGGCCAATTTTGAGGCGCTAGACGCTCAGCCGCACCCCAGCGGCAGCGGGCTGGCCAACCCGATTGTACTGGTTAAACCCGGCCAAAAAACCCAGCCCTGGCAGATCGATGCAATCTCCGGCGCAACCATCTCGTCGCGCGCGGTGGCCAGGATGTTGAACGACAGCAGCCAGATGATGAGCCCGATTATCAAAAATTACCTGTCGCTGCTGGAGCGCGGAACCCGATCATGAGGAATGCAAACTGATGCCTCGATTACCCAACGAAACCGAACCGGTTACTCTGGACACCTTCCTGCGCGGATTGTGGCAAGAAAACCCCGTGTTCGTCATGCTGCTTGGCATGTGCCCGGTGCTGGCGGTGACCAACTCCGCCATCAACGCGCTGGCCATGGGCCTTGCCAGCACCTTCGTGCTGGTGATGTCCAACAGCCTGGTGTCGCTGATGCGCAATTTCATTCCTAAACAGGTGCGCATCGCCACCTATATCATCATCATCGCGACCTTCGTGACCATGGTCGACTACACCATACAGGCCATCAGCCTGGAGTTGTATAATGCATTGGGCGCTTTCATTCAGTTGATCGTGGTGAACTGCATGATTCTGGGCCGCGCCGAGGCTTATGCCTCCAAGCAGCCGTTATGGCCAACCATCATCAACGGGCTTGGCATTGGCGCCGGTTTCACCTTTGCCCTGCTGTGTCTTGGCGTGGTGCGCGAAATTCTGGGGGCGGGCCAGCTGTTTGGAATCGATCTGTTTGGCGACAGCTTCCAGCCCTGGGTGGTGATGATTCTGCCCCCCGGCGGTTTCTTCGTACTCGGCGCATGGCTGCTGATATTCGCCTGGTTTCGCGAACGCAAACAGCGCCTGAGCAAACTGCAGGAGGTCACCCAACATGGCGGCTGATTCCCTGTTCTTTATTTTCCTCAATGCCGCCATCGTCAACAACTTCGTGCTGGCGATGTTTCTCGGCATCTGTCCCTTCCTCGGTGTTTCAGCCAAGAAAGAGACCGCCTGGAACATGGGCCTGGCGGTTATCTTCGTGATGCTCGTCAGCTCGATCAGTGCATACGGCATCAATGCCATGCTGGTGCGTTTCGACATCGAGTACCTGCGCCTGATCAGTTACATCGCGGTGATTGCCTCGGCTGTACAGCTGGTCGAAATGACTATGAAGAAATTCAGCCCGACGCTATTCCGTGCGCTGGGCATTTTCCTGCCGCTGATCACCACCAACTGCGCGATCCTCGGCGTTGCGCTGTTTCAAACCTCGCGCGAATACAGCTTTTTACAAAGCGTTGTCTTCAGCCTCGGCGCGGGTGTCGGTTTTACCATCGCGCTGATGCTGATGGCCGGACTACGCCAACAACTGGAGCTGGCCAGGGTCCCCAGCGTCAGTCAGGGTGCGGCCATGACCATGATGCTGGCAGGATTGCTATCGCTTGCGTTCATGGGTTTCGCCGGCCTGGGAGCGCAACATGGCTGATTTCATCATCGCCATTGGCTTCATCATGGCCCTGCTCAGCGGCTGGTTGCTGGTGCAGAAACTATCCCGCGAGTTTGCCATTCGGCACCCCGAATTCGGCCCCCCCAAAGAAGAAGGCGGAGGTTGCGGACACAGCTGTCTTTGCAGTTCATCAGGTCGTTGCAAAAACAAATCCAATGCAGGCTCCAGCCTGAAAATCGATCACACATTACACAGTAAGGAGGATTCCAGATATGGCGAATCTTAACGAATACGATACATCTACCACTCACAGAGCAACGGTCGTGGATAGCCAGCGCATTACCCCGAGCAGTGCACCTGAGGTTCGCAATATTCGCCTCTGCGTTGCCCGGTCGGACTTTAGCTATCGTGAAGGCCAGCATATTGGCATTATGGTGCCAGGGCCGTTCGAATTCGGTTACAACCGTCATTTCCGCCTGTACACAATCGCCAACAGCCCGACCACCGTGGATCGCGACAAAATCGAGATTGATTTATGCGTTCGCCGTTGCTTTTACATCGATGAATTCAGCGGCGAAGAATTTCCAGGCGTTGCATCGAATTACCTGTGTAATCTAAAAAAAGGTGACGAAGTCACTTTCACTGGCCCTTATGGCAGCGTGTTCACGACGCCGACAGACACCTCCAGCAACCTGCTGATGATCGGAACCGGCACCGGTATCGCACCCTTTCGCGCCTTTATTCAGCATATCTATGCTGAACATCCCGACTGGAAAGGCCGTGTATACCTCTTCTATGGCGCGCGCAGCGGGGCCGAAAATCTGTACCACAACGACCAGCAGAACGATCTGGACAAGTATTACGACCAGAAGACCTTTCAGGCCTTTGAGGGCCTGAGCAAACGACCCTGGATGTCACAGGAAGACGATGGCCTCGATGACGTGCTCAACGCCAATGCCGAGGAGATATGGGCGCTGGTGCAGGACCGCAAGACCCACATCTATATCGCAGGTCTGCCCAGGACTCGCAAACATTTTGAACAGGTCATGGTGGATGCCGCGGGTTCAAAAGCGCGCTGGAACTGGATGAAGGAAGAAATGATCGAGCAAAATCGCTGGTCGGAGCTGATATACAGCTAAGGACCCTCTTATTAGTTCAGCGGTTCCTGCGGTACAAGGATGTACCGCCAAAATCGATGATTGCAAGTCATTGATTTTTTCCTAATAGCAGGTTTTATCTGGCAGGGGATGACCCATAACTCTGGCTCATCCCCTTTTTTCTTTTAAAGCTCGCATTCAGGATTAACGCGGGTAACGACGCTATCTGCAAGGCAGGTCAATCAGCCTTCATGTCACATAACATTTCATCATACAAGGCCCAGGCCTGCATGGCCTCGTCTTCGGTCATTCGTTGCATGACATGACCAAGATGAATCATCACGTAATCGCCCGCAGTGATGTTTTCATGCTGCATCATCAACAGGCTGGCGCTGCGCTGCTGGCCACGATATTCACAATGGGCGACCAGTCCATCAATTGTTTCAACCCGCATCGGGATGCCAAGGCACACGTTATTCCTCCGAGATCAACTGATATGAATCTAGCCCAGAAAAAGCAAATTCTTCATGATTTGAATCAATACGTTACAACATAAACCAGACTATCTTAAGCCCAATAAAAGCGTAACACTGCGGACAATACAGTTTCATGGGCAAAACACTGGTTCTTGGTATTGGTAACACCCTCCTTAGCGATGAAGGCGTCGGCATCCACGTAATCGATGCCCTGCGCGATCTGGTACCTAACCTGGCTACGGATCTGCACGACATTGAACTCATGGACGGCGGCACGCTGAGTTTCACGCTCGCCGATCCGATCCAGTCCTGCCAGCAACTGATCGTCATCGATGCCTCGGAATTAGGCCAAAAACCCGGTTGTATCCAGGTCTATGAAAACGAATCGATGGATCATTTCGTCACGACCGGCAACAAAAAGAGCGTGCATGAGGTCAGCCTGGTCGATGTATTATCGATCGCCCTGCTCAGCGGAAAGTTGCCAGCCCGGCGCGCGCTGATTGGTATTCAGCCGCAATCCATCGACTGGGGCGATCAACCAACTAAATCTGTGCGCGATGCGATCCCTTTGGCCTGTCAGCAGGTTGAATCTCTGATCGCGAGGTGGCAGGCATGAGCCCACTCAGTCTGCAAATTGAAGTCGCCCAGCCAAAAACCGGTATGGCTCGCGCCGTGCTGGGGGAACTGCTCGATCACCTTAAAATCTTTGCAACCAGCGGCCTGACCCGGGTTATCGATATCCAGGGCCTGCCGCTGTCCGATGCAGACCGCGACGAGTTGACCGGCCTGTTGGGTGAGGGTGAAGTCAGCGCACAACTCAACAGCTTCGGGCAGAGCCAAATCAACGAGACCCGCTATGCCGGAATCTGGTGGCTGCGGCATTACACCGAAGACAGCGCGCTGTTGTCCGAACTCATCGAAATTACTGACATGCCCGACATTCTGCGTAGCCAGCAAGCGGACATCACCAGCGCAATCGAACATCTTGCACAAACCATTGGACAACAAGCCCAGGAGAACAAGCCATGAGCGATGACAAACAACGCCTGGCCGGGGAACTGCAGCGACACGGCATTACCCGGCGGGCATTCATGAAGTTCTGTACCAGCGTGGCCTCGGCCATGGCGCTAAGCCCGGCGATGGCCACGCAGATGGCTGATCGACTGGCCGCCATCCAGCGTCAGTCTGTGATCTGGTTATCCTTTCAGGAATGCACCGGCTGCACCGAATCGATCACCCGTTCGCACAAACCCAGCCTCGAAAACCTGATCTTTGACTTCGTTTCACTGGACTACCATCACACCCTGCAGGCCGCATCCGGTCATGCCGCCGAGGAGGCGCGAGAAGCCGCCATGAAGGCCCATGGCGGCAAGTATATCCTGCTGGTTGATGGCTCCATTCCAATCAAGGACGGTGGCGTGTACTCGACCATAGCCGGCATGACCAACCTGGATATGCTCGAGCATATGGCCAAGGATGCTGCCGCCATCGTCGCCATCGGCAGTTGCGCTGCATTTGGCGGCCTGCCTGCGGCCGCCCCAAATCCGACGGGCGCGGTGCCGGTATCCGATATTGTGCATGACAAGCCGATCATCAACATTCCCGGCTGCCCGCCCATTCCCGTGGTCATGACCGGGGTACTGGCGCACGTATTGACCTTTGGCATTCCCGAACTCGATGGCATGGGCCGACCCAAGGCCTTTTATGGCGACACCATTCACGATCGCTGTTACCGCCGTCCGTATTACGATCGCGGCTTGTTCGCCAAATCCTTTGACGACGAGGGCGCCCGCAAGGGCTGGTGTCTGTACGAACTGGGCTGTAAGGGGCCAATTACCCACAACGCCTGCGCCACGGTCAAATGGAACAACGGCACCTCCTTCCCGATCCAGTCGGGCCATGGCTGCATCGGCTGCTCTGAACCCGATTTCTGGGATGCTGGCGGTTTCTACAAGGCCCTGTCCACCGGCAGCGCCAATCCGGGCAGTTGGGCCGCCGCTTCGCTTGCGGTAGGCGCCGCCGCCGGTCTGGCTTCCGGATTCCTGAACAAGGGAGCGAAAGCCGAGGCGGAGCGCAAACATCAGGCGATCACAGTCGATGATATGAGAGGCAAATCCGATGAATGAGATTGAACTGTTAAACTGGGCGCGAGGCCCCGGTCTGACCTACGCCACGATCATCATGGTCGTCGGACTGACACTACGCGTGTTTGAGATACTCATGCTGGGGCGCCCGCATGAATACGCCGAGACCCGCTCCAGCGGGGTCGAGGACGGCATCAAGATGGTGTTCAAGCGCAGCCTGCCCGAACCGCGGAACTGGAAGCGCATCACCGCCTCCTACATCTTTCATGTCGGCATCCTGATCGTATTGCTGTTTTTCATCCCGCATACCCAGCTGTTTCGCGACGTGTTTGGCTGGTTCTGGAATGGCTGGCCCAACTACATCATCGATTTTTTCACGGTACTCAGCATCGCTGCCATGTTGTACACGCTGGTACAGCGTTTTACCGATCCGGCACGCCGGATTCTCAGCCACATGTCGGATTATCTGGCCTGGCTTGTCACCTTTCTGCCCCTGGTGACGGGATATATGGCGTTTCACCGCCTGGGCGGCGACTACACCACCATGCTCGCGGTGCATATCCTGAGCGTTGAATTACTGATGGTGGCCTTGCCCTTCAGCAAACTTACGCACACGGTCACCTTCGTCATGTCGCGCTGGTATACCGGTTCCAATCTCGGCCGCAGGGGGATCAAGTCATGAGCGCATCATTTGAAAACGGCATCAACACGCTTAAAACACTGATCGACGCGCCCATCGCTGCGTATTTTTCCAGTTGCACCAACTGTGGCATCTGCGCCCAGGCCTGTATCTTCTACACCGAAACAGATGATCCGAAGTACACGCCGATTCGCCGCGTCGAACCCATGAAGCGAATCTGGGAACAGAACTATACCCTCGTAGGCAAACTCAAGAAGCTGGTGGGGCTGTCCAGGGAGGTGACCGAGCAGGATCTTCAGAACACCGTTGAACTGGCGTTCGAAAGCTGCACGACCTGTGGCCGATGCACCATGATGTGCCCACAGGGCAATGACATCGTGTACATGATCCGACGCATGCGTGAGGGTCTGACAGCCGCCGGGCTGGCGCCCAAGGAGCTGCAGGAAGCCGCCGTACGTACCGCCGATACCGGCAGCGTCATGGGCTTTCCGATGAAAACCCTGCAAGCCCAGGTCAATGCAGCCGAGAAGGAAACCGGTATCAAGATCCATGTCGATGAACCGAATGTCGAATACATGCTGTTGCTATCCTCAGCCGAGGTCATGCAGTTCAACGAGATCATCGCCGCACTGGCGCAGATATTCGATCAGGCCGGCGTCACCTGGACCCTGAGCTCAAAAGCGCATGAGGCGGGTAATCCCGGCATGCACATGGGGGCGTCGGAGATCGAGGGCGAGTTCATTCAACGCATCGTCGATGCCGCGCAGGAGCTCAACATCAAGAATGTCATCAGCCCGGAATGCGGTCACGCCTATTACGCGATCCGCTGGGAAGGCCCCAACGTGCTCAAACGACCCTACCCGTTCAAGGTCTGGCATATCATCGAGGTGCTCGACAAGCTGCGCGCCGAGGGCCGCATCAAGACGACTGGCTGCGAGACCGAGCGTCTGACCTTTCACGATCCCTGTCAGGCCGCCCGGCGCGGCGGTGTCAACGTGCCGCAGCGTAACCTGCTCAACATGGTGACCTGCAATTTCATCGAGATGAACGACCGTATGGCGTGTAACTGGTGCTGCGGCGGTGGCGGCGGCATGAATACCATCGAAAAGGCCGAACCTCTGATGCAGAAGGTGTTTCATCGCAAGCGCCGTCAGATCGAGGAGCTTGACGTCACTACCGTCGTGACCATGTGCGCCACCTGCCGTAACACGCTGGAAGAAGGCATCGAGGCGAATAATATGAACATCGAAGTGTTGGGTCTGACCGAAGTTGTCGCCAACCACCTGTTGAAGGAGAAAGACAATGACTGAACGAGTCGTGGTTGACCCGATTACCCGCATCGAGGGTCATTTGCGTATCGAGGCGGAAACCGATGCCGCCGGTAATATCGTGGGCGCGTCCAGTGCAGGCACGATGGTGCGAGGTATAGAAACCATCCTCAAGGGCCGAGACCCGCGCGATGCCTGGGCCTATACCCAGCGTATCTGCGGGGTATGCACCCTGGTCCACGGTATCGCCTCGGTGCGCGCAGTTGAAAACGCGCTGAAATACAAGATTCCGGCCAACGCCAACCTGATCCGCAACCTGATGATCGCGGCGCAGTACGTGCACGACCATGTGATGCACTTCTATCATCTGCACGCGCTCGACTGGGTGGATGTGGTCTCCGCGCTGAACGCCGATCCGAAGGCGACCTCGGCGCTGGCCCAGTCGCTATCTAAATGGCCGAAATCGTCACCGGGTTATTTCGCCGACGTCAAGAAACGCATCAAGGATTTTGTCGATTCCGGCCAGCTAGGCATTTTCGCCAACGGCTACTGGGGGCATCCCGCCTACAAGTTACCACCCGAGGCCAACCTGATGGCGGTGGCGCATTACCTGGAAGCACTGTCCTGGCAGCGTGATGTGGTGCAGATTCACACGATCTTTGGCGGCAAGAATCCGCACCCCAATTTCCTCGTCGGTGGTGCGCCCTCACCCATTAGCGGTACCGGCGGTGATATGGGTGCGACAGCACTCAATATCCTCGGGCTGCAGGAGATTCGCGGCATCATCGCCAAGATGATGGAATTCGTCGATCAGGTTTACATCCCGGATACCATCGCCATCGCCGGTTTCTACAAGGACTGGTTCAAGCGCGGCTCGGGGGTGCGCAATTTCATGACCTTTGGTGACATGCCCGAAAACGGCATGGATGATCCCTCAAGCTATTTCATCCCCGGTGGCGCCATACTCGACCGCGACCTGACCAAGGTACACCCGGTCGACCTCAATGACGCGGCGCAGGTGCAGGAATTCATCGCGCATTCCTGGTATGACTACAGCACCGGCAAGGAATCGGGACTGCACCCATACGATGGCGAGACCCTCTTCAACTACAGCGGTCCCAAACCACCCTATGAGTTTCTCGACGTCGAGGGCAGCTATTCATGGTTGAAATCTCCACGCTGGAAGGGTCACCCGATGGAAGTCGGTCCACTGGCTCGAGTGCTGATGCTGTATGTCCGCGGCCATGAACCAACCCGCGAACTGGCCAACGCCGTACTGAAACAGCTCGATGTACCACTAACCGCCCTGTTCTCGACACTTGGACGTACTGCGGCCAGAACGCTCGAAACCAAGCTGATCGGCGACCAGATGAACATCTGGCTGGACAATCTCATCGGCAACATCAAGTCCGGTGACCTGAGCGTGCACAACGAGGAAAAATGGGAGCCATCCACCTGGCCCTCCGAGGCCCGCGGCGTTGGATTCATGGAAGCGCCGCGCGGTGCGCTGGCGCACTGGATTGTCATCAAGGATCAAAAGATCGACAACTACCAGGCCGTGGTGCCGTCAACCTGGAATGCCGGCCCTCGCGATGCGCAGGGTCAGGATGGCCCCTACGAGGCTGCCCTGACCGACAACCACCAACTGCACGATCCCAAACAGCCGGTTGAGATCCTGCGCACCATCCACAGCTACGATCCCTGCATCGCCTGCGCGGTGCACGTGACCGACCCGGATGGAGATGAGTTGATCAAGGTGAAGGTGCGCTAATCGCCGTACCCCTCGCATCACGTCAACAGAACAGAAAGCCCCTGTTGCAAGGGGCTTTCTTTCGTTTATAGGTTGCTTGTTTATAGCTTCGCTATTGACGGCTTTAGCGTGATTCTGACGCCGCCAGTCGCGCCCATTCCTTCTTGCTCGGGCACTGGAGTAATTTGAGCAGGAATTTTTCTGCCCGAATCAGGTTGTTCTCGGCCATTGCGGAAAGCCCCTCCCCAAGCTCAAAACGGTAGCCCTGCATCGCCAGCATGGATGTCGGCGGCGCCGCTTCATCATGCACCTGCTGATAGATGTGCAACAACTGGGACGGCGTGATGATGTGTGTCGAGTGATGGGTAATGTCGTCTTCTTCATCCACCGCATAAAAACGCACGGGCTCGATCTGTGACTTGCTGGCATCCATCAGAATGACCTGCTCGCAGCCCTTCATGTCCATGACATGTTCGATCTGCAACTGGTAGTCCTGCAGAAAAATCAGCGGCCAGCTGCAGGGACGACGCTGGTAAACATGCTCGACTCGCTGCAACAGCATGGGGCCTAGGGCGTCGTCGCCACGCGACAGATTACCGTAAGCGAACAACAGGATGGGCGCCTTGTCGCTTGCCTCAAACATCGCCTCAGCCCTTGAATAGATGACCTAAACGTCGATGCTCGTGATCGAGCAACTCGACCTCGAGCGGCATCTGACCTAACGCATGGGTCGCGCAGGACAGACACGGATCATAGGCTCGAACGGCCACTTCGAGCTGGTTTAGCAGTGCTTCCGTCAGCTGCTGCCCATCCAGATTCGCTGCGGCGACCTGGCGAATCGATTCATTCATCGCGCGATTGTTATGCGTGGTCGATACGATCAGGTTGGCGCGTTCGATCAGTCCATCGTCGTCGATTTCATAATGGTGTATGAGCGTGCCGCGCGGTGCTTCGATAACGCCAATGCCGATACGCTGCATGTCGCCGCGAGCTGTCAGCTCACCGCTCAACAGGTCGGGATCGGGAAGCATCAGTTGTATCGATTCGGCACAGTGCAGCAACTCGATCATGCGCGCCCAGTGGGTCGCCAGCGTCGCCTGTACCGGCAGGCCTTGATTGAGGTCCATGAAGACCTGGCGTTCCGCCTCGGCCCGAGGGGTGTCGATGCAATCGCAGTTGTTGATTCGCGCCAACGGACCGACCCGGTACCAGCCATGCTCCACGCCCAGGCTGCGGATGAACGGGAATTTCATGTAACTCCAGTCTTCGATGTGCTCGCGCAGCAGATCGAGGTAGTCGAGTGGCGACGCATCATCGATCAGGCGCTGGCCGCTGGCATCGTTTGCGCGTAACAGACCATCGTAAAACTCCAGTCGTCCGTCGTGCCCGACCAGGCTCAACATGTGGCTGGATATCGAAGCGAACTGTTGGTGATAGTCGCGTTCCTGCATGAATATGCTGCGAATCAGTGCGACGGCTGCTTGTGCCCATTCGACTATCTGCGCTGTCTGCGCCATCAGGCTATCGCGGGTGTCTTTGTTCAGCAAGGCATTGACGCCACCCGGTATGGCGCCGGTACCATGGATGCGCTTGCCGGCGGTCGCCTCGATCACCTGCTGGCCAAATTTGCGCAACAACACGCCCTGACGGGCGATCTGCGGGTGATCCTGCAATACGCCGACGATGTTGCGATGACGCACGGCATCATCGAAGCCGAACAACAGATCGGGGCTCGACAGGTGAAAGAAATGTAATGCATGCGATTGCAGAATCTGGCCGAAATGCATCAGGCGGCGAATCTTCAGGGCGCTGGGCGGAATGGCTGGCGCACCAATCAGATAATCCACCGCCTTGGCCGCCGCCAGATGATGGCTGACTGGACAGATTCCGCACAGGCGCTGGACCAGCACCGGCGCCTCCCAGTAAGGACGCCCCTGGATGAATTTCTCGAAACCACGAAATTCGACGATATGTAAACGCGCCTCGCTGACGCGGCCGTCGTCATCCTGTATCAACGTGATCTTGCCGTGACCTTCAACGCGGGTGACAGGGTCGATGGTTATTCTAGTCATAGTGCACCATCTCGGGTGGCAATTCGGGTTGCTTGCCCGCTAACAGCGCTGACAGCACGGCCCATATCTCGTCGGCGCGCGGCGGGCAACCCGGCAGCATGTAATCGATTTTAACGACCTGGTGTAACGGTACGACCTTGTTGAGCAGTCGGGGTAGTGAATCATCGGCGGGAATATGTGGGTTATCGATTCCGATTCCGTCGATATACGACTCCTTGAGGATTTCGGCCACGCTGAACTGGTTACGCAGGGCTGGCACACCTCCGTTCAGGGCGCAGGCCCCCATGGCGATGAGGATGCGGCAATGCTTGCGAAAGTCCTTCAACACCTCGATGTTTTCCTCGTTGGCCAGACCGCCTTCGAGAATACCGATGTCACAGTCCCCCAGTATTTTGATATCCGTCAGTGGGCTGCGATCGAACTCGACAAGCTCAACCAGGTCGATGAGTTTTTCATCAATATCCAGTATCGACATGTGACAGCCGAAACAACCGGCAAGCGAAGCGGTCGCGATACGAATGGGTCGGGTCATGACGCTCTGCTCCACAGCGGAAACCGGCGTTCAGTCACGTTCATCGCCTGTCTCTCCTTGCTGGTCAATAGATTGCAGATCAAATCGGCGCTGTCCAATAGCCACATTAAAGCCCTGATGTTTGCGCAAAATGGCGCCAACCGGGCACACTTCAAGCGCCCGGTCCTGCAGCGAGATGGTGCTCTTGCCGAGGCTGCCATCCACAGAGTTGACGCGCAAATGACTATCAGCCCCACGCCCCGACATGCTGAAAACCGATTTGCCATCGACATCCCTGCTTGCCCTGACGCATAGCTCGCAATTGATACAGCGGTTGTAGTCGAGCAGGATATCCGGATGACTGGCATCGACCGCTCGCAGGGGGAAACTGAATTCAAGCGAGGGCGACAACATGCCGCAATAAACAGCAACCGACTGCAAGCTGCAGGCGCCGCTTTTTTCGCAACCCGGGCACACATGGTTGCCCTCGGTAAACAGCATTTCGAGCAATTGTCGACGGTAGCTCTGGACCTCCGGCGTCAGGTTCTCGACCATCTGCCCCTCGGCTGCAGGCAGTGTGCAGGCAGTCAGAAAACGACCATCGACCTTGACCAGGCAGATCCGGCAACTGCCATGCACTGCAAAATCCGGGTGGTAACACAGGTGGGGGATATAAATGTCGGCGTCCCGCGCAGCCTGCATGATGCTCTGCCCCGGCGTAAAACCGATTCTGCGACCGTCTATCGTGAATTCAGGCATGATCGCCTCCCGGCGCTCGCAGCAGTTCGTTTGACTCACTCAGGTTGGCCTCTACGTCGAAACACGGGCTGTTATCCGTCGCCGCCAGACAGTCGTCGAACATCGCGGGAAGCTTTTGCAGGGCATCGACAAAGGCCGTTGGCGCGCTGCACCCCAGGCCACAGAAGCTCGATTTTTGCATGAGACGCAATATCGATTTGAGGCGCTCAAGGTCGGTATGGCACGCCCTACCGGTCTGAAAGCGTCGCATGATGTCGTCCACAATGCGGGTGCCGTTGCGGCAAGGGGTGCAAAAACCACAGCTTTCATGGCGAAAAAATCCGGCAAAATTCTGAAGTACATCCATCAAATTGCGCTGTGGTCCGAAAACCATGAACGAGCCACCGGTCGGCAGATCCTCAAAGCTGAGCTGCCGAGCGAACTCGACTGCTGGCACCAGGTTGCCGGCAGCGCCTGCGATCTGCACCGCCAACGCCGGTAATCCACCACAATCCTCCAGAATGGTATCGATGCGAGTGCCGAACGGGTATTCATACACTCCGGGTCGGCTGCAGTCACCGCTGATACTGATCAAACGAGTCCCCGCCGACTGTGCGCTACCCGCCCGGCGGAACCACTCCGCGCCTTGCATTGCGATGCGGGTCGCACTCCAGAAGGTTTCAACATTGTTTACCACCGTGGGTAAACCACTATAGCCATGCTGAACAGGAAACGGTGGCCGCACCCGGGGAATGCCACGTTTGCCCTCCAGGGATTCGATCAGCGCCGATTCTTCACCGCAGATATAGGCGCCCGCACCAAGGTGAATATCAATATCAAAATCAAATCCGACCTGACCCAGAATCGATTCTCCCAAAAGCCCTTGCTGGCGCCTTTGGCTCAACACCGCCTGCAGTTGCGGCAACAAGAAGCGATATTCAGCGCGCAGATAAATGAAGCCCTGCTTCGCACCAATAACCCGTGCACACAGGGTCATGCCCTCGATGACGGAATGCGCATCGGTACTCAGTAACACGCGGTCCTTGAAGGTGCCGGGTTCTCCCTCATCGGCATTACACACGACGACATGGTCGTTCGCCTGCGTATCCTTGCACAGCCGCCACTTGCGCGCGGTGGGAAAGCCTGCGCCACCACGGCCTCGAAGTCCTGACGCTTCCAGTTGTTTCAACAGCCAATCGCCGCCCCGGTGCAGGGCCTGGCTCAGCGCCTCACCCGGCATTGCTTCGAACTGCATTTGCCGATCGCGGCGGTGAATGGAATCGGACACTTCGAACAAATGTGCCGGCCAGTCCTCGAGCGCAATCTGCCGCTGGATCAGGTCAATGATCTCGTCAATGCGCGGGGGAGCAAGCTGCCCGATTGCATGACCATTGGCCAACAACGCAGGCCCCTGGTCACACAGGCCGGTACATGATGTGGATGTAATCTCGACACCCTTGCTTGTTGCAAGGCCGTCGCGCAGGCGTTGCTGTAAATCGGCACTACCGAGCATTCGATCGGTGATGTTATCGCTGAAATAAATGCGATATCGGGCGGGAATGCGGTGTAAAAAACTGTAAAAAGAAATGACCGATTCGATCTCGGCTCGTGGGCGGCGCAAACGCTGCGACAGAAGGTTCAGCGCCTCATCGGGCAAATAGCCATAGCGTCCCTGAATTTCAATAAGGAACTGAAGCAGTCGGCCGTCATCGTCAGCGTGATGGTGTAGCAGTTGGTTGACGAAGCCGCCGACATTCTGTGAATTAGCCGGACTGGACATTGCGCTCTCACTACGTCGATCACGTGGCAAGCATAGTCCAAGCATTGGCGGCTTTCAGCACTATTCATTGACCTAAGGCAATTTCCCGGGGCCAGTCGTTAGAATTTTCGCAGCTGAGTAAGGGTTTATTAAAGCTATCTCTGGGCTGGACTGCTGAAAATCAGCCGCCCTCTTGGGGTGTCAACGTCGCACTCCACGTTAGAAACAGTCGGGGGTGACAAGATGACTAGTCGTGCTCGTCGATCCAGGCCATCTGTATCGCTTCCAGAATTTTCTCGTTGGAGTGCTCCGGGTCATCGTCAAAGTCCTCGAGAGCGCAAATCCATGCATGCAGGTCGGTGAAGCGCACATACTGTGGGTCGACGTCGCCATGGGTATCTTCCAGTTCGATGGCGATGTCCAGAGTATCGGTCCATTTCAGATTCATTGCTTTGCTACCTCAAATAACACAGAGCGCAAGCTTAACATTGAATGACAGCGCCGGGCACCGTTTAACACTTGTGAATTGACCTGACAATTGGACTACACTCAGAAGAACTTTTAACCCGTGCCCGGCATGCTGCTCAAGAGAAATATCTGGCTCGTTTTTTATACCCTGGTCGTCGTGGGGGGGCTCTACCTTACGTTTACCATCACCTCCGCCTGGTGGGGTATTCAGGATAGAACTCGCGGCGAGTTGGCAACCATCAATCGAATCTATTCCGCCTCGGTGCAAACCAGCTTCGATCAGCTTGAGATCATGCTCGACCTGCTGGGTAACGATCTGCTCAACGACAACCTGTATCAGGACAGTGAACGCGCAACGACCCTGCTCGACAGCTTAATGGCCCGCAACAAGGCGTTGGTCGGCTTTGGCCTGTCCGATCTGGATGGCAATCTGATCGCTGCATCCTCTTCGATCGATCTCGAACGAATGCCCAACCTGAAAACCCATGTCGACAGCCGCGATACCTTTGCCAGGGCCCTGCAGAGACACGACATGGTGATTGGCGACACCTATTACCTGGCGGCCATCGACAACTGGGTTATCCCCTTTCGCAAATCCATTCGCGATCACAACGACAAGTTGATCGGCGTCATGACCACCGGCATCAATCCCGGCAGCCTGGTGCCGCAGCTGGCGCAACAGTTCAGCGCCAACCTGCCGGGGCATATTCCCCTCATGCTCATCCACGATGACAGCTTTCGTTATGCCTACATCAGTGTATTCGATGATAGCAACATGTTGCAGGGCATCATCAATAAACCTATACCCCAGGCGATTCTTGAAAGCCATAGAAGCGCGCTAGAGGCTGCCACAGGGTTGCAAATGCAGGATATGAGGGAGGACGCTTTAAACTCAGCCGAATACACCGCTACCAGCCAACGCGGCGGCGTTCACAGCTATTCTCTGTTATACATTCCCAAATACCGTTTATGGTCGATCGCTTTTCTGCCCCAGACGATTTTGCTCGACCAGCTCATCGCTCAAAGCATCCACTACGTGTTGGCCTTCATGGGCGGCCTGATTGTGTTGTTTCTGCTGGTTCGTCATATCCATCAGTTCGAACAACGTCGCCATCAGCAGCTGCTTGACCTGGCGAATCATGATTTTCTGACCGGGCTCAATAATCGCCTGTATCTGCAGAGCGCCGAGCAAAACTGGATTCACGAAACCTCTGGGCGCTTCAGCATCCTGTTCGTCGATCTGGATAATTTCAAGAACATCAACGATAGCTATGGCCATTCTTTCGGTGACAAAATCCTGCAACAAGTGGCAAAACGCCTGTTACGCGTCAATCTGGGCAAGAGTCTGGTTTGCCGTCAGGGCGGTGACGAATTCATCATTCTCAGCCGCCGCACTGGCGATCATCAACTGCGACAGATGGCGGCGGATATCATGGGCCAGATCAGCATGCCCTTCCAGGTCGAGCAGTTTGATTTCACCATAGGCGCCAGTATAGGTATTTGCCTGTACCCTGACGATGGCGACAGCTTTGACAGTCTGTTCAGCGCAGCCGATACGGCCATGTACCAGGCCAAGCAGCGCAAGCTGCATTATTTCATTTTTACCGAGGAACTGCGCCGCCAAACACGTGACCGCCATCGCATCGAACAGGCCCTGCACCATGCGGTCAAAAACCGCGAGCTGTACATGTTGTACCAACCGCAGTTGCTGTGTAACGGGCAGCTATACGGGGTGGAGGCGCTGGTGCGCTGGGACAGCGAATTACTGGGTCCATTATCGCCAGCCGAGTTTATTCCAATTGCCGAGGACAGCAGCACGATCATCGATTTGGGTCGTTTTATCATTGACAGATCGCTGCGCGATATTGCGGCCTGCAATGCCCTTTATCCGCAACTGGGGATACGGCTTTCGATCAATGTTTCGGTGCGTCAATTTCTGGAAAAAGGCTTTATCACCCTGCTTATGCAGGCGCTGGACCGGCACCGCTTTTCAGCCAGCCAGTTGACGCTTGAAATCACCGAAAGCATATTTATCGACGACTTTGACTACATATTGCCTATTTTCGATCAGATTCGCGCATTGGGAATCAAGATTTCGCTGGATGATTTCGGTACAGGTTATTCGTCGCTTAGCATGTTACGACGCTTGCCGATCGATGAACTGAAGATCGATAAAAGTTTTATCAATCAGATCACCAGTGACACGCAGGGCCGCGCGATGGTGCTCAACATACTGGATATCGCCCGCAACATGGGCCTCAAGGTGGTGGCGGAGGGCATAGAGGAACACGCCCAGTACGAAGTATTGAACGAACACCACTGTGACGCCTTGCAGGGTTTTCTGTACAGCAAACCGCTCCGCTTCGAAGCCCTGTCGGAATTTTGCCGCAGATTGCCGATCGAGGTTGGCTAGTGCTCTTTCAATATGATAGTGAAAGCGCGCTAATGATTCTCAGACACCATGTTGATGGTGTATTTCGGAATTTCGATAACCAGATCCTGCTGGGCAACTTTGGCCTGACAACTCAGGCGTGAATCGGGGTCCAGACCCCACGCCTTATCCAGGTAATCATCTTCATTCTCATCCGATTCCTCTAGCGTATCAAAGCCTTCACGGATGTAGACATGGCAGGTTGTACAGGCGCAGGATTTCTCGCAGGCATGTTCGATTTCGATCCCGTTGTTCAGCAGCGCATCACAGATACTGACACCGCTAACGGCTTGAAATACAGCGCCCTCAGGGCAAATTTCTTCATGAGGCAACACGATAATTTGAGGCATTACATTTCCACCTGATCTATATTTTTGCCGGCCAGCATTTTCTGGACACTTGCATTCATTCGCCGCGCGACATATTCCTCGCTGGCATTTTCCATGGCCTTGATGGCTTTCTTCAGGGCTTCGGTATTCGCTGATTCGATGACACCGAACAAACGGTCGCGTTGTTCCATCAGCGCCGCGTATTCGTCATCCGACAATAAATCTCGTCCATCAGCGGCCAGTGCGGAATCGATCGCTTCGATCACTCGCCGAGCTTCGACCTGCTGTTCAGCCAGCATGCGAGCATCTATATCCACCTGGGCATGGGCCATGGAATCGCGAAGCATGGTTTCGATTTCACGGTCGGTCAATCCGTACGAAGGCTTGATGATGATGTCTGACTTGACGCCGCTACTCAGCTCCTCGGCGATGACAGACATGAGTCCATCGGCGTCGACCTGATAAGTGACGCGAATGCGCGCAGCGCCGGCCGCCATCGGCGGAATACCACGGAGCTCGAAATGGGCCAGGGAACGACAATCGACCACTAACTCGCGTTCGCCCTGGACAACGTGAATCGCCATCGCGGTCTGACCGTCTTTATAGGTTGTGAACTCCTGCGCCCGCGCCACCGGTATGGGCGTATTTCGGGCAATGATTTTTTCGCTGAGACCGCCCATTGTTTCGATGCATAAGGAAAGCGGCAATACATCCAGCAGCAAGATATCCTGATCGGCCTTGTTGCCGGCCAGAACATCGGCCTGCAACGCGGCGCCAATTGCGACAACCCGGTCAGGGTCAAGCTCGGTCAGGGGTTTCCGGCCAAAAAACTCGCCAACCTGCTGCATAACCAGTGGGACACGGGTGGAGCCCCCCACCATCACGACGTTGGTGATATCCTGCTTGGTGAGTTTGGCGTCACGTAACACGCGACGGCAGGACATCAGCGTTTTCTTCACCAGGTCCTGCACCAGTTCATTGAGTTTTTCCCGGGTCAAACTCAGTTGAATTGACAGATCCCGATAACGAATCGAAATATCAGCTGAATCTTGCGTGGTCAATTGCTCTTTGGCTCGGCGAGCAGCAATCAGAATCTGGCGCGACAGCGAGGCATCGACGCGCTCCAACGCTGCTTCGTTTATAATCCATTCGCCAATGTCATTATCCATGTCATCGCCGCCCAACGAGCTGTTGCCGCCCGTGGCCAGAACCTCGAATACCCCTTTATTCAGATTCAGAATGGAGATATCGAAGGTACCGCCGCCCAGATCGTAAATGGCGATGATGCCGTCTGGTTGCTGATCCAGACCATAGGCAACGGCTGCCGCAGTGGGCTCGGCCAGCAGGCGATAAACCTTGAGACCGGCGAGACGCGCTGCATCGCGTGTTGCCTGACGTTGCGCGTCATCAAAATAAGCCGGCACGGTGATAACCACACCGGCGAGTTGTTCTCCCAAAGACTGCTCGGCGCGGCTGGCGAGCGCTTTGAGAATTTCAGCGGACACCTCGATGGCGCTGACCCGTTTCTGACGGGTAATGATACGCGGCACGGTCGAGTCGCGGCTGCCATCGAACTCATAAGGCAACACGTTTGACAGGCCTTTTATATCCTCAATGCCTCGCCCCATGATACGTTTCACTGACGACAGTGTATTGAGCGGGTCGCTGGCTTGCTGGGCCTGTGCCGGGTAACCCACCAGTATGTCATCTTCAGCGTAGTGCACGATCGACGGCAACAGGTGCCGCCCCTGTTCATCAGGCAATGTTTCAACCTGACCACTGCGTCTGACCGCGACCAGCGAATTGGTGGTGCCGAGATCGATACCGGCTGCATAATTGCGTTGGTGAGGAGCAGTTGACTGCCCCGGTTCTGAAATCTGCAGTAAAGCCATGGTGTATATGCGGAGGTATTTTGCGGGCTTAGATGAGGTGATCTTCTATATCGAACTGGTACTCGTCGATCTGTTCAAGAATGCGCTGCACGAACTGCATCTTTTTGCTGACCTGTCGTGCATCTTCGAGTTTGCCCTGTTCGAACAGGGCTTCGAAATGATCGGCATACTCGCGTGAACGTCGGTCAAGCTTGCGTGTGATATGTTCACAGCCGCGCATGGGGTCGTTGCAATTACGACATTGCTCCAGTTCTTCACGAATCTCTATCTGTTCCATGAGAAAACCGGTGTCGCTGGTCGTTTCGTGATCGTTCTGAATATCGAGGCCACCGACCTCCAGCATGTAGCGCGCACGTTTGACAGGGCTTTTGAGTACCTCATAGGCCTCATTCACCATAGCGGCCTGCTGCACGGCAATTCGCTTCTCCTGATCGCTGGCATTGACGAAACGGTCTGGATGGTAAGCCGATTGAAGCTTGAGATGCGCGGTATGCAACTCGCGCTCATCAACCTGAAAATCCACCGGCAGACCGAATAGTTCAAAAAAATTCTGGCGCAGTATCTGACTCATGAAGGGATCAAACGGTAAAGCTTTCGCCGCAGCCACATTCGTCTTTGGCGTTGGGATTAATGAACTTGAAACCTTCGTTAAGCCCTTCTTTGGCAAAATCAACCTCGGTGCCATCGAGATACACCAGGCTCTTGGCATCAACGATCACCTTGACCCCCTGGCTTTCGAAAACCTCATCACCATCTTCAACTTCATCAACGAATTCAAGGACATAGGCCATACCGGAACAGCCAGTGGTTTTAATGCCAATGCGCAGGCCAAGGCCTTTGCCACGATTGGCAAGAAAGGACTTGACGCGTTCAGCCGCTACCTGGGTTAAATTAATCGCCATCGTTTTGCTAACTCCCTGGACGACACCTCGCGCTCACACGCGCCGCCCAGTTAACTGATTAATACAAATTGAAAATATTGGGCACAGGCCCGGTCACGAAAAACGCCGCAATCATAGCAGAAATTGTTACAGCGCCAGGGCTTTGTTGAAAGCTGAAGCCCCCTGTTGATTCTGTCAATTACCCGGACTGTTGCCTCGAAGCAATTGCTGATTCTGCTCGTCATCCCAGTTTTTGATCATGTCTGCAAGTGATATTCGGTTAAGGTAATCCGAAATCTGGGTACTCAGTTCCTCCCACAGCTGTTCCGTCAAACACGGCTCATAATTATCGGCACCGGGCAACGCGTCCTTGTTTCCAACTTCGACCTTGTCATCGACCGCGCTTATGACATCGGATATACAAATGTCTTCAGGCTCGCCGCTGAGCCGATAACCACCGCCAGGACCACGCGTGCTGACAACAAGGTTGTTGCGACGCATCTTGGCAAACAATTGCTCGAGGTAGGACAACGATATGCCCTGCCGATGAGAAATGTCGGCCAGCGATACAGGGGAATCTTCGGAGTGCATTACCATGTCCAGCAGAGACTGGACCGCATACCTGCTTTTGGTCGATAAACGCATAATCAAAAAACCACAAAATTGAACTTCGGGCCAGTATACAATCCTGACTAAATTGGTCAAGTATTAATCCTGACCAATTTACCCGGTTTTTTGTTCATCACTGGTTGCCGCGACCTGTTGGCATCGTTTTTGTGACCTATCCGAACGTCCGGCGTACTTTCAATTGATCAGAATTCGCCTGAATATTGATGCTTTACATCAACAGGTTTTTTACCGCGATTGAGTTAATATATTCGCCCAAGCCCATTTTGGACTATGTAGTTTTGGACCTCAATTCAATCCACCTGAGCGAAATCTGGCAGGCGGTTCACTGGTTATACTGGCCTGTTCTGCTATTCGCCCTGTACAAGGCGCCCTGGCGAATCATGCTACAAAAGGATTCAAGCAATATCCTGTTTGCCACATGCGCCTCCATTTTTCTGCTGTGGCAACTTAAGATCAATGTGGCCGACGGCCTGTCGGTTCACTTGCTTGGCATGACGGTCCTCACCCTGATGTTCCGCTGGCAGGTCGCGTTGATCGCACAGGCGATCATACTCGTTGGTATCACCCTGGTATCGAGGGCGGATTTCCAGGCGTTCGCGATGAACGGTCTGTTGTCGGGCGTGGTGCCGGTTGCCATAAGTTATGCAATCTGGCGTTTCAATGAGTGGTACCTGCCGGCCAATTATTTTGTGTACATATTCATCGCGGCGTTCCTGGCAGCCGCATTGTCGATGCTCTTCACGGGGTATCTGTCCTACCGCGTTCTTTCCTCAACAATCAATCAGTTAAGCACCCAGACACTGGATGAATACCTGCTGATCTATATCCCAATGATGTATCCAGAGGCCTTTCTGACCGGCGCGGTGATCTCGATTTTCGTCATCTACAAACCTCACTGGATTTCGACCTTCGACGATCGCCGGTATCTCAACCGACGCTAATTAACGTCGATATTTCTCAATCGAGGACAGGATACCGCGCAAGATATTCACCTCGTTGCGGCTGGGTTCAGCGCGCAGATACAGGCGACGCAGACGTTTCATCATGTGCCGTGGGCTTTGCGGATCAAGAAAACCGGTGCTGTAAAGAACCTGTTCGAGATGTTCGAAATAGCCTTCCATCTCGGCGCTGCTGGCGCGAGGTTCGTCCGTCGTGCGCGCCACAGGACCCGCCCTGGCATTCAAACTCGCCGAGTAAATTTCGTAACTGATGACCTGTATTGCAGCGGCCACGTTCAACGAGCTGAATGCGTCTATGGTTGGAATATTCACCAGCACATGGCAGTGCTTGAGTTCATCGTTGGTCAATCCCGAATGCTCGCGCCCGAACACCACGGCGCCACTATGCTCGTGTGACAGCTCAAGCAGGTTTTGGGCTAGTTGGGCGGGCGACTGCTGCGGCCAGGCCAGGGTGCGTAGACGCGCGGTAGTGGCTGCAACGAGATGGCAATCAGCGATGGCTTGAGGCAATGAATCGCAGCGTTGGCTGTTGTCGAGTATGTCCTCTGCCCCCGACGACCGGGCATAGGCTGACTCATCAAGCTGGCACTGGGCATCGACCAAAACCAGTTGTGTCAGGCCCATGTTTTTCATCGCTCTGGCCGCGGCCCCTATATTGCCAGGGTGAGTGGTGCCCACCATGACTATCTTTATGTGATCTAACATCTACCCCCCATATTCGAGGCGCAAAGGGTAGTTTCAAGACAGCAGAATGTCCACCTCGCCGGAGGGAGTCGCTGTGTCATAAATGATATTCTCAAGGGGTTCTGGTTTGTGGATATGGTAGCCCTGTGCATAGGCAACACCGATCTCGCACAAGGCCTCGACAACGGCCTCGTTTTCGACAAATTCGGCTATGCACTGGCGCCCCATGACCTTCGTCACCCCGTTAATTGAGCGCACCATTTCGTAATGCACCGGATCTTCATACAAGTTGCGCACGAAACTCCCATCGAGTTTGACGTAGTCCACCTCGAGATTTTTGAGGTAACTGAATGAGGACATGCCCGAACCAAAATCATCCAGCGCCATCTTGCAACCAAGCGCCTTGATACTCTCGATAAATCGGCGCGACTGACGCACATTGATCATGGCCACAGTTTCAGTGATTTCAAAAACCAGGCAACGCGGATCGACCTCGTACTGCGCAATCAATTCGGTGATTGCCTTAAGCAGATCCTGATTACCGACCGATTTGCCCGACAGGTTTATATTCAACCTGACCCCTGCATGACGCGATAGGAATTCAATCGACTTGCGTGTTATTTCACCATCCAGCTTTTCGATACCGCCATATTGCTCCAGTGCCGGGATAAACTTATCCGGATAAACCAGTTCGTTGCGGTCATCTCGCAAACGAACCAGCACCTCGTACCAGGGCCTGCCATCTCCACCATTCAACGGCTGGATCCTTTGCCCAAACAGAGCGATTCCGCCCTGATTGATTAAACGGATGGCCTCGCCATGCCAGTACATTTCACTGCGCCGGGTCTGAAATACCGTGTCGTCGGACTGATACAGGTGCACCTGGTTACGTCCCTGCTCCTTGGCAGTCGAACAGGCGGAATCGACCTGGCGCAACAGGTCCGATACATCGGCAGTACCCTGGTTGATCTCGGCAACACCGATGCTGGCCGATATGTCAAAATGCCGACCTTCCCAGACAAAACCATGCTGCCCGATCTGCTCACGCAAGGTACGTGCAACAAGGTCTGCCTGAACCAGATCACAATTCGTGAGCAGAACGCCAAATTCATCGCCACCCATGCGCGCGAGTATGTCCTCACGGCGCAACAACCCGAATAACGACTTTGACAGTTGCTTCAGCATTTCATCGCCCGCGACCAGACCGCAGGTTTCGTTGATGACCTTGATATGATCGACATCGATGTATAACAGAACCGCTCGGCGTTCGGGGTTTTCCCGGGTTTGGGTGATGACTTCATTGAGGCGAAACTCGAATTCCCGCCGATTGATCAATCCGGTCATGGCATCATGCGATGACTGATAACTCAGCATCTGCTTGCTTTGTTCGAGTTGGTCGGTGCGTCGACGCAACATGTTTTCAAGGGTGTCGTTAAGTTTGCGAATTTGCACATCCTGGGCCAGTTTCCGCCTCTCGCCGAACACAAAAACAGCGAAAAAAACGCAGCTCAGCAACACGTATAACAGTGCAATGATCAATGCGCTATTGCGATAACTGATTCGAAACGCATCGAGATATGACGCAGAAACAAAATCGAAAAGTTGCCAACGCGTGCCTGCTACCGCCTGTTTAGCAAACACGCTATCGAGTTCGCTATCGGTCAAATATTCCGAGCGCGACAGAAATGGCCATATCCCCTGTGCAGTCATTTCGATCAGATAGCGATTATCCATGGTTCGCCTGACCAGGTAGAAATTGTGATTGTATGGTTGGCCGTTACCTATCAGTTTCTGCAACATGCCTGTGCCCAGTTTAACCACCAGAACAGCATCAGCTTGCGACGCCTGGGTATGCACCCTGGCGAGAATATTGACGTGAAATTTTTCGGGTTCCGGATCGCTATGAACGAAGATTTCATTGGCATACTGGCCCTGTGAAAAATGTTCGACATCAAGGCGGCAGCTACTGCCAAGCGAATGCTCATGGCTGGAAAACAATACTTGTGCGTCGGCTCCCACCAGCGCAAAGCCCTGAAATTCCGAAAAATAAGCGCGCGCTGTGGCTTCGAATGCATCGATTGCTGCCTGATCTTCCCGCCCACGGGCTAGAGTATCCAACACCGCCTGATTGTTATTGACCAACAGCGACAACAAATGCCGTCGGCGCTCGAAATAGTTAGCGATCTCGGCACTGGTGATGCGCAGCCCCTGATGACTGATACCCTGCTGATGATCGAGAAATTCCTGCAAGCGGCTTTGGTAGAGGTAATACAGGCTCCCCCCAACCAACAGCCAGGACAGCAGCACAAACAACAGGTTCGTTGAAAATTTGAGGTCTTTCTTCACTGGACCCGTTTTGCCTCCATGATCGTGACTATTCGCTCCCCATTGAGTATAGCCATCAACCAGCGAAACGGATTGCTCTGTACCCGGTTTGTCAGAAACGCATACACCACCTCACTGAACCGTTTCGGCATTAACACCCTCGGGCCGAATCTGTTAGACTTCGCGCCCTCACTGTATTCGCCGAAGATCATCTCCCATGCAACCGATGTTAAATATCGCCATCCGCGCGGCGCGTGCCGCCGGTGATTACATTGCCCGACAGATCAACAACATCCCGAATCTGACCGTGGAATCAAAATCGCCCAATGATTTTGTCACCCAGGTCGATCGCCAGGCGGAAGCACGCATCATCGAAACCCTGCTCAAGGCGTATCCAGACCACAGCATACTGGCCGAGGAATCCGGCGCTCAGGGGGACAGCGAGTATCAGTGGATTATCGACCCACTGGATGGCACCACGAATTTCCTGCATGGGTTCCCGCATTTTGCCGTTTCCATTGCCCTGTCGGTCAAGGGCAAATTGCAGCAGGGCGTGATCTATGACCCGTTGAAGCAGGAGCTGTTTACCGCCAGCCGTGGCGATGGGGCCACGCTGAATAACCGGCGTATTCGTGTATCGAAACAGCCCAACAGCGACGGTGCATTGCTCGGCACCGGTTTTCCGTTCCGCGAAAAACAGCACTTTCCGGCATACCAGGCCATGTTCAACGATTTCTTTGCCTCGGCGACCGATATCCGACGGGCTGGCTCAGCGGCGCTCGATCTGGCCTATGTCGCGGCCGGACGCCTTGACGGCTTCTGGGAAATCGGCCTCAAACCCTGGGACATGGCCGCAGGCGCCTTGATCATTCGTGAAGCCGGTGGACTGATCGGAGACTTTGCCGGCAATGAACGCTACATGGAAACCGGCAACATCGTGGGCGCCAACCCCAAGTTGTTTGCCGACATGGTGCGCCGCTTGCGACCGCACCTAAACGATAAACTGCCGGCTTGAGCCGCTCGACTCAAACCCAAGAATTTTTTATAGCCCGAACGGTGAAATGCCGCCTCATCTGGCCTATTTAGGTGTTGTCTCAGACAATACTAACTCAAGAGATATAAGCCTTCGCCCGACCCTGTATTACTTAAGGAATATAAATAAGCGAGGCTTATGAGGCCACAAGATAAATCGTGTTGAATTCTTTAATAAAAGGGATACCCTACCCACCGTTTTAGATAGCCGGATTGGCGTTTTCACGTGAAGTGGAGTCATTTTCCGGTTTATCAACCGACCAGTTTTATTGGTGGCTGTCAGGCTCCTCTCACATCCATCGGTAACTTACTGCAGTAAATAAACCTAGGAGAAAAACTAATGCCTACATTTGTTCGTACTGAAAAATGCGATGGCTGCAAAGGTCAAGATAAGACCGCTTGCATGTACATCTGCCCTCACGACTTGATGAAGCTGGATAAGGACGGTTCTGACACCGGTCACGCCATGAAAGCTTACAACCAAGAGCCGGAGCAGTGCTGGGAATGCTATTCCTGCGTCAAGATCTGCCCGCAGAACGCTATCGAAGCTCGTCACTATGCGGACGTTGTTCCCCTGGGTGGTTCCGTACAGCCGCTGCGTGGCACCGACTCCATCATGTGGACCATCAAGTTCCGTAATGGCACCATGAAGCGCTTCAAGTTCCCGATCCGTACCACTGCCGAAGGTTCTATCGACCCTTACGCTGGCAAGCCCGAAGCGGACATGTCCAAGATCGAACAGCCCCGCTTTTTCAATGACGAAAACGGCTACCGCGCTGGCGATCCTAGCGAACTCATTCGTCTTTAATCCCTGATATTACGAGGTAGATACTACTATGGCAGGTGAATTTGGAAATCCTGAAGTCGTCGAAGAAAGCGTCGACATTCTGATGATCGGTGGCGGTATGGCCAACTGTGGTGCTGCATTTGAAATTATGCAGTGGGCCAAGGGCACTGATCTCAAAATCAAACTGGTTGACAAGGCCGCAATGGATCGCTCAGGCGCTGTTGCTCAGGGTCTGTCCGCTATCAACACTTACATCGGTACCGAACAGGATCCGGCTGACTATGCGCGTATGGTCTCCAACGACCTGATGGGCATCACCCGTGACGACCTGGCTTACGATCTGGGCCGCCACGTTGACGAATCCGTGCATCTGTTCGAAGAATGGGGTCTGCCCATTTGGAAAACTGACGAAAACGGCGAGCGTCATGACGGTTCCAAAGGTCTGACTCCCCTGAAAGACGGCGGCAAGCCGGTCCGTTCAGGCAAGTGGCAGATCATGATCAACGGCGAATCCTACAAGTGGATCGTTGCGGAAGCCGCCAAGAAAGCCCTGGGCATCGAGAACATCGAAGAGCGCATCTTCGTGGTCAAGTTGGTCAACGACAAGAATGACCCGAACCGCATCGCGGGCGCCGTTGGTTTCTCCGTGCGTGAGAACAAGGTTGTTGTTTACCGCGCCAAGGCTATCCTGCTGGCTGCCGGTGGTTGCGTTAACATCTTCCGCCCTCGCTCTGTAGGCGAAGGTACTGGCCGTGCCTGGTACCCGGTTTGGAACGCGGGTTCTACCTACTCCATGGCTGCCGAAGCAGGCGCCGAGCTGACCATGATGGAAAACCGCTTCGTACCCACCCGTTTCAAAGACGGTTACGGTCCTGTTGGCGCGTGGTTCCTGCTGTTCAAAGCCAAGGCGACCAACGCTTTCGGTGAAGTCTACATGGACAAGAACAAGGACATGCTGAATGACTATCCTCCGTATGGTCAGGCTGCTGTTCCTGCTTCATGCCTGCGTAACCACCTGATGCTGAAAGAAATGAAAGAAGGCCGTGGCCCGATTTACATGGACACAGTAACAGCACTGGCTAACCTGCGCGAAACCCTGTCTCCTCGTGAAGTAAAACACCTGGAAGCAGAAGCATGGGAAGACTTTCTCGACATGTGTGTCGGCCAATGTGGCATCTGGGTTGGTGAAAACATCGAGCCTGAGAAGAAAAACTCAGAGCTGATGCCGACCGAGCCCTACCTGCTGGGTTCTCACTCCGGCTGCTGCGGCATCTGGACCTCGGGTCCGACTGATGTCGGCGCGCCGACGACTGAAGACCATGCAGAAAAGGACAAGATCCCCTCGCACCTGCCGGAAGGCTGGAACTGGGGCTACCGTGGTATGACCACTATCAAGGGTCTGTTCACTGCCGGTGACGGCGTGGGCGCATCTGGCCACAAGTTCTCCTCGGGCTCTCACGCTGAAGGCCGTATGGCTGCCAAGGCGATGGTCAAGTACTGCCTGGATAACGATCACACACCTGAGCTCGACACTGATGTTGACACTCTGGTTGCCGAGATCTACCAGCCGGTTCGCACCTACATGGAGCACAAGGACTACACCACGGCAATCGACGTTAACCCGCACTACATCACTCCAAAGATGCTGCAGTTCCGCCTGCAGAAGATCATGGACGAGTACGTTGCCGGTGTCGCCACCTACTACACCACCAACGCTGAAATGCTGAAAGTGGCTGAAGAGAAGCTGGAAATGCTGAAGGAAGACGCGATGAAGATGCGTGCGAAAGACCTGCACGAACTGCTGCGTGCGTGGGAGAACTACCACCGCATCCTGACTGCAGAAGCGCACATGAAGCACATTCAGTTCCGCGAAGAATCTCGTTACCCGGGCTTCTACTACCGCATGGACAAGAACTTCGTTGATGAAGAAAACTGGAAGTGCTTTGTAAACTCTGTTTACGACAAGAACACCAAGCAGTGGACGTGCTTCAAGCGCCAACACTACGATCTGGTGGACAAGTCCAAGCTGTTCAAGTAAGCCTTAGTCTTACCTGACCAGTTCAGAGTCAAAAGCCGGGTAGCGCAAGCTGCCCGGCTTTTTTTGTGCCTATCAGGAATTCATTTCGCATCCGTCACCCGGAGAACTTTCCGAAGGTACACATTTCGATTTTAACCGGCAATCCCGCTTGAGTTGGCTACACTCAAACAACACCCATCACGACATTAATGTGCAACATGAGCATACGAATCGATCTGAATGACGCCATATTCGCCCTGTCCGATTCACTGGATCTGGTCGGCATCGATGAAGTTGCTCATGGCAAACGGGTCGGGTATATGGCATTCAAATGTGCCGAAGTTATGGGTGTGGACAAGCGAGAACGAGAGCGTCTGTTTCAAATCGGCCTGGTGCACGACATTGGCGTATCGTCAACCCAGGTGCACCATCATCTCGTGACCGAGATGCAATGGGCCCATGACGAGGATCACGCCATTACCGGCGAAAAGCTTATCAATCAAAGCCGTCACCTGACAGGGTTTGCAACCGCCATACGATATCATCATACGCCATGGAGTTTTTTGCAGCCAATGCGCGGCCTGTCCCAACAGGACAAAAACGACGCCAACCTGATTTTTCTCGTTGATCGGGTCGATGCCTTGAGCGCCGCTCACTACAATGTTGATTTACAGCTTGAGGTCGACAACATTCGCCAACGCATACAGGCCATGGCCGGTGACCTTTTCTCGCCCGAACTAGTCGAGATCTTTTTGCATGCCTCGGAATCGGATTCCTTCTGGCTGATGCTGGAACCCCCGCATCTTGATCGTTTCATGATTGATATGCGCGCCATGACACTCCCCTTTTACATCGACAATGACGACGTCAAGGATATCGCCAGAATCTTTGCCCAGGTCGTCGATGCAAAAAGCAAGTTCACCTTCGAACATTCCATTGGCGTGGCTGCCCTGTCCCGGTTTTTGGCATCTGAACTGGGTTTTGACGCAGATTCACTGATCAAGATCGAAATAGCGGGCCTGCTGCACGATCTGGGTAAACTGCGAATCCCTGACGAAATTCTGGATAAACCTGATCGCCTTGACCGCCAGGATACCCTGATCATGCATCGCCACAGCTTTGAAACCTACCAGGTATTACGCGAAATACGGGGGTTTGAAGATATCGCCCTGTGGGCCTCCTACCATCATGAACGCCCCGATGGCAGCGGATATCCATTCAAACGATCGGCATCAGACCTGGGGCAGGAAGCGCGCATCATCGCGGTAGCGGATATCTTTCAGGCGCTGGCGCAGGAGCGCCCCTATCGTGGCGCCATGTCGATCACAGAGATTTGTGCGGTGCTGGCGCAAATGGCCGAACACAATCTGCTGGATCAGCAGATCGTCGAATTTGCCATAAAACATGCGCAGCAATGTCATGAACAGGCTAGTGGACTTGTACAAACACGCGAGATCGCCTGACCGTCGCGCTGCTTCACTGATCAATATTGTGGCTAATCGTTGGCGCTTAAATCGACGCCCAGCCCTTGCGCCAACCGGGTCAATTCGCTTGCTGCGGTGGAGAAATCATAGCCTGCAATTGCCTGCTCCAGTCTCTTCAGCGGCATCGTAAAACGATGATCACTTAGTGCCAGTTTGAGTTCTGCCAGACTATCGCGAGCGCGTATGTTGTCGTCGAGTAATAAGGCATGCAGTTGGCTAAGCGCAGGGCCAACAGGTGTCGCCCCCTTCGTTTCTTTCAGGCTACTGGGATACCCTTCATCGATCGTGTCGAGGTCGGCTAGTCCCAGTAAAACCCGGCGCAGATTGACCAGCAGATTCGCCAGCGCTGTCACCACGTCACCGTCGGTTTTCAGGGCAAATTCCAGCCGCCTCGCTGCCTGGTGAACATCATCTGCGCCAATATTGGCAGAGACGCCTTTCAATGTGTGGGCCGAGCGTATCGCCAGTTGCGGATCAGTATCCTGCAAGAAGCCCTGAAATTCCTGCTCATAATTTTGATAGGTATCTCTGAAGCGAACAAGCAACTTGCGCATCAATGCGCTGTTACCCTGCACCCTGTTCAGCGCTGATCCGACATCGATGCCGGGCAATGGCGGTATAGCGTCTTCCTGGTTCGGGCTGTTGCGTTTACCACCCAGTCGCTGAGACGCGTGTTCGCCGTGATCGGATCCGCTTTTAATCCAGCGCGCCATCGCGATGACCATGGCGTCAATCCCGAAAGGCTTGGTCAGGTAATCATTCATACCTGCGGATAATGCCTTCTCGCGATCTTCATCGAACACATTGGCAGTCATGGCGATTATGGGCAAATCCCGGCCTTGAGCAGTCAATCGAATCGATCGCGTCGCATCGTAACCATCAAGAACCGGCATCTGGCAATCCATCAATATGCCATCGAAACGCGACTCTTGAACGCGTTCCAGGGCCTCCTGACCATTGACTGCCGTGACAACCTGCATACCGTGGCGTCGTAATAGGTCCATGGCCATTTCGCGGTTGATATCATTGTCTTCAACCAACAGAATCTTCGCACCGCTCAGTTGACTGACCGCCTTATCAAAAACCGCCCTTCCCTTGCGCCGCCTTTCACGTCGCTGCTCGGCCAATCCCAGCGCTCGCGAGATGGCGCGCACGAAAGAGGATCGAGTGATAGGCTTGTTAATAAAGGCTTTTATCGGCAAATGCGCACACATTTCCCTTAGCTGGGTATCGTCATATGGCGCCGCCAATATGAATGAAGGGGGCGTGCGAATTTTAGTGCTGGCCAATATTTCTCGCACGGCCGTGATGTTGTCGATCCCGTTTGCCAGATTCCAGTCCAGTAACATCAGGTCATACGACGCTGTTTCAAGCTTTTTTAATGCCTTATCGGCGGATGTGACGCAGTCTGCCTCAACACCAACGCTGCTTGCGCAATGACGAATAATTTCCAGAAAGCGCGGATTATCATCAACAACCATCATACGACGACCACGCAAGGCTGCCGCGAGCGAAGAGTTGTCTTCATCCTGGGCAGCAAACCTGATGGGGATATAGACCTGAAAGGTGCTGCCCTTGCCGGGTTGGCTGTCTACCGTAATTTTGCCGTTCATGATGTCTATAAGACTTTTGCAGATCGCAAGCCCGAGTCCGGTACCACCGTAGCGCCGGGTAGTCGACGAATCGCCCTGGGTGAACGGGAGGAACAATTTCTTGACCTGATTCGCGTTCATTCCGATGCCGGTGTCGTCAACCCTCAAACGAAGACATTCACCGCCATTGGCAGTCCGTTTCGCGACAAATGGTTACCAGCACTTCACCACCGGGTTCGGTAAACTTGATCGCATTACCACAAAGATTGACCAGTATCTGGCGCAACCGCAGCGGGTCGCCCACCATACGACCACTCGTCAAACTGCTGGTATCGAAGATTAACTCGATTTGTTTTTCCTCGGCCTTAAGCCCCATCAGCCCCGCAACATCATCCATGACATCGATGAGATCAAAGTGCACCTGTTCGATTTCCATGGCGCCTGATTCGACACGCGAGTAGTCCAGAATATCGTTGAGTATGCGTAACAGCCCTTCTGCAGATCGGTTCACCTTTTCAATATAATTGCGCTGCTTTGGATCCAGACGTGTCCTTAACACCAACTCAGACATTCCTATGATGGCATTCATCGGTGTCCGGATCTCATGACTCATATTGGCGATGAATTCGTTCCTGAAGCGCGCCATGCGTTTTTCCTCCCGCTGCGCATCCATTGCCATATCCATATTGTTTCCAGCCTCTGGAGGCTGCGAATCTGGATTAATGCCATCCTCAGCAACCGCATCGCGGGTAATGATCTGAACCAGGCAATACGAGTGCCCCTGATCGCTGACCGGTTGTGCGCTTAAATCAAAGGAGACCGGGGCGTCCCTGTTTGTGCGGTAGGCCACAAACCAATCTGAAAACCTGAGGTTTCGTATTTCCGACGGTAATTGTTGTTCAGCAGCGCGATCAATGGCTTGCATAATCTGATCACTGGCGCCTCGAGACAGTAAATCCTGCACTCGGCATCCGACCAATTCCTGGCTGGAAACGCCTGTATATATCTCAACGAAACGGTTGGCGTAGGTGACGCGATACTGCGTATCGAACAGCATCAGGCCTATGCCTAAGGTATCAAGCAGGCTTGACTGCAATTCAGGATTGATACTACTCATGGCCCTCTATCAACCGGTATTTTTTATTTGGCGCCGCTGTGCAACAGCAAAATATGATCTGGAAGATTACCCTGAAAGCTTACCGCGCCCATCGACATATGACTATAGAGTGTCGATCGTGACGCCTGATTAATCTCTGGGGAATGGTCCCCTGGCGCTACAGGCATATCGATCAATTGCGCTGATTACTGGACATAAACTGTCGATAGCCCGTCTGAGCGAAGTCATATATAATCATTCGCTTATTTTTAAATGTATGAGCACCGTCATGAGCGATAACAAGTTCAAATTCGACCTTCCATATGACAGCCCGGTTGAACCGGTTCGTCTGGAAGCCAACGACAAGTTGAAATTTCGCTGCCACAAGGGCGTGTCCTGCTGGAATGCCTGCTGCTCCAAGGCCAATGTCACACTAACACCCTACGATATCATTCGCCTAAAACAACATCTCGGCACCAGCACCACTGACGTGCTGGCCAAACACACCGTGCCCTTCGAACTCGATGCCGGCGGGATGCCGGGCGTGAAGTTACGTACTACCGACGATGGTGCCTGCCTGTTCATGACCGATGCAGGTTGTTCAGTGTACGAAAACCGACCGACTGCCTGCCGCTACTACCCTTCGGGTCTGCTGTCGATGCGCGCGATAGACAAAAATGTCGATGAGCGCTCGTTCCTGCTGATCAAGGAAGACCATTGCATGGGCCACAACGAAGACCAGGTACAAACCGTTCAGGAATATCGCGAAGCACAGGGCGTCATCGATTATGACGATTACAACCGCGAGTGGTATGTGATCGTCTTGAAGAAAAGATCGACCGGCCCGGTCATTGGCAAACCCTCCGAGATGAGCCTGCAACTGTTCTTCATGGCCAGCTACGACATGGATCGTTTCCGCCGCTTCGTTACCAGCGACAGTTTCAAAAAAACCTATCAACTGACAGGCGATTTTTACAAGGCCATTGAGGAAGACGATATTGCACTGATGCAGTTCGGCTTCAAATTGATGCGTCAGGTTCTGTATGGCGAGCTGAGCATTCCCGAGGTTGAAGGGGCCTGGGAAAAACGCCTGCAAGAACGCGAAGAGGTTCTGAAAATGCGCAAGGAAATCGAGTTAATTGAATTTGAAAAGCGCAAGGAACAGGAAATGGCCGCAGCCGTGCTGGGTGAAGATAAAGACTAGACGCGAGTAGTTCCATGCAAAACCCGGTTAGCGTTGCGATTATTTCGGACACCCATGAATACCTGCATCCTGAGATAGTCGCATTGATTCGCCAATGCGATATCGCCATCCACGCGGGGGATATCGGCGACGCTGGAATTCTGGACGCCATGCAGCCAAAGTCTGGTCGTGTCATTGCCGTTGCCGGAAACAACGACCACGAGCGGGCCTGGCCACCCAGTCAGGCTGATCGCGTCAAAGCCCTGCCTCGCGTTGCAAGCCTTGAACTGCCGGGCGGTCTCATCGCCATCGAACACGGCCATGTTCACGACATGAACAAACCGGACCATCAGGACCTACGCAACGCCCACCCCAATGCACGCATGGTGGTATACGGTCATACACATAGCAAGGTCATCGATGATTTCGCGCTACCCTGGGTCGTCAACCCCGGTGCAGCGGGTGACACTCGGACCCGCGGTGGCGCATCCTGCCTGGTGTTGACAGCGACGCAATCGTTGTGGCGGCTGGATAGCTATCGTTTTAGCAATAAGTCGGTAAAAATGAATCAGGCCGAGAGTAACGCGGCCTGATTCTTTTTTTAGTAGCAATGCATGATTTCGATCGCAAGGCGCTCGACACATTCAGTCGGGCAAATCAACCTCATCGATCAACCCATCCCGGTTCTCATCTTCTAGCGAAACCCTTATCCCAGGGGTGTTACTTGTCCTAGGGGTAAGATTGCCTAACCCGCCTATGCCAGTGTAATCGACGAACGGCGAGAGCGGAAATACCAGCCCTTCTATAGTGATCGAGGCGTTTAAAGAAACTGCCTGGACCTCTCCTGTGATTTCATAGGACTTGTTCTGGTTCCGCTCTCGTTTGATTCGTACGACCAGGTGATCCCCATTATCCAGCACCCGGGCATTGATTTTCACGTCGTCACCCACGTCAATATCCGCCAGGCTGATAGGACGGTCTTCCTCGTCCACAATCACGCTGCGCGAGTCTATTTGCATGTTCAGCACACCGATCACTTGCAGATACTGGATACTTAGGCTCTGCGTGCTGACATCGCGCGAGAATACGATAGCCCGGTATTCGGCCTGTGCCTCGCGCAGTTCGATCTGAGCGGCGACTAACACATTGTTGCTGAAAACACCCTCGACCTCGACAAGCACGCCATCAGCCAGTTGGCTGAGAACCGATGCAGGAACTAAGCTCGTATTCACCTGGACAGGTATTCCATTGATGGCAAATTCAGCGCTACTGACAAAGCTGGAAATGAGGCCCTGAATGCTGACAGACTGGTCAGGATTGATTCCAGAGCCAATGCCGTTGTCATCTTCGCCTTCTATCTCGGTCGCTTGAATTGAGTTGGTCCCGGCATTGTAAAGGCCCTTGACCTCAACGCTACTACCCAACTGAATCCCGCCTGGCAGGTCGTCCAGCGGCGTTGAAGCATTGAAGTTGACCAACACACCATTCAGCTCGAATGATGTATTCGGGGTAAGGTTGGCGACCACACCATGCATCTCAACCGCGATCTGACTGCTGGGCGAAGCCAGCACGCCTTTCTTTTCAACAAGGCTTGCGGTCACGGTGTTATTGGCGCCGACAAAACCACTGACTTCGATCACATCATTTTGAGCAATATTATCGAAGCCGAAACTGACTGCAGTCGACGAATTATGGAATGACGTTTCAGCCGCATCGACCTCAATCGTCACACCCATTACTGCAAACGACTTGCGACTAGCGCTGATATCCGTCACAACAGACGTAATCGGCCCTTCGATCGAATCATCGTAGATCACGCTGTCCGCCGAAACCGTACCATCATCGAACGATGTCCAGTCCAGTCGAACGACCATCCCAACCTTCAGGTCTTCCTGATGGGTCGCAACGTTGATTAGATTACCGTCTACATCGATAACCGTATCGTCGCCGACTTCATATTTGACCCCATTGACAAAAATACTGCCAAAACCGGTGATCGTACCCTGAGTGACGCCAGTGCCGCTGATCCCAGCAAGGGGCGCACCGGTTCCACTAATCCCTGCAACGTTGGTACCGCCACCGCAAGAAATGACAAACAGCGCCGTGACCGTCACCAGTGACAAGCTATTGAGACGACGACAAAACATGCCGAGAACCATTATTCATTCTCTCCGTCTTTTTTCACGAACGGTTGCTGTGAAAAGTAGATACCAATACTGACCGAACAGGTTGGCTCATCATCGTCTGTTTCGTTCTCTGAAAAATCTGCATCGATGTCTTCCAGCAGTTGCTGGGCCTTCTTGTTGATTCGCTGTTTGAGTTTGGGTAGCGAGGCCACCCGGACCTGGGTATTAGACGCCTTGCGTTGAAACCAGGCATCCTCGGCATGTTCGATCGTGATGTTATGATCGATGGTTTCGATAAACTCTGCCGTATCGATGCCCAGAATATTGAGCTTTTCGTCTGAGTCAGACTTGGGAAGATAATTGGGATTTATTAACTGGATATTACCGTTATCGATAATCTTGATATTGCCGCTGTCCATCAATGCATTCAGCATAGCCACAACAGGCATGTCACCGCTGTACTTGCGCACCAGGGCGGTAAATGAACCGGTATCCCCATCAAGCTGCAGGTCCTTGACCTCGTGATCTTCGTCGAGGAATTCTTCATCGTGCTGCCAGCCTGCCAACACCCGCACAATTCGATTGAACTTGCGCAGGGAATTGTCAGTATCGACGGCCAAAGCTTCGCGCAGACGCTTGACTTCCTTACGATTGATTCCAGTGATGATCGATACGTTCGACACAGTTTCCTTCTGGCCGCTGCGTCGGGCCTCATCAAAACCACTATCGACGTAGATTTTACGAGCGATATCGGCGAACGTACCGTAGGCAACGCCATTGCGGAGTAGAATTCTGATTAGAGGCTTCAGAATTCTCATGATGGTTGTCTGGACGACTTCGGGTATCAGGCTCATTTGGCACCACGTGCATTCAATAACGGATATTCAACGATGTTCATCGTACTTGCTCTCTCTTTTTGGGAATTTAATCCCTTTTTTTTCGCAAGTCAAACTAAATTATCGCACGAATGCCGCTTTTCCTCGTAATGAAATACACCCAAGCCACTGATTTATCGCTTAAAACATGGATTCAATCACATTCACTATGTCCTTATCGTCCCACTCCAGGGCACCCCGATAGACATATCGAATGGCGCCAGACCGATCGATTACGAAGTTTGATGGATAGGCGTAGACATTCCAGTCCCGAACAGCTTGACCATCTGCATCCAGCACGATGTCGAAATTGACATTGAACTGCTCAAGGAACCGCCTGATCTCCGATTTGGGCTCGTTGATATTGATTGCCAGAACGCGAAAAGGTTTACCTTCCAGTTTGTCCACCAGTCTGGATAACGAAGGTATTTCTCGCACACAGGGGCCACACCAGGTTGCCCAAAAATTGACCAGAACGACCGTACCTTTAAGCTGCGTGAGATCGATCATGCTGGCCGTCATATCCGGCAATTTGAGAGGCGGAGGTACTGGATCACCCGAATGGGGGTGCAACTCAAACCGTTTCTGTGTTTCCCCGGGGGCTGCATCGTTTATGGATTTCGCAGGACCTCGCATTGCCTTGAATGGAGCCGGGGCGCTGGCCCTGAGCAGGGTGACGGCATTGCGCAAGATATGCGCAAGCTCGGCGCGCGTCTGTAGATCTCGCGCCGTCAGGTCCCCTTTCGAGCGTGATTGGAATCCGTCCTGGATAGCGCTTAGATAATGCGCAAAAACCGCACTGCCGCCGCTTTGCAGCTGTTCAAGAATCTGGCGGCGGTGGGCATATTTGGTCGAATACTCGGGCTGGATCAGATACACGGGCAGATTGCTGTGGGCGCTGATTTCAACCATTGGCGGCCTTAGCCCCGGCACCGTTCGCCCCTCGACCAGCTGTGGCGAGAACAAGATCAGCCCCTTTATGAGGTCATCTTTGGGTTGTTCAACCTGCCATTGATAGCCGATTTCGAGGGCCAGTGTAGCGCCACGACTACTGCCTGACAGGTAAAGCTCTGTAAACCCCTTATCACCTGCGGCGTGAACAATTTGCAATATATCCGTTAACGATATCTTGTCCAGACTATCGCGACCGGGCGGCATCATCAGGCTTTCGTGAAGATCAAGCACCCAGAGATTGATCCCTTTGTCAGCCAGATCCTGCGCGAAGGACTGATAACCGTTGCCCAGGCCGAACTCGGAGGGCAGCCACAAAAGCAGTGCTTTACCTTGCGCGGGATAATGCGAAATGGAGTAGCTGTTGCCGTTTTCAACTTCCACCTCAAAAACGGTCAGCGCCGAAACCGATCCTGAACAAAGCAAAAACAGAACGATGAATTGGAGGATTTTCATGGGTCGCTATTCTACCAGCCCTGGCTGATTCGAGAACCATGCCAGCCACTGTGAAACGCTAATTTGTCTAATTGCACTGAATGCAACCCTGTATCGATTCCATACCACTCCAGCCGGGTTGCTGCTCCTGACCCAGGCCAAATAGCGCTGCGCTTAGCGATAACTGCGCATCTGGCCAACCAGGATACCGTGTATGGTGACCCGATCAGCCGAATAGATCATGGGTTGCATATCCGGATTTTCCGGGATCAGCATGACCTCTGCATTATTCTTGCGGCGAAATCGTTTCAAGGTCGCCTCAACACGATCAATCATGGCCACCACAATATCGCCGTCGTGCGCCATCGGCTGCTTTTTGATAATGACGTAATCATTATCAAGGATACCGGCATCGATCATCGAATCGCCGGTGACGCGCAGCGCGAACAGGTCGGGCCCCATGAACATGTCGGCGAGATTGAGTTCCTGCTGATCCTCGATAGCCTCCAATGGCAATCCGGCCGCAATGCGACCAACGAGCGGAATGACCGGCGCGCTGACGAGCGGCAATTCGACCAGACTCATGCCCCGCGCGTTACCCCGGGCGCGATTGATATATCCCTTATCCTCCAGTGATTGCACGTAGCGGTGAACTGTTCCCTGTGAATTGACACCAATTGCCTGGCCGATTTCCTTGAATCTGGGCGCGTAACCGAATTGTGCAATGTAGTTACGGATAAACTGAAGGGTATTTTGTTCCTGGGTGGTCAACATGGCACTTCTCATTATATTCTCAGGGAGAAGGGAGAATAAAACGAGAACAATATCAATTCAAGGGAAATCTATGTGTTACAGGCAAACCGCATGAAAGGAGTTGATTGATCCGGCCCGCACACCATGCAGGCAGTTAGAATCACAATCCCAGCGGGTTGTCTGGATCGACATGATCCATGAAGGGTTTATTACGTTCTTTATGGGTCAACTGGTAAATCAACCCAATCCAGTTGCCAACCATGGCCTCGGCCGTATCGCACCAGTCATTGTCAAGACTGACGGCGAGTTTTTGTTCGGGAAATTCAGGCAAGGGGTCGCCATTTTTCAGGGCGTTCATCAATCGATAACGGAATTCATTGAACAAGGCCTGCTCAAAGATGCCGAAATAATTTTCAGGCAAGGGCGGAAATTTATTGAGGCTACCATCCAGATACAGCCGCACATCGCGTTTGAGTTCTTTCAGCAGCGATATGGTGTCGTATTCCGGGTGCCCCTGAAAAAAAACCTGGCGAATTCCGTCTGGACTGGTAGCAAGATGCACATCGCCAGCGCCCCAGCGTTCTGTTGCCAGTACACGTAAACCGGCTTCGCTGAACTGCCACGGTTCAATCGCGTTCCAGCGGGAATGCGGGACATCGAAATGCGTGTTGATATCGATGGTTAACGGGTGTTTTTGCTCGGTCAGTTCGTGCTCGAACACCCCCCATTTCTTGGTCCTGCGCGGAATGCGCTTCTGACCGTAGCGAAACTCCAGTACCGCATGGGTCGCAAGACAGGAACAAAGGGTCGAGGTAACGTTATCCCAGGCCCAGTCGACCACCTCGATCAACGGATTCCAGAACGGCTGACTGCTGAGATCCGGGCCGGATACATTGGCACCGGTTATGATAAGCGCATCCAGCCCCTGGGCGCGTATCTGCTCGAAGCTTTCATAAAACTCGCCCACGTGGGCGCTGGCCTCTTCGCCACGTTTCAACCCATCCAGGGTAAACGGATGCACATAGAACTGGGCGATGGGATTACTCTCGCCGATCAGACGAAAGAATTGCAATTCGGTCGCCTTCAGTGCGGCATCGGGCATCATGTTAAGCAGGCCAATGTGAAGCTCTCGAATATCCTGGTGCAGAGCCTGCCCAGAATCGAGGATGCGAACGCCTGACTGGCGTAACTTGTCAAACACAGGCAACTTGTTGTGGGCAACGATGGGCATTAGCTTTGACGGTCTATCGCTGTTTCCAGCAAACGCAGAAAATCACCTTCGTTTTTGACCTGGGCCACCTCTTCCGAGGTTACGGTGTAGCCCTGCTTGGCGATCTCCTCATAACGAGGAATTCGAGAGTGAAACAGCTTGGGAAATACCCAGCGCCCGAATTCATCCGGGTCCATTTCGGCAGCATATTCAAGCCCATTTTCAGCCAGATACATCGCCAGGTGTTCCTGCAAGAACTCTGGACGGTAATACAGCGGTTTAGGCGCACTGACCGCGCGATCGATCAACTTGTTCTCTTCGGCCTCGTTGGTCACCTGTATGTACAGAATGAGCGTATGCTCGGCCAGCAGTTCGATCACTCCCGGCTCGTCCAGTTCACACAGACTGCCGCCTACATCATTGACAAAATGGGGGTAGCCGTAGATTTCCTGAGCCTTCCAGATAAATTCGGGCACATCGAGCATGGTGCTGATCTCGGCCTGTCGGTACAACGCCTGGCGTTCAATGAAATCCTCCAGTTCAACGCCCCCTACTTCGGGGTTACCGAGTTTGCCGACAAAACTCAATACAGGCCCCAGGTCATCGACCTTGATGTTGTTACGAATCGAGATCCAGTCGTTACGCAGCAGTTGCTTTAAAAACGGCACCTGCATGGCCTGTTTCTTGATCATGTCGAGAATATCTTCATCAAGATAACGCGTGCCGATACGATAGTCACCGGAATAGTGAAACCAGTTCCCACCCCAGCGCAACATCGATGACAAATAGGATTTACCCACACCTGACATGCCCAGCAGTGTGATTTTTTTATTTTCCCAGGCGCGGAACTCTTCGACAGACAGTTTCAAGACAGCCTCCAGAATTTCAAAACGCGATTATGCATTAAAGCTTGAAGTGAAGAAATAAAGCCCAACAAATACGTTATCATAAACACCAACAACCACTGTGGGTGAATGCGCATGCCCTATCTAATTCTGTTGCTGTTGTTACTACTGCTGGTGTTCGTACCCCAGTACCGGGTCAAGTCAATTTTGCAGCGCCATCACCGCCAGGAACTCAATGTTCCGGGTAGCGCTGCGGAACTTGCGCGCCATCTGCTCGACCGTTTTGAGCTCGGCCATGTCAAGGTCGAAAAAACCACTCAGGGCGACCACTACGACCCTGAAGCGCAGGCCGTGCGCCTGACCGAAGACAAATTCGATGCGCGAACCCTGACGGCAATCACCGTGGCCGCGCACGAGTGCGGCCACGCGCTGCAACACGCCGCACGCGAGCCCCTGTTCATGTTGCGCACCCGGCTGGCGCAAACCTCGGTGTGGGCAGGTCGTATCGGTTCTTTTTTGTTGTTTGCCGCACCCTTCATGGGCGTGTTGACCCGGGCGCCTTCACTCACCGTCATCAACCTGATTGGGGCATTTCTGATTCTCGGGTTTTCGCTTGTGGTGTCGCTGGCAACCTTGCCGGTTGAACTCGATGCCAGCTATAAGAAGGCGCTGCCGTTACTCGAATCCGGGTATATCGAACCCCGGCACATGCCAGCCGCGAGGCAGATTCTGGGCGCCGCGGCCTGGACCTACGTCGCAGCATCGCTGGCTAATCTACTCAATTTCTGGCGCTGGCTGGCGGTGCTGCGCCGGTAACGCAGCCGGGAGCTGGGATCAATAAGCGCGCCGAGTCAATGTTGCGAGCGCGCACGCTGGGCGAAACAGTCGCGAGCATCCTTAACCATGTAATGCTCTCCGGAATGTCGAAAACCAAGTCGGCTGTAAAAACCTTTTACGCTTTTCTTTAGCTGAGGGGTCTTGATCTCGCCATCATCGGTAATGGGATAAGCCTTCAATGCAACCAGTGTCTTGTGCAGATCAACGACCTCGCTCATGCGCTTGAGCATCTCAGTGCCGATGTTCATACGCCGGAAACCCTTTTCAACCACGAGTTCATCGATGTACACCAGACCGCTACACGGCGTCGCCTCCGCCTCATCTCGACTGCAACATTCAACGTAGCAGTCATTGCCGCTGATGATGTGCGCACCCAGGTCGGAGATTTCTGGCGAGATCGAATCGAACAGCTCCTGCAGATCGTCAAAATGGTGGCGTGCGCTGGCGAGATCCAGGCGATGCCCTTTGATTCGAGCAACTGTGACCTCGCTATCGTCCAGCCAGGCCAACGCCTGCCCCGAAAAATCGACCAACAGATGGCTAAGATCTTCAAAAGCCGAGGGCTTCAAAGAGAATTCGAACTCCAGCCCGGATATAGTTTCAATACTCATGACAGATCAAATATTAGGGCTGCCTAATATAGATGCGCATGGCATTTAATCAAGTAAATTTTCAACGATGGTGAACATTTCGCCTGTAGACAGCAGAGTTGCATGCGGCGCTCCACTCAACTGTTCCGGGTCATATCGTCCGCTTCGGCTGAATCGTTGCCGAGGTATTGCTTCTTGGCCTTTTTCAACAATTTGCTCACGACCTTGTATTCTTTTTCCAGGTCGTGATAGGCCGAACTGGTTTCATCCTGCTCGCCTGCCAGTTGCATGCGCTCCTTGATCGACTGCTTTTTCTGTTGCAGCCGGGCGATGATATTGCCCAGGTTTTCCTGAGATTCAGACAATCCAATCTCCTCGGGGCTGAATATGCCATTGAGCGCTTTCTTTAGTTTTTCAAGTTTCATAATTATCCGCCAATGCTTTCAGCTCCTTATCGTGAACCCATAAAATGACCGCAGCATTAAGAAATTTATTGCAAATTCGACGAGTAAAACCGACATCATTAATCAATGACGACGCCATGATCGAATCTATATCCCGGTTGCGGATGAGCGTATCTATTTCCTGGTTGAGGTTGAATTCGCTTTCCAGCACCCGCTCCTTCAACAGCTCGATCTGCATCAGAACATCTTCCTGCTCACCCGGCATTTCACGCATATCCTGAATGGCCCGCAACACGATGATAATCAGGGAGCGCAAATCGTTGTAACGGGCGATCATAGCCTTATTACGGCTCTTGCTGAAGCGGTTCAGGTTCCGCTGTAACTCGCGCACGTCTTTTACCATCTCGATGATCTGACGCGCCGCTTTTTTCAATTCGTGGATGACTCGAATGTCATCAACACTGGCATTGGACATGGTCAAGGACGCGTAATGAATGATCTCGCTATACAGTTTCTTTAATTCCTGCTGGTAGATTTCTTCGATATTGATGTGGATTGTAGAAGTTGAATGAGCGACCACATCCTTGATCCGTGTTTTGGAAAAAATCGCCTTGCGGTGAAGATTCATTGCATGCACGATAGCTTCCAGCGATTTGTCATACAAATGGATGGTTTCCTTGCGCAACGCGACCAGCGCCGAGGCTGGTACCTCCACCACTTCGCTGCTGAGGTATTTGGATCGTCCGCGCCCGTCCTTGCCCGGACGAAACAAGGTTTCAAGATAGCGCACCAATGGGCCAATGAACGGCGTCACGATAAGCACGCCCAGCAGATTGAAAATGGTATGAAACAGGGCCAGTTTCATGGCGTCATCCTGCTCCCCGATGCCGAGCTTCGGCCCCAGCCAGTCAACCAGATCCTTGAGCTGATAGATCATTAAAACGGCAACCAGTGCGGTGACCAGATTAAAGATGAAGTGCGCCGCTGCCAGTCGTTTCCCGCTTTTATTCGACGCCATGGCCCCCAGAATGGCAGTCACGGTGGTGCCCAGATTCGCGCCTATGGCCAGCGACAGCGCATTGATATAGTCGATTTGAGCGGTCGCCAGGGCCGTAATAATAATGGCCATGGTCGCACTGCTCGACTGTATAACCACCGTGGCGATGGCGCCGAACAGAATGTAGACAAAAATGCCCGCATAACCCTGCATGGCATACTCGGCCAGATCGAGTTGCTGTTTCAGGTTCTCGAACCCGTCCTTCATGTAGTCGATACCTAGAAAGATGAAGCCAAGACCGATCAGCACGCTACCCAATCCCTTGCGTCCCTGAGCGCTGTCGAATTGAAGGACCACGCCAAAAATCAACATCGGCAATGCGTATTCAGCAATCTTGATCTTGAGGCCGAAGGAGGACACCAGCCAGGCCGTCGTCGTCGTGCCGATATTTGATCCGAACACCACACCGACCGCCTGCCTCAGCCCAATCAACTCGGCTGACAGGAACGAGATAACGATGACCGAAACCAGAGACGAGCTTTGCACGATGGCAGTGGACAGAAAACCCGTGCCGATAGCCCTGATCGTGGTACTGGTGAAACGTTCGAGCACCGATTCCAGCGCGCCGCCGCTAAACATCTTGAAGCCATTTTCCATGTAATGCATGCCAACCAGGAAAATGGCGATACCCGCGATGATGACCTTGGCATCCTTGCCGGTTATCACGAACCAGGCAAAGACCAGAAAAATCAGTGGAGCAATGATACGTTTCAGCATGAAACAGGATGACCGGCGCAAGAATAATTGGAATGCACCCAATAACATAAACCAGGCTGGGCGTTATGCAAGCGGCTATCGACGAATTCTCGTCAATGCTTGACTACACAGCGGTTTACCGGGTCGCGGCTCGCAAACGGTCGCGGTTGAGTTTCAACCACTGCAAGGCAATGATCGGCGTGGCGGAATTGATCTGACCTGATTCCAGCCATTGCATGGCTTGTGCATAACTGACGACCTCGACACGAATGTCTTCGAACTCATCAGCCAGGCCGTGAATGCCGCCAGCCGACGAGGTATCGACACGCGCGTAAAACAGTGAACACTGTTCGCTGGCGCCGCCAGGGCTCACGAAGTAGCGGCAAATAGGCTNCATTTCGATGATTGCACAACCGGCCTCCTCCANNGTTTCACGCTCGGCCACCTCGTGCTCCAGCTCGCCTGGCTCAATAATTCCGGCAACGATTTCCCTGATCCAGGGGCGCTCCAGTTGCCTCAGCGCACCCACACGGAACTGCTCGATCAGAATGATCTCGTCACGCACAGGATCATAAGGCAGAACCGCAACGGCAGAGCCGCGCTCAAACAATTCGCGCATAAACGGACCGGTGTTGCCACCGGCGTATTTTTCATGCGTTAACTGAAAACGCTCGATTCGGAAGTAACCTTGATAGGCAATATCGTGCCGCAGGATTTTCCATTCATAGTGCATGCGCGAGGCTCGTGGAACAGACCAACCGCTACAGTGCTTCCACTTCGGCACTGCTCAATTCGCGCGCCTCTTCGGGCAGCATGACCGGAATACCGTCCTTGATCGGATAAGCCAGCCGAGAGCTGCGCGACAGCAACTCCTGATTTTTCCTGTCGTAGATCAATGGCCCTTTGGTAATGGGATCGACCAGAATATCGAGTAGGTGTTTATCCATGAAAAGCAGACTCCACAAGCCTTAAAAAACGGTATTGTAAATCATTCGGCAGTTCGAGTTCGAGCACGACCACCCACACATCTCGCCGCTCGAACCGGCGCAGTTTCACCGCATCCTTATGGGTAACCAGTAATGGCACACCATCATCCGGTGGCAGGTCGTCGGCTATGAATTCGTGATGGTCCGCAAACGCCATTGCCTCGACCTCGAGACCGGCATCGCGCAATCCCTGGAAAAACAGGTCCGGAAATCCGATACCGGCCAGTGCGTACACCTGGTGTCCGGCAAAATCGGCCAGCGGCCGGGTCATCTCGGGCTGCGCCAGGTTCCAGCAACTACGCATGTATTCCTGAAGGGTGTCGGCGTCGCGATCGATCAACAGATCGCATGCGCTCAAGCGCTCAAGCGGTTCACGCAGCGGTCCTGCAGGCAGGCACCAGCGATTGCCCAGCGCATGATCGCGTTTGACGATTACCTCCACATCACGCTGCAACGCGTAATGCTGCAAGCCATCATCACACACCAGCACGTTGACCCAGGGAAACTGCTGCAGCAACGCCTGACCCGCTGCAACCCGATCGGCGCCGACTGCCAGTGGACAGGTATTCGTTTCGGACAACATATTGGCTTCATCGCCAACCTGCTCCGATGTTTCGCCTTTGGCCAACAGCTGGTATTCATCGCCAAGATCACTCTTGTAACCCCGGGTCAGTATGGCCGGCTGATACCCCTCGGCCTGCAGCCATTTGACCAGCATATTAACTACCGGTGTCTTGCCACTGCCGCCGAGCGATATGTTCCCAACCACGACCACAGGCACCGGTAATCTATTGGAAGCGAGGACTCCGCGTTGATACAGCAATCGGCGTAGATAAACCAGTCCACAGAAAATTAGCGAAACCGGCCATAACACAACAGCCAGCGGATTACGCGACCACAGCCACCACCCACTGGAAGGCTGCGCAGTATGAGCGCGATTATTCACCCGGTTCGCGGAACTGCATGGCATGCAGCCGACTGTAAAGCCCATCGAGCTTCAACAACTCGTGGTGACTGCCCTGTTCGGCAATGCGCCCCTGGTGCATGACGATAATCTGGTCAGCGTGTTCGATCGTCGACAGCCGATGCGCAATGACCAGGGTGGTGCGGTTGTTCATCAGATTATCGATGGCGTTCTGGATATGCCGCTCAGACTCGGTATCCAGCGCCGAGGTCGCCTCGTCCAGGATCAGGATGGGGGCATCCTTGAGTAAAGCGCGAGCGATCGCCAGGCGCTGACGTTGCCCGCCCGATAGCAGTACACCTTTTTCACCCACCACGGTGTCGAGTCCTTTTGGCATATTCTCGATGAATTCCCAGGCATAGGCCTTTTTCGCGGCATCGATAATGCGTTCCTCATCGGTCTCGCCGAGTACACCATAGGCGATATTGTTGCGAATGGTGTCGTTAAACAGGCGCACATCCTGCCCCACGTAGGCAATCTGACGACGCACATCGGCCAGCTTGTAGTCGCGGATATCATGGCCATCGAGCACGATCTGACCATCGACGATCTCGTACAGGCGCGGCAACAGGTTGACCAGTGTCGACTTGCCACTGCCCGAGCGGCCAACAAAGGCAAAGGTCTGCTGTGCCGGCACACTGAAACTGATCTTGTCCAGTACCGTGGCTTCATGCCCCGGGTAGCTGAAATGTACGTCCTTGAATTCAATGTTGCCGCGTGCTCGCTGCAATGACCTGCTGCCCTGATCAGGCTCCGATTTCAACGCCAGAAAGGCATATACGCTTTCGCCTGCGGCAATCCCGCTCTGAATTCTGGCATTGATCGCAGACAGGCTGCGCATCGGCGCGAACAGGCTGGTCATGGCAAAAATGAAGGAAACAAAATCACCGGAGGTGATCTCACCATGCATGGCCGACGAGGTCGCGAAGGCGACGATACCGGCAAAAGCGATCGCCACGATCAGCTGGATAAGCGGCATGCTGATCGACTGCGCCGTGGTCATTTTCATATTCAATCGGAGATTACGCTGATTCAGCTTGCTGAATTTTTCGCGTTCGAATTCCGTGCCGCCAAAGATCTTGACCACCCGGTAGGAATCGATGACCTCCTGAGCAACGTGCGATACCTCGCCCATGGACTTCTGAATATTGCGACTGATCTTGCGAAATCGCGATGACACCTTGACCACGATAAAAAACACCGCCGGGCCGGCAATCATGAAGATGGTCGATAGCTCCCAGCTCAACCAGAACATGTAGGCCATCAACACGATGATGCGCAGACTATCCTGGATAAGCACGGTCAAGGCCGATGACACTGAGGCAGCCACCTGTTCGATATCGAACGAGAACTTGGTCAGAATCGCCCCGCTCGACGCTTTGTCGTATTCGGCAGCGGACAGCGACAACAACTTGTCGAATACCTGCCCGCGCAGGCTGTTGATGACCTGGCGCCCGATATAATCCATGCAGTAATTACGCAGGAATACCGCGATCATGCGAACCACGAATATCGCGATAATGGCGAATGGCACCAGCTTGATGATGAACTCATCGCGATTGATAAAACCTTCATCCAGCATCGGTTTCATCAGGTAGGCAAAGGCTGCATCGGACAAGGCGAATACCACCATACCGAGGATGGCCAGACCAAAATAGGCCTTGTAATTCAGCGCCAGACTGACCAGCGCCCGGTAGGCGTGGCGGCCAGTCAATGGATCGTCAGTTTGCATCACTACTCGTTTAGCGGTTTGGTCGTGGCAATGGACAGCCTGGCCAGGCCTGCCTGGCCAACCACATCCATGGCCGTGACCAGTGACTGCACGGGTGAACTGGCATCAGACTGGATGACCACGGGCGTCTGCTTGTCGGACCCGACCAGTCGATGCAGTTCCAGCAGCAACAGATCTGCCGACTGATTCTTCAGCCGCTTTCCGTTGAGGTAAAACCCGCCACGCGGATCGATCATGATAGTGACCTTATCAACCGGCTGCGGCGGTTTATCGACCGATGCCTCCGGCAGATCGATCTTGATTTCCGACGTGGTATCGAAGGTTGTAGAGACCATGAAAAAGATCAGCAGCAGGAAGACCACATCGATAAGCGGGGTCAGATTGACGCCACTATCATCTTCACTAGCGCTGGAACGAAACCGCATGAATTCAGACCGCCTTGTTGGCGCTCAGCTTGCGCTCGCCATGCAGCACTTCGACGAGTTTCATCGCCTCCTGCTCCATACCGACCACCAGCTCATCGATTCGGCGCTTGAGGAAGCGATGAAAGATCACGCTCGGGATAGCGACTGTAAGGCCCGCAGCGGTGGTAATCAGCGCCTCCGAGATACCACCCGCCAGGGTAGCCGGGTCACCCACGCCAACTGTTGTGATCGCGGTGAAAACCTTGATCATGCCAATGACGGTACCCAGCAGGCCTAGCAATGGGGTAATCGTGGAAATGGTGCCCAGCGTATTGATAAAACGCTCAAGGTCATGAGCCACGAAACGACCGCTCTCCTCAATGCTTTCGCGCACCAGATCGCGTGACAAATGACGGTTGATCAGCCCCGCCGACAGTACCTTGCCCAACGGCGAGCCTTTCTCTATTTCGGCGATATGTTTTTCGGTTAGCTGATCGTTACTGAGCAGATTCCAGATACCGGTCATGAGCTTTTCCGGTATGACCTTGCGTTTTTGCAGGGTCCACAGTCGTTCGACGATAATGCCCGCCGCAATGACGGAACACAGCAGGATGGGCAACATCAGCCATCCGCCGGCCTGAACCAGTTCTAACACGCTTGTCTCCTGAGATTACGGACCCGATGAAGGCACATGGGAAGTTGGAATAATGCTGCCAATCCGGGCCACTGAACAGTCGGGCATGATACTGTGTATCACCCGGCTTGTCAGTACCACAGTCGTGGCCGATAGGTCCGATAGGCACGGCTTTCGCAGTGAGAATGTTCACACTCAATGAGAATTGCACCATCCAGATCCGTACGCAGGATTTCGGCATCGATTGCGGTATATCGCTGAACGACCTGCGAACGTGGAAAACCCCATCGATTCAGGTATCCCACGGTAAAAATCACCTTTGATGGCGCCACCGCCGCAACGAAGGCAGGGCTGGATGATGTCAGGCTACCATGATGCGGAGCCACCAGAATGTCTGCTTCCAATAGTTCGCGCCGGGTATCGAGCAAACGCGTTTCCTGGCCGGATTCTATATCCCCGGCAATCAGTATGACACCGGCTGGCGAGCGGATACGAAGCACGCAAGAGCGGTTATTTTCAGAATCATCATCGAACAAACCGGGACTCAGAAATTGAAAATCAACCCCATCCCAGCGCCACGGGGGCGTTTTACGGCAATCATTCAGTCGGCCTGCATCGGGCCATTTTTGCCGAACCTCATTCAGCGTCCCCGTATAAACGCTTCCATAGTTGAGGGCATGACGAATAGCCAGAAACCCACCGAGATGATCCTGATCCGCATGGCTGATAACCAAACGATCAACATATTCAATACCATGCTGCTGCAGAAACGGTTGCACCACCCAACTGCCCAGGCTGAACCCCTGTTCGCGACCGGCGCCAAAATCATAAACCAGATGATGCTCGGCAGTGCTGACCACAATACTCGTCCCCATACCCACATCCAGCACCGCGACGCGCAGATAGGGAGGCTCAACGCGGTCATGCGGATTTAGAAAAATCAGCGGCAAAAGTAGCAACCAACCCCTCGCTACCGGAAAACCGCGCGGCAACACTAGCAACAACAAAAAACCGACCAGCGCCAGCCATTGCCATAGCGACATCTGGCCGACGAAAATCGCCTGCAGGCCCAGGTCCTGCAACCACTGCAGGTAATCGAGCAGCCAGCCCAACACGGCGTCCTGCATCCGGTATAACCAGGACAGCCAGGCTGATGGCATCCACCCCAAAAGCTGAAGCACAAAATTGAAAGGCACCACGACAAGACTGATCAGCGGCACCGCAACCAGGTTTGCGAAGAGGCTGGCAGCATGCAGCTGATCGAATATTACGATACTGACTGGCGCCAACAGCAGCGTAAATAACAATTGGTAAACAAGCAGATGTCTGAACATCGACGCATTGCGAGCAAACAGAGACACGCCCAGACAAATCACAAACAGCGCACTAAAAGTCAGCCAAAACGAGGGCGATAAGACCGACAATGGCGACACGATAAGGACAGCGATCAGCGCCATGAACACGCTGCTCAGCAGGTTGACCGGCAGGCGCAGCCACAGCGCGGCAAAAACGATCGTCAGCATCAGCATCGCCCGCTGTGCAGGCAACTCAAAACCCGACAGCAGGCTGTAAACCAGCGCGGCCACCCAGCCCAGACTGAGCGCGAACTCGCGCCGATTCAATCGACCACGATAAAAGCAACAGGACCACAAAATGCGCCCCAGGGAAAAGAACCAGCCTGCTGCGATGCCGATATGCAAACCGGAAATCGCGATCAAATGCGCGGTGCCGGTCTGTTGTAACAGCAAGCGTTCGGCGTGCGCCATATCGCCACGATAGCCAATGGTCAAGGCCTGCACCAATCCCACATGCTGACAACCTGCACAATGTGTGACGATCATGCGACGGATCGCGCTACGCAACTGGGTCAAGCCGGATTCAACATCGCGCAGCATGCGGTTTGATTTGTGTGTTCTGACATACCCGGTCGCATCGACACCTCGCACGAACAGCCAGCGTTCGTAATCGAACCCGCCCGGATTCTGAAATCCGTGGGGTTGTTTCAATTTGACATGCAGGCGCCACAGCTGGCCGGCTGCAAGCTGCGGTGGCGCCGCCCGCCACGAAAGCCGAACCAGCCCGGGGAAATGATTTTCTCCTTCAACCCGGTGTATGCGCAATAAAAATCGGCTATATTCTGCTCCTTGACGGGGGATATTTACCACTTCCCCGACCACCACAAGTCTTTTATTATTCAGCTCGCCCGGTAGCCGTTGATCGAGTTGCCAATTCGCGTGAAGGGTCCCCCACAAGAACCCGCAAATGAGAATCCAGAAATGACGCCAGACACGATTGACATATGCCAGATACAGGGCCGGGGGAAGAAATGATGACCAAAATACATCGACAGGCTGCGGCTCGAACAGCGCCAGCAGTATGCCACAAGTCAATGCGATTCCAGCCGCGAGCATGATATCCCTTTCATTCATACAGACACCGACAACTTAGTCCAAACGCGTCCGCATATCAATGCCCAGAAAAATTATCCAAAGGCTGATGCCGCATCCATCTCGAATCACCGGCAACGCCATGATTCGCAAGTTAGGACCCTGGATTCAGGATCCCGGACTGTGGCACATCAACCGCCGCTCGGTGTCCGGCGCGGTCGCGTTGGGGATTTTCTGCGCATTCATTCCGGTACCGTTTCAGATGTTCGTGGCCGCGCTCGGCGCGATCCTGTTTCGGGTCAATATTCTGATCGCAGTGCCCATGGTGTGGGTCAGCAACCCGTTTACCATGCCGCCGCTGTTTTATTTTTGCTACCGTGTGGGCGTTTGGATACTCGGCACCCAGACCGGCGAGTTTTCGTTCGAGCTATCCTTCGAATGGCTGACCACTGAGTTGGCCGCAATCTGGGAGCCATTTTTACTGGGCTGTTTTGTGGTTGGCGCGATTTCCGCGCTGATCAGCTACCTGGTTGTACGCCTGATGTGGCTTTATCTCGTGCTGCAAAACATGAAGCTACGCAAACATAGAAAGGCAAAACAGGCCGTCAAACAGGCGCGCAGCGAATGAGCACAAAGGCCAACTGGCTACGTTAGCGGGTATCAGCCAGGCAAACTGAATACCCATCGGGTAGCAGGCCGTATTGGGCTTTGAAGATATTGGCCTTCTTACCCGCCGTGTATGCCTCATATGCGATTCCTGTTCGTCAGGCCAGTGCTTTGCCTGCGGGTTACCGCTCCCTGGGAGTCGCTCTCGCCTTCGGCTCATGGTCTCCGCTGCGCTACGGCTCCTTCAGATTGCACCTCACGATGGACACCCTTGCCGTCCGGCTAACTGTTCCCCTTACCGGGACAGTAGTGGACTTTCACCACCAAGTCATCCAACCGCCACCACGCGTATCGGAACAGCGCCAAGGCTATGGCGCTACGCGCCATGCCTGGCACACCAAAAAAAAGCCCGCGTATGACGCGGGCTCGCCAGGCAGGAAAAAACACAGGCTACTGATGCTTTTCCTTGTAATTGCTGATGGCGGCGGCGATGGCATCCTCGGCCAGTACCGAGCAATGTATTTTCACCGGTGGCAGCGCCAGTTCCTCGGCAATCTGCGTATTCTTGATCTGCGCCGCCTCGTCAAGTGTCTTGCCTTTCACCCATTCGGTTACCAGCGAACTGGATGCGATGGCAGATCCGCAGCCGTAGGTCTTGAACTTGGCATCCTCGATGATGCCATTGGCGCCGACCTTGATCTGCAGTTTCATCACGTCACCGCAGGCAGGCGCCCCGACCATACCGGTACCCACCGAATCGTCCTCGTCAATCACGCCAACATTGCGTGGATTTTCATAATGATCAAGTACCTTGTCACTGTATGCCATTGTAGTTACCTCGTTTCTATGCAGTGAGACCCGCTATCAGCCGGCCCCTGTTTTTCGTTTAATGCGCCACCCACTCGACGGAATTCAGATCGATCCCGGCCTTGTACATGTCCCATAGCGGGGAAAGCTCACGCAGCTTGATGACCGCCTTGCGTACCAGTTCGATGGTGTAATCGATCTCCTCGATACTGGTATAGCGTCCAATCGTGAATCGAATCGAACTGTGAGCGAGTTCGTCGTTACGCCCCAGTGCACGCAACACGTAGGACGGCTCCAGACTGGCCGATGTGCAGGCAGAACCTGATGACACTGCCAGATCGCGCAACGCCATGATCAACGACTCGCCTTCGACGAAATTGAAACTGATGTTCAGGTTGCCGGCAATACGATGCTCGATGTCGCCGTTGACATAAACTTCTTCCATATCGTTGAGGCCGTTATACAGGCGGTCACGCAACATGCGAATACGCTCCTGCTCGGTCGCCATTTCTTCTTTGGCAATGCGGAAAGCCTCACCCATGCCCACGATCTGGTGGGTGGCGAGGGTACCCGAACGCAGCCCGCGTTCATGGCCCCCGCCATGCATTTGCGCTTCCAGCCGCACCCGCGGCTTGCGCCGGACGTACAATGCGCCAATGCCCTTGGGGCCATAGATCTTGTGTCCAGAGAACGACATCAGATCGACATTCAACTGGCCCAGATCGATATTGACCTTGCCTGCAGACTGCGCACCATCGACATGAAAAATCACCTTGTGCTGCTGGCAGATATCACCAGTCGCAGCGATGTCCTGGATTACACCAATCTCGTTATTGACGTGCATGACGGACGCCAGGATCGTATCCTCGCGGATCGCAGCCTTGAACTTCTCAAGATCGAGTAAACCGCTCGGCTCTGGCTCGAGATAGGTCACTTCAAAACCTTCGCGTTCAAGCTGGCGCGCTGTATCGAGCACCGCCTTATGCTCGGTTTTTACGGTGATGATGTGTTTGCCCTTTTTCTGGTAAAAATGCGCCGCGCCTTTGATCGCAAGGTTGTTGGATTCGGTCGCACCGCTGGTCCAGATGATCTCTCTGGGATCGGCATTGACCAGTTCGGCGACCTGTTTGCGCGCTTCTTCAACTGCTTCTTCCGCTCTCCAGCCAAACGCATGGCTGCGCGATGCCGGATTACCGAACTGACCCTCGATGGTCAGGTATTCAGCCATTTTTTTGGCCACGCGCTCATCGATCGGTGTCGTGGCGCTGTAATCCAGATAAATTGGAAGTTTGATATTGCTCATTAATTAATCTCTCCACACGATCCGGCGTAATCAGGCTGCGCTACGGCGATTGAGAAACCGGCCGTATTGCTCATCCTGCTTTTTGACAAGATCGGTAATTTGGGGACGATTAGCGTATTGATCAAGCTTGATGCCCGATAAAAATCGATGCAGATCCTTGGTCAGATCAAACCAAAGCTTGTGCGTAATACATTTTTCACCTTTATTACAGTTGCCCTGACCACCACATTTGGTCAGGTCAAGTTTTTCATCGACGGAATCAATGATGTCAGCCACCGAAATCTGGGCGGCGGGTTTGGCCAGGCGGTAACCTCCACCAGGCCCGCGAACACCTTTGACCAGTCCATTCTTACGCAGTTTTGAAAACAGCTGTTCAAGGTAGGAAAGCGAAATTCCCTGACACTGGGAAATATCAGCCAGGGTCACTGGTCCAATCTTTTCATGCAGGGCAATATCCATCATTGCGGTGACCGCGTAGCGGCCTTTGGTCGAGAGTTTCATGTCTGCTCCGGTAAAATTCCTGACTAAATTACTCAGGAATTTTACCGGAGCCATGCAACAGGTCAAGGAGAAATTGGCCTGGCGATGCCTGGCGCGCCGATCCGCGACGCAGTAAATGGCCTCGGCGCTTAGGTTTGGCCGTATTGAGCCGGGCGAGATACGGGATGAAAATAGTGTTTCTGGTAGATGCAGTAACCCAGCCATTTATACAGAAAACGGTTAAGGCGCCATTTTTCCTGCAAGGTTTCACCGCTGTAGACCCGCCGGTGCCGCCGGTCGAGACGATCCAGAACCTCGGCATTACGTGCATCGTGATAGATCTTGATATGCATGTCGGGCTGTAAAATCTGTTTGTCGCCCTGCTCAAAGCGATAGGTCATACGAATCATGGTGGTGAACTTGCAACGCTCGGTCACATCCAGATAAAGGTCGAGGTGGCCAGGGCTGACTGACACCATTCGATCAGCGATATCGAGATCGGGCGCAATGCGCTTGAGACGCAGGAAGTTGTACTCGTATAAATCCATCAACGCCACAAAACTGCGGGGTTTGATATCGACCGCTGACTGGGGTTTTAGGCTGGTTGTTAGCATTGATAGATTTCTTTAATCTGACGTCTGAAGCGAGTATAGCGATTTATATCATCAAAGCTATCGGCCAATAATAATTTATCCAGGCGCTTGCTGCCCTGTCCCAGACGCAGCAAAACCAGATAACGCGACGTGATCACCGATGACTGTTCAATGCCGAATTGTTGGGATTGGTCACCGTCATGCCAGGTGAGTTTCTGAGCGCTCGCATCGAGTGCGATCGAGCTGCCTGGCGGAAACTGATGCGGGCTGGCCGCGCGCGAAAAATAACGCCATGCAAGCACGCTAAACAGTGTCAGCGCCAGCCACAGCATCCAGCCCTGCAATTCAGCAACGATCAACAGTAACACGATTGCATGCAGGCTCCGCTCGATCAACCCGACCATACGCGAGGGGCGTAATAGGTACAGCTGCACATGGGCTGAGTCTAATCGGTTGTGTTGCGCTTCCATCACTGCGAATTATCGTCACGACAGGTTGGGTACTTCGGCTCAGTATACTATCTGGATGACCACCCGCGCCCGCACAGCGAATTTAGAAGGATACGCCCCTCTGAACAAGTTCATGAGCTAGCCAATAGCTCTGGCGCGAGTTCGTTCAGCATCGCTCGCAGGGTTGCGTCCTCCTGCTTGCGCTGCAACAGTTCCGCATCGCTGACCTCGAAGCGACCCGACTCTATCGTAAGATAAACAACGTCACTGTCGGTGTCGATGAATTCAAGCCGTTGAATGCGTTGTATGCACTGGCGCAGGAAACCCAGATTCCTGTCGACCGCCAGTTCGGGCGCGGCAGCGGAAACCTGTTCGGGCGCTTTGGCGCGCAAATTGGTTCGCTTGTAGCGTTCAATGTTGATAAACCCTTCCGGGCGGAATATTTGCATGCGCTTCTGGCTGCCTCGCGCGATCAGCAGTGGGTATTCCCCCTTGGCAACGCTGTTGTCGAGAAATTCGAAAAAATAGCGCGGTTTTTCGTTGGCCAGCCACTTGAACAACAGCTTGGGCATTCCGGAGTATGCCTCGACGCAATGCCCCAGGTAATCCTCGACCGATTTGTAACGGCCGCGTTCCAGTCCGCGTTGCCAGCCGCGCTCGACCGTCGCTTCAGGCGGAGTGACGATAAAATACATGTACATGGTATCGATGTATCGAACATAGGTCTTGTGCAGCACGCGGCTTATCTTTTCCTCGGCGAAACTGTCAAAACGAAAACGGTCGACAACCAGGTGCGGGATGGATCTGCGTTTTTCCGCTTTGGCGCGTATGTATCGATCCAGTTTGACATCGATAATGCTGACCTCGTGGCTGGTAAAACGGCCGGCGTATTTGTAGCTTTCAGCCAGCGATTTGTAATCAAGTAACAGCTTGCGCCAGATATCGGGACTGATCGTTCCATAGCCTTGATCCTCGATGCCCAGTTCGGCCATCATCACACGCATCATCGCGCGGAGCGAACTTTTACCCGAAGCCGACGCACCCTTGAGGCTGATCAGCACCGGTTTTCTGGCATCGGGAATCAGTTGGTAGCCTTCACCGTCTATGGCTGCATGCATGCATTCTGCAACCAGACGTCCGATACGTCGGCTGGCCAGGTGGTTGGTGGCATGCAGGCTGCACACATGCACCAGATATTGTGCATCATTCCCTATAAATCCGCGCGTTCGGACAATCGACCCCAATACCCGGTACAGGCTGCGAAATACCGCTGCTTCGACATCGTTTTGGGCGTGGCGGCCACGATTTTTGTAGGCGCTGATCAATTCGAATTCGCGCTCTTCTCGCGTCTGCTGCATCACCGGCTGCTTGGGTTTTATGCCCAATAAACGCTGCCAGAAAGTTGCAGGCGGTGCTTTCGGAGGGCTCAGACGCCGCAATACGGCGTCAATTTCAGACCGGGTAAATTGTTCGATATCGGCGCACACATTGGCGTAGCTTTGCTCTATTTTCGGCGCTTGCGGCTCGATGTAGTGCTGCAGAATCCGCCGGCTAATCCGGCGAAAATTAATCCCAAGATCTTCCTCCGCCTCGCCCTCGAGAACCAGAATATCTGCGGTAATGCGCAGGATCAGTTCGTGCAGCGCCAATCGATGGGGACGAAAACTAACCAGTTCCAGCGCATCGAGCCCGGTTTCCGCAACGAGTTGGGCGATCTCGTCAATGCGGGTGAACACGTTAAGCGGGTTGTAGATGGTTTCAAGTTCACGGTAAGCGAGCGGAATCTCCGATTCTATGCCCGGATTCCAGGCGCAATAGTCGGCATGGGATGAGGTATCTGACATACCGCCATTGTACCCGTAAACCGTGCGTGAAGTTTCCAATAACACATGGCCATTCCTTTCAAGCTGTGGCGCACTGTTCTATAATCGGGGCATCCGTGAGGGTTCCAGACGACCATCGCATCACGCCTGTACAAAGTTGGTCACGGCCGGTTCCCAAACGCCCCCAGATGCGCTCAGCATGTTCGAACAGGAGGAAAGCCAAGGTGAAAAACACAACCGGTGAATCGCAGAATCTGCCTGCGGCAATCGCCGCAATCGAGTCCGCTGGATTTGTAACCTGGTCGAGCGACAACAGTCTGTCGGCTGACTTCAAAAACCAGTTCGATGCCGATCGGATTCCGGTGTTGGGTATACGCCAGGTGCAGGTCTGGGGACTTCAGGTCGACGACGAGCGCGAGCTACCGGGACATGAGCGCACCAAGATCCCCAGCGAAGAGTTATGGGAAATCATTTTGCAGGCGAAGGATGGTTCGCGTTACAACGTGAACTCGACCTTCGTCGAACCCGCAGGCGAAAATTAGCCGGAGCCTGCTACCCAGGAACGGTCATACCGCCAGCGTGTCACGCAGTGTGGTGACAACGCGCGCCACCGCCTGATCGTCACTCTGTATACGCCCCAGAATCAGGTCGTTGAGCTCAGGGTCAGGCATCTCCAGGATACGCCGAAAGGCCTGTTGATCCGCATCCGTTGCCCCGGAATATCGCTGCTCGAAATAATTCGTTAACAGCAAATCCAGCTCTTTCATGCCGCGGCGGCACAACCAGCGCAACCGGGCAGTTTCACTCATTCAGACTCTCGCAGATGGTCACGGCGCATACCCAACTCCCTGCGCCTAGCTGCGGCGTTTGGCGATCAGTTGCTTGATTTCACCTATCGCCTTGGCCGGATTCAGACCCTTGGGGCAGGCATTGGTGCAGTTCATGATGGTGTGACAACGGTATAACTTGAACGGGTCTTCTAGCGCATCGAGGCGCTCACCGGTCGCGTCATCGCGACTATCGAGAATCCAGCGATGCGCGTTGAGCAGGGCCGCAGGCCCCAGATAACGATTCGAGTTCCACCAGTAGCTTGGGCAACTGGTCGAGCAGCAGGCGCACAGAATACATTCGTACAGCCCATCGAGCAGCGCACGGTCTTCTTTGGATTGCAGTTGCTCTCGGTCGGGAGGCATCGGCGAGTCGTTCTTCATCCACGGTTCGACCGATGCGTGTTGCGCGTAAAAGTTGGTCAGATCCGGCACCAGGTCTTTTACCACCGGCATGTGCGGCAACGGATAGACCTTCACATCACCCTCGATTTCATCCAGTGGTTTGGTACAGGCAAGGGTATTACGCCCATCGATGTTCATCGCGCAGGAGCCACAAATGCCCTCGCGGCAGGAGCGGCGAAAGGTCAGGGTCGGATCAATCTCGTTCTTGATCTTCAAGATTGCATCCAGCAGCATCGGACCGCAATCGTCGAGATCCAGGGTATAAGTGTCGATGCGTGGATTTTCGCCGGATTCGGGATCGTAACGGTAGACAATAAATTTTTTCGGACGCTTGGCGCCTTGGGGCGCCGGCCAGGTCTTGCCTTCTTTTACAACGGAATTGGCAGGTAAACTAAACTCAGCCATTGCTTGTCATTCCTCTTGGTAATGCCGAACCTAACCGGCAACTCACAAATATTTGATACTCAGTACACGCGCGCCTTGGGTGGGAACGGCTCCACCTCGTCGCTCAGTGTATTCATGTGCACAGGACGGTAATCGATGCTGACCTTGCCCTTGTCGCCGATCCAGGCCAGGGTGTGTTTCATCCAGTTTTCGTCATCGCGATCCGGGAAATCCTCCCGCGCATGGCCGCCACGGCTTTCCTCGCGGTTATTGGCGCCGTGCATGGTCACCAGTGCGCATTCGCGCAGGTTGTCCAGTTCCAGGGTTTCCACCAGGTCGGTGTTCCATTGCATGGAGCGGTCGGTGACCTTGACATCAGCAAACTCGGCATAGATCGCATCCATTTTTTCCACCCCGGCCTGCAGGGTTTCGCCCGTTCTGAATACTGCAGCATGCGCCTGCATGGTTTTCTGCATCTTGAGGCGCAGATCGGCGGTGCTGATACTGCCACTGGCATGGCGCAAACGGTCGAATCGATCGAGCAATGGTTCCACCAGCGCGTCGCTCATGGGTTTATGTTTTTCGTCTTTATTGATAATCTCGGCGCAGCGCAGTGCCGCGGCACGACCAAATACCACGATATCGAGTAGCGAGTTCGAACCCAAACGGTTGGCGCCATGGACAGACACGCAGGCTGCCTCGCCAATTGCCATCAGGCCCGGCACGACCGCATCCGGGTTTCCGTCCTTGAGCGTCACAACCTCGCCATGGTAATTGGTAGGAATACCGCCCATGTTGTAGTGAACCGTCGGGATGACCGGAATCGGTTCGCGGCTTACATCGACGCCGGCGAAAATCTTGGCGCTCTCGGCAATACCCGGCAGGCGCTCATTGATGACCTCTGGACCCAGATGTTCAAGATGCAAGTGGATATGATCGCCTTCGGAACCGACGCCGCGGCCCTCGTTGATTTCAACCGTCATGGAGCGACTCACCACATCGCGCGAGGCCAGATCCTTGGCGTTGGGCGCATAACGTTCCATAAAACGCTCGCCCTTGGAATTGGTCAGATAACCGCCCTCACCGCGCACGCCTTCGGTGATCAGGCAACCCGAACCGTAGATGCCGGTCGGATGGAATTGCACGAATTCCATGTCCTGCAACGGCAGACCGGCGCGGATTACCATGCCATTGCCATCGCCGGTGCAGGTATGCGCAGAGGTGGCGGAGAAATAGGCGCGGCCGTAGCCGCCGGTGGCCAATACCACCATCTTGGCGCGAAACCGGTGAAGCTCCCCGGTGGCCAGATCCCAGGCCACAACACCGCGGCATACACCGTCCTCCATGATCAGATCGGTGGCGAAATACTCGATAAAGAACTCGGCTTTATGCTTCAGCGACTGTTGATACAGGGTATGCAGAATGGCATGCCCGGTGCGATCGGCGGCTGCACAGGTGCGTTGCGCGGTGCCTTCACCATAGTTCGTGGTCATACCGCCAAACGGGCGCTGGTAGATCTTGCCCTCATCCGTTCTGGAGAATGGCACGCCGTAGTGCTCAAGTTCGATAACCGCAGGCACCGCTTCACGGCACATGTATTCGATTGCATCCTGATCGCCCAGCCAGTCCGATCCCTTGACCGTATCGTACATGTGCCAGCGCCAGTCATCCTGGCCCATATTACCGAGTGACGCGCTCATGCCGCCCTGCGCCGCCACGGTATGACTGCGGGTGGGAAACACCTTGGTGATGCAGGCGGTCGACAGCCCTTTTTCAGCCATGCCGAAGGTGGCGCGTAATCCGGCGCCGCCGGCGCCCACGACCACGACGTCATAGGCATGATCGATGAGTTTATAAGCTGAAGTCATTTATCAGGCTCCAAAGGAAATTTTCAATACGGAAACCACGCCCAGCGTGGCAAATAGCAGCGCCAGCAAGCCGACTCCGATCAACAGGCCGATCTTCAGGGCCTCGTTCGAGATGTAGTCCTCGATGATGACCTGCAAACCGAGATAACCATGGTAGAAACCGACGCAAATGGCGAGGATCATCAACACAGTGGAAAAAGGCGATGCGATCCAGGCGCTGACCGTGGCATAGTCGGCAACCGCCAACAGGGCGATCGAAAAGCTGAACCATAGCGCCAGCGGAATCAATGCGATCGCGGTCAAACGCTGGTTCCACCAATGGCTTGCGCCTTCTTTGGCAGGGCCCAGACCTTTTACTTTCGACAGGGGGGTTCTAAGACTCATATTCAATCTCCTAGGCGGCCAGCGCCATAATCCATACCAGCAAGGTCAAGCCGGCGGCCGCGCCCAGCACCACCTTGTTGGCCAGATCCGCTGCTTCCAGGCTGTATCCGCAGCCGACGTCCCAGAACAGGTGTCGAATGCCGTTGCACAGGTGGTAATTCAGTACCAGGGTGAACACGAACAGAATCAGCTGCCCGAACCCACTGCTTAAAAAGCCCTGAGCGGATGCCCAACTTGACTGTCCACCGGCCAGCGCGCTCAGAAACAACACGGTAAGGACCAGACCGGCACTCAGTAACACGCCGCTGGCGCGATGCGAGATTGACATCTTTGCCGTTAATGGCAATCGATAGATCTGCAAATGGGGAGACGTCGGGCGATTGATATTTGCCATTTCTTACCTACCAAGCATTACGCGGTGTGAACCGCAGATTTAAAATTTGTATGCAACCAGGCCATGGTCTTCAGTAGTTGCCTGACCACCTGCCGACTTCATGGCAGGATTCGCTGACACTTCCCACACAGCCTGTAAAGTGTTACTGCAAGACGTCTTTTGACACCGAGTCCTTCGGTTTAGAAATCGATGCAGCGCCCCTTGCGTTCCCAATCACCATATCGCGTTGGCTCAAGCCCTTTCGGGCCGCCGGTTTCCGTCGACCGTGTAGCGGTCTCGTCATAACCTTGTGCCCGCCGATGATTGCTGCCGTCCGGTTGACCGGCTTTGTTTATCTGTTCGTTTTTTATCTGTTCGCTGTCTTGCGCCACGCGTTTTACACCTGATTTGCTTATAAATTATGGGTTGCGAGATGCGCTCGATTTTCCATATTAATTGTGCACTGCGTTACAATTTGTCTGTATATGCTTATTCAGCTCAAATTTGGACCTTGCACAGAAAACGTAGCAATGTCCTGAACAGCGCTAGAGTAACAGCTTATACCTGCCAGCATGCAAGCACCGAAGAATTGAATTTATAGATAGGAAGCATAAAAAAAAGGCTGCCTTTACGAATCCTTCGCGCCGGCAGCCCCACCCATAAACTCGGGTAATCACGGGTACATGCTTGTCAGGAGCCCCCACCTAGCGGCGGGATGGTTCCGAATGTGATGACTGAAGAGTCTGATCAGGGTTTGATGTAGGTGTAACCGCGTAGCTGCAGATGCGCCAGCTCGGCGACACCGCTGGGTACGATATCGGCTGCGTCGACACCGTACAGGTCAGTCTCCTTGTTAACGCCACGGCCCTCAATGGTATTGGCGCACACCTGAAAACTCACCCCCTGATTCTTCAGCCCATCGATGCGCGCGGTCATTGATTCATTGGCATTCGCATGCTTGAACTTGGGCAGTTTGGCCAATGAATCGGGATTCAGCAGCAGGGCGAGCCCGTTACCGTGCAACACCACCTTGATATCCATCTTATCCGCGCCCACAGCGTTGATGTGGTTCTGGATATTCCTTAAAGCGCCTTCCTGTTGTTTGGGGTGGTCATAATTGATGTGGTAAACCACCTTCTGGAACATGTAGCGGTCACCGGCCTGCGCGCTACCCGCGAGCATTCCAACAGCCACCATCACACAGGCCAGAAAAAGATTACAGGTTTTGATTGTTTTCATCGTTGTATTGCTCCTCGTTGCCTCTTTGGTTGATCGGATTGCTACGTCAGCGCGCTCATCGCCGGGCGGCCATCGCGCCATAAAAATCGGTGACTAGACCTAGGGTCGGATCAATTGATAATCCAGGTCCACCAGTTCAATGATTCTCACCACACCAGCCGGTACGCGTTGAGCACTTGGATTGATCGCCGGCTCTTTACCCAGTTTCTTGGTCATCTTGGCAATGGTGTTGCTGCAAGCGCTAAAGGAAACACCGGTCTGCGCCAGGCCATCGATACGTTTCAGGTTTTCGTTTTTGGTCAGTAAAAGGTTCAATCCTGGACCAAAGGCGACGATCTCCACATCCACCTTGTCGGGGCCATAATGATTCATCAGGTTTTGCGCAACGTTCAAAACCAGGGTCTGTTTCTCGGGGCTGTTGTCGGTGATCTGCAACACGACACGCTTTTCCGCGAAGGGCTTGGTCTCGGGGGATGCGAAAACGCTTAAAGGAATTAACGCGGCCAAAATCAGTGCCAGGTATTTCATAGGGGTAAATCTCCTCGATTGACGTAAATATTTATTTACGCTGTTTTTGTTAAATAAGTGGTTTCGGATAGTGCTCGTTCACCAATGGGTGAAATGGCGATCAAGCTCGGCGATGAGAGTGCCCTGAGTGAGCCCAATAATTCAATCAGTGAGACTGCTATGCGTGACCCAGGGTTTTTACTGTATTCCCTGAAAAATATTTGCGTTTACAGCAAGTTGCACCAGTTCAGTCGAAGATTTGGCGGCCGTTTTACGCAACAGACTTGCCCGATGCATCTCGATGGTTTTCGTACTTAAACCCAGTTTGCGCGCCATTATTTTGGTTGAATCGCCCTGCATCAGCAGTTCCAGAACCTCGGTCTCGCGCCGACTCAGATGTTCGAACCGCTTGTGCATGTCCTGATGCATACGCTCTTCGGCCAACAACGTGGTTTCATTACCGACCCATTGCGAAATCAGATTCAGGATGCGTGTACACAACTCAGAGTTGATACGCGGCGAATCACTGCCCTCTTCTTCCTGATACTGCAATGAGCTGGCAAATTCGAAAACACAACACAGGTGACCGCGAATGAATACCGGGCTGGCGATATAACGTCGCCACTCCGGCAAGTTTTCCCGGCTGATGATCTGGCGCTCTTCGATCGCCTGGCGCGCCAGGCTCAATACGAGCGGTGCGCCGCTGCTGGCATTGAGCGGGCTGACACTGCAAATCTCGAAGGTTTCACCCTTAAACGAAGACAGCAGCGCGAATTCAGTGCCTAGATAGGTTCGCACCGAATCGACCACCGAATTCAATTTCTGCTGCCGGTCCAGATCATCCCGGACAAAGATGTCATGCAATGACTGTAACGCGCGGCATCCTGCATCCATGATTTTCTCAGCCTCGATATGCGAGGCGATCTCGATTTGCAGGGCGGCATTCGTCTGCAACAGATCATCTGTACGCTCCTGGACCGTATCCTCCAGTTTCAGGCGATGGTCCTGCAGTGCATTGCGGGTCTCGGTCAACTCACGGTTGGCCCCCAGCAATCGCAGCAGAATCAACAACAGGGCGAAAAACATACCCGCCACCAGACCGATCCAGCCGCGATAGGTCTCTACAAACTGACTCGCCGTAATCCGCGTGGCCGGATAGGGTTCAGCCTGGAGCCTTCTCAACACATCATGCACGGGGGCGTAATTCAATGGAATGGTCCAGCCGGCGCCGCCCGCCTGCAACGCGGCCGGTGAATCGGCTTGCATCTCAAGCAGGGTAACCGCAACTTTCTTGGATAATGCCGTATCGGTTCGAGGTAGCTTGGCAAATGGCCACTCGGGAAAAAGCCCACTGCTGTGCAAATAGGGAAAACCCTCATCCTGGCGAGCACCCAGAACGCGAAAATCGTCAAGGTCGATCAATTGCTCGGCCGCCATGCGCTCAAGGATCCCGGCGCGCACTGTACCGGCATCCGCCCTGCCCTCGTTAACCGCATTGACGATATCGGCATGCGGAAAACCCAGCCACAGCAGTTTCATGTCGCGCAAAACATCGACAGCGCTGTTTTCGAATTCCAGTCTGGCAAGTTGAAACCCGCCAAACGCGTCCTCGCTGACAGCGGCAAGCGTGCGCCCTTTCAGCCCATGCAGCGAAACAATGCCCGAGTCCTTGTGGGTAAAAATGACCGAGCTGAAATGCTTAAGCACGCGGTCCTGATGGCGAGACAGGAATGTAACGATGCGGGTCACGCCGAATTGCACCTCAAGACGCACATAATGGCCGGGGTTGGTCAGTACGAAATCAAGTTCATCCTTGTTGATGGCGTGCAGAAACTCGTCGAGGGTCAGGGGCACGATGTGAAATTCGGCCCCATTGATCTCGCTCGAAAGATAATCCGCTGTCGGCTTCCAGCGCTCAAGCGCCTGTTGCTTGCCGTTATACGCGAGCACGCCAATAGCGTAGCTGACGCCAAAGGCCTGGCCCGACAGGAGCAGCAGAATAATCGTCAAGAGCAAACGTGGAAACATGTTCAGGCGCTTGGCAATTCCGGAAAAAACCACAGTTTAGCGCCAAAACCCTGCGCGCACGACTGCCAGGCCCATAAAACAAAAAAGGCGTGGCAGAAACCGCTGACACGCCTTTATTCATAAACTGGCTAAAAGCGCCTTAGCCGCCGCTGAGCAACATCGGAATCAGCTTGCTGTAATGAACGTAACCACTGATTTTCTGGCCGCTGCTGGTGAACAGGGCTGGCGTGCCCTCAACACCCACGTCATTACCCAACAGGTAGGCCTTGTCGACCGCAGAGGCCTTTGCGCAGTTGCCGGACGGTAATTGCCCCTGTTGAATGCCCTTGGCGATATCCATGGCCTTCAGGCGATCATCCCCACACCACACGCGACGCAAGGTGTCGTAACCTGGGCCCTGGGTGCCGCCGCGGGGAAACGGGAAATAACGCACCTCGATGCCGGCCTGCTGCAATTCAGGTAGTTCTTCGTGCAGTTTTACGCAATACGGGCATGAGGTGTCGGTAAAAACGTTAAGCACGGCCTTTGTTGAACCCACGGCCGGGTAGACAATCAGGCTGGAAACATCGAAATCCTTCAATGCGGCCTCGGCCACACCGCGGCGTGACATTTCAGTCAGATTGACCTGGTTTTGCAGATCGATCATGTCGCCGATCAGGACATACCGGCCATCACCACTCAGATAGGCCACCTTGGCGCCCATGGTGGTCTGGTAAATACCTTCCACCGGGGTCGATTTGAGCTCGCCCACCGGGGCGCCGCCCAGGCGCGATTTCAACAGGTTGGTGATGGCGGTATCCGGGCCTGCATCCGCGGCCAAAGCGCTGCCAGCACCCAGGATAAGGCCAGCAAGCAATAAACTTTTAAACATACTCATAATTAAATTCTCGATAGTCAGATTCATGTAGCAACACATTGCATTCAGGGTTGGGCTGCCGCGCTGGAGAATAGTTCAACGCCCTTGTCGCCACCCTGTAAACGCCAGACCAACATTCGATTATTGGCCGGCATGGCAAAATCGTGCGCGCATTCTAACCCGGACGCCTTTGCCCTGTCGCGAAGCCAGTCAAAGTTTTTGATGCCGCTGGCCGGGTCACGCTGTTTAAGCCAGACATCGAATCGGGCATTGCTTTGCGAGGTGTACTGTCCCTGATAGTTGAACGGACCGTAGACCAACAAATAGCTCGCCGTGTGCATGCAGCCGGAAACCCGGCTGATAAAAGCGTCAGCTTCAACATCGTTCATGATATGCAGGGTATTGGCGCTGAAGATCAGATCGTACTGTTGCGTCGGCCAATGCGCACGGACATCGAGTTCAATAGGCGCGAGTACGTTGTCCAGCCCACTGTCGTCGATCCATGCCCTGATGCCGGCATGATGCTCAAGCAGGTCGCTGGTCTGCCAGCTCAACCAGGGAAAGCGCGCGCCAAAATAAACCGCGTGCTGACCGGTGCCGCTACCGATTTCCAGCACACTGCTGCGCCCCTCAACGAACTGGGACAAGACCGATGCAATAACCTCACGGTTCTGATCGCAGGCTGCCGCGTGGGGTTTGTTCATTTGCGTTTGGCGCTCAGTTCGCGCAGGTAGGCCAGCTTTTCGCCGATCTTGATTTCCAGCCCGCGATCGACCGGATGGTAGTAGTGCCGTGGCGACAGCGCATCAGGAAAATAGGTCTCACCGGCGGCGAAACCGCCCGCCTCATCGTGCGCGTAGCGGTAATCCTTGCCATAACCAAGCGCCTTCATGAAACGCGTCGGCGCATTGCGCAGGTGTTCGGGCACCTCCATGCTGCCGGTTTTTCGGGCATCGTCCATGGCCGTATTGAATGCCGTATACACCGCATTGCTCTTGGCCGCACAGGCCAGGTAGACCACGGCCTGGGCAATGGCAAGCTCACCTTCGGGGCTACCGAGGCGCTCCCAGGTCTGCCATGCGTTGAGCGTGATCTCCAGCGCCCTGGGGTCGGCATTGCCAATATCTTCCGACGCCATGCGTGTGACCCGGCGCGCCAGATACAGCGGGTCGCAGCCACCGTCAAGCATGCGGCACATCCAGTACAGTGCAGCATCCGGATCGGAACCACGCACCGATTTGTGCAGGGCCGAGATCTGTTCGTAAAAGATATCGCCTTTATTATCGAAACGACGATGACCATGGCTGACCACATCCTCGACATCGGCGAGCTTGATTTTCCCGTCTTGCGCCAGATCGGCCAGAATTTCGACAAAGGTCAGCAGGCGCCGCGCGTCACCATCCGCTGCGCGAAGTAACAACGGACGCGCCTGTTCATCGATCGCCAGTTCCAGAGCACCCAGCCCGCGCTCGCGATCACTCAGTGCGCGTTCAAGCAAGTTTGCCAGTTCCTGCTCATCGAGCGGTTTGAGCACATAGGTACGCGTGCGCGATAACAGCGCGTTATTGAGTTCGAACGACGGATTCTCGGTGGTGGCGCCAACGAAGATGAAGGTCCCGTCCTCGATATGCGGCAGAAAGGCATCCTGCTGCGCTTTATTGAAGCGGTGCACCTCATCCACGAAGAGCACCGTCAGACCGCGATGCTCGCGCGCGCATTCCACGGCCTGACGAATGTCCTTGACGCCTGACAACACCGCCGACACCGAGAGAAACCGGGCGTCACAATACACCGCGACCAGCCGGGCCAGCGTGGTCTTGCCGGTTCCCGGTGGCCCCCAGAACAGCATCGAATGCAAACGGCCTGATTCCAGCGCGCGACGCAGGCTTTTGCCCTCACCCAGCAGATGCGACTGCCCTACGACCTCATCGAGCGAGTGTGGGCGTAATCGGTCGGCCAGCGGGCGGTAGGTATTCTCCTCGGCAAACATATCATTGTCTTCAACCGCGCCCGACACATCACTTGCCCATGCCGAACACATCAACGCCGGCAGGTGGGTCGAATTTGAAGGTGCCGGGCTCGAAAACGACATCCCTGCGCAGGTTTTCGAACACGATCTGAGTGCTCTGTCCAAAGGNATCGCGTAATTCCATGGCCTTGATCGTGTCATCTTCCATGCCCAGGTAGATGCGCGAGTATTCCATGTCCTGCGTCTTCGGCACCAGTTCGACCCAGTACAGAAACTTGCGCTGGCCCACATCGGCGACATCGAACTCGTTTTCCACACGCCCCTGCTTCATCAACACCATGATCGGCGCGCTGGCCAGCCCCTGATCGATGGGTTTGACCGTCACCTGATCAAGATCGACGTCATACACCCACAATTCCTCACCGTCGGCGATGATGCGCTGCTCGTAGGGTTCGGTATAGCTCCAGGCGAACCTGCCGGGGCGTTGAATCGATACCTTGCCGCGCGAGTGCTGCACCACGCTCTTGCGGTCATCCAGCACCGTTTGCTTGAAATCGGCCTGCAGGCTGTCAAGCGTCGTCAGGGCCTTGTTCAGCCGGTCTTCCAGTTCACCGGCCACGGCTGGAGTCATCAGGCCACAACAGGCCAGGACAAAAAATGGGATTGGTAACTGCATATAGTATCTGCTTCCTGAAAATCGGGTATCGGGCCGGATTAAACCCCGCCCGGCATGAACCTTACATTAATCCTTCGGTGGTGGCGGCGCCAGCACCTCACGGCTGCCGTTGGACATGACCGGCGACACCACGCCCGATGCCTCCATTTCCTCGATCATGCGGGCGGCACGGTTATACCCCACCTTGAGCCGTCGTTGCACATACGAGATCGAGGCCTTGCGGCTTTCGGTGACCACGGCAACGGCCTCATCATACAGCGCGTCGAGCTCTTCACCACTGGAACCGTTTGGCATTTCTCCGGGCAAAACCGCCTCGGTCTGCTCCTGTAAGATGTCGTGGATATAATTTGGTTCACCCAGCTGTTTGATCTGCTGTACCACGCCATGCACCTCGTGGTCAGCGACGAAAGCGCCATGCACGCGTTCCGGCAGGCTGGTGCCCGGCGGCAGATACAACATGTCGCCGTGGCCGAGCAGGTTTTCCGCGCCCATCTGGTCAAGAATGGTTCGTGAATCCACCTTCGACGAGACCTGAAAGGCAATGCGGGTGGGGATATTCGACTTGATCAGGCCGGTGATGACATCGACCGACGGACGCTGGGTCGCCAGTATCAGGTGAATGCCCGATGCCCGCGCCTTCTGCGCCAGACGTGCGATCAATTCTTCGACCTTCTTGCGCACCACCATCATCATGTCGGCGAATTCATCCACGACGACCACGATATAAGGCAGGGTCGTCAGGTCTTCCGGCTGCGCATCGGGGTCCATCAGTATCGCCTGCTCGCGATTGAACAGCGGATCCTTGATCGGTTCTCCGTGTTCGATGGCCTCCTTGACCTTCTTGTTGAAGCCCGAGATATTGCGCACACCGAGCGCCGCCATCAACTTGTAGCGTCGCTCCATCTCGGCCACGCACCAGCGCAACGCATTGGCGGCATCCTTCATATCGGTCACCACCGGCGCCAACAGATGCGGGATGCCTTCGTACACGTTCAGTTCGAGCATCTTTGGATCGATCATGATCAGGCGCAACTGCTCGGGTGTCGCCTTGAACAACAGGCTCAACAGCATCGCGTTGACCGCCACCGATTTGCCGGAACCGGTGGTGCCCGCCACCAGCAGATGCGGCATGCGCGCCAGATCGGCCACCACGGCCTCGCCACTGATATCCTTGCCCAGCGCCAGCGTCAGCGGAGAATGCGACTGGTCGTAGGCGCGCGACTTGAGAATCTCGGACAACACCACGATTTCGCGGGTTTCATTGGGAATTTCCAGCCCCATCACCGATTTGCCCGGGATGACCTCAACCACGCGTACCGACATCACCGACAGCGAGCGCGCCAGATCCTTGGACAGGTTGCTGATCTGGCTGACCTTGACCCCGGCGGCTGGCAGAATCTCAAAACGCGTGATGACCGGGCCGGGATGCACGGATTCGACCGTCACCTCGATGCCGAAATCGCGCAGCTTGAGCTCCAACTGGTGCGACATGGCCTCCAGTGCCGAGGTCGAATAACCGTCCGTGCGCGGCGGCGGATCATCCAGCAGCGACAGCGGCGGTAGACCGCCTTTGGTGCTGTCCGCATGGAACAGCGGAATCTGTTGCTCCTTGAATACGCGCTCGCTGGGTTCGAGCTTTTTCACTACCGGTTCGATACGCACCGGTTTGCGGGTTTCCTTTTTCTGCTTTTGCTCACTAAAAACCAGCTCGCGCTCCTGACGCATACGGCTGCCGGCGCGACGATCCTTGAACAGGTAATAACGGTCGACTGCCTTATCCACGAGCAACAGGGTCAAGCGTCCGGTATGGTCGATCAGGGCAAGCCAGGACAAACCCGTGAATAGCGTCAACCCGGCCAGGAACAATGCCAGGTGCAACACCGTCACACCGAGAAAACCCATGCTGTGCGAGAAGTTGATGCCGGTGACCTGGCCCAGAATGCCACCGGCATTCGATGGCATTGAGCCCTCGCCGACCGCAAAATGCAGACTTGCCAGCGCACAGCCTGAAATCAGGGTTAACACGAATCCGCTCCAGCGCAACGCCAGCATCTGATAGCGGTCTTCACCGTGCTCGGGGCGTTTGCGTACCAGCAGATACGCTGTATAGAACAGCATAACGGGCAACAGCGCGGCCATCAGGCCAAACAGGTACAGCAGCAGATCAGACAACATGGCGCCCGCAGAACCGCCAAAGTTGGTGGCGACAGGATTGATTCCACTGCGTGACCAGGCCGGATCTTCGGGATCATAGCTCAACAGCGCGACCAGGATGTACGCGCCCAGCGCAATCGACAGCAACATGCCCGCTTCACGCAGGCGCTGCTCAAACTGGCTGGCCAGAATGCGTCGATCGCTGCTTTCGGATGCAGGTGGTTTGACTTTCGCCTGTGCCAATGGAGGGTAAATTTCTGCTGAAAAACAGTATTTTACAGCATCAACCTCGAAACGAAAGCAGGCAATTGCCGTTACCCGGATGCTTGAGAAAAATTAACCGTTAAACGGATCGAATGGCGGATTCAACGAATCAATCGGTTCAACAAGCCATCAGACCTACTCACGCCGTGTCGAAAAATACCGTCGAAGCAACATGAGCACGCCCAGTAGCAACAACAGTGGCGCATCGAAGCTACCCGAATCACCGCCTGCAGCGACAACGGGCGTCTCGTCATCGGTAGCGGTAGTGTCCTCTTCAGGTAGAGGTGGATCCGCCACCAGAGGGTCCTGATCATTAACGGCCTCGGCGAAATCATTGAAGCCATCATTGTCATCATCTGTGTCCAGATTGTTACCGATGCCATCGTTGTCCGAATCGAAGCTCTCAGTAGCATTAAACACAAATGCATCGGAGTTATCGCCGAATCCATCACCATCCAGATCACTGTACTCAGTCGCATCCGTTGGAAATAAGTCGTTGACGTCCGGAATACCATCATTGTCATCGTCGGCGTCCACGTCATTGGTCTGTCCATCCCCATCCGTATCAATGACGGTATCGAGGCCGGTGATATGACGAAATCTGCCCAGATCGGTTGAATTGATCTCGGGAATACCGAGCACCGCGCTGTAGCCGGACAGCGCCACCGAGAATGCGAAATCGTCGAAATTATCTGCCGATCGATTGAGGGTTGCCAGTTCCACCGCTGCCAGGTTCCAGGCACCGCTTGTATCCTCGTAAAAGACATAGGCCGCGCCCTGTCGCTGGCGTGGCTGGGTACCGATGTCCGCCGGCAGTACCGGTTCGTTGTAGCGATAAGCACCGATCAGCGCAACCGAACCATCGATCGCAACGGCCGAGCCGAAGTGATCGTCAATCACTCCCGCGCTGTCGGTCAGGATGGCTTTTTCAGTCCACACGCCGTCCGGACTGCGCTTGAACACGTAAGCCGCACCCTTGCCTTCATTTGCCAGATAGGCGCCGACAACGATCGTGTTACCCGAAATCGACACGCTGCGACCGAAAAACTGGTAACTGCCCGGATTCGAGGGGCGCAGGCGGGCCTGTTGTTGCCAGGTGCCATTCTGATTGTAAGTGAAAACATAAGCTGCGCCGGATGATGGTCCATCGATGTCCGAACCATCTGCCCCGGCAACCACCGTACCATTGGAAATAGCCACCGAGGTACCGAACCAGTCACTGGCCTTCAGCCCGGCCGGTTGCAGAACCTGAGAGATGACGCCTGGATCGACCGCACCTTCCTCGTCATTCGGATCGATCCAGTTGTTGGAATGCCGGGTCAAAGCGTAAACCATGCCCGCATCGGGCGTGTTCTCGTCCAGATCACGCAAGGGCGCGCCTACGATGATCTGATTGTCCTCGGTGTCCACCGAGTATCCCAACCAGTCTCCGGTGGCGCCATCTTCGAGCAGGATCGCTCCCTCAAGCCGCCAACGTGCTTCCAACAGTGGCTGGGCATCGTCGAATGATTTTCTAAAAATAGCGAAATACCCAGAATCCGGTGTCTGCACCTGCGGTATCAGGTCAACCAGTTGCTCACCATCGGGGCCATTGATCGGGTTGCCATTGCCATCCGTGCGCGGCTTTTCAACCAGATCAATGTCATCGCCCTTAATGACCCCCACGACAATCGTCGCACCATCGATCGCGACCGATGAGCCGAATCGATCAAACTCAAAATCACCGGTATAAAACACATTTTCATTACCACGGTAAAAATTGGTTTCCGCGCCGTTTTCAAACAGGTAGGCGGCACCTATATCTTCGATGCCAAAAATCCCTGGTTGACCGTAGAATGGCGCGCCAACCACGACGTTAGCACCATCGATGGCGACGGCAGAACCGAAGCGATCGCCCTGCTCTGTGGATACAGCGGAATCTTCCACCACCAGAGTGATAGCGGCTGCGGGCAGACTGAGGCTAATCAGGGCGATGAAGGGCAGGAAATGTCTAGCTTGGTTCCGTAACATGGTCTGACTCCCAATGGACGCCGGTATGATCCGGTGATTATTTATTGGCGCGATACTAGCCTGAAAGGCCGATCGGGTAAACCGTCGTGTCTACCGCTTGATAATGATTAACAGGTCACAACTGATTCCTTCAGAGGTTCTTGGGCAATCATTCAACCAATCTTTGTATCTGGCATGGAAAGCGAATGGGCATTCCATTTTCAACCTCCATTAATGACGCATTTCGGTTACACTTGCGCCCCTGTAACACGATCCCCATATACAATTTTCATTGCCATTCCGTTAGGTGTTAAACATGTCAGAAACCAAACATTGCAAAGCGCTCATCCTGGGCTCCGGCCCCGCAGGTTATGCGGCTGCTGTGTATTCAGCGCGCGCCAACCTCAATCCCGTTGTCATCACCGGCATGGAATCAGGCGGTCAGTTGATGACCACGACCGAGGTCGATAACTGGCCGGGTGATCCCGAAGGTCTGACCGGCCCGGGGCTGATGGAGCGCATGCAGAAACACGCCGAGCGTTTCAACACCGAGATCATCTTCGATCATATCCATACCGTGCACCTCAACGAGAACCCGAAGCGACTCGAGGGTGATCAGGGTGAATACACCTGCGATGCGCTGATCATCGCCACCGGCGCCAGCGCCATGTATCTGGGCGACCCCAGCGAGGAGAAATTCAGGGGCAAAGGCGTGTCGGCCTGTGCGACCTGCGACGGCTTCTTCTACAAGGGCCAGAAGGTGGCCGTGATCGGCGGCGGCAATACCGCAGTTGAAGAGGCCCTGTACCTGTCCAATATCGCCAGCCATGTGACACTAATCCATCGCCGCGATTCATTACGTTCTGAAAAGATTCTGCAGGACCAGTTGTTCGACAAGGCCAAAAACGGCAATGTGACGATCGAGTGGAACTCGGTGCTTGATGAGGTGCTGGGCGACAACATGGGCGTCAACGGGCTGCGTATCAAGAACGTCAACGACAATTCGACCAAGGACCTGGAACTGACCGGTATTTTCGTCGCCATCGGCCACAAGCCGAACACCGCGATTTTTGAAGGTCAGCTTGAAATGGAGAACGGTTACATCAAGGTCAAAAGCGGCACCCGTGGCGATGCCACGGCAACCAGCGTCGAAGGCGTGTTCGCCGCCGGCGATGTGGCCGACCACATCTATCGCCAGGCCATCACCTCGGCTGGTTCAGGCTGCATGGCGGCGCTGGATGCGGAGCGCTATCTGGATGCCAAGGAGCACGCCGCCAAGTCATAAACCGATGTAATGTCGCTGCAGGCCAACATCGAGCAAGGCCTTGCCGGGGTCGCCCCAGACGAATGGGACGCCCTCGGCGAGGCCGATTACCCTTTTACCCGCCACGCGTTTCTCTGCGCCCTGGAACACAATCAGTGCCTTGAGGAATTTGGCTGGCAACCCGTTCATGTACTGATTCGAGACGGCGCCCAACTGGTTGCTGCCGCGCCCTGTTATATCAAGTACAACTCGTATGGCGAGCTGGTGTTCGATCATAGCTGGGCCAATGCCTATGCGCGCAGCGGTGGCGAGTATTACCCCAAGCTGGTGACCGCCATCCCCTACACGCCGGCCACCGGTCCCAGGCTGCTGGTACATCGAGAGATTGTCGATGAGGCTCGCCGAAACGAGCTGGAACGCCTGCTGATCGATGTCATCAAGCAATTCTGCACCCGGCATAAACTGTCTGGCTGGCACTGCCTGTTCGAACGCGAATACAGGCTGAAGGCGCTGCAATCCGAACACTTGTTATACCGTTATGACTGCCAGTATCACTGGCATAATCACAACTACCAGACGTTTGATGATTTTCTGTCGCGCCTGAGCTCACGCAAGCGCAAGACAATCCGCCGNGAGCGCGCATCGGTCGCCAGCGAGAATCTGCGTATCGAACGCCGCCATGGACATGAACTGGACGAGGCGGAATGGCGCCGTGTGCATGAATTGTACGCCGGCATATTCGATCGTAAATACGGCGCACCGACCCTGACCCCGGGGTTTTTTCACAGCGTCGGGCAGCACTTGAAACAGCGCGTCATGGTCGTTCTGGTGCGTGATCGCGAACAGATCATCGCCGCGGCCTTTTTTCTGGTCAGCGATAGCACCCTGTTTGGTCGGGTCTGGGGCTGCGATGCCTATTACAGTTTTCTGCATTTTGAATGCTGCTATTATCAGGGCATCGAATATTGCATCGAGCGGGGGTTAACAACCTTCGACCCGGGGGCGCAGGGAGAACACAAGATCAGCCGTGGTTTTCTGCCGACCCGCACCTGCTCGGCGCACTGGATGGCTGATCAAGCGTTTCACCAGCTGTTGGCAAAATACCTGCCCAGCGAGGAAGCCGGTATCAATGACTATTGTGAGGAGCTGATGAAAAAATCCCCCTATCGGCAGGCGCAGTAATCCATGGTGCCCTGGCTCGATCCGCGAATGCCACCGCATTTTCCCGATACCCGACAGGCGCTTAGCGAGCCCAATGGCTTGCTTGCGGCGGGCGGACAATTGTCCAAACCCTGGCTGATCGAGGCCTATCGGCGCGGCATCTTTCCCTGGTTCAATGAAAACGATCCTTTGATGTGGTGGACCCCTGCCCCGCGTACCGTGTTATTCGTCGACAAGCTGCGCATCAACCGCAGCATGCACAAATTCATGAAGAAAACCCGTTACCGTATCACCCGTGACAAACGCTTTGTCGAGGTCATGCAGGCCTGCGCCGAGCCGCGTAAGGACCAACTGGGTAGCTGGATTACGTCAGCCATGATCGAGGCCTATACCCAGCTCAACAAGGCCGGCTGCGCACATTCCTGGGAGTGCTGGAACGACGATAACATTCTCGTTGGCGGATTATACGGCGTATCCATGGGACAGGTGTTTTTCGGCGAATCGATGTTCAGCCGGGCCGACTATGCCTCTCGCTGCTGCCTGGTGGCCCTGGCGCAAAGTGGCCAGTACCGGATGATTGATTGCCAGATGAAAACCACTCACCTGATGAGCATGGGCGCGGAGGAAATCACCCGCGAACGATTTGAAGCGCTGCTGGGACAATACGTACCCTCTCAGGCTTGTCGCTAGCGGCTAGCCGCCTGGCTGGTCAACTAGCCTGCGACACACACACGGTTTCGCCCTTCCCGCTTGGCTCGATACATCGCGGTATCGGCACGATGGATCAGCTCGCCAGCACTGCGCGCATGCGCTGGATATACCGCAATGCCTATGCTGGTCGATATCTGCATAACATTGCCGTCTTCCATTGGTATTTGCATGTTTTCAACGTTTTCGCGCAAACGCTGGGCCAGACTCATTGCCACCGGCAGTGTGGTTTCAGGCAATATAATGACGAACTCTTCACCGCCGTAACGTGCGGCGAAATCGGTATTGCGTATGCCCTCCAGCAAGATTTTCGCCAGCTTTTTAAGTACTGCATCGCCGCTCCGATGGCTGTAACGATCGTTGATTTCCTTGAAATGATCTATATCGAGCACAAACACAACGAGCGAGTGGTCGTAGCGCGCCGAGCGCTGCAGCTCCTTGTCCAAGTAATCATTCAGCGCCTTGCGATTGAACAGACCGGTTAAAGGATCGCGGGTGGCCAGCTCGCGCAATTCGCGGGTACGCTCCTCGATCATGACTTCCTGTCGCTGTTTAACCTGAATAAGCTCCACCCAGTGCCTGCGCATGCGGTCCAGAAACAGCCAGAACATGGCACTGAAAATCACAAACACCACGCCATGTTTGGCGATCTCGTAGGCGATAACCCCTGTCTGTTTATCAAAGATGTAATTGGCATCCAGCGTCACGCTGATGCCACCACGAATGTCACCCAGTTTGTAACCCTGCTCGGCATGACATTTCAGGCAGGGCTGTTTGACGAATAATGGCGCCATGAAACGAAACTGTTCATGGCCCGAATCTGAAAGACGCTCGTAATATTCTTCAACACCCTGCTCGAACCTTTGCAGCGCTTGATGCTCCCACGCATCCGCCCTGTTCTGCGGACGTAATGGGTTGAGGCTGGTGATATGGAAGCTCACCTCGCTATCCTGTTCCAACAGTTCGGTCAACTGTCTTGTCATGTAAGCGGGATTGATCATCGTCAGTTTGACGTTATCGCGGGTGATCACATCACGCCGGGGCACTTTCAGATATGGGTTGGGCTGCGCAAATTCAGACACAGGCACATAGACACCGCCATGACGCGCGTTCCAGTAACGCGTCAATTGCACGATGCGAAAGATATTCTGGGCGCTGTTTCGCGCGACTTCGAGGTTGTGGTCGATGATCGAATTGATATTTGCAATCAATGACCACAACACAATCAGCAACCAGGCAAGCAGAGGCACGAACCAGAAGCGGCGACTGAGTAAGAAAACCTCCGACAAATTTAATCCCTGCCTGAATAAGACTTACCCTGTGAGTGTAGTCGGCGTGAAAAAAATAGTGCTGCAAACCAACGCGATCAGGTTGAAGCAGATTGCATCGAGGTAATTTTCAGACAGGCGTTGCGGAAGACTTGCTTCCCGCTGAGCTGGGTTATCGCGGGTTTCGATTGTACCGAGGGAGGAAGTACATTTGACCTATAGCAACGGCCAGATAGCCAATAGCGCGAATCCCAAAAACAATACTCCGCTGAAACGGTGCAACCAGACCACCGGCAGGGATTTCAGCAGTGTACGCCCAACCCAGACGCCTAGCGCCGACACAGCAATCAGTGCGGCGCTGGCGCCAACCCAGACCGCGACGGGATCCAGCCGCCCGGCCAGACCGGCCACGGCAAGCTGGGTTTTATCGCCAAACTCGGCGACGAAAATCAGCAACAAGGTCGTCAGAAAAACCCCCTGGCCAGGCTTTTCGTCGACCTCGGCATCCTCCTCTTCCTCCGCAGCCATTAAACTGTGTATGCCGAAGCCGGCGAACAACAATGCCACCAGAACCAGCAGCAGATTCTGCGGCAACCAGTCGGCCAGCGTCGCACCAAAAATAACAGCCAGCAGGTTAAGTAGCAGGAAGGCCAATGCTGCGCCCAGCAGCACCGGCCAGTGCCGGTGACGCGCGGCCAGCGTCATGCAGACCAATTGACTCTTGTCACCCATCTCCGCCAGGGCGATAAGCACGAACGAACTCATCGAGACCGAAACGAGGTCTGGCGTAATCATAGGGTCGGCAAAGCGCTGCGATCAGGTGTTTTCGGGGATGATATCCACGGCCGTGACGAACATGACCGAGGAGAATGTGGTCTTCAGCTTGCGGCTGAAGAAATTGCGCATCACGGTACCGGACGGGAAACGTATATGCTGGCCCTTTTTCAATTCAATGCGCGGCGCGGCCAGCCACAAGGTCTCATCCAGCACCTTGACCTGAATGTAGGAGTATGCATTGCTGTCAATGGATTCGAGCACCTCACCGGTGAATTCAAATGTCTGTTGCTGTGGCAAACGAAGCATGCGCGCGGCATCGTCAGTTGAGGGGTGTCCCGGTGGCGGTACGGCAAAGACGCTCGACATGCAGACAGTCAGGGCAATGCAAAAAACAGGTGTTAATATTCGCATGACTCAAGACTGTAACGTGAGACGCCTTGCGAGGTAAGGGTTAAGCGGGTCTTATGCTCAACCATCAAAAACCGCGCTATACAATAGATAACCCAGCACGATAACCAGCCAGGCATCGATGATGCCCAATATGACCAGATAGCGGCCAGCGCCAGGTTTCTTCCAAAGCTTGAAACTCAGGTGAAGAAAAAAGGCGAGCGCCAGTAACAACAGGATAAGGAAATGCATGGGCTCGATTGTGCCGAAATATAGCGATTTGTAAAGCGATCAGGTACTTGCTTCGATCGGCATCATGAAACGCGCGATGTCTTTTTGCTTGTGCGGGTCCTTCAGACCCATCTTGATAAACACCAGGATCTTATGCGCCATCTCGCTACCAGGATTCAGCACATACACACCATTGGCGACATCGGACAGGAACACCTCGTTTTGAATCAGCATCGCCATCAGGGTCTTCATGTCTCTCTCTTCATCGACCACACCAAACGGAATACCCACACCGCGAGGGTTATGTTCCAGTTTGAGCGGTTCGATGTGGCTGATGAGCTTCTGCAAGGGCGCGATGGCATCATCGTTATCGTTGGCGGAAAACAGGCTGCCGGCCATGACATAGGTCGCAAACGACTGCATCTCGGACGAATTCAGCGGTGTGCCATGGCTTTGATTTTGCAGCTGTTGATTGTATTTCTGGCGGGCGTCCTTGCGAATATACCCCAGACGGATCACAAAGGTGACAAATGCTGCAATGGCATCGTAGATTGCCGACAGAATGGAATAATTCGGGCGCAGAATGTAATAACGAATGATACCCAGGAACAGCGCCAGCAAATCGAATACAGCGGCCCAGATGATGCTCACCGCAAGCTGCACCGAGTAGGAATCACGATCCATGATGACGCCCATGGCGCGTTCAACCGGGCTCAGGATAACCGCAAGATTGCCCTGAGAAATGTCGGTTACGATGGTTTTTGCCTCATCGGTAATCATCACTGCCTTGAGTCTTGACAGCAGCAGGATCAGTTCCTCGCGCTGATTTTCATCCGACCCCTGCAGTGCTTTGTCCATCTCGGCATAGATCTGTTTGGCCTCGACAAAGTTGCGTTTCTGCGCCTCGAAGCTTACCTCGTCAGCCTGTAGTTGTTCGATCTTCTTGTAATACTCGGGCCCCTTGCCAGCACCCAGGCCCGAGCGATGTCCACGCAGGGCCTCTTCTTCGGCCTGGCGACGCAGGAAAGCCAGGTTTTCAGTCTTGTTGTCGATAAAAACCTGCTCGATGCTGATGGCCTCACTCAACTGATCAGCCACGCGGGCCTTTAAATGGGTGTCGACCGTCTGGCTGTTGCTCAGTGTGCCTGGCAGCCCCGCGTTGTAAATAAAGGTATAGGCCGACAGGGTCGAGAGTGTCAGCGCTGCCGCGTAAACAATGAGCAGTACCAGCTTGCCCAGGCCCCTGACGTAAGGCAGGGCGATGAGGCTGATGGCGATGGAAAACTGCACAGCCACCGCGAACAACAGCGCAAAAACCATCTCCTCTATGAAAAGATGCGCGCCAGAGAAGGTAAATATTCCATTGATCGCGACCAGCACGAAGATCACGACACTGATGATCTTGGCGATACGGCCAGCGTTGACGCTATCCTGCATAGAGGTTGTCATGGCGAGGGTTCAATCAGCAAAAAGTTACCGCAGTATATTAGTAATTACTTATATTTTCAATCGAGAAAAACTGCGCATTCCTCATGCTGCGGTCGCGTGCGGAATTCTTGAGTTTTGAACGCTGAAATCTGAGTCAGTAGGTTTGTTGAAGCTCCGCGAGCGTGGCCGGCTGCCATGCTGCGTCCTTGACCAGCCAATCCTGCTCGCGTCGCAGCGTCAGTTCAAATCGATAGATACGTGCGCGAAGGCTTCCCAGCACACCCGCGTCCGCGATCACGCTGCCGGCCATTGCAACAAACAGGATCACCGAGGCATCATTCGAGCCGCGTAAGATGATTTCGTCGATTTTCTTGAATAAATGGATGTTTTTATGGCGCAGAAAATACAGTTGCAAGGTGCTTTTCAGGGTTTTATGGCTTAACCCTCGAGGACCCGCAAATTGTTCGTGCACCAGGCCCATCAGTTCGCCGGTATCTCTATCTTCAGCCGCCTCGATCCCTCGTTCGATAAAGCGACGGATCTCATCCTCGGGTGTCGATACAGGTTGTGAACACGCGGCCAGGCATATCAATGCCATCAGCACAAGCGCACTGCCAATTTTTGTAATGTAAGCATTCATCAACACATTCTGTGGCCGTTGGCCGTGGTTTCAGGACTCAGTTGAATGGAACCCCAATGCTCGACGATCTTGCCTCGTTCATTGAAGCGGAAAAAACCCAGGGTGACCTACTCACCCGATTGCTCATTCATATTGCGAATCCTGTGCAGCACCGCAGCATGCAGCACCGCAAGTGACTGTGCAACGGTTCTGTCAGGCATTGCGCCATATTAATCTGCGAATTTCCCTGAATTTGCTGACCTGCCTCAAATGTAGGTTAATGCATATCGCTCGCACAATGCTATAAGGTGAGCACTCACCTTTGCCGGATTTGTGTCTCATGCCCATGCAGAAATACTCACCTTACGGTTATTACCTTGGCCGTTTTCTGGATGCCTTTCAAGTCTGCGATGAGCGTCGTGAAACGCCGCGCGACGACGAGCCCGACGCCTGGGAAGTATCGGTCATAGTGCGCGCCCATACGCCGTGCGAGGCCTACGATCGAATCATCGAACTCGCTGCACGCGATAACAAACGTTACGAGGGCGAACTTGGCGGTATTTCGGTAGAGTGGGTTTTCAAGGGTATTACCGAACTCGAACCCATCCTGAGCGATCCTGGAACCCGCGATGATTGTATGTACCTGGATCACAAACCCATTCGATTAGCGGATTTTCTGCCTGATGTGCGCGATCAGCATGACCTGTGCGGCGGGCGATAGAGAAAAGGAATCGTTAATTCATTTAACTTAACTGACAGACACGCGCCCGCTGAGCTTCAACATTGAACTGAACGGTCGAATTTTTCAAAGGTCATTTTTTTGTCCGGTCGCTCGTTTGCCTGCACATTAAACGCGCACAGTAAAATATGCCGCGCTGGTCAGGGCCAAAAAAGCGACCCTTTTTTTAACTTGCATGTGTAGACTCCCCCTCATCACGATGGCAAACTCAAGCGCATGACAAAAAAATCGCCGTATTTAACATGTTTCTTGTTTTTCCTGTTTTTTTCCACTATTAGCCAGGCAAAACAGGCCCTTCCCTACCCCCAAAAACAAGATTTATCCGGCCTTGAGATCGCGCAGCAAGTCTATGCCGTTGCCCACGGCGGCCTGGTACGCAACGCGGCCAGCCAGCAAAATGGCGACGATATCGCCATGGTCGTTAACCGTCCGCCGCTCGAACGGCGCCGACCGGGTCGACTGCCAACGATCAACCTGTTTGAAACCTATGGCAACAATGACCCGCTGAATTCCGACATCGATTCCATGCAGATGGCTATCATTCGCTCGGGCAAGGCGCGCGGCACAGGTATTCTGTATATCAGCTATGCTGACGAGGCCCGCTCCGGGCAGATGATCCTGTGGTTGCCATCACTACGTAAAAGTCGCCGTATCAGCGAACCTGCACACGAGGACACATGGATAGGCACCAACCTGACCTACGGCGAACTGGTTCTGCGTCGGCCTGAACATGAGGTTCATGAGCGTCTGGATGATGGCATATTGCAGGATTGCCTGCCGGCCATGGAATTGAATAGCTGGGAAGTCAGCCGTTACACCGAATCCCTGCCAGGCCCACAGTGTCAGCACAAGGGCAAACCGGTGTACCGTGTGCGCAGCAGCACCAAGTTTCAGAATTGGTGGTACGACTACCATATCAGTGAAATCGATAAAAAGACCTTCTCCATCTACCGCACGGTGTACTACAAGGATGGCGAAAAAATCAAGACCGTGGCGATCGACTGGCAATCGCTGGAACAGGATGATCCGCGCATCGCCTACCCCCGATATATCTACGCGCTCACCCATACCGACGGTACCGATAGCATGATCTACGTGCCTCGCAGCACGGTAAAACTCAACCAAAGTCTACCAGACTCTTTCTGGTCGGAATCGACGCTGCGTAAATTTGGCAAGCGATAACTACCGGCGACATGGAGCAGAATACCTACGCTGACCGCTATGCCAGGTTTGTTCTCAAACACCGGTTTGCGGTCATCGTCGCTCTGGTCCTTGTGACCATTCAATCGGCGCTGTACATCAAGGATGTGAACCTGCGCAACGACCCCGATTCGCTGCTGCCCCTGTCCAACCGCTACATCGCAACCAACCTGTATAATGAAAACCGCTACGGCATGGGCAACATCATGGTATGGGGCCTCAAGGTTCGCGAGGGTGACATTTTCCAACCCTGGTTTTTGCACATGCTCGACCAGATGTTCGACGAGGTCAGCGGCCTGGAATTCGCCAACAGTGAGAACTTCATCGGCCTGCCATCATCCAGACTCCGCCACATGGGGTTAAACGAGGAAGGCAGCCTCGATTTTAAGAGACTGTTACCTGTGAACGGGTTCTCCAGCGATCCTGAAGAAATGCGTGAGCAGGTCGAGTTCCTCAAAAGCGGCCTGCAAAAACACCCGGTCCTAGAACCCCTGCTGGTGTATTACGAGGATGCCCAGGGCAATAAGTGCGAGTTGATGGATGCCGACGGTCTCATATCGAATGCATCGATTGCACGAACTCACGAGACCTGTCAGGCCAGGGCAACATTCATCATTGGCGACTTCGATAACGGCTTGAAAGAGCAATACCTGACCTGGATCGAATCAGTCAATGAGACCCTGGCGAAATACGAGAAGCAGTATGGCAACGACGTTGAGTTTCTGATATCCGGCGAACCCTATTTTCTGGCCTCGATGGTCGAGGAGATCAGGGACAAGGCCTGGCTTTTCGGCATCTCGCTGCTCATTATTCTGGTCATACTGTGGTACGAATTCCGCCACTGGACCTGCGCGGTCATCCCCATGCTCGGTGTTGGCATGACCATCGTTCTGACATTGGGACTGATGGGATTCACCCAGTTCAAACTGACCACCATGATGGTTTTGACGCCGATGCTGCTGCTGGCCATCGGCATTGGGCATGCAATGCAGGTGACACGCCGCTTTACCCAGGAACTGCATTGCCATCAGGACCCCCAACTCGCGGCCTACCATGCCATCCGCCACACCATCGTGCCGGCATCGCTGTCGATAGGCACGGATCTGCATGGCTTCTTCGCGATCTCCTTTGTCGATATTTCATTTTACAAGGCCTATGCCTATTTCGGCATTTTCGGTATGTCGACGCTGATTCTGACGACCACCACGATGATCCCGCTGCTGTTGACCTACCTGCCCCCGGATCTCCGCAATCACGAAGATGAACGGGCCTGGGAACAACGTATGGGCTCCAGCCTGGCGCGTTTGCTAACGGGCCCGTTCAAGTGGATTCCAGTGGCTGTGGTAATCGGCATCCTGTGGCTTTCCGCTCATTACGCCGAACTTGGACGCGGCATCGATGCCCTGATGGCTGGTGAGGCCGGGCGCTCAGACCCTGAAGTGGCGCGCATCCAGGATGAGTTCGATATCATGCCGGGCGCAGAAAAAGGCATTCATTATCCTCGTGCAGCCTTCAAGGATGAATACCTGCTGGGAAAAATATTGGGCGATGGCAAGGTGCGACAGATCCATGATCTGGAACAGTTTTCGGCCATGATGCCGGGCGCGATTACCGCCAATCTGGTCATTCGCTCGCGTACCGGCGTTTTACCGCCCTGCGGACTGGATTCACGTGATGCGGATGGGCAACGAATCATCGGACCAGACCAGTGCCATGACGAACTTGATGACCCGCCACAGGGCATTTTCAATAACCCGGAGGTGCTCAGCGCGCTATCAGATTTCGAAGACTGGTTGCGCGCGCACCCACACGTGGGTTATTCGACGTCTTACGTACAGTTCGTAAAAACCATCAACATGATGCTTAATACGCCGGCGGGTGAGGCGCCGATGAAGCACATGAACCTGTTTGCCATTCCAGACCTGCCGCATCTGATGGAGAATCGGTATGCCTATGCCGACCCATACGATCCGGACTATCTGCCCGATCCCTTCGAAACGGTGCAGATGTATAACGCCATGCTGGTATCAAGCACCACACCGGGGGAACTCGACAGTTTCGTCAACACCGCCAACTGGGATGAAGGCGTGATCGTTGCCTTCATCAACACCATGCACCCGGTAGAGACCCATCAAACGGTTGTCGATATTCAGAACTACCTGGCCCGGCACGCAGATGCTCCGGGCCTTGTTCAGGTCCGTTTTGGTATCGAGGCCGGTGAGCAGGTTCAGATACAAACCGACCAGGGCCCGCGCACCATCACAACCCGGGAGTACAGCACCACCGAAGGCAAGGTCGCCATTGGCGGCTTTCTGGGCATCACCGAAGCCACCCGTGACGTCGCCTTCTCCGAATGGCTGCATGCGCCCGCAATGACCTCGCTGACCGTCTTTCTGATGACTGCCGTCATGTTTCGCTCGTGGAGTATTGCCTTCGTTTTGATCACCTTGTGTTTTATCACGCTCATGAGTCAGTACGGGCTGGCCGGATATCTCACATCGATCAACGAATGGTCAGCGAACCTGGCGTTTCATGTGCAGGTTGCACTCAGCATCGCCATGGGATTAGGTATAGATTACAGCGTATACATGGTGTCTCGGCTGCGCGAAGAGATGCTCGCCACTGGCCTCAACTGGAAGCTTTCGTTGCAGAAGACCCTGAGCAGCACGGGTTCGGCGATTGTGATTTCGGTCGTGGTTCTACTCGGCAGTGTCGTGCCATTGATGAATACGACGCTTGCCAATACCTGGTCGGTCAGTCTTTACATCGCCGAGGCGCTGATTCTCGATGTCATAACCGCGTTGTTGGTCCTGCCACTGCTGATCTACTGGCTTAAAGCAAAGGTTGTATTTGACCCACGCAAATAAAAAACCCGACCTTATGAGCCGGGCTTTTTACGCGTCATTTTGCGTTTTGTATTATCAGGCAACCTGCTGCACATCACCACTGATACCCCGCACCAGCGGATACAGTCGTTCGATTTCATCCTCGATTCGTTTCAGCACCAGGGTAAACACTTCCTGGGTCTCGCGGCGAAATTCATCATAGTTACCAATGACCAGGTTATGCCCCTTGTTGCCGCCATTCGCCCATTTTTTCATGTACTGCTGAAAGATACGCCGGATCTCCTTGGAACCGGACATGAAATTTTCAGCAATCTTACGTGATTCATCATCGCCGTTTGTCAGAATGGCCGAATATAGATAGTTGTCCTGAACCTCGAGATGTTTGCGCACTCGGGCCACGTAGTCGAAGAAGAGATCACAGGTGATCTGAGTGTCACACATGGAACGCTCCTCGATCAGGTACAGGAATACATTGGAGATTTCAGTGATTTTATGAATTTGTTCATGCAGCTCTTTATAGGTGATCATGACTTACCCTCGGGTGACATCTTTAACAAATGGGTGCGTTGAAAATAGTTATTAATTTGCGCCCAATGATAAACCCATTGCAGTTGCAGGGAAAACGGGGAGTGTTAACCTAGGTCAACTGCCATTCACAAATATGACTTCAAGGCCACCATCTGAGTTTGCCTATGTGTGTTGAAACCGGTCAACCAGAGAGCCGTCTTCACTCACGCTACCCGGCGCCCGGCGTTTTCCACCACAGCGTTCCACATTTAAAACCGGGTCAAAATTCGAACACGGTCTCCTGCATCTCGCCATTGATGCTGATATCAACCGACTTGAGACCGGGCATTTTCGCCAGGATATAGGCCGACAACATCACCAGCGACTTGCTGTTTTCATGCTCGATAGCGCCCAGAATGCGGTCTGCAATGATCTGACAGCGCTGTTCCTGATCAGGTTCATCGACCCAATCACGGCTCATCTGCCAGCCTTTATCCATGTCGCTGTCAAGCATGTCAAAATAACTGCCCGCGTCGCTGACGATTTGATCCGGCACATCAACCGGATAGTTTTGGTCTTCGATTCGTATATTCAGTATCATTGCCTGCCCCATAAAATGCCTGGATTATACCCAATGTTAGCCCGCATCGATCATCTTATATCCGCAAAAAACCTAACCAGAATCAGGGAACTGCTCGATGCATCCCCCTTTGTCGATGGCAAATTGTCAGCCGGTATGGTCGCGCGTGGCGTGAAAAACAACCAGGAGATGAATCCCAATTCGGCGCATTTTCAGGAACTCAATGAGCTCGTCATGAGCAACCTGGTACGCCATCCAAAATACAAGGCAGCGGCCTGGCCGAAGCGGGTGGCGGCACCCTTTTATGCGCGTTACGAGCCTGGCATGGAATATGGTGAACATGTCGATGATCCCGTCATGGGTCAGGGCGACCTGTACCGTACAGACATTTCCACCACGATTTTTTTATCTGAACCGGATGAATACGAAGGCGGCGAATTGACTATTATGGATACCTATGGCAAGCGCCAGATCAAGTTACCAGCGGGTAGCGCTGTCGTCTATCCGTCACACAGTCGCCATTACGTCGCGCCAGTCAGGAGCGGAGTGCGCCTGGTTGCGGTAACCTGGGCCCAGAGCACCATCCGCGACCCGGCGAAAAGGGAGATGTTGTACGAGCTGAACCAGGCGCGCGAACAACTGTTCAAGGAATTACCCGAATCTGAAGCGACACGCAAGGTCAGCGCGACCTTCAATAATCTGGTAAGACGCTGGGTTGAGATTTAACCCGCTGTGCACCCACACTAAGGCAGACACAAAAGACGAACAAGGAACTCTTCCTCCGTTCGCTCACCTCAGTAGCGGATAGAATCGATCTTGTCGCGGTTGCGATCAAAGATGGAACCCTCTTCCATTAAATAATACGTCACGCCCAGCCCAACAAGGTCGGATGACAACTCGCCCGTATTGAACGATGTGTCATACATACGAATCATTTCGATGCCTATGGACAGATTTTTACTGCCGAAAATCTCAAAGCCAAAACCATAGGACAGGCCGTTCTCTGACAAGTCAGTGATGCTATTCATATCCTCGGTGCCACTGACACCCACAAGGCCATACGCGCGATACGCCCTGTTGTCAAAGTCCTTGTAAAGTCGAGCATAGGCACCGTAGGTAATAATACCCTCGTTACTTCCGGTATCCGAGGTTGCACCCAACTGTCCCTCAAGATCGATGTATTCGTTCAGCGCCATACCCATCTTGAATTTCAGATGTCCCCGGCTACGGTTAAACGTCGCCGCACCGGGCACATCCAGGCTTTGATCACTGTTGGAATAAAAACCACCGAAATAGGTTCCGGTCAGTTTGGGTTCGGCGAGTGCTTGCCCGACCATCATTGACGCCACCAGAAACAGGGCGATCAAACCCGCGACAGATTGAGAGGCGATCGATGTAGCTTTGTCCAAGGGTGCAGTAATCATGTTGTTGTGATGCATAAAGGTCGTTCCGCGAGTTTATTTTTTTCAGTCATTGTGCGTGATGGAAATCGCTGATAGGAATACGATTACCTGCCACCAACGGATTGATAACAATGGCATTGTTGTCAATCCATAGTGGCCACAGGCATAGTTTTATACCATTCCCGGCTTGAACACAAACACCTCGATGCACCCGGGAAAAATTGAATGCCGTTCAACCTTTGCGCTTCGGGATATACAGATCCGTAATGGTGCCTTCCGCCATTTCAGCCGCAAAATTGAATGTCTCCGACAGCGTGGGATGGGGATGGATGGTCAACCCTATGTCCTCAGCATCGGCGCCCATCTCCAGTGCCAGCACGGCTTCAGCGATCAGCTCACCGGCATTCGGACCAACAATGCCCGCACCAAGGATGCGTTTGCTTTCCTTATCGAAAAGCACCTTGGTCATGCCTTCATCACGGTCGAGCCCTAATGAACGACCGCTTGCCGCCCATGGGAACGCGCCCTTTTCATACTCGATGCCCTGTTCTTTGGCGGCGGTTTCCGTAAGGCCCATCCACGCCACCTCGGGATCGGTATACGCAACGGATGGGATGGTTAATGGTTCGAAGTAAGACTTCATGCCACAGATGACCTCGGCCGCAACCTTGGCCTCATGGGTCGCTTTATGCGCCAGCATCGGTTGACCGACAATGTCACCAATGGCGAAGATGTGCGGTATGTTGGTACGCATCTGCTCGTCGACCGGGATGAAACCGGAATCTTCAACCTTGACTCCGGCATTCGCTGCACCAATATTGTGTCCATTCGGACGACGTCCGACGGCGACCAGCACCCGGTCATACACTATCGGATCAGGCGCATTCTTGCCCTCGAAGCTGACCTTCAGCCCATTCTTCTGCGCCTTGATATCCGACACCCTGGTGCTCAGCAGGATATCCTTGTATTTACCCTTGATACGTTTCATCAAAGGCCGCACCAGATCTTTGTCGCAGCCGGGAATGATCGAGTCCATGAATTCGACGACCGTCACCTCCGAGCCCAGTGCGTCGTAAACCGTCGCCATTTCGAGACCGATGATGCCACCGCCGACAATCAGCAGCTTTTTTGGAATATCCGCCAACTCCAGTGCCCCGGTTGAATCCATCAAGCGTTCATCATCATTCGGGAACGATGGAATTTTAGTGGCCTGTGAACCCGCAGCGATAATGCAGTAATCGAATCCGATCACCCGCGTCTCACCATTGTTTTCGACCTTGAGTTGATTGGCGTTGACGAATTCACCCATGCCGTTGACGACCTCAACCTTGCGTTGTTTGGCAAGTTGCGCCAGTCCGCCCGTGAGCTTTGTGACCACCCGGTTCTTGAAGCCCTTGACGCCATCCAGATCAATCTTGGGCTTGCCGAACTGCACGCCATTGCTGGCCATGTGTTCCGCTTCGTTAATGATCTGAGCCGTATGCAATAAGGCCTTGGAGGGAATACAACCGACATTCAGGCATACACCACCCAGTTTGTTGTAGCGCTCGACCAGAATGACTTTCTTGCCCAGGTCAGCGGCGCGGAAGGCCGCAGTATAACCACCCGGACCGGCCCCCAGGACCAGTACTTCGGCATGCATATCCGCCGATCCAGCCGGTGCACGGGTAGCCACGGCGGCGGAGACTGCATCGCCGCTATCCGCGCTGGCAACGGCTGACTCGGAGCTTAATACCCCCAGTTTGCTGCCTTCAGACACCTTATCGCCAACCTTCACTGACCACTCGACGATGGCGCCTCTGGCCGGAGATGGTATATCCATGGTTGCCTTGTCTGATTCAAGCGTGATCAGCGCGGTTTCTTTATCGACATGGTCGCCCTTGGCGACATGTACCTCGATAACCTCGACGTTCTCAAATCCGCCTATATCGGGTACAAGCAGGTCCTCTTGATTGGTGGTGGTGCTCATAATAAAACTCTTCTTATATCGGTCATTGTCTGGCTAAGATAGCTGGTGAAGCGCGCACCTTGTGCGCCATCGATCACGCGATGGTCATAAGACAGCGCCAGCGGCAGAATCAGTCGGGGCTGAAAACTACCATCCTCCTGATAGACCGGTTGCATCTTCGAGCGCGCAACACCCAATATTGCGACCTCGGGCGCATTTACGATCGGGGTAAACTGCGTTCCGCCGATCCCTCCCAGGCTCGAAATCGAGAAGCATCCTCCTTGCAGATCCTTCGGCGACAGCTTGCCAATTCTGGCGCGTTCCGCGGTTGCTGACAGCTCTGCTGACAGTTCATAAATTCCTTTTTGATCGACATTACGAATGACCGGTACTAACAGGCCGTCAGGTGTATCAACCGCCACCCCGATATGGAAATATTTTTTTACTATTAGATTATCACCGGTACTGTCGAGCGATGCGTTGAACTCGGGGAAGGCCTGCAATGCCGACACCACGGCCTTCATGATGAACACCAACGGCGTAACTTTGACACCTTTTCGATCAGCTTCTCGCGACAAGGATTTGCGGAATTTTTCCAGCTCGGTAATGTCAGCCTCATCGAACTGGGTGACATGCGGCACGCTAACCCAGCTACGATGCAAATGCGCACCGGAAATCTTCTTGATGCGCCCCAGAGGCTGAACCTCGATCTCACCGAACTTGCCAAAATCGATCGTTGGCGCCGCGGACACGGCCAGCCCGGATACCGCCACGCCGGGAGAGGCGCCGGTTGCCCCACTCAAGGCCGACTTGACGAATTTTTGCACATCTTCCTTGAGAATGCGCCCTTTCGTTCCGCTGCCGGTTACCCGGCTGACATCGACCCCCAGTTCTCGCGCGAAGCGGCGTATGGCCGGGCTGGCATGGGCCGTAGACCCGCCTGTCGAAGTATCGTCCACGGGCGGTACTGGTGGCGCCTTGAGGTGGCTGTTCTCATCCGTTTGCGAGGGGGGCTCTTGAATCTGGGGCGCCGACTGCTGTTGCTGCGGCTCAGGCGTCGGCGCTACGTCAGGGCGGTGGTCACTGGCTGCTGGCGCAGGCGCCGAGCCGGATTCCGCCATCTCGATTTCACCAATCTCATGACCCTCGGACACCCGGTCGCCGACCTTCACCTTGACCGATACGATACGCCCGGAAAATGGGCTTGGAATCTCCATCGTGGCCTTGTCCGATTCAAGGGTAATGATGGAATCATCCTTTTCGACCTGATCGCCCGGGTTGATAATGACTTCGATGATTTCGATCTCGTTGAAATCGCCGACATCGGGTAAAAGAATTTTTTGTGTGTTTGCCACGTGTGTCTCCGTCAGAATTTACCGCTAGAAAGCGCCATCAGGCCTTTAACGGGTTTTGCCGTTCTGAATCGATGTTGTATTTCTTGATTGCCTGCTGGACGACCTTGTTTTCGATCGCCCCCTCATCGGCAAGCGCTTTCAACGCGGTGACCGCCACATGGTAGCGACTGACCTCGAAGAATTCGCGCAGCTTTGCCCGGGTATCGCTGCGGCCAAAACCATCGGTGCCTAGCACGTGATACGCCATGGGCACACTTTCACGGATTTGATTGGCATAGGTGCGGGTGTAATCGGTGGCAATAATCGCAGGCCCCGAACGACCGTTTAACAACTGCGTGACATAACTTTGCTTCGCCTTGCGCGTGGGGTGCAGACGATTCCAGCGCGCCACATCCTCGGCTTCACGCGACAACTCGTTGATGCTGGTCAGACTCCAGATATCCGAACTGACGGAAAAATCGTTTTCAAGCAGTTCAGCAGCAGCGATCACCTCTCGCAAAATAGTGCCAGAGCCCATGAGTTGCACCCTGGGTCCTTTCTTCTTGCTTTCGCTCAGGCAATACATGCCTTTGATAATTCCGTCTTCAACGCCTTTCGGCATGGCCGGGTGGTGATAGTTCTCATTCATGGCCGTGATGTAGTAAAAGACATTTTCGCGTCTTTCGTACATGCGTTTGATGCCTTCATGGATGATCACCGCCATCTCGTAGGCAAATGTCGGATCATAGGACACGCAGTTCGGTATGGTTCCGGCGACAATCAGACTGTGTCCATCCTGATGCTGCAAGCCTTCACCCGCCAGCGTGGTGCGGCCAGCCGTGCCTCCCATCAGAAATCCCCGAACCTGCATATCACCGGCGGCCCAGGCGAGATCCCCGATTCGCTGAAAACCAAACATCGAGTAGTAAATGTAGAACGGGATCATGTTGACGCCATGGGTGTAATACGATGATCCCGCCGCGATCCAGGATGACATCGCTCCGGCCTCGTTGATGCCTTCCTGCAGAATCTGGCCCTTTTTATCCTCGCGATAATACATCACCTGATCCGCATCCATGGGTTTGTATAACTGGCCACTGTGCGAATAAATGCCGAGCTGACGGAACATGCCCTCCATACCAAAGGTACGCGCCTCGTCTGGCACTATCGGCACGATATTTCGACCAATCTGTTTGTTGCGCGTCAGCGTCGACAGAATACGCACGAAAGCCATGGTAGTGGAGAACTCGCGATCACCACTGTCCTGCAGCAAGGCATCGAAAACCGCCAGGTCAGGAATCTCAAGTGCGGGCGCCATGTCCTTGCGGGCCGGCAGGTAACCACCGAGCGCCTCGCGCCTTTCACGAATGTACTGCATTTCCTCACTATCTTCCGGGAAACGGTAGAAAGGCACATCCTTGATCTGGTCATCGCTGACCGGAATATTGAAGCGATTGCGAAATGCCTTGAGCGCTTCTTCTCCCATCTTTTTCTGCGAATGGGTGATGTTCTGCCCCTCACCGGCCTCACCCATGCCATACCCTTTGACCGTCTTGGCCAGAATGACCGTTGGCTGGCCGGTATGCTCAACGGCGGCCGCGTAAGCGGCATACACCTTGTTAGGATCATGCCCGCCACGGTTCAGGCGCCAGATATCATTGTCAGACATATTGGCAACCATGGCCTTGAGCTCTGGATATTTTCCAAAAAAATGTTCCCGGGTGTAGGCGCCACCATGCGCCTTGTAAGCCTGGTACTCGCCATCGACAGCTTCTTCCATGCGCTTCTGTAACCAGCCGTCCTTGTCACGATCCAGCAAGGCGTCCCAGTAACCACCCCAGACCACCTTGATGACATTCCAGCCAGCACCGCGGAACACGGCCTCCAGTTCCTGGATGATCTTGCCGTTCCCGCGCACCGGCCCATCGAGACGCTGCAGATTGCAGTTTACGACAAACACCAGGTTGTCGAGTTTTTCGCGTGACGCCAGCGAGATTGCGCCCAGTGACTCGGGCTCATCCATCTCGCCATCCCCCATGAATGCCCATACCTTGCGCTGTTGCGATTGCAGGAATTCGCGGTTTTCCAGGTATTTCATGAAGCGTGCCTGGTAGATCGCCATGAGCGGGCCCAGGCCCATTGATACGGTAGGAAACTGCCAGAAATCCGGCATCAACCAGGGGTGCGGATAGGACGAAAGCCCCTTCTCATCCAGCGCTTCCTGGCGAAACGATAACAGTTGTTCCTCACTGATTCGCCCTTCCAGAAAGGCGCGAGCGTAAATACCGGGTGCCGAATGGCCCTGGAAGAAAACCAGATCACCCTTGTTTTCATCGGTTGCGGCGCGGAAGAAATGATTGAATCCGATATCGTAGAGTGTGGCCGCCGATGCGAAGCTGGCGATATGTCCGCCGAGTTCAGCTGACTTGCGATTGGCCTGCACCACCATGGCCGCCGCATTCCAGCGAATCACGGAGCGAATGCGATGCTCAATCGCGCGATTGCCGGGCATGGGTTTCTGATTCGCCACCGGTATAGTGTTCAGGTAAGCCGTGTTGGCCGTGTAAGGCAGATATGCACCGGAGCGGCGCGCCTTGTCGATGAGCTTTTCCAGCAGGAAATGGGCGCGTTCCACGCCCTCGCGTTCGAGCACCGATTCCAGGGATTCTATCCATTCCTGGGTTTCCTGGGGATCCGCATCGATCATGTCTGTCATAATGATTCTACTCGCTTGCAGTTATTGTCTTGTCCGCGGCTCGATGGATCATGTCATGACCAAACCGAAAATATCGAAACCGGGTAATTCGAATTGTGATGAACATAAAAAAGGTGCAGGAGTTGCCAGTTCAGACATTTACAAATGACCTTCGTGGCGACACAACTGGCCGATTCATTATACGGTAAATTTAGAGTTTATCAGCTACTCGTGACATAATTTGCGGCCACCTCTTTCGATCAGTTTTTCTTATGGATTCATTAAGCATCGTTCGCCCTGATGACTGGCATTTACATCTGCGCGATGGCTCCGCTCTGCGCGCGGTTGTCAATGACAGCGCGCGTCAGTTTGGCCGCGCCATTATCATGCCCAATCTGTCACCACCTGTCGTTACATGCGATCAGGCGCTGGCCTATCGCCAGCGTATTCTGGATGCACTCGATCCGGGCATGGATTTCGAACCGCTGATGACCCTGTATCTCACCGACAACACCACGGCCGATGAAATCCGTCGAGCAAGCGAGTCGCCCAACATCCATGCCGTCAAGCTCTACCCCGCCGGTGCGACAACCAATTCCGCTGCCGGCGTGACCCACATCTCGCATTGCCACAATGCGATCGATGCCATGCAAAAACATGATCTTCCGCTGTTGGTACATGGCGAGGCCACCGGTGACGAAATCGATATCTTTGACCGCGAGAAGGTGTTCATCGATAACACCCTCGCTACCCTGCGCAGTGACTTTCCCGCTTTGCGCATTGTTTTCGAACATATCACCACGGCGGATGCGGTCGATTATGTGCTGTCCAGCGATGACCGGATTGCGGCAACCATCACCGCGCATCACCTGCTGATCAACCGCAATGCGATCTTCAAAGGCGGGATCAACCCTCATCACTACTGCCTGCCAGTCGCCAAGCGCGAGCCCCATCGTCAGGCCCTGCTGAAAGCGGCTACGACACAGGCGGGACGTTTCTTTGCCGGCACGGACAGTGCGCCGCATGCCCAATCCGCCAAGGAATCATCCTGTGGCTGCGCCGGCATCTACACCGCTCATGCCGCTATCGAACTGTATGCCGAGGCCTTTGATCAGGCCGGCGATTTTTCGCTATTTGAATCCTTCATGAGCCTGAATGGCCCAGCCTTTTACCGGCTGCCCGTAAACACGACTCAGATCATCATCGAGCGCCAGAACTGGACCGCCCCGCTATCGATTCCATTCGCGGACGACCATCTGGTTCCTTTTCGTTCAGGCCAGACCATTCAATGGACTGTGCGAGATCATGTCGAATGAACATCAACCTGCCCATGGAAAAACGTTTTCGCGGATTCATGCCCGTCGTGGTCGATGTCGAAACTGGTGGCTTCAACGAGAAAACCGACGCCTTGCTGCAGATTGCCGCCGTCATACTGGACATAGATTCGGAGGGTCACTGGCATCGGCTTGAGACTCACAGCTGCCATGTCACGCCATTTGAGGGCGCGAATCTTGACCCTAAATCACTGGAAATCAATGGCATAGACCCCGACCACCCGCTACGCATGGCTATCGACGAACGCCAGGCGCTGCCTAAAATTTTCAAACCCGTGCGCATGGCGCTCAAACAAAACAACTGCAAGCGTGCGATTCTGGTTGGCCACAACGCCAATTTTGATCTTAAGTTCGTCAACGCGGCGGCCGAGCGCGCCGGAATCAAACGTAATCCGTTCCATCCCTTCAGCACCTTCGATACAGTATCGCTGGCCGGCCTCGCCTATGGCCAGACCGTGTTGTCACGATCCGTTCAGGCCGCAGGATTGGAGTGGGATAATCGCGAGGCGCATTCCGCGATCTACGATGCAGAGATGACAGCCGAGCTGTTTTGCAAGATTGTCAATAATATGCCGTTTCTGGCCAGGACCTAGGCTCGGCGCGTCGCTAAAATGCGAATTTTTACAGGCATTCAGGTATTGATTTGCTGTTAAAATCGACCACTTAAGCTTGCCCAGGATCGAGTCATGCTCGCACTGACGTTAACCCGCACGGGGATGCCTCACCAGGAATCAGGAAATTTCCCGCAATCAGGGCGATATTGTCTATAATGCCGGAAAATCAAAAAAATCCACTCATGTTAAACAAAGAAGACATAGCAATTATCGTAGTGGATGACCTCCAGTTCAGTTGTGAAGTGGTCAAGTCGGGGCTCAAGAAAGCCGGTTTTAAGGACATCCGAACCGCCAATTCAGCGAACAAGGCCATGTTGCTGCTCAACCAGCGTCGTGCGGACGTCATTCTTGCAGATTTCTGGATGCCCGAGATGAACGGTCTCGAACTGACCGATTTAATCCGACGCTGGGATGAAAGCAACAATCGCTACACCGGTATTATTCTGCTCACGGCAGAAGACACCACATCAAGCATCGTGGTGGCCTTTGATCGAGGGGTGGATGATTTCGTCTCAAAATCTGCCAACCATTTTGAATTGGCGGCTCGTGTGTACGGCACTGGCCGTGTCGCCCATCATCAGAATCAGCTGCGCAAGCGTCTGCACGACCTGACGCGTGAATATCAGAACTACAACTACCTGGGCCTGACCGATGCCGAAACCGGCCTGGCCAACCGTAATCAGTTGGAGCGAGCCGTCGATGCGATGATCAGCCACTGCAAAACACGTGGCGGGGGACTGGCGCTGGCGCTGATTCGCGTGAACATCACCAATCCGGCCCCGGACAAACCGGTACCTGATCGCCTGCGCAAAGGCACATTACGGACCATATCCAATTCGTTACAGCTGGTTTTAAGGCCGCTCGATCAGATTTCACGTTATGACGTGAACACCTTCGCCATCGCCCTGGTGTACGCCAATGAGGGAAGTTTTGACTCGTCCATGTTTGACCGGGCCGTTCGCAGCATTCTTAATCACACCCAGTCGAGATCGGATCAGGGTGAGAAAATCAGCCTGTCGCTAGGCGTGTGGTCGACCGATCAGTTCGAGCCATTGCCAACGCTCGAAGAGGCGTTGACAACAGCGGAGCAAAACCTGAAACAAATCGGTCTTGCCGAGGCCTCCTGACCCCGGCAACTGGCCAGAAGCCCGATCAGGCAGCGTTTCTCTTTGCAATAGCATCCCTGGCCATTTTCTCCAGATCGCCAGATTCACGCATCTCCAGGGTAATGTCGCAGCCACCGATCAATTCGCCATCGATGTAGATCTGGGGGAACGTGGGCCAATCGGCGTAGCGCGGAAGATTCTGGAAAATCTCGGGATCGGTCAGCACGTTGACATAGGCGAATTCCACGCCAAGCGACATCAGCGCTTCGGCAGCCCGGCTGGAAAAGCCGCACTGTGGCATCTGGGGCGTGCCTTTCATGTAAATGACAACCGGGTTTGACTCAACCTGCTCTTTGATACGGTCCAAAACATCCATAACATTACCTCGTTAATAACTTACCAAATTAGTCGGGTATTATAGGGGCAATCAATCAGAAATAAACCCTTACAACCAAATTCAGGATAAAATTTTCTGCAACCACAATTCCAACGCGGCGCACTGCCAGGGCTTGCTCACATTTAACCGGGTCATATGGGCATCGGGCTGCACCAGCAACTCATTCACATAGGGGCGCGCGAAAATTCCCCGATCAAGGCATGCCCTTGAGTTCAGGGTGTCGGTCACCAGCTCAAGAAACTCACCCCGCAGGTACTTCAGCGCGGGCACCGGAAAATAACCTTTGGGTCGATCAATAATGACATCGGGCACAATCCCCCGCGCAATATTTTTCAGGATACCTTTACCCTGATTCATTAACTTTAGCTCCGGTGGGCATTGCGCTGCCAGTTCAACCAGTTGCTGATCGAGGAACGGCACCCTGGCATCCACACCCCAGGCCATGCTCATGTTATCGATACGTCTTACCGGATCATCCACGACCAGCGTCATGCAATCGAAACGCAGCACGGCATCCATGAATGTATCGGCATGCTCGGTTTTCAGTTCCCCGGAAACGAGGTTCGATGTCACGTCATCACAGGCAAAGTCGGGGGTTACGCTGTGCAGGTATTCGTCATGATCACGGTCAAAATAATGCTGCGAGAAGCGCTGCAGCGCACTGCCCGGGTTCGCCAGCATGCGCGCATACCAGGCATANCCGGCAAACAGCTCGTCGGCTCCCTGCCCGCTTTGAACCACCTTGATCGATTGCGACAGCTGGCGTGATAACAGGTAAAACGCCACCATATCCTGCCCAAACATGGGTTCCGACATGCTCGACACGGCGTCAGGCAGATAACGCAAAATCTCCCTGTTCGATATCCGGTAGCGATGATGCTCGGTGGCATATTCGCGGGCCATCAGGTCGGAGTACTCAAACTCATCACCGCGCTCTTCAGGCGCATCCTCAAATCCAATACTGAAGGTACTGACCGCGCCGTTTCCCGATTCAGCGAGCAAAGCCAGCAGTAGACTTGAATCCAGCCCGCCCGACAACAGCACACCGACCGGCACATCAGAAATCGTTGACCGCTTGACCACCGACTCGACCAGCGCATGGCGAATCCGCTCTCGCCATTCGCTATCAGGCAACTTGCGCGCTGGACGCCTGGCCACCAGATTCCAGTATCGGCTCGTTGTCACCTGACCC
>JGI10211J34971_10000003_pt1 | contig 163333 bp, 54 predicted proteins | sample Etolagsediment_FD_34971 | JGI IMG/M metagenome (IMG submission 34971) | reverse complement strand
GAACGATTTGTTGGAGGCGCGCGAATCAGCGCGCGCCGAAAACGAATCGTTTGAGTTTACTCAACTCGGCCGTTGCCGGCGCGCGCAGCGCGCCTGCAACAATTAATATACGACGTTCCCATTGACCGTCGTTTTTTTAATGTTTTCAGAATTATACAGCAATTTTCGGCGGGTTTCACGCTATTTTTGCGGTCTATTGAAGGGTTTTTCTCGCCCGGAGTCGTACCTGGCCTATAATAGCACTTCATCAGGTACGTCGTATATCATGACCATTTCTGCAATTCACCCCGGTTTTCCCCTGATCACCATCCACCTCTGATAAAACCGTTTCCCTCGCAGTGCGGGACGCTACGGGAACCTGGAGGTATGCAGGGACGGACTTGAGCGTCTCCTCCAAAGAGCCGGGCCTCTTTCTTTATTTCTGTATTTCTTCCTTATACGAAAATATACAAATTTTGGCAGGACTGTCCCGGCGTATCAGAAATATGCGTTTGGGAAGGGGGCGCGCGGCTATCCGCTGACCTGGTTGGCCAGCAGTTCCCGTTTAAGGGTTTGTGCCAGCACCGGATATTCCAGAATCCCAACGACCTGCTGTGAATCTGCGGCGGCCATCACCGGAAGGTAGTCTACATAGTGTTGTTCAAAAAGATCCATGGCCTCTCGCAGCGGCTGCTGCTGCGAAACCTTGAAGTGGTCTTCCACGGCAATATCCCCGGCCAGTAACAGATCTTTTAATTCTTCCTCATACAAGGCCTCTTTAAGATTATTCAATGAAATCGAACCGACGTGCGCTCCGCCAATTCCGACCACCGGAGAGTGAAACGATTCTTCCTGTTTGATCGCCTGGATGATTTTGGGCAATGGCGCGTTCTCGGAAATCGCGACAAAATTCTTCTGCATGACCTGTGCTACCGAGAGGCTGTTAATCACGTCGTCTTTGGTAATATCCTTGCCGTTTTCTTTCGCCTTAAACGCGGCGACCTTGACCAGCCCCGGCCCGATCACCTGCACAACAAACGTTGTGGCGGCCACCACATTCATAATAAAAACCCCAATCTCCGCCCCGCCTTGCGGCAGAGCCCGCGCCATATTATGACTCAAAGACAGCGCCAGTCCCATGGCCACGCCGCCCTGGGTGAAGAGTCCGATCCCGGTATACCGCACAACCTCCCGTTTAGCCCGGCCCCAGATCCCGCCGAGCATGGAGCCCAGAATTTTTCCCGAGGACCGCGCGACCAGATACCCCAAAACCACCATTAACAACGATGATTGCAAAAAGACGCCCAGATCCAATTGCGCGCCGATGACCACAAAAAACAAAATATATAGCGGGGCGCTCATCTCTTTAATCGAGCTGAACAGCGGCTCGCTTTTTTTGGGAAGAATATTCGAAATTGTGGCGCCCATAGCCATACACGGAAGGATCAAATCCAGATGCATCCGCAGCGCGAGCCCCACCACAATAGCCAGGGCTCCCAGCGAAAACGCGACCGCCATCTCACGCTCTTTGATTCGGGACAAGGCCTTGACCACACAAAATCCGACCACAAATCCGATCATCAGACACTGAAAGATTTCCCATAACGGAACGCCCACCGAATTCCACAAAGAAAATTGTGTTTTGGTTACCAGCGCCTTGGCAAAAACACTGGCAAATCCATACAGCAGAATCGCCAGCCCGTCATCCAGGGCCACCACCGACGTTAAGGTCGTGGTCAACGGCCCCTTGCACCGGTATTCCCACAAGACATTTGTGGTGGAGGCCGGATCGGTCGCTGAGGCAATCGCCCCGAACAGCAGGCCCAGATATAATTTTCCGGTGATCAGCGTGACCGCGACCGTCACAAAGGCAAAGGCAAACAGCCCCTCGCCCAGCAAAACAGCGTAAATCATCTTGCCGTAGCGGGCAAAGACATCCCGCTTCAGCTCTGCGCCGATAATCAGCCCGATGATGCCCAGCGTAAAATTCACCAGCGGCATCATCCCTTCAATCGCGGGATCTTCAAAAAGATGGAGAAACGACTTGCCGATAAGAAGTCCGATTAAAATATATCCGACAACCTGGGGAATCTTAAACCGTTGAAAAATTTTTCCGGTCATTGTTCCGAAAAAAACCGCCACCCCCACTAAAATCAACGCATTCATAACACTCTTCTTTCACTGTTTATAACCAACATAATAATTCAAGCACTATAGCACAACACCTCTTGTGTTTCTACAAAATACACCCGAACAGCCGTCTCATCAGCACAATTTTTGATTTTACTGTTTTTTCCCGCAGACTTAACGCGTCTTTAACAAATAAATGGCATATCTTAATCAGGATTGTATTTGCGACATGAAAAACACACAACACTTCTTATCATTTTTCTCTTATCTGCTTGTATTCGTCCTTAATTCACGACTCCTCTACGGCGGTGTGGATATTGCGAAACCCCTTGAGGTGCAGGTTCTGATTGCTCCGGCAATCTCCACCGGGACGGTCTCGCCGGCGTCAGGCCCCAATGGACAGGCACTGCCGACGATCCACGTTGAGTTTCATCCCAATTTCGCGCCGGACGTGACCGATCCGGACGAATCCATGCTGAACGACTCTGATCATCCCCGCCGAAATCAGTTTCTCAAAAAAGAAATTGAAGCCGCGAATGTTGTCCGGGCCACTCAAAATTCCCGCGCTGAAAACGGACCCAAGATGTTTTTTCTGGCGGAAGTTCCGCCTGAAACAGACCAAAATCTCTTGAAATTTTATCATGTATCCTCTAAATGGCGGATTATGCGCAATAAATATTCCGATAAGATCCTGCGCTGCCGGGACGAGCGGCTTTTGGATCAGATCCTAAGGATCAAGCCGGATTTTCAGACCTATTCTGCCGAAGAGAAAGCACATTTAAAAACCATTGTCTCTCATGTCGATCTGCTGATTCGCAAAGACAGTCACACCCTTTATCACGGCGGGCCGGTTTCGCACGTTCGCCGCGGAACGTTTGCCTTTGACGGGGATCTTTTATCGCCCGCGATCTGGATCGGGGAAAAAATGCTGGATCTTCCTGAAGAGACGCTGGCCTGGCTGATGCTGGAGCAGGCCCAGCATATCCTGTTCCCGGAGCGCGAACACGGCAGCGGATCAAAACAGATCAGACACTCTGCCGAACTCACAACTCTTCTGGAAGACTTTATCCGGCAACATGCCCCGTCAGAACCCCCCGGGACTCCGGCGCACACCGCCTATCTGACACAGGACGCCGTTGAGGACTCCCGGGAAGGCTTCGGATTCATCCGGCGGCCCCTTTCCGATCCGGAATTAAAATTTCAAAAATTTCTGGATCATGCGGTTTCCCGCAGAGCTTTCGGCCGGTCAGCCAAAACCCGGTTGATCCATACCCTGACCCATATGAGCAGGTCGTCCCTTCAGATTCGGCAGCCTTTCTTTCCGGCCCTGAACGCCGATGCAATCCTCAAGAACAAACGGTCTTTTAATATCCGCGCGCTGATCAAAGAACTGCTACAAGAAAAACAGCGTTATTTAAATTTTAAAGACTCCTCGGGCAAGCGAATTTTTTCCTACAAGCAGATCGACCTTTTGCTTTTCAAAAACCTCATTCCGTTCGCCTGGATCGAATCATTCTACGCAGAAGGATTTTCAAAAAACTTTATCCTTGTTCTCATGGAGGCCTGGTCAAATCCTCCGGAGACGTGGAAAGATAAAAAATTCGACCGTGACCGTCTGGTCTCGGAAGGCATTCCCCGGCACTGGGCGACTTACATGGTTTTGTCCGACGGAAACATCATAACGCTCTGGGATCAATCTCTGCGCCGCGACCGTGACCGTCTTGTGACTGAATACGGAGTTCCATCCCTTTGGGCCACCTACCTGATCCTTGTTTATAAAGACAGTGCCCTGACTCAATGGCAAGACAAATTCAACCGATTGGTTGCGCATTACGTCGATCAGGGTTTTTCCAAACCCAAGGCCTTGTATTATTCCATCATCGACGGAGATATCTATACAGATCTGGCCGATCGTCCAAAACGTCATGATCACAGCGGGACACCGGTCGGTGAATTCTCGGAAGGATTTCTGGCCGAAAGCCGGCCGGACTGGACGGCAGAAGCCGGGGACAATATTTTTGATGACAACAATTTCGGTGTGCCTCTGGGGGCGCTGATGCAATCCAGGGAAACCTTTAATGAAAATCTCGATGATTTACGGGATGATCTTCAGGACAAACGCCGATGGCTGACCGATAACGGTTTAACAGAGCCGCTGGTCTCGTATCTGCTCAATGCCTACCGGGATCCCGTCGATAAATGGATCAAAATGAAAGAGGTCAAGGAACTAATCAATACCGTGAATCCCGGATTGTCCGACAATGAGCTGAACACCCTCGTCTTTAAAATGTTCAATCCCAAGGTGATTGAAGATCAAGTGGAGGCACGGGATATTGAAAAAACGATCCGGCGTATCGTCTTCGGCGCCAACATGCGGGGTTTTCGCAATTATTATCAGGGACGCTATTTCCCTTCCAAACTGGAACGCAATACCGCGATCGTCCTGCAGCACTTTGGTCTGATGGAAAAACCGGAGCTGGGGGAAAACTGGCAAGTTTTGATCGGAAATCGAAGCTTTGATTTTCGAATCCGCTTTCACGGAAACGAGATCTTTCTTGAGCCTCACGGGGAGCCCGCCGGCCAATTCCGCTCCGTCAAACGAAACCACTTAATGAAAATTTTCGGACCCACCGATCTGGCCTGGCGTTCCTTTTTTAAAAATCCGGACAGCCCGGCGCTCCAATTTAGCGATGATGCCTTTGAGGCAATTCACCGCTCAGCCCTGCCCGAAGATCAACGGGTCCTGATGGAAAAGCTCTACCGAACCAGCTGCGGACGGACCCTGGAACAATATGCCGATGAACGGCGGGAGATCCTGGCTCAAAATCATTTTGCCCATGCCCGGCTCCTAACATTTTCGTCTCTGGAAGAACTCTACCGGCTTCTACAACAAGACTTGAATCTTTCCGTCACAGAGGCGGATCTTTCCGCCATCAACAACAGGATTTCCGAGGCAGAAATCGAAAGCGACGCCTTTATTTATGAAAGTCTTTTGCTGTTCTGGACAGGCAACAAACATTTTAAAGACACGCTGACGGACTATTCCGCGCCGGATGCGGCCGAGCTGTCCTCGCCGAGCAGCCCCGCCGCCTCAATAAACAAAGGCGGCATCGACTTGCATCCCGGCATGCTGAAGTTAGAGACTCAGGGAGAGAATTCGCTGTTTCCGGAATCGTTATTGATGCGCTTTGATCCGACGGGGCTGATCGGATTCACTCCGGTCATTATTGACATCAAACAATAATGCCGCGCTGATCCGCCGCCTCAGCCATCCCGGCATTTCAAACGCCGGAACCGCACATTCGGTTCCCGCAAAACCCGGAGTCTTATTTCTTCACAATCTTTTGCCAGCTATCACGCAGGGTTACGGTGCGGTTAAAGACAAGCTGTCCGTCTTGAGCCTCTTTCGAATCCAGACAAAAATAGCCTTTGCGTTCAAATTGATAGGGAATGCCCGGACGGGCCTCTTTGAGGAAGGGTTCCACATAACATTCATTCAAGACAATCATCGACTCCGGATTCAGATTGGTTTTAAAATCCTGTCCGTCGGCCATTTTATTCGGATCCTCCGTCAAAAACAGCCGGTCATACAGCCGCACTTCCGCCGTCAGGGCATGACGAGCCGAGACCCAGTGGATCGTGCCCTTGACCTTGCGCCCGTCGGGCGCGTTACCGCCGCGTGTCTCGGGATCATAGGTGCAGCGCAGTTCCAGGATCTCTCCGGAGTCATTCTTAATCACCTCTTCGCATTTAATAAAGTAGGCATAACGCAGGCGCACCTCCCCGCCGGGCCGCAGACGAAAAAACTTTTTCGGCGCGTCTTCCATAAAATCGTCCCGTTCAATATAAATCTCCCGGCTAAACGGAACCCGGCGCGTTCCGGCTGTTTCATCTTCCGGATTATTGACCGCCTCGGTCTCTTCCTCTTGATCCTCCGGATAATTGGTGATCACGACCTTAAGCGGATTCAGCACGGCCATAACCCGCTGTGCCCTCAGATTCAAATCATCCCGCAGGCAATGTTCCAGCAGCGCCGTATCGTTGGTGCAGTCGACCCTGGCCACACCGATCTTGTCGCAAAACGCGCGCAAAGCCTCAGGCGTATATCCCCGTCGGCGGATCCCGGAAATTGTGGGCATGCGCGGATCATCCCAACCGCTGACCACCTTACTCTGAACCAAATCCAACAGTTTGCGTTTACTTAAAACTGTGTAGGTTAAATTCAACCGGGCAAATTCATATTGTCTGGACGGAAAAATGCCGAGATTCTCGATAAACCAATTATACAGCGGTTTATGATTCTCAAACTCCAGGGTGCAAATGGAATGGGTAATGCCTTCCAGCGAATCCGACTGGCCGTGCGCGAAATCATACATCGGATAAATACACCACTTCTCACCGGTGCGGGGGTGCGCGGCATGCAGAATCCGATACATCACCGGATCCCGCATATTTAAATTTGGCGAAGCCATATCAATTTTGGCCCGCAAGACCTTTGCTCCATCCGGAAATTCCCCGGCCCGCATGCGTTCAAACAGCTCCAGGTTCTCTTGTACAGACCGGTCCCGGTGCGGGCTGTTCATTCCCGGCTCAGTGAGCGTTCCCCGATGCGCCCGGATCTCTTCCATCGACAAATCGTCGACATAGGCCTTGCCGTCCTGAATCAATTTCACCGCAAAGGCATACAGCTGATCAAAATAGTCCGAGGCATAATATTCATGCTCGCCCCAGTCAAACCCCAACCAGCGCACATCTTCTTTAATGGAATCAATATATTCCTGCTCTTCTTTGATCGGATTGGTATCGTCGAACCGCAGATGACAGCGTCCGTTAAATTCCCGGGCGATGCCGAAATTCAAACAGATGGATTTGGCATGACCGATATGAAGATATCCATTCGGCTCCGGAGGAAAACGGGTGATTACCTGCCCGTTATGGGTTCCGGCGGCGACATCTTCTGCCACAATCTGTCGAATAAAATCCGGTTTTCTTTTAACTTCGTTTGTCATGAAATAAAGCAGGGACGCTGCAAGGCAACGTCCGCATCCTGTTGAATTTCGATTTTCATACCCTTGTCAGATAACAGGACCACCGATATCTGAATTTGGCTGCCTCGTCTGGATTCGAACCAGAAATGCTTGATCCAGAGTCAAGAGTGTTACCGTTACACCACGAGGCAAAATTTTTTCTCACCGCCCTGATATCACCGACGGCCGTTGACTAAATACCTGGATTACATCGCGTCCCAGACCGCCTGTTCGATTCCCTGGGTCGCCTCATAGGCACCGTCAACCGTAGCCTTCACCGGATTTTGATCCGTTGTCGCGCACCCGGCCGCCGCAAAACCCAGCCACATGACCAAAAGAATGTTTTTCATTATACCCTCACTTGCTTAAAAGTAAAATCGGATTTTTTAAATCCCTGTGACTTCCCGACGGTCTATGCTGCGGAAGCCGCCCTAAGACGACAAACCGTTTTGTCCTTGCCCAGAACCGCCATGGTTTCAAACAAACCCGGCCCCACATCGCTGGCTGTCAATGCCACACGGACCGGATGAACCAGCTGAGACATCTTAAACCGGTGTTCTTCGGCAAATCCGCGAAAGACCGTTTCGACTTCAGCGGTTTTAAAATCGTCCAGTGCCTCCAGCCGGCCGGCCAATTCTGCAAAGGCCTTACGAATATCCGTCTCAAGACAGTCGGGAACCTGTTTTTCAAAAACACGGTCTTCCTCAAATAAGTACCGGGTTCGATCCAGAAACTCCTGAATATCCGCCATGCGGCTTTTATAGAGCGCGCACACAGCCGTCAGCCATTGATGATCATAATTTTCCGGAACAAGTTTTCGTTCAATTAAAAACGGCGCGACAAATTCTGCAACCTGGGCATCATCTTTTTGTTTGAGATACTGCGCATTCACCCATCGCAGTTTATCCATTGAAAAGGCCGCCGCTGACTTATTGACCTTCTTGATCGAAAACTTTTTAACGGCCGCCGCCAGCGGCATCAGTTCCAGATCTCCACCGGGAGACCAGCCCAACAGCATTAAATAATTCACCAGGGCTTCCGGTAAAAACCCCATCTCCCGATAGGCCGTCACCGCCACCGCGCCCGTTCGTTTGGACATCTTGCCGCCCTGTTCATCCAGGATCATGGGCAAATGGGCAAACTTCGGCGGTTTATATCCAAGCGCCTCATACATCATCAGCTGTTTGGGGGTATTCGGAATATGGTCTTCCCCCCGAATGACATGGGAGATTTTCATCAGCGCATCATCCACCACACAACAAAAATTATACGCCGGAGACCCGTCCGCTTTAATTAAAACCTCATCTTTTAATTTCGGCTGTCCGTCGGATTCGCACATGATCTGCCCCGCGTCGTCACGCCGAATAAAATTTGATGTATCAAAGACCACTTCCCCCCGAATAATATCAAAAAATTTGATTTCCCGCGGATCGGTTTTCAATAAAATCGCACCGTTTTCTTCATAGGCCGCACCGTCCGCAAGCAGCCGCCGGGCCTGGTCGCGATAAGTCTCAAACCGTTCGCTCTGCTTATAAAGCTCATCCCAGTCCATGCCCAGCCAGGCCATGCTCTGCAGAATTTCCTCCAGATATTCCGGCCGGGAACGTTCCTGATCAGTATCTTCAACACGCAAAACAAAAGCGCCGCCCTGGGCTCGGGCGTAAAGATAGTTAAACAAAGCTGTGCGCGCGCCGCCGATATGAAGAAACCCCGTCGGACTCGGCGCAAATCGAACTTTAATCATACAATATTTTCCGGATATTTTCCTAATCGCTGGACGATCTGAGACACCCGAAGCCTGTCGTCCTCTGCGATATTATCAAATTCCAATCCCACATCAAAGGTCATGGGCTTGCGTTTATCGTGATCCTTGCATTGAACCACCCAGACCACCCTGGCGTCGCATTGAATATGTCCGTCCATATCCATCAAGTCAATTTCAACGGAAACTTTGGCCTGCATCTTCAGGCGCTGATCGTGTTTCAGACAAATTCCGCCGATTCCGAGATTCTGCGTATGCGTTAAAAATGTCTCTTTTTGGCTGCCGTCTTCCATCCAAATCGTCACAAGACACGGATATTTGACGCGCGGAAATCTTCGCCGATTCAACCCTTCCCACGGACTCATACCAACCCCCTTTGTATTCGTGTTATCTTTCGGGAGAAGCCGGTCGCTTCATCCACCTCTATCACAACACCACACACTTTTGGGTCTTCTTTGGCAACTTCAAACCGGGTCGGCATCCCGGAAACAAACCGTTTAACGATCTTTTCTTTGACCTGACCGATCACAGAATCATAGGGCCCGGTCATTCCAAGATCTGTAATATACGCCGTGCCCTGGGGCAGGATCCGCTCATCAGCCGTCTGAACATGCGTATGGGTTCCTACCACCGCACTGACACGTCCATCCAAAAACCATCCCATCGCGATTTTTTCGCTGGTCGCCTCGGCATGAAAATCTACGACTACAATATCGGCCTGATCCCGAAGCTCCTGGAGTATAACATCCATCCGGCGAAAGGGGCAATCCGCATAATATTTTACAAAAACCCGACCCAGCAAATTGATAACCGCAACCCGGACTCCGGACGCCGATGTCCAGACGCAGTATCCGCGCCCGGGCGCTTCCGGAGGGAAATTTTCCGGGCGAATCAGCATCGGCTGCATTGAAAAATATTCGACCAGTTCCGGCCGGTCCCATGCGTGATCACCCAGGGTCATCACGTCACATCCCATTCGAAAAAATTGTTCAGCGATCCGCGGCGTCACACCGGATCCGCCGGCTGCGTTTTCCGCGTTAACGATCACACAATCTAAATGGAACTCGTTCTTGAGCCGGGGCAGCTCCTGCTCCAGAATCTGACGGCCCGGCTTACCGACCACATCACCGATGATTAATATATTCATAGTTTTGACTGTTTTAAAAAGTCACATGTCACAAGAGACAGGACACAAGACACAGAAAAAAACAAAAACCAAAAATGAAAAACAAACAAAAGCCTTGTCTTTAAAAATCGCTTTGTCCTTTTTGTTTTTATATTTTACGCCTTCTTCCGTGTGTCTTTACGTTTTTTCTGTGTCATGCTCCCTACAATTTCATATTTATAAAACGACTTTATGTTTTCTAAAATAACGCTTTCGTTTTTGATTTTTTCCTGTATCGTGTGTCTGGCCTCTTACTTCGCGTATTCTACCGCGCGCGTCTCGCGCAAAACCATCACCTTGATTTGTCCCGGATAATCCAGATCCTGCTCAATGCGTTTGCGAATATCCCGGGCCATCACCAGGGCCTCGTCATCATTGACCTTGTCCGGACATACAACCACCCGGATCTCCCGTCCGGCCTGAAGTGCAAAGGCCTTGTCCACCCCTTTAAACGCATTTGCAATCTTTTCCAGGCTCTCCAGCCGTTTGACATAAATTTCCAGGGTCTCCGCTCTCGCTCCGGGTCGCGCCGCGCTGACCGCGTCCGCGGCAATCAGCAGCACGCCATAAAGCGATTTACACTCCATCTCTTCGTGGTGCGCGCCGATGGCGTTAACCACAATATCACTTTCCCCGTATTTCTTGGCCAGATTCGCCCCGACTAATGCATGGGTTCCTTCTTCAACTTCCTGAGAAACAATCTTGCCGATATCATGCAGCAACCCGACCCGCACCGCGATCTTGGGATCCAGTCCGACCTGGGTCGCCATGATCCCCATCAGACTGGCTACTTCCTTGGTATGCGTCAGGGCGTTCTGCCCGAAACTGGTGCGGTATTTTAACCGCCCGACAAGCTTGAGCAATTCCGGATGCATCCGATGAATATTTAAATCAAAGGCGGCCTTGTCGCCTTCTTCTTTAATACGTTCCTCAATCTCTTTCTTGGCTTTTTCCACGACCTCTTCAATGCGGCCCGGATGAATCCGTCCATCAGAAATCAATTTTTCCAGAGCGATTCGCGCCACCTCCCGGCGAACCATATCAAACCCGGAAATCGTTACGGCCTCCGGTGTATCGTCGATAATAATATCCACTCCTGTGGCCATTTCCAGTGCCCGGATATTGCGGCCTTCCCGCCCAATAATCCGGCCTTTCATTTCGTCGCTGGGCAGAGGAACGACACTCACGGTGGTTTCAGCGGTATGGTCCGACGCGCAGCGCTGAATAGCCGTGGTCAAAACATTACAGGCCATCTTGTGGCTTTTATCTTTAATCTCTTCTTCGGCCGAGCGAATCCGCGAGGCCTTTTCTTCAATCAGCTCTTCATCCAGGCGGGACAGCAATAATTCTTTCGCCTGATCTTTGCTCAAAGAAGAAATCTCCTGCAGGCGTTTTTTCTCTTCTTCAATCTGCTGATTCAATTCCTGCTCTTTTTCCTGAACCCGGGTCTCCCCTTTTTTCAATAACTCAAACCGGTTATTAATATCTTTTTCTTTCTTTTCCAGAAGGTCTACACGTTTTTCCAGATTTTCTTCTTTCTGGTGCATGCGTTTTTCCAGGCTTGCCAGTTCGTCCCGGCGCTCCTGGGTCTGCTTTTCAAAATCCTGCCGAAGCTTGAGCATCAAATCCTTGCCGGCCAACTCCGCCTCTTTCCGACGGCTGTCGGCCTCCCGCTGAGCAAAATCCCGCATCTCTTTTGCTTTTTCTTCTGACTCACGAATTCGTTTATTGGCAAAATATGTCCGGCACAATACGCCGACACCCAGCCCGATCAAAAATGATACGGAAATTTCCAAGCTTGTCTTTACAATAGGATCCATCAGTCACCTCTCTTTATCGAAATCCCCTTTGCAGGGGCTTGCCGTAGTCCCGTTTTTACGGGATTTTGTCTAACCTGTATCTGCCGCCCTTTAAAACAGCATCACAGCAGATACACTCTAGCCCGAATTTGTCACGACACGCGTGACTGAGAGATCGTGCGGTTCCAGCGGAAGGGAATCGAGAATTTGAAAATCAAAGGCCAGTCCGATCAGAGGAATTCCTTGAGGAAAATTTTTTAAGAAACGATCATAATATCCGGCTCCGCGGCCCAGACGGAATCCCCGCCGGTCAAATGCGACGCCCGGAACAACCACCACGTCAATCTCCGGGAGAGCGATCTCCCTGGTGTTTTTTTCATGAGGCTGTTGAATATGATATGGCCCATATGTTAAATCGTCCTCTAAACTTGTCACGCGTTTAGGAATAATCTCTTTATTCTGAACATCAACGACCGGCAATGCGATCTGTTTTCCCGTTTTTATTGCGTCCCGCATCAAACCAAACGTATCGACCTCTCCTTGAAACGATGCGTAAAAAAGAACTGTCTTAGAATTTTGAACGTCCGGATCCTGAAAAAAAACCGTTTTAATCCGTTCGCTTTTTCTAAGCCAATCATCCTCCTTTTGATTTCTCAACAGGGTTAAAATTTCTTTGCGAATCGTCTTTTTTCGCTCTCTCACTACGTCCATTTTTTTGGAAAAGGAGCCGAACTCCTTTCCTTTAAATAAGTTATACTTTTTAAGAGGTTCTATGTTAACATTTTTTTTTAGACAAAACAACTAAAAATTACTTCAGTCTCAAGAATCAAAAACTGAAAAAATCCAGGAGTTCTGGCGCACAAGAACACAAAAATCATAAGTCGATGATTTTAGGGCTTATGACTGTGCTTTTTTCTTGTTTTACTGATTTTTTAAATTCTTGTCCTCTTCTTGAGGCTTAAAACCTGGGACCTGGAACTTTTTAAGCCGTTCCCCGATTTTCCGTTCATATCCCTGATCTGACGGATGGTAATAAATGGTGTTTTTTGGGATATATTCCTGATCAACGTAGTGATTATCGTAATTATGCGCGTATTTATATCCCTGGCCGTGCCCCAGGGATTTGGCCCCCGAATAATGGGCGTCTTTCAGATGTTTTGGAACCTCAAGAGTCCGTCCGGACTTGACATCTTCCAGAGCGGCGTCAATCCCTGCGATCACGGAATTGGACTTTGGCGCGCAAGCCACATAAACGGCGGCCTGGGCCAGCGGAATCCGCGCCTCGGGCAAACCCAAAACCTCTGCGGCCTGAAAGGCGGCCGTGGCTAACACTAATGCCTGGGGATCGGCGTTTCCAACATCTTCGGCGGCACAGATGCTGATTCGCCGGGCGATAAACCTCGGATCTTCGCCCGCATAAATCATCTTGGCCATCCAGTAAAGAGCGGCGTCCGGATCCGAGCCCCGCATCGACTTGATAAAGGCCGAAATCGTATCATAATGCGCATCGCCATCCCGGTCATAAACCACCTGTTTTTTTTGAATGGATTCCTGTGCGGCCGCAAGGTCAAAGACGATCGTTCCGTCGGTGTTTTTGGGTGTGGTTAAAACGCCGATCTCCAGGGCATTCAGGGCCCGACGGGCGTCTCCGTCACATGTCTCGGCCAGAAAATTTAGCGCGTCCTCTGCTGCCGCCACATCAAACAGGCCCAACCCTCGGGCCGAATCCGCAAGAGCCCGGTTCAGCAACGTCAGGATGTCCGTGTTCTCCAATGGCTTAAGTTCAAAAACCAGCGATCGGGATAACAGGGGGCTGACTAAAGAAAAAAACGGATTCATGGTGGTTGCGCCGATCAAAATAATATTGCCGTTTTCGACATCCGGCATCAGGACATCCTGTTGCGCCTTATTGAAACGATGAATCTCGTCAATAAAGACAATCGTCCGGCGTCCGGCATTGATCCGGCGGTTTTGCGCGCCGGCAATCAGCTTGCGCAGCTCTTCGACATTAGAGGCGACGGCGTTGATGCGTTCAAAGACCGCGTCTGTGCGCGCACTAATACACTGCGCCAGGGTGGTCTTGCCGGTCCCCGGCGGGCCATAAAGGATCAGCGAGCTGATTCGGTCGGAGGCAACGGCGCGGGACAACAGCTTGCCTTGCCCGAGAATGTGCGTCTGTCCCACATATTCGTCCAGGGTATTGGGTCGCATCCGTGTGCTTAACGGAGCACCGGGCAACGGCGCGCCCTCGGCATTAGGAGAAAACAAATCTGAAGAGTTTTTCGGTGCCATGGTTTTGTTTGATAAGCTGATTTTGATAAGATACTCGAGAAAAGAACAGAAAGGAGAGTGCGAAAAAAATCCATTATAGAAAACGACATATCAAAACCTTAAAAACATCTGAAGCTCTTTTGTGTTTAAACAATAAAAAATGGAGCCGCCATTAACTGCCCGAGGAAACCCTGAATTTTCCCGTGTTGTTTTGACTGTTTAGCGTCGTCAGTGTCTTTCTGTTTGTGTTTTTTCCTATGTTCTCTAGCCTCTCCCATCCGTATTCTATTCTCTACTTTTCTATCCTCTGCTTTTTCACATAAAAAATCTCCGCATGTGCCGTCGAAACTATTCTTGAGGTGAACCATGCTCACCAAGTGGGTACTGCCCCGGCGGCCCCACGGGACCGGCGGAGGTTTAGCGTCCCTTTATAAATGCGTTGGTTCATTTATAAACAGCTCTCACGTGCACCGCAGAGATGAAGATATTATAGCGCCGGATCTCCGGAAAGCAAAATATTAAAGGCCGCAAAGATACCACACAAAAGGCATGGTCAGGATGAGAGAGAAGAGATTATAGGGGAGAGAGTGTTTGGCAGGTTTAGGGTTTATAAGTTTATAGGTTTAGGAAGACAAGCAAACTCTAAACCATAAACTCGCTAAACGTTTGATTTTTATGTCCTTATGCCTCTAAAAAATTAACAAGTGGTTTTTGTACTCTTGTGCTCATGTGTCTTACCTTGCGACTTGCGACTTGAAACTTGTTTACCGTATCACGGCCCCGAGTTTGTCGCAGATCTGGCGACACATCGTGTCATGGATGGCCTGAACCTCCTCTTCCGTCAGAGTCCGCTCAGGAGATTGATAGATTACGGAAAAGACCAGGCCGCGCTGGCCATCAGAAATTTTGTCGCCAAGATATTCTTCTTTAAACTCAATGCTTTGCAGCAGCGCTGTTCCGGTTTCCCGAACAATGGCCAAAACATCGCCCAACGCCACCTTGCGGTCGACCGCTAAACTGATATCCCGGCTCACCGACGGAAATCCACACACCGGGGCATATCTTGTCGCGGACAACGGAATCGCATAAACCGCTTCCAGATCAACCTGAGCGAAAAAGACCCCGGATTGTTTGATACTGAAACGATCCAGAACCGCATCAGACACCTTGCCCAGACTGCCGATTTTTTGAGACCCGGCCATCAGGTCGGCCCGTTGTCCGGATTCCAGCCAGGGATCCTGGCTGACGGCGACGTTCAATTCACAAACACCGAACTGCGTCAGCATTTTTTCCACCGAACCTTTAAGGTCAAAAAAATCAAACGGCCAATCATCCGGGCGGCGCCAATCCCGGCGCAAGCACCCCGTCAAAATCATTCCCAACGCCTCGCGCTCTCCTCCGGGAGGATAGATCTTTCCGGTTTCAAACAAGGCCAAATCTTTTTGTCCCCGATTAAGGTTTGTATGAACAATTGATAGCAGGCTCGGCAGCAAATGCGGCCGCATCACATTATGTTCCTGGCTTAACGAATTGCACACATGCACCCGCGGAAGACTCCCGCAGGCCGCCGCCTCGAGCAGCTCCTGCCCCAGCAGACTGTAGCTGAGGGTTTCATTAAATCCCTGGGATAATAGATAATCTGCAAGCCGCCGGCGTTTGGCGCGCTGCGGATTGGATGCCATCCCGGTCATCGGAATCATGGGAAATGAAGACGGAAGGTTGTCATACCCCAGAACCCGGGCAATCTCTTCATACAGATCTTCAGACCGGCGAACATCCGGACGAAAATCCGGCGGTATAATTTTCAGCGCCTCACCGCTTCCGGATGTTATCTGAAATCCCAATGCTTTAAAAATCCTGCGGACCTGTGCCGTGGAAACCTTTGCCCCCAGAAATGAATTCATCCGTGTTAACGTCAGCGAAATCGCCTTTGGTTTTGCCGTCCGCGCTCCGGCTTTAACGTCCGCGAAACGCGTCACGGTTCCTCCGGCGGTTTCGAGAATCAGATCCAGCGCTCTCCGGGCTCCGGTTAAAACATTTTCATAAGCAACCCCGCGTTCAAACCGGTAAGACGAGTCGCTGGCCAACCCAAGCTTCCGGGAGGTCCGACGGATCAAAACCGGATCAAACCATGCGCTTTCCAGCAAAATATTTTTTGTGTCCGAACCGACCTCGCTGTTGGCTCCGCCCATAATACCGGCCAGGGCGACCGGCCGCTCGTCATCGGCAATAACCAAAACAGACGGATCCAGTTCCCGCTCTATCCCGTCCAAGGTGGTCAATCGTTCTCCCGGGCGGGCAAACCGCACCTCAACGCGCCCGCCTTTCAATTTATCCAGATCAAAGGCATGCAGCGGTTGGCCGGTTTCAAACAGACAAAAGTTCGTCACATCAACCACATTGTTAATCAACCGGTTACCCAGACTGACGAGTCCGTTGAAATTGCTCGCCAATGAATTTGATGTGTTTGAGCTGTTTTGAATCTGAACGCCCTCGACCACAATCCCGACATAGCGTCGGCACGCCTCCGGAGCCGAAACCCTGACATCACACCGCCGGCGGGGTAATGCCGCCGGCCTCAGCCCTGTCCTAGGCAAACGCAACGGCACGTTAAACCGGGCGGCAATCTCCCGGGCCATTCCCCAAAGACTCAAACAATCCGGCCGGTTGGGTGTAATTTCAAACTCAACAACGGTGTCCTTGCGCCCGGCCGTCTTAACAGCCTCAACCTTTTCAGCTTCAATTCCCGACATGGTGAGTTTCTCGACGAGATCCTCAACAGTGCCCTCAAAGGCCGCATAATCTTTTATCCAATTTAAACTGATCTTCATTGTTTAACAATTCGTTCGCGTGCTTGCGCATTTAAAATTGTTTTAAAAACCGCACATCATTCTCGAAAAAAAGCCGGATATCATGAATGCCGTAACGCAGCATCGTCAGCCGTTCGACTCCCAGGCCGAACGCCAAACCTGTATATTTCCCCGACGGATAGCCTGCCGCCTCAAAGACCGCGGGATGCACCATGCCGCAACCCATAATCTCCAGCCAGCCGGTCCGCTTGCAGACCGAACATCCCTTGCCCTTGCAGATATAACAGGAGATGTCCACCTCGGCGGACGGTTCAGTAAACGGAAAAAAATGAGGCCGGAACCGCATTCGAATCTTATCGCCGAAGAGCCGTTTTAAAAAGGATTCAATCAGCCCTTTCAAATCGGAAAATTTTACATCCACATCGACGAGAAGACCCTCAATCTGATGAAACATAAACGAATGGCTGGCATCCACCGCATCGGGACGATAGACTTTTCCCGGCACTACCACGGCCAGCGGCGGGGTATGCTGCTGCATCACCCGGATCTGAACCGGTGAGGTCTGACTGCGCAGCAATTGATAACGAGACGGATCCGACGGATCTTTTTCACTAACATAAAAGGTATCAAAGCCATCCCGAGACGGATGTTCCTGCGGAATATTCAGCGCGTCAAAATTATAAAACTCGGTCTCAATTTCAGGGCCTTCTTCCACGGCAAATCCAAATCCCTCAAAGATTCCGCAAATATCATCAATCGTCTGATGCAGGACATGCCGGTGGCCCTTGCCCGAGCTGACACCGGGCATGGTGATATCCAGATCCGTGTGCGAGTCCTCTTTTAATTTTGCGGCCACCAGCGTCTGCTTTTCCTCAAACATCCGGGTCAGGGACTGTTTGAGCGCATTGGCATTTTTTCCCAAAAGAGGCTTTTCTTCCTTTGATGCCGAGGCCAGCGCTGCATACATCTCCTGCACAAGACCTTTTTTCCCCAGATATTTAATCCGAAAGGCCTCCAGCGCCGCGGCATTTCCAATGGCGGAAAGCTCTTCCCGCGCCTGTTGTTCAATCTGTTTGATATCCATCGCTCTTCTTAATCCATCTCTTTGTCGCTGACATAAAAAACCGGCGCCTATTATACCACTGTTCGCACCATTTTTAAAATTTCATCTCCTGAACGCCTTTCGACCGTTGCCGGCCGAACCGAACGCTTATTTCCGCCAGGTTGCCGGAAGAAATAAAATTAAAATCGCGTAAAGCTCCAGGCGGCCGGCCAGCATCAGGACAATCAACAGCCATTTCCCGGGAATCGAAATCCAGGCATAATTCTGCGTTGCTCCCACAAGATTCAATCCCGGACCGATATTGCTCAGCGACGCCACAGAGGCCGAAAGGGCTGAAACCACGTCACACCGTTCCAGGGCCAATAATCCCACCACACCCAAAACAAACAACAACAAATATAATAAAACAAACGCGGACACCGACACATCCAAACGCCGGTCAATGGTGCGCCCGTTAAATCTTACCGGTGCGACCTGTCGGGGAAAAATCGTCTGTTCCACCGATCGCAACGCTAATTTGACCGATAAGACGATCCGGGAGACCTTCATCCCTCCGCCGGTGGATCCCCCGCATCCACCGATAAACATAATCAGCAATAACAACAATCGCAGCATGTGCGGCCAGATATTAAAATCCGTTGTCGCATATCCGGTTGTCGTCAAAATTGAAACCACCTGAAACGCGCTATGCCGCCATAAAGCGCCGCCTTCGCCGCTCAGCCAAAGCACCAGCACAAAAACCGGAATCAAGACCGCCACCAGTCCGGCATAATAGCGAAACTCCTCATTGCGAAAAATCGACAGCGGCCGTCCGCTTAAGACCTGCACATGCAGCATAAAATTCATCCCGGCCAGAAACATAAACACCGTGACGATCCATTGCAGCATCGGAGAAAAGGCCGCCATGCTCGCATTGCGCGTCGAAAACCCTCCGGTAGCCATGGTCCCGAAGGTGTGGCATGACGCATCAAAAAAATTCATCCCGGCCAGCATCAATACTACGATTTCCGTCAAAGACAACAACAGATAAATTTCCCACAACACCTTGGCGGTTTCTTTAATCCGCGGCAAAATTCTTTCCGCCGTCATGCCCGGCGCTTCAGCGCGATATAATTGAAACGCATTATATCCCAACGACGGCAACAGCGCCACAAACAGCACGACAATTCCCATCCCGCCCAGCCAGTGCGACAGGCTGCGCCAAAATAAAATCCCCCGGGGAAGACTCTCGATATCGGTGAGAATGGAGGCTCCGGTCGTGGTAAATCCGCTGGCGATTTCAAAATACGCATCCGTAAAACTCGCAACCGAATCGCTCAGCCATAGCGGCAAGGCCCCGATCCCCGATAAGACGATCCACGTCAACCCGACGACAGCCAAACCGTCTTTAGCGTTCATCTTTTCAAAATCCTGCGCCGCAGCCGGAACAGCCCAGCGGCCCAGACATCCCAGTAAAAGCGCCACAAGAATCGATACCAAAAAGGCATTGGTCTCCGGACTATACAGATTATCCGCCGCCGCCCAGCCCAGTGGGGCCAAAAGGGCGAAACAAATCATAAAAACCATTCGAGCAATGATATTAAAGACGAGGCGTTTATGCATGGAACGACCTTTTATAAAAGACACACGGGCACAAAGACACAAAAACCGTTTGTTAATTTTTGTAAAGTTACAACGCCGCAGAGACACGCGATACAAAAAGCAAGCCCGTTTGTCACCCTGAAACTCTTTCCGCTACAATCTCTTCTCTATCCTCTGAATACTGCCTTTTGTGTCATTGTGTCTTTGAGATCATGTGTCTTTTTATTTCTTCGTAAATAATTTCTGCAATTTCTTAACCGCGGCCTCCCGACAAAAGACAATCACCCGTTCTCCCGCGCGAATTTCAAGATCCCCCCGGGCCAGAACAACCTCATTGTCGCGAAAGACCGCCCCGACCAGGGAATCCCTGGGAAACCCGACCTCTTTTAACGGATGTTTTGTGACCGGGGACCCTTCTTCCGGAACAAGCTCCAGCGCTTCGGCATCACACTCGGCAAATGAACTGACCGCATGAAAACTTTGTCCCCGCACATATTTTAAAATCTGATCCACAGCCAAAAAACGAGCATTAAAGACCGCATCAATATCCATTGCATCGACAATCTTCATATAATCCGGTGATGCTGCAGAAATCATGGTCGTTCCGGCGCCCATTTTTTTTGCCAGCATCGCGCTGACCAAATTGTCCTCATCGTCATCACGCGCCGCAATAAAAACATCCGCCGCCTCAATGCCGGCCTCCATTAAAAGATCCGTTTCTGACGCGGATCCATGCAAGACGCGCACAGAATCCAGTTCCGCGGCAACCTCTTCGGCCTGATCATACTGTGGTTCGATCAAAATCACCTCTTTGACCTTTCCAGACAGCATGCGCGTCAGGCGGCGCCCGATTCGTGAGGCCCCAAAAATTACGACCTTTTTACAACTGCGCACATCCGGACGCACAAAGGTCAAAAACTCTCCCGCCGAGGCCCGAGGAAGCAGGACATAAATCCGATCGTTTTCCTGAAGAACCGTATTTCCGGCGGCAAAAAAGACCTCGCCATCACGCATTACTGCGACAATCAAAAACGGCCAGGGAAAATCCCGATCTTTCAAAGACGACAGCGCCATGCCACACAACGGCGAATCCTTTTCCAAATCAAACACCCGGAAGAATATCTGCTCATTCGCAAAATCCGCCACCTCCCGCGCGCCCGGCGTCTCAATCCCTTTTGCCATCGCTTCCGCGGCTAAATCTTCCGGACAGATAATTTCATCAATATTAAAATGCGTTCCCCGATACTTTTGAAGGGCGTGTGCCAATGAGCTGTTGCGCACCCGCGCGACCTTGAATTTCGCGCCATAGGCTGCCGCCAGCGAACAAACCACCACATTGGTTTCATCCGAAGCCGTTACGGCAATCACCATGTCCGCCTGATACACCGGAACCCGGGATAATACCGACGGATTTGCGCCGCTCCCGATGACAACCTTCACATCCAGCTTTTCGCTGATTTTAGCCGCCGTTTCTTTGTCGGATTCAATGACATAGACCTCGTGTTCCTGGGAAAGCTCCCGGGCCAGATTAGATCCGATCACGCCGCCGCCGGCAATAATAATGCGCATAGCTGTTCCTTATGTAAAACCCTCTGCCCGTTTGACTCGTCCTGCTAAACGGCCGGGCGTTCTTTTTCCGAAAAACTACTCAAAAGAAAAAATGACAGGCAATCGTGTTATTGTAAAATAAACTCATCGCCTGTCATCTTTTTATTTGAAAACATTTATGCCGCCGGCTGAGATATTGCGCCTTTGGCTATCGCAATAATCTGACTAAATCCCACCGGATCCGTCACGGCTATTTCCGCCAATACTTTGCGGTTCACCGCGACATTCGCATTGTTTAAACCATTAATAAAACGGCTGTACGACAACCCTTCTTCTCGGCATGCGGCGTTCAGACGCACGATCCACAATGCGCGAAATTCACGTTTTTTGACTTTTCGATCGCGATAAGCATAGCTCATGCCTTTGATCACCGAACGGATCGCTTGCCGATAATTGTTTTTCCGTGTCCCGAATTGTCCTTTGGCTTGCTTGAAAACGCGTTTGCGTCCCCGTCGGCGGGCCACGGTCGCTTTAATTCGTACCATAAGGCAACAACCTCCTTATCTTCTTGACCTCTACGCTATCAAGGTAGCTGCTCTGTCTTAATTTTCGTTTGCGCTTTCGGGACATTTTTCCCAAAATATGTCCGCGATTGGCGCTGCGCTTTTTGATCTTTCCCGACTTGGTGATCTTAAACCGCTTGGCGGCGGATTTGTTTGTTTTTAATTTCGGCATTCTTTGCTCCTGTTTCAAAACCGCAGCAACAACGGACAGTCTCGTAACATCCGTTTTGAACCGCGATTATTTTCATCCTACTTTTTTTCCGATTTCGGTGCGATGACCACAGACATCGTCCGCCCTTCCATTTTGGGCGAACCTTCCACCTGACCGACGTCCTGCATATCCATAATAAAACGCTGGATCAGCTTCCGTCCCTGGTCCTGAAAGGCCATCTCCCGTCCGCGAAAAAACAAGTTGACTTTCACCTTGTCATGTTTCTGTAAAAAATCCGTGGCCTTTTTTAATTTAACCTGATAGTCTCCCTGGTCGATTCGCGGCTTTAACCGGATTTGTTTCAAATGGGTGATCTTTTGGTTCTTTTTAACCCGGCGTTCCTTCTTTTCTTGTTCGTATTTATATTTGCTGTAATCCATGATCCGGCAAACCGGCGGTTTGGCGGTGGGAGCAACTTCTACAAGATCCAGGCCGGCTTCTTCAGCAACTTCCAGCGCGCGCTTGATCGGTAACACGCCCAGCTGTGAAGAATCCGCCCCGATCACACGAACTTCGGGAACACGAATACGCCCATTGACTCGAACAAACTTTTGGATAAAGCACCTCCTGCTTTTTGATTCCATCACATATTATTTTTCAGGGGAGATTTTTTCATCCTCGCCGCATTAAACGCAAACCCTGAAAAATAAACTGTCTAAATTTTATCCATCGACTTTTCGTCGACTTCAGTTTTCAGCCTGGATAAAAACGCCTGAAGATCCACCGATCCCAAATCCTGATTCCCGCGCTTGCGCACCGCCACCTGGCCGGCATCCCGTTCTTTATCACCGATCACCAGCACATACGGCACTTTTTTCCTGGTGCTTTCCCGAACGCGTTTTCCCAAGCTTTCGTTGCGATCATCGACCTGCACGCGAAAACCCTGCCCACGCATGGTGTTGGCCGCCTCCTGTGCGAAGCCCTGATGGGCCTCGGTAATCGGAATAATAATTGTCTGGGTCGGCGCCAGCCAGGCCGGAAAATTTCCGGCAAAATGTTCAATCAACGTTCCGATAAACCGTTCCACGCTGCCGAAAACCGCCCGATGAATCATAATCGGACGAACAGTCTCCCCTTCGGGATTGACATACGTCAAATCAAACCGCTCCGGCAAAGAAAAGTCACACTGAATCGTAGCACACTGCCAGCTGCGTCCGATCGCGTCTTTCAATTTAATATCAATCTTGGGTCCGTAAAACGCCCCGTCTCCCTCATTGATTTGATAGACAATTCTTTTTTCTTCCAGAGAACTCTTTAAGGCCTCAGTCGCCAAATCCCATTGGGATTCCTCACCAATATATTTTTCCGGACGGGTGCTGATTTCGATTTCCCAATCCTTAAATCCGAAATCCGTCATCGTGGAAAACACAAAATCCAAAACACCTTTAATCTCATCGGTCAATTGATCGGCTGTGCAGAAAATATGCGCGTCATCCTGTGTAAACCCGCGCACCCGCAATAATCCATGCAGCACGCCCGCCTTTTCCTGGCGATACACTGTTCCTAATTCAAAGAACCGAATCGGAAATTCCCGATACGAATGCAGCCGGGATTTATAAATCAACATATGGCCCGGACAATTCATAGGTTTGACCGCGTATTCTTCCTGATCTACCTGGAAGTAATACATATTCTCTTTATAAAAATCCGAATGTCCGCTTTGATCCCAGAGCTTGCCCTTTAAAATATTGGGTGTCATCACCAGCTCATAGCCGCTTGCCAAATGTTTTTCCCGGGCATAATCCTCAATAATCTTGCGCAACAATGCGCCCTGAGGATGATAAAAAACCAGTCCGGCGCCGGCATCATCATGATAAATGTGAAATAAATCCAGCTGTGTGCCGAGCTTGCGATGATCGCGTTTATCCGCTTCAGCCAGCATCGTCAAATAGGCGTCCAGTCCTTCCTGAGAAGGAAAACACGTACCGTAGATCCGCTGCAACATCGGCCGCGTTTCATCACCCCGCCAGTAAGCTCCGGCGACCGACAATAACTTAAACGCGGCGATCTCTTTGGCGCTTTGAATATGCGGCCCTTTACAAAGATCACAAAATCCGTTGTCACCCGTCGTATAAATGGAAACATCGGCATCCGGAAGGTCTCGAATCAGCTCCGCTTTATATATCTCGCCGCGCTCATCAAAATAGGCCAAGGCTTCTTCTCGGGGCATGAGAGCTTGCGTAAACACAGGACCCCCTGCAATGATTTTACGCATCTCTTTTTCGATCTTTTTTAAATCCTTATCGGAAAACGGTTCGGATTTGTCGAAATCATAATAAAACCCGTTTTCAATAGCCGGTCCGATCGCTACTTTGACGTCGGGCCACAGCTTTTTAACGGCCTGCGCCATGACATGCGCGCAACTGTGTCGCAATGTTTTTAAATACTGTTTATCATCCATAACGAGTGATCCGTGATCAGAGGTCGGTAATCAGTAAGCGGTGATCAGTGATTCCCGATCACCGGCTGCTCACCACTGATGACTTATCACTGCTTTCTGATCACTCAAAAAAATGGTGGACCCGACAGGATTCGAACCTGTGACCCTCACGATGTCAACGTGATACTCTAACCAACTGAGCTACGGGTCCAACTTTCATTCAGTTTAAAATTTTTTGTTTCGGTTTCCCGATGTATTTATGGGCAAGGTGGGGATCGAACCCACACGGCCTTTCGGCCACAGGATTTTAAGTCCTGCGTGTATGCCATTCCACCACTTGCCCGTCATTCTCTTGCAAAGAAAATAGACTGGAGGGGATAAAAAACAGAAAAAACATTATTTAAAAAACCAATCCCCAGGGCGCATGCCGCAAAAATCCTTCAGAGGGCTTTAAGGGCTTCTTATAAAAACTTTTAACGGATTTGTCCTTAAAGGGCGCCTCTCTTTATTTCCGACTCTTCTCTCTTACCTGTCCTCTCTTTTCTATAACAAAACAATCAAATCATAAGGTGACGAGCGGGTTCGAACCGCTGTACGAGGTTTTGCAGACCTCTGCCTAACCACTCGGCCACGTCACCAAAATCACGAAGGCGATTTCAACACGGTTTCAACCTGTGAGACAATCTCTTCCGCCGGCGCGATGTGACCGGTTCCGACTGTTCCGCAAGCCAAAGCCCCTTTTTGCGGTCCCACAAAGATCAGTCCTAACTCTTTTAGATTCGCGCAGTTACGCTGAACAACGGGATTTTCATACATGGCCTCATTCATCGCCGGGGCTAACATGACGGGCGCCCGTGTTGCCATCGCAACGGTGGAAAGCAAATCATCAGCAATCCCGTTAGCGATTTTTCCAATGATATTGGCACTGGCCGGTGCAATAACCAATACGTCCGCATCCTGCGCCAGACTGATATGACGAACTATGCGTTCCTGGGCCTGTCCCTCAAAGAGCGAACACCATACCCGTTCTTCCGATAAAATCTCAAATGTCAAAGGAGCGATAAATTCCTGCGCCTTGCGGGTCATAATCACCGAAACCCGATACCCCTTCTTTTTCAAACAGCGAACAATCTCCGCCGCCTTATAGGCGGCGATGCTTCCGGTCACTCCGAAAACAACATGTTTGACCGGAGCGTCAGATCCCATATTAAATCTCTTCCGATTCCGGTTCAGCAGCAACCGGGGCCGGAGCTTCCGGCTCTTGCACCGGAACAAACTGCTCGGCCACATCTTTTAAAACGACCTGCGCCGCCGCGATTTCTTCCAAAGCCACCGTCGCTGTTTTCGTCTTTAAATCAGTCTCCACCAAAGGGCGTTTCCCGGACGCCAATTCCGCAGCGCGCTTGGCCGCCAGCCGGGACAATTTATAGACACTCCAGCTTGTCTTGGGCAATAACTTTTCTAATGGGGGATGTCCCATACCGTCCTCCTTGATTCCCAATCATTGAAACCGGCCGGAATCCGATACCGCGCTTGAGCCTGATTGGTCTGTCAAATACGAAAACTGTTCTGTGTCAGAACAGCCTGTTCCATTCTGTCTTTAGAATAATTGTTAAGTTATATCATAAGAGGGTTGTTTTGTCAAAAATTTTTGGATTTTCAAAATAAAATCCCGCAGCCGCTCTCTGCAGCGGACAAACCAGGGATCTTACGATTTGACTGTCATTCAAAAGGGCCGCCCAAAAGGCAGCCCTTTTAAATTAACGACCCCAGCGGGATTCGAACCCGCGTTGCAAGAATGAAAATCTTGAGTCCTGACCTGGCTAGACGATGGGGTCTTAAATCTTTGAAAATCCGTCAACACCGCTGAAAATGTTTTGATATTATAATATCTTTCTGCGTTGGGTCAAGTTTTTTTTCCGCCTCCTAGGCGCCTGTTCCATAAGATAAACTGCTGGCGCTGACCGCGTTAGCCACCGACATCACACGATCGGTCTTGCCCAGCGAAATCAACCGCACTCCCTGGGTGCTGCGTCCACACAAACGAATATCGTGCACGGGACACCGAACCACCATGCCCTCCTGAGTCACCGCCATAATCTCATCCTCCTGATGAACGGTCAATATCCCCACAACCAACCCGTTTTTTTCCGTGGTCTTAAGATTAATAATTCCTTTTCCGCCTCGCGATTGAACACGATAATCCTCAAACTTCGACCTCTTGGCATATCCTAACGACGACACCGTCAACAACGTTGCTCCGGTTTTATCGATATCTGACGGAAACACCTGCATCCCCACCACAACATCCTCCCTGGCCAGATTAATACCCCGCACACCTTTGGCGCTGCGCCCCATCTCCCGAATGTTTTTTTCCGGGAATCGTAACGATTTTCCCTGGCGCGTGGCTAATAAAATTTCGTGCTTGCCGCTGCTGATCGCCGTCCCGATCAGGTGGTCGCCCTTTTCCAGCGAAACCGCGATGATCCCGGCTTTACGGGGATTGCTGAATGCCGACAACTGCGTCTTCTTAATGGTTCCCTGCGAGGTGGCCATGACAACAAACTGATCATCCGGGAAATCCTTCACCGCTAAAACAGAGGTGATATTTTCATTCTTTTCCAGCATCAGCAGATTCACAATCGCCTTGCCCTTGGCGCTCCGTGAGGCTATCGGGATCGCATAAACCTTCAGCCAATGAACGCGCCCCTGGTCGGTAAAGAACAACAGATAATCCTTGGAAGAGGCCACAAACAAATTACGCACAAAATCTTCTTCTTTGGTTTTCATCGCGCTGACGCCCTTGCCGCCGCGTTTTTGTTTGCGATAGGCGCTGACAGCCAGCCGCTTGATATATCCGGTATTGCTGATCGTAATGGCCATATCCTCTTCGGCGATTAAGTCCTCGACTTCAATCTCTTCGGCCTTGGCGGCAATTTCCGTGCGCCGGTCATCGCCATATTTTTTCTTCAACTCCTGCAGGTCCTCTTTAATTAAATCATCGACCATTTTCGGCGTGGATAAAATCGCACGATAATACTTAATATCTTTTTGCAAGGCTTTATATTCTTCTTCAATCTTTGATCGTTCCAGCGCCGTCAGACGCTGAAGCTGCATTTCCAGAATGGCCTGGGCCTGAAGTTCCGACAGCTTAAAGTTTTTCATCAGGCTGACCTTGGCTTCCGCGGTGCTCTTGGATCGCCGAATTGTCCTGATGATTTCATCAATCGCATCAATCGCAATGCGCAATCCTTCAAGAATATGAGCCCGTTTCAAGGCCCGATCAAGCTCGAACTGTGTCCGACGACGAATAACAATACGGCGATGATAAATATACTCCCGCATTAACTGCCGCAGCGTCAAAACCCGGGGAGCATTATTGACCAGCGCCAAATTAATAATACCGAAAGTTGTTTCCATCTGCGTATGTTTATACAGATAATTTAAAACGACCTGCGGTTGAACATCGCGGCGCAATTCCACAACGATCCGAATTCCGTCTTTATCGGATTCGTCCCGAATATCGGTCACCCCGTCCAGGCTCTTGCTCTGCACCAACTTGGCAATGGCGGTAATCAAATTCGCCTTGTTAACCTGGTAGGGAATCTCGGTAATCACAATCGTATCTTTATTGCCTTTTTGCCGTTCAATCACGGCCTTGGCACGCAAGGTAATTTTCCCCCGGCCGGTTTCATACGCGCTTTTGATTCCCTCCCGGCCGCAGATAATGCCTCCGGTTGGAAAGTCCGGGCCGGTGACATGCTTCATCAAATCTTTCAATGAGGCATCCGGGTGCTCGACCAGATAAGAAATTCCATCGACAATTTCACTCAGGTTATGCGGCGCCATATTGGTCGCCATACCGACGGCAATTCCACTGGATCCGTTAACAAGAAGATTTGGAAAAACGCCGGGCAGAACCACCGGTTCTTTGAGCGTTCCATCAAAATTCGGCGAATAGTCGACCGTGTTTTTGTCGATATCGGCCAGCATCTGTCCGGACGGCGCCGACATGCGGGCCTCTGTGTATCGCATGGCTGCCGCAGAATCGCCGTCGATTGATCCGAAGTTTCCCTGGCCGTCGACCAACGGATATCGCAGGGAAAATTCCTGCACCATTCGCACCATTGTGTCATAGACTGCCGTATCTCCGTGGGGATGGTATTTTCCCAAGACCTCTCCGACAATACGGGCGCTTTTTTTATACGGCTTGTTATGATCCAAACCGAGATCTTTCATGGCATACAAAATCCGCCGGTGAACGGGTTTGAGCCCGTCCCGGGCATCCGGAAGCGCGCGTCCGACAATAACGCTCATCGAATACGCCAGATAAGAACTTTTCATTTCGTCTTCAATGAAGACCGGAACGATTTTTTCTTTTAACGCCGAACTATTCATAAATCACAAAACCTTTCGTTAACAAGATCCCGCGGCTGCCAGAGTCCGGGAGCCCGGGAAAAACCAAAGCTTAAAAAAACAACACCATGGGCGCCTCTTCCGGGAATCCGGCGCCGACTATTCTGATACTTTTGATTTGCTTAAGATCCCCGGAATTCCTGATCTGTCGCTCGAGTTTAAACATCCAAATCTTTCACATCATGCGCGTGAGCTTCAATGAACTCTCTTCGAGGCTGAACTTGATCTCCCATCAAAATCTCAAAAGTCGAATCTGCCTCGACCGCGTCTTCCAGCGTAACCTGCAGAATCGTGCGTTTGGACGGATCCATCGTCGTTTCCCACAATTGATCCGGATTCATTTCCCCCAACCCTTTATACCGCTGAATATAAATCCCTTTATTCGCCTGAGCAATCACAAAATCCAGCACTTCTTTCAGCGAGAAAAATTCATGTTTGTCTTTATCATCCTCGATCAAAAACAACGGTTTAATCTTAACCGTTTTTTCCTCTTTGTCCGGCTTTTCATAAACAGCCCGAATTTCCGGCGGAAGAAAATCATTTAGCGACAATCCGTGTTTTTCAAACACCGCTTGCATCGCTTGAAGATCTTCCGCCTCATAAATCTCAATATACTGCGCCTCTTCCTCTTCTGCCGTCAGGGCCGCCAATTCTTTATCATCATAAACAAATTTGAATTCCTTTTTATCCTTAACCCGGTATTTGGGGAATTTTTTGCTTTTCGCATTATACTGAGCCAGATAATCGGTGAAATCAATACCGCGCCTTTTTAACACCGCGACAAGATGCTGCAGCTCAGTCAGCGATCCCATGAGATCCTTAAACTGCGCCGAGGAAAACGTCTTCTTGCCTTTGATAACGCTTAATTTAATTCCCTCGACGCCAAGATCCAGTATCAGCTCATTCATTTCTTCCTCGGTCTGAATATATTCTTCCCGTTTGCCGCGCTTGACTTTATATAGCGGCGGCTGAGCGATATAAACATACCCTTGCTCAATGAGCGGTTTCATCTGGCGATAAAACAGGGTCAGCAACAAGGTCCGGATGTGCGACCCGTCGACATCCGCGTCACACATGATAATTACTTTATGATAGCGAAGCTTTTCCGGATTAAAATCCGATCCGGCTCCTGTTCCCAGTGCGGTGATAATTGTGCGAATTTCTTCGTTGCCGAGAATTTTATCCAGGCGGGCTTTTTCAACATTTAAAATTTTTCCTTTAAGCGGGAGAATCGCCTGAAAGTTGCGGTCCCGCCCCTGTTTGGCCGATCCGCCGGCCGAATCTCCCTCGACCAGATAGATCTCACACAGTGCCGCGTCTTTTTGTGAACAATCGGCCAGTTTTCCGGGAAGCCCTCCGCTTTCCAGGGCCCCTTTTCGCCGCGTTAATTCTCTGGCCTTGCGCGCTGCCTCGCGGGCCCGCGAAGCCGTCAAAACCTTCTGAATAATTTTATTCGCAACAGGGGGGTTCTCTTCAAAAAATGTATTCAGGGCCTCAAACGTCGCCGATGAGACAATACCATCCACCTCGGAATTGCCCAGCTTGGTCTTGGTCTGCCCTTCAAATTGCGGATTGGATATCTTAACACTGATGACCGCGGTCAATCCTTCACGCGTATCATCACCGGAAATCGCGATATTGTCTTTCAGCGCCTTTTTCGCCTTGGCATAATTATTGATGGCCCGTGTCAGCGCGGAACGAAACCCGCTTAAATGGGTGCCGCCTTCATGAGTATTGATGTTGTTGGCAAAGGTATACACATTTTCCGTATAGCTGTCGGCATACTGCAGAGCGGCCTCCAGCTCAAGATCGTCTTTTTGCGCTGTAAAATAAACAATTTTCCGATGGAGGGTTTCTTTGTTTTTGTTCAAGTGCTCGACGAAAGACTGTATTCCACCCTTGTAATGATAAGTGTTTTCCTTTTGCTTATCAACCCGGCTGTCCTTTAAGACAATCTCAATTCCCTTATTCAAAAACGCCAGCTCTCTCATCCGCTTGGCTAGTGTGTCGTAGGAATATGCATGATGTTCTTTGAAAATCGTGCGATCCGGTTTAAAAGTGACTTTCGTTCCGCTGCCTTTCGTCTTGCCGATCACCTCGAGTTTGGTTTTCGTTACACCGCGCTCGTACCTCTGATGATAAATCTTTCCATCCTTCTTAATCTCGACCTCCAACCAGTCGGATAAGGCGTTGACACAACTCACCCCGACGCCGTGCAGCCCTCCGGAGACTTTATAGGCCTCATGATCGAACTTTCCGCCGGCATGCAGTGTGGTCATGACAACCTCCACGGCCGGTTTTTTTTCGCCCTTATGAATGTCTACGGGAATTCCTCGTCCGTTATCGCTCACCGAAACGGAATCTCCTTCGTTGATTTCAACCTCGACCCTGGTGCAGTATCCGGCCAGCGCCTCATCAATGGCGTTATCCACGACTTCATAAACAAGATGATGCAACCCGCGATTGAATGTATCACCGATATACATCGCCGGACGCATCCGCACAGCCGCCATTCCTTCCAACACCTGAATTTTTGACGAATCATACTCTTTGGTTTTACTCATGTGATCTTCCCTACTTTAAAATAAATCCGCTTGATTTCCGGAAACTCGTTTTGAACCTTTTCTAAAATGCTTTTATACCTCAACCGGCACTGAAACATCCAGGCCGAACAATCCACGTTCACAATCAATTGATTTCCTTTAACGCCTTCAATCCGTGTATGCAGCGCTTCTTTTTCTCTCACGCAAGTCTTCCAAACCGCATAAAGATCTTTTCCTCCCCCGGCGCGCTTATCTTCAATATCGTGAATAATAGTATTTATGATATCCTTAATCTCATCCATCGCAACCTCTTTTTTGACTTTCCGTTCTCTGCTGTCTAAAAATTCCGACGACAGCAGGATCCGGACATTATATTCGCATCGGAAGCGCCAGATATAAATAATTATCTAAACGAATCACGCCGGCTTTATCCTGTCCCAATAACTCCATTGATATCACCTCGTCTTCAATATTTTTCAAAACATCAATTAAAAACTGCGGATTAAATCCGACCACCATCTCTTTTCCGCCATAGGTCACCGCAACCTCTTCCCGGGATTCCCCGACATTCGGCGTTGATTTGGATACAACCAACTTATCCGTAAAGACTTCAAATTTGATGGCTTGAAAATCCGGTGTTGCCAACAGGTTGGCGCGTTTAATGGCGCTGAGCAGCGCTTCGGTCTGAACAGAAATTTTCTGAATAGACTGTTTTGGAATCACCTGATTATAATTCGGAAAATCTCCTTCAATAATTCTGGAGGCAATCAAAACACCTTCAATGTCAAATAAAACCTGATTCATTCCCTTAATAATCGAAACAAATCCTTCATCGTTTAAATTTCGGTATATTTCATGAATCGCTTTTATTGGAATAATCACAGACATTTCATTTTTTGTTGGAAATTCGATTTTTTTTTCGATTTTCGCTAATCGTCTCCCATCCGTCGCCACCATTCGAATAAATTCTTCTTCAATTTCCATTAAAATCCCATTTAGAACGTATCGGGCTTCTTCATGCGATACCGAAAACTGTGTCATGCGGATCATCTCTTTAAACTCTTTTTGTTTAATTTTGATCGCTTCTTTATTTTTAAATTCCGGGAATTTAGGGAATTCTTCCTTAGGAAGCCCGATCAGTTTAAACCGACAATGATCTCCCTCAATATCAATCTGGTTTGTTTTTTTAACGGAAATTGAAATATCCCCAGACGGCAATTCCCGCACAATATCGCTAAATCGTTTAGCTGGAATAGTTATTGACCCTTCTTCACGTGTTTCCACAGGTAATTCACAAGAAATTCCGATGTCCAAATCAGTGGTGTTCATCTTGATGATGTCTTTATGGGTCTCTAACAACATGTTGGATAAAATCGGAAGAGTTGCTCTGGATGAAACAATATTTTGGACTGTTTGAATCCCTTGCAGTAGTGTGTCTTTTGAAATCTTAATCTTCATAATCACTCCTCGCAAATATTAACACCGGTGTTTTTTATATTTATATCTTCATGTAATCGTCGTAATAATAAGGCTTGTGGAAAAATGGAACAAAGTCAAAAACTGTTGAAAATAAAATAGTTACATTTTAAATGTCTGTGTATATCTTATGAACTTTTTTTGAATTAGCGTTGAAGATTTGTTAATAACTTGTCGATTGTGTTTTTCAGCTCAGAATCTTTTGGAATAGTGTTCTCGATTTTTTTGAAAGAATGTAGAACGGTCGTATGATCCCGACCTCCAAAAGCTGCTCCAATTTCAGGTAATGATAAATTTGTTATTTTTCTGGCAATATACATACAAATTTGGCGCGGAATAATAATATTTCGGCTTCGTCTCTTGGATTTTAGATCTGACACAGAAAGATCGTAAAAACCGGCAACTTCTTTTTGAATCATGTCAATGTTGATTGTTTTGATGGTTTCTTTGACCATATCCTTTAAAACAGCCTTGGCGATATCCAGTGAGACTGGTTTTTCTTCTAATAATGAGTACGCCACAACACGAATTAAAGCACCTTCCAGTTCGCGGATGTTGGTTTTGATTTCTTCAGCGATAAAGATTAGGACATTATCCGGAACAGTAATCGGTTCCCGTTCCAGCTTTTTTCTTAGAATAGCAACGCGGGTTTCAAAATCCGGGGGCTGAATATCGGCAATCAAACCCCAAACAAACCGGGAACTCAGCCGTTCTTCAAGATTTGTGATTTCTTTGGGCGGACGGTCCGATGAAATGATAATTTGTTTATGATTATTGTGGAGTTCGTTAAACGTATGAAAAAATTCTTCCTGCGTGGACTCTTTTCCGGCAATAAAATGGATGTCGTCAATCAGCAAGACATCAATATTGCGATATTTTTGGCGAAATTGTGTTGTCGATCGATGGCGAATCGCATTAATAAGTTCGTTGGTAAACTGTTCGGAGGATAGAAAGACACAATTAAGCCTGGGATGTCGTTTTTTAATTTCATGAGTGACGGATTGCATGAGGTGGGTTTTTCCCAGTCCGACCTGGCTGTAGAGAAATAATGGGTTATATGATTTTGCCGGCGATTCTGCAACAGCCTGACAGGCAGCGAAAGCGAATCGATTCGACGGTCCGACGACAAAATTATCGAATGAAAAACGGGAATTCAACGATGATTTTGCGCTGCCGGATTGCGAATTGGGAATGTCTCTCCGGATAAGAGGGGTTGATTCTGTTGCGGGCTGAGGGGAGGTCGTGGGATTGACCGTTATGGAAATTTTAATATTTTGCTTGATTTCATCAAGGTGGTTTATCAGTGTGGAAAGATAATTATCGACAATCCAGTTTTTAAAAAATTCATCCGGTGTTTCGAGGCGAAGCTCACCATCGCTTTCATGGACAGTGAGAGAAGAGAACCATGTTTCAAATGCAGAGGATCCGATTGCTTCTTTTAAACGCGGCGTAAGAGATTCCCAAAGAGAAGACGGTGTCATAATGGCCTTTGGTTATTCACAGGCTGTGGAAAACTTGTGTGTTTTGAAGTTTTTTATTTCGAATCCACAATGCTGATTTTTTATAAAACACTGAGAATAAAAAACTTGTGTATCATTTGTTTTGATATACACAGGATTTCCACATGTGTGAATTATTGCTATGCATCGTTAGTTTTCAACAGAAAAAACCGGATTTAATTATATCAAACAAACAAAATATTGCAAATCTAAAATACGATCCCAGAGAAAGAAAAAGGATGAAAATCGCATGTTTTTGCAAACGTTGATCTTTTGTGCTTGGTAAAATTGGTTTTATTTTTTAGAAAATGAGTGGTGGGAGTTTTTGTTGAACGATGATGAATGGTGTAAGGGCATTGTTTCGTTGAAGAATGAAATTCATAACCTGTTGTAAAATAAAAAATTTTAGGCTGAAAAGTCTGCACAGGCCATCCGGAAAAAACTTGACTATCAAAAGACCTATGATATAATTGTCTCCATTATGAAAAAGAATCTAACGACTCCAACGATATTAAAAGGCAAACGAAAGCATGGATTTCGTGAACGCATGTCGACGCAAGATGGCCAGGATGTGATTAAGCGCCGACGACAAAAAGGCCGCAAAGTGCTTAGCAAGTAAGCTGTCTTTTTGTATCCGGACCTTGTTTTTTCTTTTGAAAACAGGGTGGGGCAAATCCATGAAAAAAATCGTTTCTTTTCTCATAAAAGCTTATCAAAAGAATATTAGCGGCCATCTACCACAGACCTGTCGTTTTTATCCTACCTGCTCTTCGTATGCCCTTGAGGCTATTGAGCGCTACGGCCTCCTCAAAGGAGGTATAAAATCCATTTGGCGAATTTTACGATGTCAGCCTTTTTCTAAAGGCGGTTATGATCCGGTAAAGTAAAGGGGATGTTATGGAAAAACGAGTTGTTTTATCGTTAGTATTATCTTTTTTATTTTTAATAGCCTGGCAGGCGGTTTTTCCTACGCCCAAGCCTGTCGGTGAAAAAAAGACACAAGTATTTCAAAATAAAGAAGTTGTGGTTGTTTCACAGTCGTCTGATGTTGAAGATCGTCCAGAGGAAACAGAAGATATTGTGTCGACAGAGAATGAGGGTGAGATTTTAACGATCGCCAATGATAAAATTCAGGCAAAGATTTCAACATATAATGGGGCGCTGGTTTCGACAAAAATTTTAGCCTATAACGCTGAGCTGCCTGTTTTAGATGTTTTTGATTTGGTTGATTTTGACGGTTTGATTTATACGGTTGTAGAAAGCGATTCCAATCATGTGGTTTTGTCAGCGCAAAAAGGCAGTTTGGACATTCGAAAAATCTATATGGTTTCCGATGGAGAGTTTTTGGTTAATGCAGATGTTCAGATTTCCAATACCGGGAGTGGATCAGTCGCCGTAAGTCCGGATGTTCAGCCATTTTTGGTTGACACAGATTTGTTGGGAGAAGGGATCGAAAAAAGCCGGGATCGAAGTTTATTGGAGTATTCTGTGTATCAAGACGATAAGGTCTTTCGTAAAACAGGGGCGTTTCATTTTTCCGATAAAGACCACAAGCGTGAATATGGAAACCCGAATTGGTTCGGATTTCGGAATCGATATTACTGTTTAATTGTTAAGCCGAATTTTGACGTTAATGGATATGAAATTATTCCAAAGAATAAAAAGAATTTGAAAATGGTCGCTTTTTTAAATGATCAGACCCTTGATCCGGGAAAGTCGTTAGAGTTATCCGCTTCGATTTATGTCGGCCCTCAGCAGTCAAGCCTATTGGAATCTTACGGAAAGGGCTTTGAAAAGATTCATGTTTATTTTCGTTTGGGTTTTTTTGATGCCATTGCAAAAATTATTGAAGATATGATTAAATTTATGCATCGATTTATTCCGAACTGGGGATTGTCGATTATTTTTGTTAGTTTGTTAATATACTTTTCGTTTTATCCGCTAACAATGAAAAGCATGCTTTCGATGCGAAAGATGCAGAGCCTGCAGCCTGAAATTGTTGAATTGAGAGAAAAATACGAGAAAAATCCTCAAAAACTCAATCAAGAAATTATGAAGCTTTATGCGGAAAACAAGGTGAATCCGCTGGGCGGGTGTTTACCTTTATTATTACAAATGCCGATTTTTATTTGTTTGTATCAGATGATTTGGCGATCAGTTTTGTTTAATGGATCAGGATTTTTATGGATTAAGGATTTGTCTCAGCCTGATCGATTTATTGTTTTAAATAAAAGTTTTCCCATAATCGGCAATGAGATTAATATTTTACCACTTATAATTCTTGTGTTAATGGTTATTCAGCAAAGAATGACCGCTAAAAATATGAATTCAACGGATCCTAACCAAATTGCGCAGCAAAAGATGATGATGTTTATGATGCCGGCAGTGTTGTTTTTCGTTTTTTATCATATTGCCAGCGGATTATCATTATATTTTACAGTTTTTTATATTGTTTCTTCGTTTACACAATGGCGCATAGGGAAAAAGGCGCAAGGATAGGTAAAATGAATAAAGAATTCAGGAAAAAGTGGACCTTTGAGGCCGGATCTGTTGATGAAGCCGTTGCTATAGCTATGAAGGATCTTGGGGTTTCAAGAGAGAAGATTGATGTCGTTGTTGTTTCTGAAGAAAAGAGGGGTCTTTTTGGAATGAGCGGGGCGGAGCCGGCAAAAATTATTGTTCAGCTGCGAGCCTGAGATGTTTCACGTGGAAACCAGAATGGACAAAATCAGTTTGGACATTAAGTGGTTTGTGTTTCACGTGAAACAATGTCCAGTTTAGTTTCGATCGTAACAAATTTAATGTCCACACAGCGTTGTCGTTGTTTTAATGAAAAACGATTGTTTTGCAGATCCTGTTTAGAATGAAATCTTGTTGAAAGAGGGAGCCGAGATTGTTTTTATTTCAGGTGAAGAAGGAGGGTGTATGGCAAAAATCGTAACAGTTTGTAATCAAAAAGGAGGAACGGGGAAAACAACGACCTCGGTTAACCTGGCCTATGCGTTGGCCGCCCAGGGAAAAAAGACGCTGATTGTCGACATTGATCCTCAAGGAAATGCAACAAGCGGGGTAGGTGTCAATAAAAACGTCCTGGAGTCCTCCATTTATGATGTTTTGTTGCATAAAAAACAGATACAGGACGTTGTTGTGAAGGCTGTGTTTCCGAATTTGGATATTATTCCGTGCAATATTAATCTTACCGGCGCTGAAATTGAGTTAGTAGGAGCCCTGTCCAGAGAAACGCGATTAAAAAGATCTCTGGATTCCGTCAAAGATTTTTATAATTATATCTTCATTGATTCTCCCCCGTCATTGGGCTTGCTGACATTAAATGCGCTAGTCGCTACAGATTCCATTATTATTCCGATTCAGTGTGAGTTTTATGCCCTTGAAGGGGTCTCGCAGCTGCTAAATACCTTAAATTTAGTCAAAGACGGCCTGAATCAGGACCTTTTTATTGAAGGCGTTGTTTTAACGATGGCAGATTACCGGACGAATTTAACGAATGAGGTTATTAATGAGATTCGCGGTTATTTTAAAGAAAAGGTCTTTGAAGCGGTTATCCCAAGAAATATTAAATTGAGCGAGGCGCCAAGCTTTGGCAAGCCGATTTGTTGTTATGATCCCCAGTCAATCGGGGCAAAAAAATATGACGAATTGGCGCTTGAATTTCTTCAGCGCAACGGAGAAATTTTTAAACATTTGGAAAAGAATGACTTAGAAGAAGCAAGAGATGCCGGACGCCAAGAGGATCCGGGATCGGAAGGTCCTGTGGAAGCGGTCGAATAAAAAGAATACCGGGAGACAATAATGGTGGAAAAAAAATCCGTTTTGGGAAAAGGTCTTTCAGCGCTGATTCCGGAGAACACAACCGAAACAGGGGATCTTGAAGGTAAAAGGACCGCATTTATTAAAACGGCGGAGATTGCCTATAATTCTTTTCAGCCCCGATTGCATTATTCCCCGGAAAGCCTTGAAGAATTAAAGGCATCCATCAAGGAAAAAGGGATTCTTCAGCCGATTCTTGTGCGGCCGCAAGGGGAAAAATATGAAGTTGTCGCCGGGGAACGCCGGTTAAGAGCGGCTCAGGCCCTGGGATTGGCCGAGGTGCCGGTTGTTATTAAAGAAGTTTCGGATAATGATGCGCTTGTGCTGGCCCTGGTTGAAAATATTCAGAGGGAAGAGTTGAACGCGATTGAAGAGGCCAAGGCGTTTCGGCGATTGATTGATGAGTTTCACTTGACGCAAGAGCAGGTGGCCGATACCGTCGGGAAAGATCGGTCGACGATTAGCAATATTTTACGCCTGCTGCGCCTTCCGGAAAGCATCCAGGATGCCGTGGCGCAGGGAAAAATTACCATGGGGCATGCCCGGTCCATTTTAAGTGTGAATGATCCCGACAAGCAATATCAGGTTTTTCTGGAAATTTTGGAAAAGGGCGTTTCGGTGCGCCAGGCCGAGCAAATGACCCAAAATACAGCAATTTCTGATGAAAAAACAGCGAAAAAACAAAGAAAAGATAAGTCTCATGAGATTGTCCGGCTAGAAGAAGAGCTGCGTGGGATTTTTGGCACCAAGGTTTCCATTGAGGCAAAGAAAAAACGCGGAAAAATGGTTATAGAATATTATAGCCTGGATGATTTAGACAGAATCTTGGAAATCTTACGAGCATAACAAGGGGTTTTTATGATAAAAGGAATGACAGGCTTCGGAACGGCAAAAGTCAATGCCGGTGATATTAAAGGGGTCGTTGAAATTAAAAGCGTAAATCATCGGTATTTGGATCTGGCATTTTTTTTGCCGGTAGGATTTGGAGCGGTTGAAAGCAAGATTCGCCAGACGGTTTCTAAATATGTCCGACGAGGGCGCGTAACAATTTCGTTTAAAATCATTGCCAGGCCGAAGCCGAGAATTTCACTAAACAAGAAGGCTGTGACACAATATTTAACATATGCCAGGGCGCTAAAGAATGAATTTCATTTGGAGAATACCCTTAACTTGTCCGATTTGATTAAATTGCCTGGGGTTGTAGAGGCCTGTGAAGTTTTTGTAACGCCGGAAACAATTTGGCCGGCCATGGAAAAATCATTGGACAAGGCCTTAAGCGGGCTGGAGGTCATGCGCAAGCGGGAAGGCAGGGCTCTTTTTAAGGATATTAATATCATATTACGCCGTATGTTGTTGCACGTCAACAAGATACAAAAAAGATCCAGGGCGATTTTAAAAGAAAAAAAGAAAACGCTTTTATTGGACGAGTATTCGTCATTTCAAAAAAGTATTGATATTAATGAAGAAATAGCCCGTTTAACGCATTATATTGAAGAGTTTAAGGCTCTGGTGAAATCAACGGAAAGTGCGGGAAAAAAGCTTGATTTTATCGGGCAGGAGATGCAGCGGGAGACCAATACCATTGGTTCGAAATTGCAAGATACGGTAGTTTCGAACTGTGTCATTTCCATCAAAAGTAAAATTGAGAAATTGCGGGAACAGGCGCAGAATATTGAATAATTTTTAGAAAAGCACGTCGAGAAACGTAATATTGAATCAATGAGCATGGTGTTGTCATCACCCCGGCTGCCTCGCAATAGTTCTGGTAGCTAGAGGCTGGCATCTTTTGATGTTTTCGCAGGCCATTTTCCGGAATAGCTGTTCCCCGGTTTTTATTATCAACCAGCAAGCATCTTCGTTTAATATGTCTAAAGGAAAAATAATCATTCTTTCCGGCCCGTCGGGATCGGGAAAGACAACAATTCATGACCGTCTGTTAAAATCTGCGGCGATGTCGAATCGCCTGGTGCGGTCTGTTTCGACAACGACCAGAGATCCTCGTCGGGGAGAACAAAACGGACGGGATTATTTTTTTGTCAGCCGGCGCATGTTTGAATATAAAATCCGTGCCGGACATTTTCTTGAGTGGGCAAAGGTTTTTACCGATTATTATGGAACACCGGCCAGGCCGGTGAGGGATCTGCTTAAGACGGGAAAAAGCGTGCTGTTGTGTATTGATGTTCAGGGCGCCCGTCAGGTGATGGCGAAGGCCCCGGAGGCCGTGGGTATTTTTATCCAGGCGCCATCCATGGCGGAATTAAAATCACGTCTTGTCCATCGGGGAACAGAGACTCCGGAGGCGGTGGCCGTGCGCCTGACAGCGGCGCAGAAAGAAATGCGGCAGGCCGCGCAGTATGATTATGTTGTGGTCAATGACGATTTATCCAGGGCCTTGCGGCAGGTTCGGACCATTTTGGGCGGCGTTTTGGTGTAAATGCGGCGCGCAACCGGAGAGTTTTACACAGGAAATTCTATGCATGGGGAAAACATGACGGCGGCGGTGATTCAGATGCAGAGTGCCGATGATCTTGCGGAAAATTTACGACGGGCCGAGACCCTGATTCGTCGTGCGGCAAGTCAGGGGGCGACACTAATCGTCTTGCCGGAATGTTGTTTGTTTCGCGGCGCGGCATCCTTTCGGAAAATTTTTCAGGAGGTAGCCGAGACCCTTCGGGGACCATCGGTTCGTTTTTTTCAGCGTTTGTCGTCGGAGATCCGGCGAACCATTGTCCTGGGATCGATCCATGAAAAAGATCCGTCCGCCGCCCGGGTCAGAAACACGATGCTGGTGATTGATGAGCGCGGAGAGATTCTTGCAGCGTATCGCAAGCGGCATCTGTTTGCTGCCCGGCTTTCGACGCAAACAATCTGTGAAGCGGATGTATTCTCGCCGGGCCGGCGGGGGCGATTATGGTCGCAGTATGGATTCCGGTTTGCAAGCGCGATTTGTTATGATTTGAGATTTCCCGGGGATTTTGAAGCCTATGCACGGCAAGGATGTGATGCCTTTGTGATCCCCTCGAATTTTACCTATGAAACAGGGCGGGATCATTGGGAAATTTTATTGCGGGCCCGAGCCATTGAACATAAATGTTATGTGTTGGCTCCAAATCAGGCGGGAACAGATTCTCGCGGATTGCAGGCCTATGGCAATAGTATGATTATTGATCCCTGGGGAAAAATTTTAGCCCGAGCAAAAACACGGGGAGAGGCGGTTTTGACGGCGCCTATTGATACAAATATCATAAAATCGATTCGGTCAAAACTATCGTAACTATAAGGAATTCATATGGATCCAGTAAAAATTGCCGTTACCGGCGCCGCAGGACAGATTGGGTATGCATTATTATTTCGGATTGCCTCCGGGGAGGTGTTCGGATCGGAAACATCGATTGATTTGCGTTTAATTGAGATTCCTCAGGGGGTCGCGGCCGCGCGTGGGGTTGAAATGGAATTGCGGGATTGTGCGTTTCCATTGCTCAAGAATGTTTTAGTGACCGATGATTTGCGGCAAGGATTTGAAGGTGTTGATTGGGCATTGTTGGTCGGAAGCGTTCCCCGAAAAGCCGGAATGGAGCGGGGGGATTTGCTGAAGGTCAACGGAAAAATATTTGTGACCCAGGGAAAGATTCTGGATGAGGTGGCGCAGGAAAACTGCAAGATTCTTGTTGTTGGAAACCCATGCAATACAAATGCTTACATCGCTAAGGCAATGTGCCGGCGGATTTCGGAAAAGAATTTTTTTGCCTTAACGATGCTGGATCAAAACCGGGCAGCCGCACAAATTGCCCTGAAAGCAAAGGTAGATGTCGGTCAGATTTCGCACATGGCTATCTGGGGGAATCATTCCGCGACACAGTATCCGGATTTTTATCAGGCCAGGATTCAGGGGCGGCCGGCTCTCGAGGTGATTCCGGAAGAACAATGGTTTCAGACATCGTTTCTGGAAACGGTTCAAAAGCGGGGCGCCGCGGTTATTGAGGCCCGCGGCAAATCTTCGGCCGCATCGGCCGCTAATGCGGTTGTCGAGACCATTCGGCGTCTGACGCGCCCCACGCCTCCGGATGATTTTTTTTCTGTAGCGGTTTGTTCTGACGGAAGTTACGGGGTGGAGCCCGGAATCATCTTCGGATTTCCTGTGCGGAGTGACGGGCAGCATTGGGAAATTGTTCAGGGACTGGAACTGACACCGTTTTCCCGAAAACGGATTGAAATCACTTTGCAGGAACTTGTTAAGGAGAAAGAGGTTGTAGAAAAAGAGCTTGTTTGAGAAGTCAAAAATTTTGGACTTTCCCTTGTCTTTACAATCATAAAATTGTATACTTGATTTCGTAATTAAAAAAGGAGGAGAACTTGTCTATTCACGCGAAAAAAACTGTTTTGATGGTTGGGTTGGTCGTAAGTGTTGTTTCTGTCCAAGGGTGTGATCAAATCCAAAAATTTATGAATTATCTGTCTCCCAGCGGTTCTTCCTCAAAAACAGCAGCGGTATCAAAATCATCCGATAAAAAAAGTCAACCCAAAAAGGTTCCGGCGGTCAATGTGCCTGCCCCGCAGGCTGAAGCTGATGCCGAGGCTTTGCCGGATACGGTTTTGGCCAAGGTTGGGAACTGGACATTGACGCTGGATGAGTTCAATGCGCGCGTTGACGCCGTCAAGGCAATGATGCCCGACATTGATCCGACGAATGTCGAACAGCGAAAATATATGTTGAGTGAGCTTGTTCAGCAGCAGTTGCTGGCTCAGGAGGCCCTGTCCCGCAAGCTGGATCAGAAAAAAGAATTTAAAGACGCCATGATGGATTTCCGCAACAGCCTGTTGGTGCAGCTGCTCGGGGCTGAAATCGGCCAGGTCGAGGAGGTCTCGGACGAAGAGACAAAGACGTTTTATGATGAAAATCCGGAATTTTTTAGAGAACAGGTTAAGCGCAAGATCCGGGAAATTGTTGTGGCGACCGAAGATGAGGCCAAAGAAATTCTGGTTGAATTAAATCAGGGCGCATCATTTGCGGAAACCGCCAAGGCCAAATCAATTGCCAAGAATGCGGCTCTGGGTGGATTTTTAGGAAATTTGACAGAGGCCACAGGGGATCCGAACCTGGACAAAGAGGTTTTTCCGTTTGAAAAAATGGCGCAGGTGGCTTCGGTTATGGAGCCGGGAAGCGTGAGCGGGGCATTCAAAGGTCCGGACGGGATCTACATTATCAAAGTGGAAGAAATGACCGGCGGCGACATTCAGAAGTTTGAAGACATTAAGGACGATTTGAAACAATATCTGCAAGGAATGAAACAGCAGCAGATTTTGATTGAAACACTTGCGGAGGCGCAGGAAAAATTTCCAGTCAACATCAATGAGAAACTGCTAGAGGAGTAAGCCGATGAATCTAGAAAATAAAAAGCAATTAGCCATCATTTTAATGGCGATCGCGTTGGGATTGGTTGCAGCGCTGCTGGCGACCAATTATGTCCAGACCCGGATTCAGGAGGAAACGCGAAAACAAAGCGAAGAGTTTAAACAAAAATATATGGCGAAGATTCAGCAGGATATGGATTCGTTGCGCGGGGAAATCACCCGTCTGGAGGAGCAGCAAAAGACAATGGCCATCACAGCGGTTTCTCCGGCCGGCGCTCAAGAAGCCGAGGCCAAGATGCGTCGGGAACAGTCGAAATCTTCGCTGGCCTTGCGCACACCGGCCGGCCGACGCGCGTATACGGTAATGATTGATTCTTTATCGGCCGTCGGCGGAATGGTCAACCCGGGAGACTTTGTTGATATTATCGCTCACCTGGATCTGCCGGATTCAATGACAGGTAAAAAGGAAAAAGTTTCAACGGTGGTTTTTCAAAATATTCAGATTTTGGCTGTGGGAACAAACCTTCAAGCGCCTAACGAAGGCTATCAAAAGCAACAGCAGGCAAGATCGTTGAAATTGACTTTTGCATTAACGCCGGAAGAGGCGGGTTTAATGTCGTTTATGGAACGCCACGGAAAACTGGAATTGTTGCTTCGGGCTCCGGATGAAACCGAAATCGAAGTGTTGGATACAGCCTCCTGGACGGGACTGGCCGATTATATGTTTGAGAAGCAGGGAACGGAGTTGATTATTCCCAAAACCCGCGCGGTGATTGAAACGATCCCGACGCAGGAACGGGATGAGGTAAAACCGTTTATTCAGATTTTTCAGGGAGGACAGCTGCAATAAAGACAACCTAGGCGTTAGAAAGTCTATACAGGAGATGTGTTTATGAAAGGATTATCTCGAGTTTGTTATTATAGTATCGTAGCAGTGTTGGTTATGCTATGTCTGCCGGGGCCGTCATCGGCTCAGGTTGAGGAAATGATTGATACCAGAGAAAAGCGGGATGTCGTGTTGTATCGCGGTGATATTGTGGGGCTCAAGGTTTATTCCTTAACCCGGATCGCGATCAGCACGCCGGGGGTTGTTGATATCGTTAAAGCGGATGTCGATGAAATCCTGTTATCCGGAAAGGCGCTGGGTCAGACACAGATTTTTTTGTGGGATGAATATGGAAAACGGTCTGTTCTGGCGCGCGTTATGGAACAAGATCTGGACATGATGTGTGAGCGTATTGAGCAATTATTGGATGCGGCGGAAATCAAGGGAGTCACGCTGCAGCACAGCACCTATGAAGGAAAGCTGATCGCAACAGGAAAAGTCAATAAGGTGCAAAAAGATGAATTTGATAAAGTCGTCGAAAATTTCGGCGACTTTATTATTAATATGGTGGAAGCCCAGGGAGATTTGATTCAGATTGATGCGCAGGTCACACAGTTAAATACAACGCTTCAAAAAGTGTTGGGTGTGGAATGGGATTCGTCTTTTTCGATGGACGAGGTCTCCTATCCGACGAATCAAAACGGATTTTTGGGAGATGTTTTTAAAATCGGCGACCTTGAGCGGACAGAGCTGATTAATGCGACTGTTAATGCCTTGTTGACAACCTCGGAAGCGAGAACATTGTCACGGCCCAGCGTGGTGGTATCTGACGGGGAGGAAGCTAATATCCTGGTGGGAGGCGAGATCCCGATTGTCAGCACCAGCACCAGCGACGGTGCGATCTCAGAAAATGTCACATACAAAAATTATGGGGTTGAGTTAAGCGTCACGCCGGAAATTAAAGATGACGACAAGATTGATGTTCAAATTGATGTGTCCGTTCGGGATTTGGGCGACACCTATGGAGACAATACGTCGTTCACCACAACCTCCGCGCAAACGAGGGTTTTGCTGGATGACGGGCAGACAGTGATTATCGCCGGGTTGATTAAACAAGGCGAGAGCACGACAGAAACTAAGGTTCCGTTTCTTCACAAAATTCCTATTATCGGGTGGGCGTTTCGTAATAAAAGTTATTTGAAAAGTCCGGACCAGGAATTGGTCATCTCGTTGACGCCGCATCTTCGCCGACAGAAAAACAAATTGAAGACAAATCAGGAGTTGTTGGAAGAGGAGGCGATCAAACAAAAAGCTGCACAGGAAAAAACCGTGCGGATTCACCTGGATGATGAGGGTCTGAAGATTGATTCCGATGAAGACTTGACGAGGGCCGCCGAAGAATTGACACTTCCGGACGATGTGGCAGCGCTTTTGGATGACGATATTGATGATGTGATGAGCGCTGTTGAGCAAACGGTCGCGGAACCTGCGGCTGTTCCGTCTTCAGATTTAATTAAAGCGTATGCGAAAGTCGTTCAGCAAAAAATTGCGGATCGCATTTCCTTTCCGTTTCAGGCGAAAGAAGAAGGCTGGGAGGGAGTGGTGACGCTGACATTGACTATATTGAAAGACGGCACGCTGGAAGACGTTCAATTGAAAGAGTCTTCCGGACACGAGATCTTTGATCTGGACGCCTTAAACACGGCACGGATTGTTTCTCCGTTTGAACCGTTCCCGGAATCCTTAACCAAAGAGCAGATTGTTGTGACGGTTCCTGTTGTTTATAATCAGGATTCATTTTAATATCGTCGACGGAAAATAATACAACATGGCAGCAAAAACAATTACCATCTTTAGCAATAAGGGCGGGGTTGGTAAGACCTTCGTTTCTGTAAATCTGGCAACGACGCTGGCGATGTCCGGCGCGCGTGTTCTGCTGGTTGATATGGATTTTTTGGCGGCCCATGATATGTCCCGGATGATGAATGTGGTGCCGCAAAGATCTTTGGCTGATCTGGTGAATCGTCTTGAAAGTTTTGAAACGCCCGATCAAATCAAAAAATATGTTGTCACCCACGAATCCGGCCTGGACTTTCTTCCTGGAATCCTGCATGCTAAACAGGCCGGACTTGTCAGTCAGCAAAATCTCAAACCGTTTTTTAAGAAAGCAGCCGGTCTTTATGACTATATTTTAGTCGACGGAGGAAAGACCTTCAGCGAGACCTTGTTGACGGTTCTGGATCACTCCAATTTGATCCTTCTTGTCGCAACGCCGGATGTCCTTGCGGTGTATCAATTGAAGTGGTGTCTTGAGATGCTGCAATCCATGCATTTTCCGCAGAAGATGGTCAAAGTCGTTTTAAATCGCGCCGAAAGCCGCGGGGGCGTGGCGTGGCAGGAAGTGCGCTCCGCGTTGATGTGTGATATTTTTGGACTGCTTCCATCCGATGGTCGGGCGGTCGGAATGTCGTTGAATCGGGGCATTCCGTTTGTTGTGGATAACCCGAAAAGCAAACTGGCCGAGGCGATAAAAAAGATGGCGGCGCAGTTATCAAAGTCCGATATTTATGTTGAGGCCTCCGGGGTTGAAAAAGCCCGTCAGAGCGGCGAAGAAGAGTCGGATTTCTGGCAGAAGTTCGGCATCTCGCAAAAAAATATTCCGGCAGAGGACATTTATTCCAAAGAAGATGATGAAGTTGTTGCGCTGAAAAAGCGAATCCATGAAAAACTTGTAGCGCGGCTGCATGTGGAAGATTTGAGTCCCGAGACATTGAGCGATCCGAATCGGGCGCAGGATTTGAAGCGATCCGCCGAAAAAATCGTCGGGGATCTTTTAATTGAGGAAAAAGGTGCGCTGATTTCATCGCATGAGGAACGTTCCCGCATTGTTCGCGAGATTGTCGACGAGGCGCTGGGATTGGGGCCTCTGGAAGATTTGCTGTCCGATGGAGATGTGACAGACATCATGGTAAATGGTGTTAAAGAAGTTTATATTGAAAAAAGCGGAAAGTTGATTTTGACGAACAAAAAGTTCGTTTCCGAACAGCAAATGAGGGCGATTATTGACCGAATCGTCGCGCCGTTAGGCCGGCGTATTGATGAGTCGGTTCCGATGGTCGATGCCCGCCTTCCCGATGGATCCCGATTTAATGCGATTATTCCGCCGTTATCACTTGTCGGTCCGATGATTACGATTCGAAAGTTCGGAGCGGAACGGCTGGATGTGGATGACCTTTTAGAGCGTTATCAAAGCATCAATAAACCGATGAGTGATTTTTTGGAAGCGTGTGTCTTTGGACGTAAAAATATTATTGTCTCCGGAGGAACCGGTTCCGGAAAAACGACACTCCTGAATGTAATTTCCCAGTTTATTCCTGATGGGGAACGAATTCTTACGATTGAGGATGCCGCAGAGCTGCGGTTGAAAAAATCTCATTGGGGACGACTGGAATCCCGACCGGCTAACGTTGAGGGGCGGGGCCAGGTTACGATTCGGGATTTATTTGTGAATTCGTTACGTATGCGGCCGGATCGGATCATCATCGGGGAATGCCGCGGCCCGGAGGTGTTGGATATGCTTCAGGCCATGAACACAGGGCATGACGGATCAATGACAACGCTACATGCGAACTCAACCCGGGACGTCATTGTTCGAATGAGCTCTATGATTTTGTTAAGCGGTATTGAGCTCCCCGTTCGGGCCATTAATGAAATGATTGCCTCTGCGATTGATATTGTTGTTCATGTGGCGCGCTTTTCCGACGGCTCCAGAAAGGTTACCGGAATCACAGAGGTTGCAGGGTTAGAAAAAGATTTTCAGTTGGATTTGAGAGATGTTTTTGTTTTTGAACAAAAGGGTCGGACGGAAGATGGAAAAGTTTTGGGTGATTTTCAGCCGACCGGATATATTCCGGAGTGTTATTCAGACCTCCTTTCCCTGGGAATTAATTTGAATAAAAGTGTTTTTGAGCGGAAAATTTAGTGTCGCAACGAATTATTAATCAAACCAGGAAGACCGTTTTGGCGGAGCAGGCAATGCTCGCAGATACGGTCTTTTCTCGTTTAAAAGGGCTTTTAGGGCGAAAGGATCTTGGGGCGCATGAGGCGCTGGTGATTACGCATTGCCGTAGCATTCATATGTTTTTTATGCGTTTTGCGATTGATGTGGTTTTTATTGATAAAACCCATCGAGTTGTCGGAACAGTAAAAAATATTAAGCCTTTTCAGATGAGTCCGTATTTTTTCCGAGCCGTTGCGGCCATTGAATTGCCGGTCGGACGGATTCAGGAAACCCAAACCGAACGGGGAGATATCCTGAAAATATCGGAGTAGCCGGATTTTTGTTTTAAAGATCTTCCCAGTCAACACTATCAACAGCACGATTAATTTCATCCAGCCATTTTCGACAGTGTCTACAAAAGATCGCCTCTTTTAAAATTTTTTTCCCGCAAAATAAACAGTCTTTTTTTTCCACGCTTGGATAGGGAATATCCAGAACATCATCAATAATAAATTGCAGGCAATGGGGACAGCGCCGGGTTTCTTTACAGTCGAGGAGCTCATAACAATATGGGCATTTTAACATAATAAAAGAGGACCTTTTTAATCGGGTTTTTATTAAGTATAGACTACACTGATTGAGAAAGAAAAAGTAGCTTTTTTTGAAAAGTTTTTAGAGTGGACAAAAGAATGGATAAAAATTGTTATATAAAAAGAATGGACATTTGTTGTTTTATAACAGAATTGAGTATGATATAATTGAACGAATTTTAAATGTCCAAAAAGAAAAGATATTATGGGTGTCGTTTATAAATTAAAACAAGAAATTGTTGATTTTATTATTAAGCAAAAGCAGGAAAACCCGGCTTTAAGTTGCCGTGCTCTTGCCGCATTGATTGAGGAGTCTTTTCAGCAGGCGGTTTCAAAATCATCAATTAACAAGATTTTGAAAACGGAAAATCTCAGCAGTCCTGTGGGGCGAAGAGGAAGAAAGCCAAAAAAATCGTTTAAAATTTCAGAAAACAAGAAAAAAGAGCTTTTTGTTGAGGCTTCTCAACATTGTATTTTGTCGGATTTAAATTTAGAAGACGGACTGGTTGATTGTGCAGGAAGTATTTTTTTGAAGTCGGCAGAGTGGGAGCTTTCCCGGGAACCCGTACTGAATAGTATCTTTAAAGATTATTGTTCCCGGTGTGATAAAGAAAAATTAGCCATGGTTGCCAGAGTGCTAGGCTTTCTTAAGATATTTAATATTGAGTCGTTAGAAGGTCTTGCGCAGTATTCGGGAAAGGGCTTATGGCAAATTAACGGATTGAATGAAAATTTGTCGGAGAATGATTTTTTGGATATATTAGATGTGATTGAGAGTCGGGATGAGTTTTTTTTGAAGTTTTCTTTGAAAATACCGCAATTTTTTACGCAAGTTTCCGGATTTAGATTTATTTTAGCGGATGGAGCCTCTTTTTTTATTGATGGTCAGGGAGTCTGTTTATGGAAAAATGTCCAAAAAGGATTTCCGGTTTCTTTAGGAAAGGCCATTTTTTTATTGTCGAAAATTTTTAGCGGCAATGACATTCTTTTGTTAAACTCTATATCTCCGAAAATTTCATCGAAAAATCAAGATTTTATTCAAATAATGGAGTTAATGGGCGCTTTTTACAATGTCCAGTCTAAAAGAATTCATCGTATTGAAATCATTCATGAAGATGGAGATGTTTTGGGGAGCTTTGATCATGTTCCTCAAATTCCGAGAAATTTAATTTTCGGTCTTTGGCCCTGGGAAGGGCTTTTCCAGCAATTTTTCGATACAAAAAATGTTGTCGAACAGGGAAAAATCGCGTTTGATGTGGCCGGGAGAGACCTTTCTTTTAAAGACGTCGAAATAAGGTGTGATTTAGATGGAAAAAAGAAAGATGTCCGCGGGATATTGCTTTTTGAGCCGTTTATGCCGGTTCCATTTTTAATTTTATTAACGAATGTCCCAAGAGACGATCTTTCCGCTATTCAAATTGTCGATTTATATGTTCAGCGATGGCCAAATATGGAAAAAAGCGTTAATTTTTCTATTTTAAGCGACCATTTAACATGGAAAAATGATTTATTAACAAAGAAGAAGCCGTTCTTTGATATATTTTTAAAAGAGGCTCCCCTGGGAAGGGATCCTGTTTGGCTGGCGGTAGACCAATTTCTATTTCTGTTAGATCGTTTTTGCCGCCGACAGTTTTTTCCCGATACTTATGAGAGTTGTGATTTTGGTATGATGAGAAATCGATTTTATAGTCTTCCAGGGAAAATTTGTGAAGATCGTTCTAAATATGTGGTTTATTTGGCTCCTCCGCCAGAATATCCCCATTTAAAAGAGCTTTCGTTTGCGGCAGAACGGCTTAATGAGAGCGGGGTGAAAACATTCAAGGATCAGCAGGTTGTTATTAAAATATAATATTATATTATTAATATAATTTACAATCCTTGACACCTTAAAAAATCATGTGGTATACTTTATGCACTTGCCACAAAAAAATACAAAATTTTTTAATTTCTGAAGAATAGATTTTTTGTTTTTTGAAAAAGCAACACAGGCTTTATCTCTACAAAACGTAGAGTTTTATGCGGAACGCCCGCAGTTATAAAGACCCGAAAGGATATTCGCTCTTGTAAGCAAAAAGAGAACGGTCAACAATTGCTTTCGGCACATAAGGAGCTGGCACGGTGAAGCGTAGAAAACGGAACAATCAGCAGGGACAAAACTTGATTGAATACGCTATTGTCGTGGCCGTTGTGGCCTTTGCCATGACCATGATGAGCACTTATGTGTTTCGCGCCATTCAGGCAACGCAGCAGGCAATTCAAAAGGAATATCAAAAATAATTTAAAAACGATAGGACTAAGGAGGAATTAGAATGTCCATGAAACAAAACAAAAAGAAAAAAGGGCAGAGCACCCTTGAGTACATTATTTTAGTGACCGGGGTTATCGCCGTTTTGTTGATTTTTTTGAATCCGAGTAACGGGATTTTCAATCGTGCGTTTAATTCCACCCTGACGCAGGGAACCAACGGGATGGAAGATATGGCCGCCCGCCTAAGAGACTCTCGCTTCAGCACGGCCAGCAATTCATTAAGTTATACTCCGTAAAGCAAAGAGGCTAATTTACAAAATAATTCTAAGGAGGAAATATAATGTTTAAACGTTTATTAAAGAACAGAAAGGCTCAGCAGACTGCGGAATATGCGCTGTTGATTTCCTTGGTTATTGCGGCTGTTGTGGCGATGCAGACCTACGCACAGCGGACGCTGCAGTCCCGCATCAAAGGTGCTGGAAATTATTTGACCCAGCAGACATCTCAGTTGGGAACCAGCGAGCAGTATGAGCCGTATTATTTGGACCAAGCGTATGACGTGACCAAAGACGATACAACAGTGGAACGTCATAATGCCGACACGATCAGCACCGGTCAGGTTTCCAATACAACGCGTGCTACTGGCGGTTTTAAGGCCATGAGCTTTAACCGTGACGCGTGGTAATAATCACTAAAGTCTAAATATTGAATAACTATGAAGGAGATATAACATGTTAAAATTTTTACGAAAGCGGAAGGCGCAAAGCACGCTGGAATACGCTGTGCTTATTATCATTGTGATCGGCGCTTTGCTGTCGATTCAGACCTATATCAAGCGCGGTGTTCAGGGGCGCTTGCGTCAGGCCTCTGATGATATCGGTGATCAGTATTCTGTCGGCAACATGAACATGGTTCGCACAACCGTGTTCCATGGGCGGACAAACGAAACGTATCATCAGGGAATTCAAAACACTATATTGATTGGCGATGAAACAACAAATGTAACATACAACATTGAAATCATCAATATGGAAGCGGAGTTTTGGGGATAATTTTCCCGGATTCGACAGGGCTTGTCTGCCAAAATTTGGCGGGCAAGCCCTGTTTTCTCATGAGGTGTCTGGACCATGTTTAAGTTGCTCAAAAGTTTAAGCGGACAGGGAATTACCGTCCAGTATGCGACCACCTTTGCGGTGGTCTTGCTTCTTGGTTTGGCCATGAGCGCGTATTTTAAACGGGTTGTTCAATCCCGTTATGCCGGAGCCCGCGATTATGCCGGACAGCAAATCGACCTGCTTTTTAGTGACAATTCGTTAAATCTCACAGGGCATTTTGTGCGTCAATATGAGCCGTATTATCAGGAAACCGCGTCGCAAAAAGAAACAGCCGGTACGGTTGTTGATCGTGAATACGGCAATACCTACTCAAAAGAATATCAACAATATCAGACCTCAACAGAGGTTCTATCAAATCAACTATCACCGCGATATGCTGACTAATCGAGCGCAAACATTTGTGGAGTATCTTCTTGTCATTAGTGTAGTAACGGCTATTATGATTGCGATGTCCACGATGCTCAGACGCAGCGTGCAAGGGCTGGTCAAGGTCGTTTCAGATCAGGTGGGCCTTCAGCAAAACGCGGAGCAGGATTCTGCCGGGCAAATTGTCAGAATGAATACTGGTGTGCAGAGGGGCCAACGGGTCAACGTTCGAGAATATCAAGGCAATACAACATACACGTATGAAACGGATTATATGGCGACTCAGGTCGATTTTGTCACCAATTCAGGATATATCGCAAAATGAAAATGACAGACAAACAGGGTTGGTTAAAACAAAAGACGACGGACGGACAATCATCCATAGAAATGGCTGTTTTGTTGATCGTTGTGATGGGGGCACTGTTAACGGCGCAGATGTATTTTAAACGGGGTATTCAGGGGCGATGGAAAACGGCAGTTGATGAGATGTCTGATGAGCTCTATGATCCGTTTTCCGCGGATTCGGACGTGACGTATAGTACGGCGGCAAATTCCGTTGTTACTATTGTCACGATGGAAGATGTCTCCGGGACGGTGACTATCCGCACAGATCAGACAAACTCTCTGGATGCGCGATCAGGAATCAAACGGATCGGAGGATACTGATGACCGGATTTGCGCAGCAATACAAGAAGCAAGCCGGCCAGTCCGCGGCGGAATTGGCGATTTTTGGATCTATCGTGATCTTTGTGATCGGAATGATTTTAAAGACGTCACTGGCGGTAAGCCATCGATCCAATATTGATCTTCGGGTTTTCCGCATGGCGCTTCAGGAGTCGTATCGAACGGCGCTGGGAGACTATTCCGGAGGGTTTTCGTCGGGACGAAATAACTCCTATATTTTTCTTGTGGAAGACCGCCTGTCCATTGATCCGTCCAAAAAGCAGGGGACCCGCGACCGTTCTCCCTATATTGCGCAGGGAAACGCGACGATGTCGATTAATTTGTTTATGGATATTGATGAGAATGATACGGAAGATTTGTCGGTTTATGATGTTTTTATTAATGGTCAGCGGTTTCCGTTTACGATTTCCCGCGTCAGCCTCCCCGACCCCAAGAAGCCGCAGGAAATGTATGATGATAAGAAAATTCCGGATTGCACAAAAAATGATTACGATGAATATCGGGGAGAGACCGTCGGCGCCTGCAGACGAAGCGATGGACGGTATTATTTTTTTGTGAAGGTTTATAACGGTGACGATGAGTGGTGTGCTTCCGGATCCTGCGATGGGTGGAGCGCGCAAAGCCGTTTTGATCTTGATTTTGATGGAACGTCGGATTTTGATGTGACAACGGCATCCTTGCCTAGCGACGTCATGATTCGGGACCGGTTTGAATGGCAGTGGGTTCGAAAAAAAAGTGAGGACATCCAGGAAGATGATTTGGTCGATATTGACGGAGATTGGAAAGAGGAACGGATTTTAGAGGTCATCGGATCGGGCTCAAGCATTTCGTATAAAGTTTTGGATTTTCAGGACGGAAATTTTGATCTCACCTGGGACGAAGGAACCGAAAAGTGGCTTGATGAGGTCGGAGAATATAAACATAAACCCGGCCTCCAGGCGGATGTCAACGCCTATTCCTTTACGCATGACGGCACGATGTTGAGAAATGAGGAAGGACAGCTTTTTAATACCGTGAACGATCAGTTTGTTCGCAATACAACCGCGCAGGATCATTTGGATATTATTGAACGGGTCGTATATTTAAGCGGCGATACCGAGCGTTTTTGTCAGACTTCGACTTCTCCACAAAGCTGGTCCTCTGCCGGGTGGGCCCGGAAAAACGGAGTTTGGAATATGAGGAATCCTGTGGAGGCCTGCGGAGATTGTTTTGCCATTGTCGGTGGAGAAGATCATCGAAAAATGACTTGTTTGGATATCTCTGTTCCTGTTTTGTTTGTGCGCAGTCGTATTCGGAACCGCGGGGCAACGCGCTGGGTGACCAGGACGGAAGAGTTGAATTGATTTTTCAACGAGCAAAAGGTGTTTTTATAAAGAATGAAGATCCGGATGCAGAAACAACTGTCAGAGAAATCGAATTTCACCGGCGAGCGGGAGCGCGCCCAGGCAACGCTGGAGTTTTCGTTTGCGATGATCGTGGTGGTGTTATTGTTGATGGGAATGATTCAGGTTATGGTTTGGACAGGCAGGGATCTGGTGGACCGCCGGCAGGAGCATGAACGGACATTGACAACATGGGCCTTCGGTGAGGATCAAACAGATCCGACTTTTTATTTTTCGACGCCGATCGGAGCATCGGTTGAGAGCAATATTTTTGAAGACCGGGATTTTTAATTTAATGGCAATGCTCTGAGGGTGTCGTCAACAGACAAGGATGCTTTGTGATTCAGTTTTTTCGCACATATATTTTGGGTTTGTCGAAACCTGTTTCTCGCGGCAAAAAGCCGCCGACAACCACGAAAAGATTAATGTCGGCCTCCGGTCAAGTCGGCCTTGTATTAATTTTGCTGGCCGCGCTGGGATTGGTTTTTTATGCGATGTCGCTGAATTTAAACAAGGTATCCGAGGCCAAAATCAAGACAATGGTGGCGGCAGAACGCGCAACAAGTTTTATGGCGTCGTTTATGGCGAGCTATGCCCAGAAGATGTCCGAGGAACAGCTGAAAGGCGGTTTGGGTTTTTGCAAGTCCACGTCCTTGCTGGGCGCCATTCTGAAGGCCGTTGTGATGATTGCCCTGGCAATTGCGTTTCCCGGCGGAGGGGTGGGAACGGCCCTGGCGATTTCCGCGGGATTGGCGACAGCGGCTGCGGTCGTGGAGGCGGTGTATATTCAGCCGACCTTGACGGATATGTGGAACAAGATGATGCTGGAAAGGCTGAGCACGGAAGGGCAATTGATAGAATACGGGGTTCAGTATGCCCTGCGGTCGGTTGTTGATGATGATGTTGAATTTCCGGATCTTCTTGATTCGGATATGGACGGAGTTTTTGTTCCGTATAGCACGGTGGATAAGGATGGAAAGCCCCTCACTGAGGGGGCTCGGATGGAACAGCCCTACAAAGATACGGCGTCCCGGTTTAATTATCATTATACCCAGCGCTTAAAACAGATCGAGCGTTTGGGCATTGCGCCGCTGGATGAGTTTACAAAACAACTGACAGACTTTATTTATTTTTATGATACGCAGTCTGAAGAAGGGGATGGCAGCCCGGATATCTGGGGGATTCATGATGGGCCCAGATATTCGATTCTTTCGGATGGACGGGACCTGATTCCGGCCTGGGGAGAGGTCGAGAACACATCACATCCCTGTCATCCTGATTCCGGTTTGACAACGCCGGCGGAGTGTGATTCGCAATGTGTTCCATCTGCGGTTGAGGCATGTTGTGATTATCAAGGCTGTCCGTCAGAGGTGACCTGTGCGACCTATTGGCCGTCGTATGTGCCCGGGGATGATTCGCCGGAATGTTGCGCCTCCTGTGCTGAGCCGTATGATACAAGCCTGCAGTCGAATCCGATATGTCAGTTTTCCGGCAGCGGCGGATCAGGATGCGGGTCTCGAAGCTATATGGGCGATGACTTTGCGCTTGTTTATGATCCGTATTATCAGGACACGACAAACAGTGTTGTCTCGTTGTTGGAATTTTTAGGAAAGGATGATTTGAGTCCCGTTCATCAAGTTAATGATCAGGCGCCGGATTGGCATCTGAATGCGGGGTCGGATGTTAATTCGCATCAGACGGTCAAGTCTTTTATTTCTCCGCATCCCCCGACAAGCGACAGCAACGGAATGCATAATACGGCTAATCGGGAATTGGCGGATTTTGAGGCGAGGGACGCTTCCGGATTCTGGCAGGGAGACTCTCAGCAGGGGATTTTTCCGTTTTTGTATACGATGAAAGAGATCGGGGTCGATTTATCTGATGCGGATGCCAACGGTTATGCCGGACGGCAGTGTTATTGGAGGGCCGGATCATGCGCGCTGGTTTCAGACGGTATGGGTGATTATGATGATCCCGACAAGAATGCGCCAAGACTCTATGCCTTGCAGGGTCCTGTTTCAGGAGCCGGAGGAATTGTACCCGATACGGCGATAACTTTGGAGATGCCGGATTATCCTTTGGGAGATGCGGCTGGTGATGAACGGGTGGTCTCTCTCGGGGCCGGCGGACGTCCGGATATTGTTCGGGATCCCGCAGGTTTGTTTTTGACTGACTCGGATTGCGGGTTGGGCGGTTGGGGATGGAAGAGAGGGACGGATGCCTTTTGCTCTGATCCGTTGGAGCCGTCTCCGCTGGGTGTGGTGCCGAACCCCGGATATAATTATCCGTATAATGTGGAATGCCCTAAAAATGGATTTGATGCCTTTTCGGGAGATTATGGGACATCGGCCTGCACGGATTCTGAAACAGGAGAATTGACCGACTGCGCCTGCGGAGCGTCCGGAGCGTGGAATGAAGAATATTTTAACAATGACGGCCTGGATGACCTTTATTATGGGCTTCCGGAGTTTTTAGCCTGGGCTGAAAATTTATTGTCGATGATCGGCTCGTCTGCCACAAAATACGCGATGAGATACAATGTCGCGGAATGGTATGGAGAAGCTGCGAAGTGGTTTGATTCGTCCAACGGATCCTTGCCGGTCTGGCGGGATGAATTAAAACAGTATTATGATATTTTTAATGACTGGATTTTTCCCGATGACGTATCAAAATATTCCGGAACCACAACAGACTGCCTGGACCTGAATCAGGTTTGGTGTGTGCCGGCAGAACAGACGTCCGGTGTCGTTAATGAGCATGGACTCAATGAGTGTATCGGGGTCACCCCGGAAGAGCAGCAAACGTTTAATGTGAACGAGAATGATCCGGATTCTCCCGGGCATCTGGTGCGGGGAGATCTGGAAGACGTGGTCGCCTGTATGGAGTGGAATATTTATGATGAAACATCCTTTGTGAATGCTGCGGGAACCACCGTCACCGCGCAGGGAAATCAGGAAAAATTTCAGGCCTGCGCCGATAACTGCGGGCCGTGGGCCTGCCAGGAGCTTCCGCGGTCTGTAATTTTGATGAGTTTTGCCGGAGCGACCTGGCTTGAGACGGCGGTTCGCAATGAGATAAACAGCTATTGGAGCGATCAGCAGCTTTATACGAATTGTATGAACGCACAAACGTATCATGAATGTGACGCCAGATGTCGGCCTAAGTCCCACGCCGGCCCGCTGGGGCCGGGACCGCTACCGACGATTAATTCGGTCGATAGTGTACCGTATACCACAAACGGAGTCGCGTACGGAGAGCCGGATTTAACGCAGATTGATATTATTACGGATAAATATGAGCAATGGCAGCAGGACTGCGCGGACGGCATAACGTTTTCTTCTTCTAATCCGATGACCTTGTCATGTAATGGCTTTAATTATGATGTGACCGGCTGCGAAGATGAACCCCCTCCCAGTTCCATAATACCACAGGCGTACAAGTTTGATAACTGCCGGGACTCTTACGGCGGAAGCTGTGAGGCGCTTGTGGGCGACTCCGCTCCCGGGACCTCTTATTCCGGAGAGACTTCGGATTATGTTGACGCGGTCAGTGACGTTGTTCTTAACGGAAATCCTAATGATACAACAGGGTTTTGTCATCGGGATGATGACGGCGTAAACGGCCCGGACTTTTTGGAATGGGTTCAGCGAAGCGCGGACAAGGCGGAAAATATTGTCAAAAAACTTGAACAACGATATCGTTTTTTAAATTATGCGTTGACGGAAGGGTTGAAGCTTCGGGATTTCTTTGGAGAGGCGACCGACCGGTTTTCTGAATTTTTGGATAATCATACGGCGGCGGATGTGGGGCCGGCGGCGGATGATTCGATTTTGGGTTCCGGTTATACGGATGAGAACAGGGCGAGGGATGTCGAATGGCATACCGAAGGAGAGCATCAGCTGGACGCGACGACCGGACTTCCGAGGAGCGCGACAGTCTATGATGATTACAACGTGGATTCACCCCTGGAGTTGCTTCAGGCCTTGCGTGACGAGCAAGAAGAAGAAGGACATGGGGATTTGCCGTCGGTGGCGATTTATGTCTGGCGGGGACCGGATTTGTCCTGGGATGCTCGTCGGCCGGATACCGGAATCGGAGGCGAGTTGCAGCGCGGGTATTTGCATGCGGTCAAGGTTGAGGTCAGGGCGCCCAAACGATGTAACAATGCCTGTGATCCCAGCGGAACCGGATATCAGAAGTGGCCATGGATTCACACCAAAACCAAGAATTGGGGAACAAAGCGATGCTATTCATTAAGGGATTATTCGGGAAGGGTTAAGACAAGAGTGATCCGTTATGATGAGCCGATCGACACAAGAAACCGGGCGTTTCAATTTGCCAATGGAGTTCAGGTTTCCGGAATGCTGTTGACTCATCCGGATGCGGATCCGGGAAATGAAGGCGGGTTTTTTAGTGGAGGCGATCCGTCGGTTGCCGCGTCTCCATGTTATCAGCAGATTGATCCGTATATTTTAATGGTCGGAAAAGAGGTTGCGGCGTCCGGAGGAGAGCAGTTTTTACATCATGTTATTATGTTGAATGACGTTCCGGAAAAATCCGATGGTAGCGGTGATGCGTATGATCAGTGTTGGTGGGATGTCCATGTTCGATTTTTGGAAAAAGGTGTCCACTCTGAAAGCTGTGCGATGTATGTTTGGGAGGGCCGGGATATGGGAATCCGTTTTGTGCCGTGTGATAATGATTTTGTGAATGGTCATAATTAGCCTTTGGATAGCGCTGTATGATAAAAATGAAATCGTCTTGGAAAAAAGGGGCCTCTGCAGTAGAATATATGGCATTGATTGCCATGGTGTTAGGGGCCTTTATTGTTTTTGACAAATATATTGTTCGGATGTTTTGGGGGCAATGGCAAAAGGCCGGTGATGCCTTTGGTCATGGCAAGCAATATGATCCGCGCTCTTTTGGAACAGCCGGTGATGGCGGCGGAACATTACGGTGTATTTTTATTTATGATGATCCGGATGATTTGACGAGTTCTAATGGAAAATGGGCGCGACAGCCCTGTTATGACGACTGTCTTTTGGGTGGCGACACTTCAGCGCAGTGTGCAACCCAGTGTAAAGATAATACCTATTGTAATGATTCATAGTTTTATTCATTAACTTTATATAATAGAGGTAAAAATGCTTGTTTTTTCGATATTTTCATTTTTTATGATGGCTGTTTTGATCTCTTATTTTTTGATTCCTTCCGGCTATCGTTATGCTGTAGCGTTTAATCAGAAAAGGGCTTATCGGTTTTCGGTGCGCCTGGAGCGCATTATTCCAAGAATCCAGGCTAAGAACGTTGTTCATCTTTATATGCTGGCACCGATCGGGTTTGGGGCCTTGGGCTATATGTTTTTTTCTCCGGGAAAGATGCAGGTTGTCGGGGCTGTTTTTGGTGTTGTATTCGGCCTCATTTTTCCTTCATTTTATACAAAATTTCTTATTTTTCGTAATAAAAAAGCCTTTGATGATCAGTTAATCGACGCATTGATGATTATGTCCAGCTCGTTTCGCGGAGGATTGAGTTTATTTCAGGCATTGGAGGCGGTTGCTGAAGAAATGCCGGACCCGATGACTCAGGAAATGTCCATTGTCCTGGGTGAAAATAAAATGGGTGTATCGCTGGAAGAATCGTTTGACCACTTGTATAATCGTAAACCATCGGCAGCTCTGCAGCAGGTGATTACCGCGATTTTGTTGGCCAGGGAAACCGGAGGAAATCTTCCGGCTATTTTTCAGCGAATTGTGGGGGTTATTCGTCAACGAAAACGAATTCAGGGGCAAATTGACACGTTAACATTGCAGGGAAAAATTCAGGGTGTTGTGATGTCGATTTTACCGGTAGCCTTTTTTCTCTTCATTAATGCAAGCAATCCAAGCCATTTTAAGGTCATGTATGACACGGAGATCGGCCGGGTCGCTATGGGGGCTGCCGTGATTCTGGAGTTGATTGGTGCTGCCATGATTTGGAAAATCAGTACATTTAAGGATTTTTAATATAAAACGCGTTTTTTCGAGGATAGAATATGGAGCTTATTTTTTCATCGTTTATTTCTTTTTTGTCTTTTTTGGCAGGTTTTACGCTTATTTTAGGAGTTTTTCCTCTTGAGTGGGAGGCGAGGCCGACACTGCAGTCGTTCGGATATGATGTCCGGTCGTCGGGACGAAAACGAAATGCGTTGACGTTTATTCGTTCAATTTCTTATATTAATAAACCGCTGTGCACACCGGTAATCCGGGCCCGTTTGGTCAAAGAGCTGTCAATGGCGCATGTCAACCTGACTCCGGAAGAATTTTTCTTTTTTAAAGAGTTGTGTATGGCCTTTGTGTTTATTTTTATGTTTCCGTTTATTCCACCGGATATGCTGGCGTTTGGTGTTTTAATGTCATTGTCTTTTGGTTATATGATCCCGGAATATTGGCTGAAATCCAAGGTTAAAAAGGTTAAAGGGATTATTTTAAAAGAGCTTCCGGATGCCGTTGACCTCTTGGGTTTGTGTGTTAACGCCGGACTGGACTTTATGCTGGCTCTCAAATGGGTTGTGGAAAAGTCACCACCTTCAATTATGGTGAATGAGTTAAATACCCTTTTACAGGAAATCAATGTTGGAAAAACCCGTCGAGATGCGTTAAAATCGTTAGCAAATAAATATAATTTGCCTGATTTATCGACTTTTTCCAGGACTTTAATCCAGGCCGATAAAATGGGAACGTCTGTGGCGGAAGCATTGAATATTTTATCGGAGGATATGCGGGAAGCCCGGTTTCGCCGTGGAGAACAAATGGCCATGAAGGCGCCGATGAAACTGCTTGTTCCGTTGCTGTTTTTCATTTTTCCTGTTGTGGGAATTTTGGTGGCGGGTCCGATTTTTATCCAGTTTATGAATGATAATCCGTTGTCTCAGCTTGGACGTTAAAGTGACGGAAAATGTTCAGATTGGACATTTAAATTTTCTTTTTTAATGAGAATTTGGAGCGGAAGAAACAATAATCCAGAAAATTTTTTCGCAGGAAAACTTTTCATTTGTTCCAAAATCAAAGCCTTTTTGTTTTAAAAAAATGAATTTTAAAAATAAAAAAAGCAATTAAAAAATATTTTGGAAAAAAATTTTAAAAGCTTTCTAAGTTATAGAAAATAATGAATTTAATAAAAAGAAAACTTTCCTCACGGGGTTGCCTTTTTTGTATCGGATGATATACTTTTATCGTCACGGACAAACAGATGAGGGCTAAGCTTACCCAAACAATTTCATAACCTCATCATCATTAAAAATCAAAAAAATTTTCATTCCTGGTTCACGGCCAAAACGGCCGCGCGAGCAAAAAAATCGTTTATATAATTAACTATTAAAAAGGTATTTATGGACAATAGATTGGACATAAAATACGAGGATCTTTTTGTGTCTGCTGAAGCTAACGCAGATCAAAAGGATGACTCTCTTTATGTCCAGACAGATGTCCAGTCTGAAACCATTCAAAGCGCCCCCCTGAAAGACCGATTTAAAAGCCGATTTCACCCATGGCTGAAAACCGTTGCATTAGCAGTTGTATTGATTTTTCTTCCGGAACAGGCCAGCTGGGCGTTTAGCTATAATCCGGCTGTTTTGTGGGGCGGAGCTCCGATTTCATTAGCTGGTACGCAGGTCATGACTCCGGTTTTAGCCCCGACAACAACGCCGACAGCTCCGACACTTCCTCCGGAGGCGGCTGATCAGCTCGCGCGCAACATGGAAGATTTGATGCGTCGGATTGTGGTTTCGGGAAAGGACAATATTGAACTTCAGGTGGCGGCGCCGCAAAAAACAGCGTTTACAGACGTTGATAAATTGCGTCTCCATGTCAGCACAGAGTTGTCCGCGGCAAAGATTGCTGCCTTTGGAAATTGGCTCAGAAATCCGGATATTCACCCGCTTAACTGCGGCGTTTACGCCTTGAGGGATTTTTTAAAGGCCGGCGGGGTTGCGGTGACGCTGGAGCAGCTGTCGATTTCGACCCTGTCTGTTGATATTTTGTCCGATATTGTTAAGCCGGGCGAAGAAAAGCTGAAAACGTCGTTGTTTGCGTTGGACCGCGTCGCCAGGGTTTATCACCTCAATCATAAAGTCCTCAAGGTTCAGCCTAAAGATATTCTCCGCTTGCCGACACCGTTTATTGCGCATATGACCCCGGAACACTTTGTGATGGTGACCGGGATTACCGATACGGGAGTCCAATATCTTGATATCGGAACGCCGCAGGAGTTAAGCCGTCAGGAATTTGTTGAACGGGCCACGGGGTTTGTGCTGATGTCCGGCAAGGAGCGTCCGGCTGTTTCGTATAAAGAGGTGCCGGATGACGAAAAGGCGTATGTCTGGGGCAACAAATATGTCGACAAGTCTGATGATCTGCCCGGGTTGGTGGATGGAAATGTCTTTGTAAACCTGGCTGTTGATGTGGCGTTGACGGTTGCCATGGCCTATATCGGAGGGCAGATCGGGATCGGCGGCGGGTTTGATTTTTCAGCGAAAGCCTTTGCCAATATGGCGATTGTCATGACAGCCGCAGATTTAGCGGCAGCCCTGACTCAGGTGGCGGTGATGGAAGGGTGGATTGATGCGGATTCTGCCTTTATTTTATCAACAGCCTTGTCTGTCGGTTTTTCTCAAGGGGCCAAGGCGGCCTCAGGCCTTTCGACCTCCTTGGGCGGCTCAGTTCAGTCTGATGCAGATATGGCTCCCGACGGAACGGCTGTTGCCGGAAGCACGCAGAATACACTTGTTTCGTCTGCTGAAGGAGGATTCTCGGCCGGTCTGGAGGCCTTTGGAAAAGGCCTGGTTCTTGGCACGGTTCAAGGCTTTGTGATGAAAGAGGTCTATGAGCTTGTCGGCGATCTTTTCGGCGAGGAAGATTCCATTATTAAAGATTTTGTCGCTCAGGCCCTGGCCAGTTTGGTGGCGACTCGGGCGATTCAGCTGACCGGACAGATGCTGGGCTGGCAGGAAATGACAGGGGATGGAAAGAGTGCTGAAGAAAAGGCCCACCAAGCAGGATTAGATGCGGTTGATGATTTGGAATCGACGGCTGATCCGGAAACCCTTACTGAAGCGGATCTTGAATTGCGAAAATCCGTTTATGAAGATGCGAAGAATCAAACACTGTCTTCGCTGAACGCTGACGGATATTCGGGAAAATCGTTTGTTCCGAATACAATGGGAGAAAGTCTAAGCAATTTCTGGACTTTGGCCCAGCAAAAGCTGTTAAGCACGGCGATCAGTGCGGGATTGCGTTATTTGCTGGTCGGGGATGATGACGATTCGTTGGTCGCGCAGGCGATCGGGGCCATCGGACAGATGTTGGGAAATATGTTGTTCGGCGCTTTGAGCGGCGAGGGTTTCGGAAAGAAGATGGTCGATGTTCTGGAAAAGGCAGAGGATCAGGGGGACAGTGAAGAAACATTGTATGTATTGAAAAATGATCCCAATGGGGCGCGAAAGACGCTGGAAGGGTGGGCGGATCATGGATATGATGTCTCTTTCGGAATTGGAAACAATGGAGAGGTGTATACGTATCGGGCTCAAGAAAAAACCTTCGGCGATGTGATGCTTTCAACGCTTGTTCAAGGCGCTGTTTCCGTCGGGATTGCCTCGTTGCTGGATTCGATTCTGGGTGATGACAAGGGCGACGGCAGCACGGCGAGCATCCTGAATCAGATGGGAACCCGCTTTGCCGTTTTATTAGGAGCCTCGCTGGCGGAAGGGTTGATGGCAGGCCTGAATGAAAGTCTGCTGACAGATTATACAGGAACCGAGCTGTCAGAAAAAACATCGCAAGAGACGCTTCGGGTTGATGAAAACAATCGTATTGTTAACGCGGACGGATCAACGGGAGATGTTTTGTCGGAAAAGGAACAGGCTCGGATCTATGAGGTCGATGGAGTCAGGTATATTAATGTTGTTAAGTCCGGTGGAGATACCGTTTTGGATGTGGCCTGGAATAGTGTTACGTCATCGGTTAAGAGCATTGTTGCGGACGCGATCACCATGGGCGGCGCTGATCCGGCGGTCTCGTATAACGCGGATGGCAAGATGGTGATTGATCTGGGCAACACAAATTTTAACAGTCCGTCCCAGTTTGTCAGCTTTGCAACAGAAATGAACGCGCGCACCGGATTTACACTGTCGATGACGCAGGGCTTTCAGAAAAACCAGAAGGAGATGTATAAGAATTTCAAAGAGCAGTATGCCAACAGTGAATACGACACCTATACAGATGAAGAGATTGAAAGTTATGCGAAAGCGGCCTCGGAGATTTATACCTATGGCGGCATGTGGAAACAAAGCAATCGGGCGCGGACGAATTATTTGATCAGTCGGATCAACACGAACTTGACCGGTGGCTTTATTAATGATGTTTATGTCGGCGGCGGGATTGTCGGGGCCCTGACGCGCGGACTGGAATATTTTCTCTCCGCCACCATGGCAGCTGACGGTGACGCGGGATTCCTGCACTCCCTGGGATTTAACTATCGCTGGATTGATTTTCACCAGAACGGCGCAACAATCAACAAATACGCCATGGTCGAATCGGCCGATGGTCCGATCAGCGGAACCCTGGTCGCGGATTCGTCCGACGGCGGCGTTGTGAATGTCATTAAAAAGGCCGATGGCAAGGGCGGATTTGATTTTGTCGCTGGTCCCGGAACTGTCTTCTACTTTAATGATCTCAATGAGAAAGAACAGACTCGGTATAACGTCTTCCTTAATAAAGCCGGGTTTTATTCGTTGAAAGACGGTCAGCCGGCGGAATTGCTTCGCGGAATTTCGCCCGGGAACAGAAAGGATTATAAGACAGTCAATGAGGAGATAAATAAGGCGCCGGGATTGGTTTTAGCCGGGGGTGACACTGCGGAGATGAAGCGTCTGGCTGATAAAGGGGTTCAGGTCACGGCCTCGTTTGAAGGCGAGGGAAACAATCTTGGCGGAGCGGTTTCCGGAAGTATCGTCAATGATCAGGGGGGATACAGTTTTGGAATGATTACCTCCAATTTGCCGGAAGGCCTGAAATTTGTTGAGTCGTTCAATAATAATTTTTTGTATTCCGGTGAGGAAGAGGATAAAGTCAAGGTGGCGTTTTCCGCAGGGTATCAGGGAATGTTGTTTAACGCGGATGGAACCAAAGGATTCCGTGTCGGGCTTCAAAGCGAGACCGGTGTTTTATCAGACGGAACCTTTGCCACGAAAACAAGCGGAGAGGGAAGCTGGTTTATCTATAATCTTTCTGCGAAGGATGCGGCGAAGGCGGCCGCGGCATTAAAGGCTGCGGGTCTCAGCAAGAGCAGGGATGTGGAGGCGGGCCGCAAGGCCTTCGGCAAGATCGCCGGGGCGTATTATGATGATGTCAATGCCTTTGCGAATGCGTTGCAGGACGACACCGCGGCCAATCCCGGTGATCGATATTCTTTGACCGGACACGGCTTCACCGGTGATGGAGAAACCGGTCTGGTTTTTTACGAGAACCTGAACCTGGCCGACGGCAAGATCGCAGACACGAGTCTCATTACGCAGATCCTTCAGCCGCAGGATGCCAATGCGTATCTTGATGCGAAGACCGGGCTGGTGACACTCAAAGATGAAAAACATGTCGGCGAGGCCGCGATTATTGCGATTAGGAATGAAACGGGTCTGAACCTGAACGATCTGGAACAGGGAACCGACGTCAAGCAGTGGTCCAAGGCCGTTAATAATACGATGTTTTTGGTGTCGAAAGACAATCCCGGATCAGCTGAGGCGCTTAAACAAGGGATTCTGGGGGCCCTTGACGAACAAGGAAAAAGGTTTGAGGATGCCCATGGACTGGAGGCCGGTGAACGCAAGGTCTTTTCCGTGGCGATGTTTAAGGATACCGACAAAGGCATCGCATATGATTTGAAGGGCTTTGCAGCCGTGGCACCCATGACGCGGGGTCAGGGCGAAGAATTTTTTGCGCCGGGAGCTGATGATGAACGAACGGGCAGCAATAACTTTAATCCTCGCATCTTTGAGACCGCCCGGGCGGCCGGAGACGGCACGGTGGCCAAAAAGACATTGTTGGGGCACCCGATCTTCGGATTGGCGCCGACAACCAAAGAGGCCCATGGGATCCTTAAAGACGGTCTGACGCTCAACAAGATCCTGGGGGCTGCCGAGATTCTGAATATCCTTAACAACGCGGACCTGTCCGGACTCAGTGAGGCAGATCAGACGATTCTTAAAAAGTCTCTTGGCGAGGCCAGGGACGCGTTGAACAGCGAACAGCCAGGGGCCGCCGGGATTCAACAGGCGCGCGGGGTTCTGGCGGATGCGCTGAATAACGCCGGCGAGACCAAGCTGTCCGCCAAGGGACAGATGGTCCTTAAAGGAATGATCGCCGATACGTCGGATAAGCCTGGTCTGCAGTTTTTGGGTAACGGGATTGGCCAGGCCTTGATCTGGAATGCCGAGATCGGGATGGTCGAGTTGCTTGATGCGCCGGCCAATGGTGGGCTGACGATCAAGGATAAAAACGGCAAGGCCTCTCAGCATGCCTTTAATCTCGTCCTGACCGAGAACGGAACCTGGACACAGACCGGGTATTTTCAGTTAGGCGATTTTGAACAAGGAACCCTTGGATACAATCCTTCCAGCAATCTCTTCGCGAATAATGTGGTTCTGCAGTATTACCAGGGTGAGAACGGCAATATTGAGATGAAGCAGTATCATGACGGCCCGGTGGGCGTCGAAGAATCTTTTTCGACCTGGAAGGCGCAGTATTTCAATCAAATGGGATCGTATGCCGGCAAGCTCGGCGTCGCGGGCTGGGAGCGGACACAGGTGAATGTAAATTACGGCGGCGGCAAGGCCGACGGCACGTGGACAGAGACGGATCCGGAAAAGGTCACACGCTCGCTGGTCTTTGGCGTGGGTGAGGTCAACGCGGCCTCAGCCTTCGCGCAGACCCTGAAGGACGGCAAGCCTCTTGGGGGCGGCTTCCGGTTTACAGGCGGCAAGATGGATTTTCTGAAAAACGGTACGCGCGTGATCATGCTCAGCGGGGCGGTTCCCATTGCCGATGGATCCACAAAGACACTGCAAAAACTCTTTCCGATTCTCTTTCCCAGTCTCAAAACCGGCGGTGGCGGAGGAGGCGGAGACCGCCTTTCTTACGCAGCCATGGATGTGACGGTTGTCGGCAATTCGTTTGGATCGGATTCTAAAGCCGGGGTTGATTATTACATGGCCGATATCACGGGCAAGAGCCGTTTGGCCTTTCTGTTTAAGCCTTTTGCCAAGAACAACCGCCTGAAAGGCGGAACGATGTCTCAGGTCCTGGACGGGATTCATATCCGCTTCGCCAAGGGAAGCCTGACCAAGGAAATCCTTGGAAATATTGAGATGGGACAATATTTTTACATCAAGAGCGGCGGGATTTCCGTTATCAACGGCAAGCGCAAGATTGATGTCGGAACGCCGTATCGCGGGGTGTTAAATATTCCGGGAGACAAGGACGGAAAAGCACAGCAATTTCTATTCTGGGGGAAGGCCGGCAAGGTCCATGAGGCGGAGGGATTTAGCACCTTTGAGACTTGGCAGGAGTTGTCCGCGGAAGAAAAGGCTGCCGTCAGTGGCGGTATAGCGATGCTAGCGCAAAAGATCAGGAATGGCGAGGAACTATCCGACGCGGAGAAGGCGTCTCAGGATTATGACAAGGTCCGCAAGATTGGGAACAAGTGGTTCGGCCGGTCGATCCAGGCCTCGGCGCTTTCAGGGCAGGCCCTGGCAGAACTCAATCAGGGAAGGGCTGTTATTCGCCAGGCGCTTTTGACATTGGGAATGATTTCCGAATTTACCGGGACTACGGTGAATGGGATTACCGGGATTGCCATGGCAAAAAAGATCGGGCAAAAAACGGTCCCGTATATCACATCAACCGTCATGTGGACAAACACGGGCTTGGCAAAGGACGCGCTTTCAAACGGCGCGGTGATTCAGGTGACTGGCGGCGGGTTAAAGAAAAAAGTTGATCTTGCCGTGGAGCTGGCGGGCAGCGCTCTGGTCGAGACTAAGGATGGGAAAAAAGCTATTGAACTTAAATCCGGAGTTAATCCTTATGCGGGTCTGATGGTCGCACCGGGCGATGCGGGATATCATGAAAAGGTCGCGGGAATCGTGGTCTCAATTTATGCCGTGGATATGCTGGCGGGATCCGGAGCGGGGCAGGGCGAAGCGATGACGGAGCAAGAAAAGAGTGAGTCGCTGGCCCGGCAGTTATTATGGAATAAGGCGTTTCAGGGTCTGAGGGACAATTGGGGATCGTTGACGGATCAGGCCTCTGTGAATCAGATCGGGAAGAATCTGGTTCTTGGCAACCTTAATTATATGCTGGGATCCCTGGCCTTTCAGAAAGGGGAAGACGGAACAGAGACCGCTGCCTTGACCCTGACAGGGGGTCCGCTGTCTCTATACGGCAAAGTGGAAGGATCGCAGTATACCTTTCATATGGAGGCGGAAAATGAGGCGGGTGAGCTGGGAAAACTGCTTCAATTGCAGATAGTTGCCAAAGGCAAAGACGGCCTTCCTGAATTTCAAAGCCCGAATTCAGTACATCTTCTTGGGGAGGACAACACGCTTAAAGATGTCGCGCTGGCGTCTCATGTGGTTAAGATTGGGGACAGGGTTATTGAAAACTATGATCCGGATAAGCTGTTTTACACAGACAAGGCAGGGGTCATGGTCGGCATTAAGCACTCCCTGAGGGAGTTTAAAGGTCTGATTCAGGGCAATCCGGACAGCATTGTTGATGGCAGTATTTCTTATGAAATGATTTCCAAAGAAAATGACGGCAAGCTTGAGTTTGAAAAAATCGCGCCTCAGGCCAAGGTCCTGGGAGGAGTTTTTGCACGTGTGGTACTGCAGGGAACCGTCAAGGTTATGCGGGGCGGCCAGGCGGTTGATGCGGCAGCCGCGATTGTCCAGCAGGCCGACGGCAGCACTGTTTTGGTGGTTGAGGGTGAGGCGGCGGCAGCGGAAGCGATCTCCTATACCAAGGCTTCTGCGAGAGGCATCATGAAAAAGGTTGACGCCTCGCAGGCCGGTGACGCGGGAACATCGAAACGCAGTGTTATTTATAAATATGATGCCCAGACCCAAACGATCCGTTCGGAGGTGCGATTTAACAATGAAAGCCCTTATGATATCGTGTATCGGACGGCTTTGGCGGATGGGGTTGTCGAGAACGAGGCTCGCGCCAGAGCAAAGTCGGCCTATATTGTTGAGGAAGCAGGCGGAGTGGTCAGGATTGCATATCTTACGAGTAGCGGGCGGGATGCAGTAGATTCTGATATGACTCCTGATTCCCAAGCAGCGATGTCTTATCTTTATTCTGAGGAAGAGTTCGAGGATATGAGAAAAGAACAAAGGCAAGGAGTGATTGTTCGAAATGAAAAGTATTTATTTTTGATTCCCGGTGCGGGCAATAAAGTGACGAAAGATGAGCGCGATATCAATGAAATCATGGCGGGGATTCTTGTTCAAACAGATTCGGGAACAACAGAGGTCTCTGGCAATACCCGCAAGTATCTCCAGGAAAAGGGCGCACCTATCAAAGAAAGCGATGCATATATCCCCGTGCTCAATGAGAAGACTGGAGTGATAACATATGTCTCCTTTAGCCCGGGTGACAGAGTGAGCCGCCTGTTTGGCAAGGAAAGCGCTGACGCTGAGACAGGGCTTTTGGCTGTGTATTTAGATAACGAGCCCCAAATGACAACGGATGGGAGGCTGATTCTACATCTTCGGATGATAACTGGCGAGAATTCTCTCGAGAAAGAAGTAGAAGATTCTAAAGAGAAATTTAATCAGAATAAAAATCAACTTAAGAAGACAGCTGCGTCTTTATCCGCTGGGAAGGAACATTTGATTCAGAGCAGTCTGGGGACAACGTTGTGGGATGCTTCCGGAAAAAAGGCTTTGATGATCCAAGCATCTAAGGAGCTAAGAGAACCATTTAACCCGGATAATATCAAATCCAAATATACAATCCTTTGGGATGCGACGAATGATAAGCTTATTACTGAGGTCGAAGAGGTTGAATTTAAAGATGGAACCAAAGGAAGAATTGGGTCCTGGAGTCAGGATCCAGAGAATGCCGCAACAATAGCGAGACTTTTTAGCGGTGGAGAAGATGAGGGTTCTCGCCAGTTCGTTGCGGAGGTTTCTAAGTATGATATGTCCTGGTGGGATAAAAAATGGTGGAGAGGCAAGGATGGTTCTTTTGTTTCTCTTGGTGAACAATATGAGGCACAGCAACGGGGAGTGAGGGTATCGACTGTTAGAAATGAAGAGTGGACAAACGGCCAGGTCACGACAGCTGTGGTTGCGGCACCGGTTATTGTGGTTGGTGTTGTTTATGCAGCAGCGCCGTTGGCGGCAGCCGCATTGGCCGCAGGAACGATCGCGTTGACACCTGTTGCGATCGCAGAGATCAATGCGTATCAAGCAAAGAGTATGGGTCTTAATTTTGATCGTGAAGACTGGGGGGTTTCGTTTATTAATGGAATCCCCACCGGGATGAGTATGGCCGCATGGAATGTGGTCGGCGGGGCTTTAGGCGCTCTTGGAGCGCGGACCGGCGTGATGCTGGAGGGCGCGGCCTTGCAGGGCGGGTTTGCCGGAAATGCGGCCAGGGCCGGTTTGTTTATGGCCAAACAGCCGGTGATCACCATGGCTGCCGGCGGAGCCGCCTGGAACGTGGGGGCCGGGGTTCTGGAGGCCGGTGGGCTGCAGGAATACTGGAATGCCCGCGGCGGAGCCGGCTTGGCGTGGGACGCGGGTGTCGGCGCGGGGTTGGGGGCTCTGGCCGGACTTGGCAAGGTTGGGTTGATGAAGGGCATGGCCATTGATGGAAAACTGGTTAGTGGGATTGAGGTGTTTAAGGCGGCCCCGTTTTTGTCCAATACATATAATGCGTTGAGTTTCGGAACAGTCTTTGCCTCAGGCAATGCTGTGCGGAACTGGCAGGCCGGCAAGTCGTTTGATGGTGGAAAATTCTTTGGGGATCTGGTTAAGGGCGGCGCGGTCTTTGTGGGCGGCAAGATGATGATGAAGAATCAGGGGCTCTCTCAGGGGATGTCGGCGGCAGAGCGGGTGTCTCAGATTGGAAAGTTCGCATCGCAAACAGGATTGGGACGGCTTGCTCGTTTGGAAGCTGCTGCATTTAGTCAGGCGGGTGTCAAACTTGGGCAAGTGTCTGTGGCGAAAAAACTGGCTGTGAGTGGTATTTCCGGCGCAGGTGCGGGATACGGCGTCTCTTTTCTGGATTCCAGTTTATCAGATGAAGGGCTATTGAGCGGGAAGCGAGGATTATATGCCCTGGCCGGAGCAACGGCTACAGCAGGATTTGTCGGAACTCGCGCCCTGACCACGGCAAACACCCTAAGCCGGGCAGCGGGTTATATTGTGAATGCCGAGGCCGCAAATGCTCTTTATAACATGGCCCGGGGCGAGGATCCCCGGACAAATTTTGGTGCTCCGATCCTGGCGGTGGCCATGCTCTATACGACAAAGGGTGCAGGGGCAGGGGCAACCAAATTTTTCACCTCCGGCAACAATGTTCTGCAGAAATTGATCTACACCAATGCCCTGTCCTATATCGCGGCGGATGCCGACGCGACGGCCATGGAGAATTTTCGTCAGGCGCAATACATGCGGTTGGCGGCGTATGATATGACACCGGAAGAGCGTGACGGCTGGGTATATGCGGCGTTGTCCGAGCGTATGGGCTTTGAGGATGATTCAACAGGCAATCTTTTAGGCCTTTCTCTTAAACATATCCTCCTGGCGCCGGGGCGCAACTGGATGCGGGCTACCGGGGACCGTTCGGTGGACGAGATCAACATGCTTGAACAGCGGGCCCTGATCAACGGGACGGAGTCCCGCATGGGGATCTGGTCGGCGGCAGCGGTCTACGGGGTGCGGTATCTGCGCTTTCTAGGCGCGGCCACGACCATGTCGATCCAGGCCGATGCGATCATGAATTTTAAAGACACCGTGGCCGAGTTGTCCGGACTTTATAAAGAAGGGCCTCCGGGCTTCGGGGAAAATAGTGTCCGCCTGGGGAATCTGGCCTCACTGGTCGGAGATTTTCATGGGGCATATCATGGATTTGCCAATGCCGCTAAAATCAGTGAGGGTTATATCGCAGCCCCCTTGTCCAAGAAAATGAAAAATTGGAAGTCAGAGCATTTGCGGGCATGGGTAACCACAAAACAAAAATATGAGGGAATATTATCCAACATAAAAAAGAAGTATGGTTATGAGGCGGCCGAGGGTCAGGTCGCTCTGCAGGGCCGGATGCCTTCTCTCGGAGAGGGATTCTTCGGAAACACATCAAACGGGGTGCGACTCAAGGATTCCTGGATTTCTTCTCTAAAATTAGGCCGCGCGGAAATGAAGGCCATATCTCAGCCGTTTTGGACCAAATATAGTGTAGCGATGGCCCTGCCCAATACCTTTACCGCGGCAAACCGAGCGGCCTTCGGGCTGATGGCCTTTAATCTCGGCGCGAGTGTGGTCCTGCCGCAGATCATGGGTAACGATGACGGTAGTAATATCTTTAAGATGCTTAATAATGCGGCCTATCAGACCGATACCATGGCCCGCGGGGCCTTTGTGATGGCTTTGGGCTTTGAGGCGGCCTCTCCGATTATCTCTCGTATGACCGGTCGGATGAATCTGAGGATGGACGCAAAATTAGGCTGGGGTTGGCGCGTCGGCCTGGGTGGCGTTGGCACAGGTCTGGCGGCCAAGGGCTACTGGGATATGACCGGGCGGCAGAAAGCTCTTGATCAGGAAATAAATGGATTGAAGGCGCAACCCCAGAGTGCGGAACGGGACAGGAAGTTGAGCGCTCTTCAGAGTGAGATGAGCTGGTTGAACGTTGGCGCGGACCTCTCACTCATGGCCTTTGGGGCCTCAACCGGCATGCTCTTAAGCGGGCTCAAGCCGTCCCTCTGGTCCAGGAGGGCCGAGGCCCGGGCGCTGGAGCACGCGAACTGGAATAGATTTCAAAAATGGGGATTTCAGAAGGTCGCGGATGTTGGTTCCTATGTTGTCGGCAACGGCCTGGGTCTTTTGACCGCCGGCGGCCTGGTTTACGGAGGACAGAAGCTAATTTTTGACCCGGTGGTTCGGGCCTGGGAGCAAGACAAGAGTTTTTCAGAGGTCTTTGCCGAGGCCGCGCGGCCCTATGTCTTGCGTCCTCGGGATGTGACTGTTCGCCGAGATACGTCCGCGCAAGCAGTAGATCAGGCCGTGTCCGGATTCAAGGAGGCGAGCGATCAGATTGATGCGACCTATGAGGCCGATCGGAATGCCCTGGCGGCCAAGGGAGCAAGTCAGGCGGATTTTGATAAGTTAAGAGAGAATTATTATCAACAGAAAAAAGACTTGGCTGGTAAATATGGCCAGAACGAAAAGCTCAAGGGACTGGAATTTAATGATAAGAAGGGAATCTTTGAGTTTGTCTCGCACGAGCGGATGAGCGACAATCTGGAGTTTATCTCAACGGCCATTATGGCGGCCTCCATCTTTCAAATCGGCCGGAAATATTCTGAAAATTATCAGCACGCGCTCAAGAACCCGGCCTCCCAAGCCAAGGGCTTCGGCAAGGCCCTCACAGAAAATGTCCGAAAAAATCTGGATACGTATGCTATCAAAGACCAGGGAGCCGCCTACGCCGCGGCAAAGAAATGGGCGTGGTCGACAGCAGGGTTCGGCGTGGCCGCGTTTGGGACCTCTGTTGTGGCAGAGAATATGGAAAAAAACCAGACCTTTAAGATTCCATTTACTAATCGCACAATAAGCCGTGATGATGTTGTGGATTGGAATCACTTTTTTGTAGGCGCCGCAGGCTATTCCGCGGCAGCCGCAGTCTCGATGTTTGGCGCGGGCTATTTTAACAATTTCAAATTGGCCACGGGGCTGAACATTGGCCTTGCCGGGACGCGGGATTTGGCCTTTGAAGGGATCAAGAATGTCTTTATGGTTATGGCGCCTCTGCACGGGGTTTTGGAGTTGACCTCCTACGCGGCCAAGCAGGCGACGTATACCACGACAACTGATCTCAAGCGCGGGTTTATGAATTACACCGTTGCGGCCTTCTGGGATGACCGGCAGGTTTATAATAAAGAGCAAGGGCGTTTTATGGATTTCAGCGCGGTCAAGTATGCCGGGGTTGAAGGCAATCCCTGGGGAATCGTCGGCCGCGCATTATCGACCGGGATCTTTGGATACAATCAGGAGACCGGCGAGGCGAACGTTAAGTCTCTCGCGGATATCCCGCTGACACCGCAGAAGTTGGTGATCCCTCAAAAGAACGAGGATGGTTCCTGGAAAAGCGGGATGGATCCGCAGACCCTGGTCTTCTCCTTTGCCCTGGCGGCCATGCGCCCGTTGACACCGGCGATTCAGAATATCAAGGCCGGAGATTTTGGCCGCAAGTTTACCGCTTTCAACAAGGCCTTTGATGAGACCTTTCATGTTTCGTTTATCAAAGAGCCGGGCAAACAGACCGGGCGGTTTTTCTCTAAAGAGACATTTAAATCCGCCGGATCGATCGGCCGGCAGGCCGGGAGTTCCATGGGCCGGATGATCGGGAGATTCAGTGAGATGGCCGTCACCGGAACCATCGAGGAAATCGGCGAGCAGTTCGCCCAGATTCCGATTTCTCTGGCCACGGGATGGATTGCTCCGGTGGCCCAGCATTTCGGTGTGGAGCGGGCCGCAGCGCAGGGGTGGTATTCCCAGATATCGGAGATCTTGCAGGAAATTGCGCTCGAAGGCCGTTATGCCGGGGTGGCTAATCACCGCTACGCGACCAGAAATGTCCGGGATGTCTTTTTGCAGGGGTCTCAACAGGGATGGAATCTGCCGCAGATCCGCGGAGCGTTGGCCCAGGCCGCGTTTGAGGGACAACTGGGTGATGTCGGCGCGGATGAAATTGATTTTGTGATTCAGGATTATGAGGACGCGGGACTGCTCAGTTGGGGCGGGGTGACGGCCCTGGGACGGCAGGAGATTGCCGGAACCGGCGGGGCCGAGGCCATGAGCAGAGCGCTCGGGTTTGAGGTTCAGGGGGATGCCGGTGTCGCGCCGGGAATGGATACCGGGGCCTACGCCATGATTCAGAACGGCATCGATAATCACTTTGTCTCCAGGATCCTTCGTATGGCGAACTTCGGGCAGGCGAATATCTCGGGCAAGGTCTCCCTGCCGCAGACTCAGGAGGGGGTTAACAGCCTGCAGGTGGAATTGGCCGGATTGATGGATACCGCGAAAGAATTTAACGCCAGCTATGCCTCGGCTCCGGACGCGAAACAGGCGGAAAAAGAGGCCTTCAAACACATGACCCTCGCGCTGACAGAGTTCTCTGCGGCCCTGGACGCGCAAAAGGCCGCATTGATGATGGGGTCAGCCGTGACCGAGTCGGCCAGGGCTGAGGTTGACCGGATGATGAAGACCGCGTCCCGAGAGTGGGGAATCGCAGAGTCTCAGATGGTCAAGGCCAAAATGTCCAGGGGGCAGTTGGAACAGAGTGTGCGGCAGTTATATGAGAAGAAGAATAAGCGGTTTTTAAGTCCTATGGACGCGGTGGCCTTTACTCTGCAGAGCGGCGGTGAAGTTAAAGAGTTGGCCTTGCAGGCGTTTCGCAGTTCTGCGGATTTCACACCGGAAATTTTTGAGACCATGAGCGTCGGGGAATTGAAAGAGTATGTAACTCAGAGTTTTTCGGAGCAGGCGGCCACTGATTTGATTAAAACCATCACGGAAGAACGCGGCATTGATGAGAATAGCCGGAATATGCCGGGCCGGCAGAAATTTTATGGGCGGCTAAATGCCCGCGGCGCAGAGCGTGTGTATAAATTTATTATGGGTGAGTCTCTGGAACAGGCACGCAAGGCTGGTCAAGGCGATTTGGCTCGGCAGAAGGCTCAGCGGGCAGAGTCCCGGTATTTTGAGTTGACGGCTGAGGCGCAGCAGATTGAGGCGAACGGTCAAAAGGCCGCCGCAGAAGTAAAATCCGAGACGAATCCGACCAAACAGGCAGCCTTGACGCAGCAGGCTCGTCAGCTTGAAGAATCAGCGCAAAGTGTGCGCGCGCAGGCTGCTGCAGCACGCACGGAAGCGCTGGATCAGTATGCGAATACCGCAGAGATATTGGATTCTGATATCGCGACGGTGATGAAGTCGGCTAAATCGTTGATCCCGACACCGGAGACGCGGGATATGGCCCGTGATGTAGCCTTGGTTAAGGCGTATCAGAAGGCGGTGGAAAACGGCGAATGGGAAAAATTGGATTTTTCTATTCAACAAGAGGCCGTGCGTGCGATTGAAAATTTGGCTGGTGAAAAGTCTTCGGCGTCAGTTCCCGATTCCAGGACAAGAAAGCAGACAAAGGCTATTGAAAAATTCAAGGCGGCCTTTGAGCCGATGGATGATCTGATGCGCCAATTTTCATCACCGGTCATTGAGCAGGGCCAAAACGGTGAGGCAAAAGAATCTCAATTGATTTTGACGGAAAAGACGGTTGATGCGGCGAAAGAGTCAGCGCGGCAAAGAGTTCGTGTGCTTAAGGCTGAAAATAATGTGTTGACGCAGGAGATTGCCAAACTCAAGAAAGACACGAACCCCGCGCAAAATAAACTATTTAGGCCGAATCTTGAGAAGCTGGAAGAAAAGACCAGGAAATTTGAAGATAATCGTCAGGAGATTCAGGCGATTAATCAGCATCTCTTGACCGCGGATTTGAATGTTTATAAGGACGCGGCGCATGAAGCCGGGTTTGATTCTTTGATCGTATCCAGCGGTGAGGCCGGGGCGGACTTGTATCAGGAGAGGACAAAGGCGCAGGCCTTTTTAAATCATGAAGGAGCTCGGCTGGATACGGTTTCGACAATAGATTTTGCCGCACAGCCGGAAACCCTGGCCCAGGCACGGCAACTTTTACAAAACAGTGCTGTGGATATCGTTAAAGGGTCGGAGGCATTGGCAGTTGATTTGCGCGGGCAGAAGCGGCCTTCGATGGAATTGAGTCTGGATCAGGAACGCAATCGCGCGGCCGCCGCGGCCTGGCTGATCGAAAACGGCCTGCCGTCGCTGGACGCGTCACAACAGGTTGCCGCCGGGACCGAGGGGCAATCCTCTCCTGAGGCAACGGCCGCCCAGAGTCGTTTGGCGCATCTTGCGGATGCCGCCCGGGCGCAGAAAGAATTTTTGCGGGTTGAACAGGAGCGGGCGGATATTAAGGTGCAAAGAAAGGCAAGCGAAGACAAGGCGAACACTGAATACGCGCAAGAAACCATCGCCGCGATGAGCATGCAGGAGCAGGAAAATGAGTCTCGTGAGGATTTTACACGGAGACAAAATAAGGCGACAGATCAGGCAAGACTTAATTATGAAAACAAAACGCGGGAGATTAATAAAGAATTTAAGCGCAGTGAGAAGAAGCTTGATAAGCAATCCGCTGAATTCAAGGCTGCATATCAGACCGCCCTGCAGGATGCGGGCCTGTCTGTGAATGTTGAGGACTTCATCGCGCAGACCCCGCAAGCGCAAGAGAAGGATATCCAGTCCCGTCTGCAGACGGCCATGGATGAGACCCGCCGCGAGCAGTCCGGGGCTTTTGCCCAGGGGCTTTCGCGCGAATCCCTGGCGCAGACGCTGCGTGAGGCCGCTGGCCAGGCAGGTAAGAAATCGCAGAATTGGAGCGAGTTTTATGAGAGCTTCCGCCTGATTCCGGATTTTATTGATAATCCGCTCGTACGCCGCGGGTTTGCCGCTAACAGCCGGATGCGTTCGGACATGTACGGCGAAAAGAATTTGTTTTTGGATCGTCTGGAGCAGGTCGAGATTGCTAAAGAATTGATTGAGCAAGACGGGCGGTTTGAGGCTGTCATGACAACCGATGCCCAGCGCTGGAAGACACCGGAGCAAAAAGACCTTTTTCCGGTTTTGAATATCCGTATTAAGCCGGGATTTGAGAATCAGGTTGGTGATACAGAACTCGGCCGTTTATTCGGAAAGACGGTTAAAGAGGTTATTTTTAATCCGGATATTGAACGTAATCAGGTGGATCCAAAGACAGGGCGAATCGTGCAGAAGGAATACGCCGCGGATGTCAATCGCGAGCGTGTGATTATGGGCTGGAATGCCCTGGTGTCGGAGTTGACCGAGTATAGCACCAATCTTGGGACAGGGATTTTGCGGCATGAAGGTCGGCATAATCTGGATAATGAATTGCGGTTTAAGGGAGAGGCTGATTATAATTCCGGCGCGGCGCGGTTTATCGCCTCGGGTCCGGCTCTGGTGAAATATGCCAGGATTAAAGACGCGCAGACTCCGATCAAGACAGGCGTCTATTTCAAAGATCCGACAGACAAAAATAATAAAGACGCGGATCCGAATAAGACTGATTCGGCCATCGGTGAGCGTGAGACCTATGTTTTGCAAACGGTGGAGCAGGCCGCGGCGTTTATTTCAGCGATGAAGCAGGGAACAGAGTCGGGCCGCATCAAGGCGGAACATTTATTCGACACCCTCAGAGAGAATATTGAACAGACCTCCGGCCTGAATATCGGGGCTGCGTATATGACTCGCCGGGCGGTTGATGCGGTTAATAAAGGTGCCGTGGTCTATCGTCAGGACGGATCCCGCGGACAGGGCGATGTGGCCTGGATCGGATATAAGATGAGCGGCAAGCCGCAGGTTATTCAATTGCCGCTGCCCAAAGGGTTTTCCGGGGCAATGACGAAACAGGATCTGGCGTCTGGTATCAGCGAAATGAATACAATTTTGAAGGAGCAGTTCGGTCAGGAGGCTCAGTCGCAGAATTTTGAACAGATGAAACGCGAAGATCTTCAGACGGAATATGTCAAGACGAAATTGCGTGTGATGGAGGCTCAGTCCATGGAGAACGCCTCCATGATGGAATTAATCAATACGGCAGTGACTGGATATAGTCAGGATTCTGCGGATGTGGTCATGAGAGACTTTTTGGTGGATGATTTTCTGGCCTTAAAAGGATCTCGCGGCGGTGAGAGTGAGATCACTGCTTTGCGTCAGGCCTATCAGGCGAAACAGACACTTTTGACGCAGGCCCTGGATCAGGCGGTTAAGAATGGCAAGGGATATGAGGGGATTGAGGTTAATGCAGATAATGCGCGAAGGATTTTTTCCGAGGCTTTAAGCGGTGCCCAAAGATCAGAAAATAAAAACGGTGCAATGGTTTATACAAATCCGCAGACCGGACGCCAAGTGGTCTTTAATGCCGCAACCGGAGAAATTTCGCTGGGTATGGCCGATGGTGCGAAACTGCCTCGCAAGATGCGGCAGACGATGATCCGTAATGCCTTGGCAAAAGCCAAAATCAAGCTGCCCGGATTCGGCCCCAGGGCGGCTGCAGTGATTGATGATACGATTAATCGTGTAAAATTGGACTATGTGCCGCGCTCGTTTGGCATGGGCAAGAAGGGCGTTCCGGGCCGCAAAGAATTGATCAAACGGGCTGGGACAAGTTCGGATTATAAGGATGCCAGGGATGTGAAGCGGCCATCGGATTTTTCTGCTAAAGAATGGAACAGCTTTTCTTTGCGGGACAAGGCAAGCGTGGCTACGGGGAATCAAATTTCTGACGCAGAGTTTGCCACGATTGAACATGTCGCGCAGGAGATCACGCAAGGGCGTCTGGCGGCGGATGATTCGGACAAGATTTCAGAGATGCTGAGGAATCCCGGCATTGAGGCGCACGCCGCAATCACAAGTCCGGCCCAGCAGGAGATGCTGATGGATTATCTCTTCGCGGATCTGAAAGCCGGCCAGACACAGCTCGCATCCGAGACCAATCAGCCCCGCGCGCCGGGAGGAGATGCGAGCAGTCAAAAACAAGCCTCTACGGATATTTTCAATTCAGTAACTTCTCAAGCAACGACAGCACACACATCAGAAAAATCAATCATTAAAGATTATATCGTATCTTTTGACGATGGCAGTACGTCAACGGTCAGGGTAACACATAATCCGAATGGAACCGTTGAGGTCGGCGGAAGTCTTTATGGGAGAAATTATGATTCCAAGGAGAAGAGGCCCTTAACGGATCAAGAATTGATTGCCATGCAAAATGGCGGTCAAGGAATTAAAAGTATCACGCCGTCGGACACGGGACGACAGAAGTTCTCCGGATCACGTATCGGAAATTTTCAACCAGCGGAACAAACCCGGGTGGTTCTTGATAAGCTTGAGAAGCAATCTGCGGGCTGGTTCGGCAAAGCGAACGCGTCTGGCGCAGTTGAAATCGTCGCGGTTGAAGGCTTGGCTGATCAGAATGGTTATGAAGGCGGATTTGCGAATTTGGGTATGACGGTTTATGTGGACGCGCAGAAGCTTAAAGCATGGCGGCAGGCGAATCCGCAGGCATCGCTGGATCAGTGGGCTGATTTGCGGCATGAGGCGCGGGAGATCTCTAGGTATGGCAAGGCTCTGGACAGGAGAGTCACGACAGAAACAAACCAGCGGCTTGTCGTGACTGCGGCCCATGTTGAGGCCGAGATGAAAGAATTGAACCGCAAGATTGCAGAAACGCCATATCAGGATATCAGCACATTGTCCCGGCTTCAGCTTAAACAGATCCTGGTGCCTGGCATTCAAGGGACGACTCAGGAAACATTGGCCGCAGCTCTCAAGAGAGAGGGTGTTGGTGATTCCACACAAGCCGCGCAGGTGGCGCAGGTTTTGAAAACGCTCAGCACCCGGAACAAGCCGGCGTTCAGTTCATCCGCGGCCCTGGCTGAGGCCCTGATCACCCAAGGAGCGGCGCAGGGCATCAACATTGACGCGGATCTTGCTTATAAAGCTGCTCAGCCGCAGGCGCTGACATCCCTGAACGTGGCGCTGGTGGGACGGTTGATTAAAAAGGATTTTCAATGGAAAACGATTCCTGCCGTTAAGAAGCTTGTTCGACGGGCCATGCCGGTGGTTGCGACGGCTGGAATTTTTGCGGCAACGATTGTCGGTCTCCAGAGTCCGACCCCGATGGAGGTCAAAGAGCAGAGAATGCCATCAAGCGCGATTGAATTTGTGATGCCGCAACAGCAGACAATTTTTCAGAAGAATATAAGATTTCAGGAATTAGCCCCTGCAGACGCGTTGCGAGTGGCGTTGAAAGGACCAGAGTCATCGGATCAAAAGGCAATATCGCCGACATCGTCCCGGGAGGATTTTGCAGAGACAGGCAAGATAGGAGATTTTTATATAGCCCGGCGAGATGCCACGAAAGTAGTTTTGCCGTTGCCGAAATTTGAAAGCGAAACAGAAACAGAGCCGCCGGCATGGTTGCGGACTTTTCATGGGGAAGCGACAGATCCATCAACGAATTTGGAAAGCCCTTCGGGCAGCATAAAGATTGTCCCTCAGCCTGGCAGTCCGGCGATATTACAGCAGATGCCGGTCAGTTCCGGTGTGCCGTTAGGAGAATCAATGCCTGTTCCGTTGATGCCGGCTGGGGCAGGTCTTTTATTGTTCGGTGCGGCGGCAGGAACGTCCCGCAAAAAAATAGCTGCCGCAACGTCACTTCGAAATGTCGTTCAACAGAAGATGTCTTTTTATAAAGACACTCTTCCTGCTGATCCCGCGATGATGGCGGCGGTGCCGGGCGACAGCCTGCTGCTGGTCAAGCAAGGCGGGCAGATCTCTGAGATCACCAATCATAATTTACAGAATGTGTCAACAGACTTTGGAGATATCCGTTCCGGAGAAACGATTTTGGTCAACACGGCGGATTTGGGTCTTTCGTCTGACCGTGTCTTTTCTGTGAGTTCCGAGACTGCCGGGGCTGTTGGCCTTCAACAGCAAGGAATCGGAACGATTCAGGACGGACAGCTTGTCTTTGCGCAGAGCGAGGCCGATCAAAAGGGCTTTAATGCGGCCTGGCGGGATGACAAGATCCGTCGGATTCAACAGGCCAAGAAAGATCTTGCCATGCAAGCGGGAGTGCTGACAGATGTCAGAGAGCTTTCGGAACAGCATATTTTCCGCAAGACGATGCAGGCCTTTCGTTCCGGGCTTCCCGAATCGGAGCAGACGAAGTTTGATCAGATGGTTGATACGGGACGCGTGTTATTTATGAATGTGACGCCGTCGCAAGAGATCGCGTTGACCAGGCAGGCAGAAAATCAAGTTGAGATGTCTCCGGCAGAGCGGGTGATTTTTGAAAATGTAACAGACGGATTTGTGCCGACATCTATGGTGGTAGGTGACAGTCAGGGGAAAGGCAATGAGCAGATTATTTTTACTCCGTTAGCCGAAAACAGGGAGGATATGCAGTTAGAGGGCAGTCGTCCGTATGAGGCCGCTCTGAAAAATGAATGGCGCGCCTATCAGACACGCGCCTCGATGGATGACAATGTCGCGGCCCTGCGTGTTCCGGGAGCACAGTTTGTTCATGCGGACCAGATTTCCAATATTCGATCAGCTCAGAGCGATCACGCGCAGATCAGCCCTGCGCAGCGCGCGCAGGAGGCGCAGCGGATTGCGGAAAGCTGGAACGCGGCAGGGGTTTCGGCGGAGGGAAATCTGGCACAATCAATCCGGACCACAGTAAACGCCCTGCCGGATACCGATATCAAAACATTTCAACAGCATGTCGCGAACCTGCAGAATCCGGAGACAGGACGGGCGTTGGCGTCGTTGGAAAAGAATTTAAAGGATTTTAACATTGGATCTGGAATTCGAAACCAGGTTGCCGTTGCGCTGATGGAAAAATCAGAAAATCCGGCCCGGACGGCGCAGTCTTTTGAAAAAGTTTTGACCGTCTCTCGGGAACAGGGCTTGACGAATTACTATCTTCGAACAATTCTTCCCGCGCTGGCGAGCTTTGGGAATCCGCAAGAGGCAGTGGAAAATTTTGTACGGAGTGATGCCGCACGTCACTTTGTCTCTTTTGTCAAGGCCGCTGAAAAGGTTGCCCGTTTGAACGGTGTGGAACGGCAAGAGGTTTTAGCTTCGTTGAGTCAAACGGCTCATCCGGCCCGGGCGGCTGAGCGTTTTGTGGAATTAATGAATCATCACAAAGGTATTCATGATGATTTTTATCTGCGTCCGGCCATGGTGCAGTTGGCCAAAACACCGGGCCCTGAAGCGGCGGCCGTAAGATTTGAAGAATTTATCAATGAGAGCACAGAGGCGGGCGTTCAAAGCGTCTGGACGCAGGAGATTGTTTCCCGAATGCTCGAGCAGCCGAAGATATTTGCAAACACCGCTGATGCGCTGACCAGAGTCATAAAAGGATCAACATCTCAACAAATTTCCGGTCTGGATTTAACCGCTGTTTTGGATGGGCTGACACAGCGTTCTGATGTTTTAAAAGCGGCGCAGCATTTTTCCGAGAGCAAGGCCTCAGAGTCTTTTAGGCGATTAATTGAATCTGCTCAAAAGATGAAAATTTTTAAAGATCCCCGAAATCGGCAGGGTATTATTAAAGGATTGGCTTCGGCGGCGGATTCAAAAGAAATTGTGGATGATTTTTATTCGAATGAATTAAGTAATGGGCTGGACTCGTTTTCTCGTTTGATTACAACCCTGCAGTCGACTGGAGTGGAGAATGGTTCCATTCAGATGTCGGTCGTGGCTCCGCTGGTTAAGAAAGCGGCTGAAACTCAAAACTGGCGAATAGTGCAGCCTGTCATTGCGGCTGTCTCGGAAATCAATAAAGCGGGGGTGCAGGCGCCTGGAATAAGTGCGTTTGCATCGTATTTAGCCATGAGTTCAGATCCGGTTCTTGAATCAATAGATTTTATGCACATGAAGGTGGGGAATAAAATAAAGGGCTTGATTTCATTGATTGATAATTTGTCCACGCAGACTTATTCGGAAATTGAAGAAGTGAAATTTGGATACGGAGACAATACAAATGATGTTGAGACGCAGTTGCTGTCTTTCTTTGCGAATCGTTCTAAAGAACAGATTTTTCAAAAAGATATATTGCCCGCATTATTAAAAGGTCCGAATATTTCTACAAAGATAGATCGGGCTGTAAAGGTCTGCGGAATATTGCCCCGGGTGGGAGGCATTATTAGTGAAATGAGCAAAAATGGTATTAAGGATCCCCAAACGCTTGAACAGGTCGTTTCGGTTTTTGTTCAGCAAGGACTTTCGCATTTAGCTATTGATAATTTTCAACACAAAGAAATAGCGGAGCCGTTAAGCCGCGTTATCAATGAAAGTAAACGGCAAAAGATTCCGGATATGCTTTTGAAAGAAGGGATTATTCCCCGGATGATTTGGGAAAGAGGGGATCCGCAAAAAACGGCAGACAATTTTTTGAGGCTGGTTTCTGCGGCAGGACAGGCAAAAGGGCCGAAAGGAGCCGGAATTGCGGCTGCGGAGACGATCCTGGAAACAGACGGGCTGTCGGATGATATCTATCTTGCGGCATATAATTATTTGGATGAAATAGAGAGAGTTCAGGCGAATCTTATTGAGCCGGGCTCTTTGGCTGATCTGACGCTAAAATCTGATTCGACGCTGGCCCAATGGGGTATGGCTGGTTGGAGGGTTCAGAAGAATGCTGTTTTTAAGGACAAGGCCAGAGATTTATTGCCGAAAGAGTCCGCAGGGATGGCATTGTCTATACATCGTTATTTGGGTCAGCATGGTCAGGATCAGACAAATGATGAAAATATCACAAAGGCAACAGAGTTTCTTTTTAAGGAAAGAATAGAAAATTCAGCGCTTGATTTGCCGGTTTATAAAGGCCGGACAGCGATTAATTTTCTCTATGAAGAAGACGACTCCGGTCTTTTTAACGCAGAAATTTTAAAACAAAAGCAAATAGAGGCAGGGGCTTCTCCGGACAAGATTTTGACTTTTCAGGGGCCGAAGGATCAAGAACGCTTCTTAAAGACTGTGGCTGAACATAAGGGGCCGATCATTGTAACCATTAAAGCTCATGGAGATGAAAATGGATTTTATTCAAGTCCGGAGAGTCCGATGTTGGCAGAAGAACTTGCTGAAAATTTCGCGATGCGTTCGGACTTAAGCAGCACCGTATTTATTCCGATCACGTGTCATGGTGCAGTGAAGAACAATAAGATGAATAACTCTATTTTAGAAATATTGAAGAAAAAATCTGGAGATTCTGTATGGCAAGGCTTATCTCCAATTATTTTCACGGAAGCAGATATTGGGAAAAAAGCTTCTGGTGATCAATTAATGGATTTTATTGTTAACGCTGCGACAAACAAACGTCGACAGGCAAGAGGAACAGCAGATAGCGTAGACTTAACAGTTCGGGACTTTTTGAGTGTTAACAGGGTTCCTAATTCATTAGAGGGGAAAACGACCTTAACGCTTCCTGCACGGCAAGGGGCGATCGGTCCTTTTGATAATTTTCAAGAAAGACGTAGTGGAATTGATTTTGTGGAACTTTCAGCGCAAGAAGAAAAAACAACGGAAACATCCTCCTTGGCAGATGGACATTTTACAAGCACAAGGGCTGTGCTGACAGAAAACGACATCTTTTCACCTCGGGGCGTTGTTCAGCTGATCGGCCGGAGAGCGCGCATGACCTTTGGAAATTTGGACGTCAAAAACAAGGTGGGCGAGGTGACGGTGTCTGTTCCGGCAACCGGTCAGACAAAGACTGTTGCGACACAGACACACACAGTTGTTCTTAACGATTTGGCTGAAAATCTTCAGCGGTTGATTCAGCCGACAGCGATGCAAGGTGCCGCGGTAGAGCAGACCACAGCGCGTCAGCGGGCGGTCACAGCTATTCTGGAAGGATTCAGGAATGCGCCGCCGGCGTCGGTGAATAATCGTCAGCCGGGGGCAGCCAACAGTGTCAAACAGATTGATTTTCAAGTCTTTAATGAAACCCTGGCAGATGCCTTCGGGGTGGCCTCGGTTAAAGATCACAGCCTGGGTCTTTATGCGCCGTTGGCTGATAATCAAATCGCACAATTCCATGAGGCCGCTGAATATGTCCTGGATCCCCAGGCAGAGTCAATGGACATTTCTTTAGAAGACAAATCTTTTTCTCAACCGCAGATTCAACTCCGCAATGTTAACAATCCGACTGAAATTATCACAGTTCCGTTGACCAATGAACACGGGGCCCTGGAGATCGCCCGCAAGGATCCAACAAACCGCCATTATTTGATTCGCGCTCTTCAGCGACAGATTTTTGGTCAGCATGATGTGGATTTAACGACCGCAATTAAAGAACTCCAGATCCAGGCGCCGTTTGAGCAGGTGGTCAAGGCCGGCACGCTGGAGATGAACACCGTGGCCGCGGTCCTTGGACAGACAGCAACAACAGGCACAGAGATTTCCACGCCGCAGGCCCAGGCGGATCGTGTGAAGAGCGCATATGTTCAGGCGATGGTCAAGCCGTTGGTAGAGCGGACAGCCGCAGATCGTCAGATCATCACGCAGGTAGAAACCGCCGCACAAGCAACCGGAAATACGGAGGTCCTGCAAAGATTTGTTGCGACAAGGATTTTAGAGAACAAGACAGCGGATGTTATCAGTAAAGATGTCCGTGATCAAATGATCGCGGCGGCATTATCCATGGCGTCTGACCGGACAGCGAATGCCGTTTTGCCAGCGGTTTCAATGCCGTCCGTTTCCACATCGTTAGCGCAAACGACAATGGATCCTGTGACAGCGGCCCGGGCTTTCGGAAGCGTGATCGATTCCATTAAAGCCCAGCCGGAGATCACGAAAGCGGACGCGGACGCGATCTTGACCGGATTGATGCAAACAGCTGACGCGCCGCAGGCGGCAGACAATTTTGTGGAAACGAAAGCGGCTTCACAATTTCAAAGGCTGATTCAATTATCCCAAAAGCAAGATATTTTTAAAGTCCCGGAGAACCGTTCAGGAATTATTTCGACGCTGGCCTCGTTAGACAATTCTGAGCAGAAAGCCAGAGATTTTCGAGACAGCGCGCTGGAGTCCTTCGGCCGATTGATTCATATTGCAAAGAGTGCCGGCATGGATCAGGAACTAATTCAGTCGCGACTGGTCGCGCCGCTTGTTAAGGAAGGGCGCGTTTCTTTGACGGGATGGAGTTCTTCCGCGAGTTGGAAGAAGTTGGCGGAAAGTTTTGAGACCGTCATTATTTCATCCCAGGAAGAAGGTGTCCAGGCGCCCGGAATCAGCGCGCTGATTGAGTCCATGACAAGCTCTTCCCGGGATGTTCATTTTTCAGCCAACAATTTTAATGAACAGTTGATGCATTACCAAATCCGTGATGTTGTTGAAAAAGCCCGATCGCAAAATATCCCGGAAAGATTTTTACAGCACGCAGTTTTGCCGGAATTGCTTGGGGCAAGAGATATTGAAAAATCCATTACCGGGTTTTTGACTCAAAATAAGGCGCAATTTTTGACACAGGCGATTGAAAAATCCCGGCAATCCGGTTTCAGTGATTCGTTAATTCGTAAAGGCGTTATTCCGGGGGTTTTAGCCGCCTCTTCATCCACGTCGTTGCGGACGGCGCTGGAATCATCTGTGATGAAACGAATTCAGATTGCAGTGGACAGCATGCCTTTTAGTGAGACGATTGCGGAACAGGCCCAGGCTGATTTTGTTTCCAGTGTCATCATGCATCATGATCCCAAGAGGGTCTTGTATTATTTTAGAGAACATCAATTGGCCCGTCCCATGGCGAATGTTATTGAGACCTCGTTTGAACAGGGGATCAGCGAAGATTTTCTGCAGAAAGGCATTATTCCGTGGATGTTGTGGACCAGAGAAAAACCACAGTCCGCGACCGAGCGCTTTGTGAAAGAGGTTTCTCTGGGAGCAAAGCGAAATGGCCCATCCGGCGCCCTTGCCGCAGCTATAGAAGTAGTGCTGGCAACAGAAGGCGTGGAAGACAGCACCTATGAGCAAGCGCTCAATAGCTTGTTGAGTAATAATCAGATAGCGGAGATTGCCAAGGATAATTCTGTCGGCAGGTTAGCCCTGGCCTTAAAGTCCGATACTGTCAAGAGAGCGGGATTGGCGTCATGGCATGTTTTTTATAATAAAGATTTTCAGCAGGCCATGAGAGGGCGCTCGGAAGAGGAACAGGTTGGTGTCGCGCAATCTGTTCATCATTATCTCAAACAGTATGGTCAAGACTCTGCGGATCAGGAGAAGATCACGGAGGCGGTGGAATATATTCGTTTGGCCCAAGAGCGTCATCCGGCATTGGCAACGCCAACGCCTGTTTTTAAAGGAAAGACCGTCCTGGTGCTTGGTTATCAAAAGGGAACACCCGGATTTCTGGATGAGCAAACATTAAGAAACAATTTAAAAGAACTGGGAGCTGATCCGGAAAGGATACAGGTTTTTCAGGGACCTGAAAAAGTCGATGCTTTCTGGCAAGCCTATGAAACAGCAGAGGGCCCGGTGACGACGCTGATCGACCTGCATGAAGGTGAAGGGGTTCTTGACGTGGGGAATGGTGTTCATATTACCTCGGACCAGTTTGGGCAGAAGGCAGCACAGCGGGTCAAAAACAATAAGGATATTAATCAGGATATTATTTTAAATTTTGGATGTTTCGGCGCGGAATTTCGCAATAACCTTTTGGCCGCAATCCATAACGATGTAAAGAAAACGCCTATTATCGGCTCTGGGGATATCGGCGCCTTAGCCATTGATCAACAATATATGCAAGGGCTGTTGCGGATCGCCAGGAATAAAAATATCGCTAATAATAGTGGCGTCAGTTCTGAGCCGTTGCTGGTTTCTGATTTAAAGCAAATGAATAATTATGTTCCGAAGAATTTTACGTTAACGCTTTCGGAGCCGGAAGGACTCGCAAAACCGTTCCAACGTCAAACAGGGACCAATTCAGGTGGTGTCTTGAATCTTGGCGCTGATTCAAGCCGGAATGATCGGTATAAAATCTATCCGCCGCATGGTGCGGTTCAGCTGATCGGCCGGAGGGCCGGCATGGCCTTCGGAAAGCTGGACGTCAAAAACAAGGTGGGCGAGCTGACCATTTCTGCTGAGAATGTGACAAAGACGGTGAAGACGCGATTGCAGAGGTTGAATGTTGAGAAAGTTTTTGATGATGCAAAACAGCTGGTTCAGCCCAGAGCCTCCCAGGGAGCGGCGATTGAGGCAATGGCTTCGCAGCAAGATGTCCTGTCGTTAATTTTGGAAGGGCATCGCAAGGCGCCGCCGGTCGATCATCTTGAAATTTTTGATCCTGTTATTGCGGATGGCTTGGGTAAGGCCCAGGCTTCCGCAGGCCGTATGGCCCTTCATACCAAATTAGCTAATCATTCCAATCCTGCTGTTGCCAATACGTCCAAGATCCATGAAATTTTAGAATATGACTTTGATCCTGAATCCGGGGCAGGCTTAATGATAGACTTGACGGGCGATCAGAACGACCAGATTTTTGTTAAAAATGAGACGACCGGTCGTCAGGTGACACTTCAATTGGATGATGAATATGGTGCTTTAACGATTGCTCGCAAGGATCCAACAAACCGCCATTATTTGATTCGCGCTCTTCAGCGACAGATCTTTGGTCAGCATGATGTGGATTTAACGACCGCAATTAAAGAAATCCAGATTCAGGCGCCGTTTGAGCAGGTGGTCAAGGCCGGCACGCTGCTGGATATGAACACCGTGGCCGCAGCCCTTGGGCAGACACCAACAACAGGCACAGAGATTTTCACATCGCAGGCCCAGGCGGATCGTGTGAAGAGCGCATATGTTCAGGCGATGGTCAAGCCGTTGGTAGAGCGGACAGCCGCAGATCGTCAGATCATCACAGCAGTGCAGAGCGCGGCGCACGAAACTGGCAATACAAGTGTCCTGCAAACGCTTGTAGCGAACAATACTGCCACGGATCAGCAGACCAATACGGCAAGCCCGGCCTTGCGAGCCGTCAGCAATTTGTCGCAATATATCAGCCCGAATGAGATTGTGAATATTGTTAGCGCGGCTCTCAAAGAAAACGCTGTTTCTTTGGATAGCAAATCCCAGGGAGAGCCGACAGGGTTGAACAGTCCGGAGATCCGGAGCACGATGACACAGATCTTAACGACGATGCCGCGGACGGCCGAAGGTTTATCCGCGGATGATGTTTTCACAGCAGTTTCAAGCCATCCGAGGCTGGCAAAGGTGATTGAAACACCTGAGGTTCGGGCTGCGTTAGAGACGCGTTTAGTGAAAATTCAGAGGCAGATCGCGGCGAATGTTTCGACTCCGAACACGAATGTTCGGACAAACGACCGGATGTCTTCTTTGCCGCAAACATTCCAGGCGTTGGTGCCGAAAGGGATTTCTGTTTCGACAAACGTTCAGAATTCTTTGCGCATACAGCACACCATGAATCTGGCGCAAGAACACGGAAAAGACGCCTTGCATATTCTTCCGGCGGGACAGATTTCCATGCGGGAAATGACCGAATCGTTGAAGAATGCGGTGCAGACGTATCCGGATGTTCCGGTTTATCTTGCCCGTCCGGCCTCCGGTTCAGTGAATGCCGGCAGTGAGGCTGAATTGACATTGCTTCGGGTTACCTTAAATGATCAAGGAACCGTTATTTATCAGCAGGCTGAGACAATTACAGAACCATCCGCAACGGTCCTTTTGATGAACAGTGATCAGATTCGTCCGGACAGCTATGCCGCCCGGCAAATTGTGACCGATCGGTATCAGGGAATGGGATCCATTGTCTTTGGGAACAGTCGGGTCACGGCGCGTCGAACCGCCTCAGTGACCCATGACGCATTGAAAGTCGCCTTAACGGTTTCTTCGCAGGATGTGGAAAAGATTCAGCAGGCCGCTCCGTGGATGGCCGCGTTTGTCGGTATGACGCAAGACGAGTTCTTGAAAGAAATCAAGGCCCTTTCCAGGGCCTATGAAGGGAAGACGCCGGAAGAACGGCTTGATGTGAGAACAAAAACACAGGCCCTTGAAGCCTTTGGGGCAGAACGATCTGAAAAATTGCTCAATTTAATTAAGAGCAATCCTCAGGCCGCGGCCGTGATGGCTGGACTGGCAGACTTCGATCGTAAATCCTATATTAAGGTCCCGGTTCTTGTGAAGGCTAAAGAGCAACCCGCAGATTTGACCCATGTGAATGTGAAAGACATCTTTATTGAATCCGGAGCACTGAGCCGCAGAGATATTAAGTCGGATTATGGGTTGGGACAATTGAGCGATATGGTGACGGATCTGGCGCAGAGAGAAGATTTTGATGTTGTTCATATTGTTAATCAGACCCGGGGCAGCAAGGCCGAGATTGAGACATCGGCGGACGGCATCAGGATTTTGAAACTTCAGGCGCGGCTGTTTGATGTTCAACAGCGCGGTGCCGGCGGGCATGCCTTGAATGCCATGATTGAGCAAGGCGGCTGGATTGCCAAAGCGGCGAAGACGCTCTCCCGAATCAAAGTGGCGCATGTCTCTTATCCGGGATTGGCCGTTGATCTGCTGCGTAACGGCGGCGTGGATATTGAGTATACCGCCAAAGAGAGATCCATTGAAACGGTTAAGAGTTTTGACGAAGTTGGGGCAGCAGAGCGTTCAACAAATGCGGCGCAGCGTGCAATGGCCTGGGTTAGTGATGTGGTGAAAGGATGGTCTGGTGATAATAATGTAGCCAAGAAGATTTCTGTAAAACAGACAGTTCCTGCAGTGACCAAGGTTAATACTTCTTCACAAGACAGCTCATCTAATGTGACCAGCGCTGAAACGCCCACACAGCAGCCGGGTATTATTACGACACCGGAGGCGCTGGATGCGATTCGACCGGAAACATTAGCTCCTGTGACAACGCCGTTGCCTACCGCGCCGCTGGTTCCGCCGTCTATCGGAACAATGCCAGCGCCGGTGATGCTTTTGGGTAGAGTGAATAATGAGAGAGAATCGGTGCCGGGACCGTTGGCCATGAATGAAGTGAACGGCTCTGTCCCACAGGCATTGGCCGCGCAAGCGTTGAGAAATGCAGAGAAGAGGGCGGTTAGCGATGATCAGCCGACAGATGGTTTCAATCTTTTTGAGCAGCCGTCTTCTCTAAAAAGTAATGCAACGCAGATAGCCCGGACAGGTTTGACAGCGGCTGTCGAGTCGGCCGATGCCGCGTCCATTTCTGATCCTTTATCAAGACGTGAACAAGGACTCACCACACCGGTTCAGTTGGCGCGGGTTGAGCCGTTGGCGAACACTATCAAAATTTCTGATCCGGCCATGCTGGGCACGCCCAGGAATATGAGCGGACAGGTTCTTGTAGAACGAATTTCAGCCGCCAAATCGTTGGTCAGGAATTATACAGATGACACGATTGAGATCCCATCGGCCTTCGGAGAAGCGATTCGGATTCCGCGTGGTGAGGCGATTGAAGTTCCGACCAATATGTTGCGCGAGACGGAAATCTCGCGGGATTTTTCGGCTGACAGTGAGTTGGTGAAGGCTGTTCAAACTGCGGGTATTGATTTGCAAGACCGTGTTCAGGAAGACGGAACGGTGCGCATCACTAAAACGGATTTTGTGCAGAGCGGAATTTTTGATCGGATCATTGCAGGGGTTCAGCAGCACAAGGTCAAGGCGGTGGAAGCGGAGGGGGCTCTGGTCCCGCTCGATCAACTGCCGAAGACGCATGAACTTCATCAGGCGATTACGATCGCTTTGGAACAGGCAACTACTCCTCAGCAGCGCGAGATTCTGAAAGATAAGGTTGCTAAAAATCAAATTAAATATGTAAACATTCCTGCAACTGAAGAGATGGCTCTGAATACGCAGGCGTTGGCCGCGTTGAATCTGGATGCGGACACACGGGATTTCTATCAAGAGACCATAAAGGGGAATATCCCGTCCTCGACAAAGATCGGAACGGGTGAAGATAGCGTCATTGTGATCACGCCGAATGCCCGTTATAGAGCGGATACCAAAGCGGAAGAGAGAAACGAGCCGTATGTTTCCGCGATCCTGAATGAGTTGGCTGTGGTTGAGAATCCTGAAATCACACTGGCTGAGAATATTGCGGAAAGACGTGCGGATCATACGCGTCTTGTGCCGGTCAAACAGCTGACAGTGACCGCAGAGGCCAAAGACATCCGTTATATTCCTGCAGAGGCACCGGTGATGTCATCGTCTCAGCCATCAGCCTCGGCGACGCTGCCGAATGTCTTGGCTCGTGATACACAGATCCAGCAGGCTGCGCAGACCATAGCGGAATCTTTCAGAGCGGCTGGGAATAATATTCCGGCTGTTGAAATTTATCGGAGGCTGTCTTCGTTGAGACAATTGTCTTCAGAAGAATTGAGTCAGCGGACAGCGCTTATCCGATCTCCGGAGGCTCAGAAGACTATTGCTGATTTGAATCAGACCGCAGAGACACACGGGATTTCGTTTGAGACGCGTCAGGCGGTGACCGCAGCGGTCATCACATCGGCTATTGCAACGGGTAATGTCGAATATTCCGCGCAGGCGTTTAAGGATGTTATGACGGCGCTCAAATCTCAGCCGGCCATGACGACCGGGGATGTCGATGCGATTTTGACCGGTTTAACACAAATCGAAACCGTTGACGCGCCGCAGGCGGCAGAGCTGTTTGTGAAGAACAGGGCCGCAGAACAGGTGTCCGTCTTAAGTCAGTTGACACAGGATTTGGACATGGAAAAAGACGTTGCGAGAAACCGTGTGATCGTTCCGCTGGTCAAATCAAGAGCGAATTTTGGCGACTGGAGTGAAACAGCCCGTGAGATGGGCATGGTGATTGAATCGGCCCGGGATGCGGGCGTCGGCAACGCGGGATTATCCTCTTTGATGCTTTCCTTGGCGGACAGTCCGGATTTGCGCGATGACGCCAATGATTTTCTGCTGCGCAAAAAGACATATGAAAAAATAAACAAAGTGGTTTATTTTTCCGGACTTTCGAACATTGAAAACAATGATCTACAGAGAGAGATTTTGCCGCAATTGCTTCAGTCTCCAATGAGTACGATAGACCAGAGACTTGAAAAATATGTTGAGCAAAAGGTTTGGAAAGACATTGGAGCGGTTTTTCAAAGCGTTAGATATGAAGGTATTGAGGAAAGGCTTCTTTGGAATGGGGTTTTTCATGGCATTATGCGATCACCTGAATCAGGGAGGGTTATCGAATTTTTCATAGAAAACGATTTGGCCGGAAGAATTAAAAAAGTTGTTAAAGACTTAAGCACGAACGGGATAAAGGACCCGCAGACTCAGGCGCAAGTTATTTCGGCCTTACTACAGTCGCCATCAACGTATATGCGGAATTTTCAAAGCAAAGAGCTGGCGTTGCCGTTAAGTCGTGTTATGAAAGAATCGCATAAAAGTCACATAAATAATAGTCTGTTTGAAGACGCGATTATACCGTGGATGCTCAGTGAAAGGAAAAATCCTCAAGAGGCAGCCGACCGTTTTGTTGAACGGGTTTCTTCCATGGCGGCCAAACAGGATGTATCAGGAGCAGACATTGCGGCGGCTGAGACTGTGCTGGAATCTGAAGGATTGTCCGATGATATTTATATTGCAGCGTGGGATCATGTTAAAACGGCGTATGATCACGGGGAAAAGATCGAGCCGGGGTCAATCGCGCATTTGGCAATCCTTCTGGGTAAGGATGTTGTTAAAAGAGAAGGGTTATCGTCATGGCGGGTTTATCATAATCCTGAGTTTTTAAAGAGAACAGAAAATCTTTCCTCCAGGCGTGCGACGCGGCATGGTATTGCCGCATCCATTAGCAGCTTGCTTCTTCAGGAAAGACAGGATGCCACGCCGCAAAATATTACAAAGGCCACAAAGTATCTGTTTAATTTTAGAGAGAGGCACCCCGCTTTAAATGATTTTGTTTTTAAAGACCGAAGGGTTTTGAATTTGTTGTCTAAGCCAGCGCAAAATGAAAAGACTTTATTTAACAAGGATATGCTGGAAACAAAAGAGGTGCAAGCAGGCGCATTAAAGATGGATATTCGGACATTCCAGGGATCGGAAGGCAAGGAGGCCTTTTTAGATTCTGTTGTGGAAGAAGGGCCTGTAACAATTGTTCTTCATACGCATTCTGATGAACAGACGTTTAGTTTGGGAGATGGAACGACCATTACGGCAAAAGAGCTTTCAGAGGCTTTATCAAAGAGAAAAATCTTGAGCGATGTCTTGATCATTCAGACAGAGTGTCATGGATTAGCCAAGAGCCAGAAGATATTGTCTGATTTGGAAAAGAGTCTTGAGAAGCTGGGGCGGGGCGCGCCGATTGTGGCGACCGAGGCAGGGATCGGGAAGGGAGCCAGAGAATTTGATTATATGAATGCCCTTATCTCTATGGCAGAGGAGAAAAGGTATAATGAGTGGGTTCGGGCGCAATCCTCGCAACAGGTGTCAGTAACGGAATCAAATACGCATTTAGTGGTTCGGGATCTTTTGGGGATCAATGAGCATTTAAAAGGCAATGCCAATTTAATTCTTCCGGTTTGGAACGGCATTCAGAATCCATTTAAAGACGATCAGGGCGGCAGTGTTGGTTTTATTTCCTTTCCGGAGGGAAGAGACAATCGAACAGATCCTGGTAGGCACAAATCAGATCTAGCCCGAAACGCCGGCGGCAGGGCTGAGGCATCATTAGACGTAATGCCAGAAGGCTATGTGCGTTTAATCGGTAATAATGGTGAGATTGATTTAGCGGTGCCCAATGAGGTAACAATTTCTCATCGTTCTGGTCAGACAAAGACGGTTGCAATAAAAGAAAAGATCGTTAATGTCGCAGGTCTTAAAGAAAAGATGAAGCGCCTGATCGATCCGGTAGCGGCTGACGGCAAGGCCGTGGAGCAAACGACGATTCATCAGTACGAGCGAGCCCTTGATATGATTTTCTCCGGGTTAGAGCTTGCGCCGCCGGTGGGATACAACAATTCGCGCAGAGATGTTCTTAAAATCGAATCTTATCCCGAAACACTGGGAAATAGTTTTGGTAAAGCGGATATTGTGGGAACAGCCGCTAATAGTAATTTTGGCCGCATTGTCCTTTATGAGGAATTAGCAGATAATCCCTTTGCGATAGTTCATGAGATTTCTGAGTATGTCTTTTCAAAGCCAGCGAAAGCCCTGGAGATTTCTTTCCATGACAGCACAGAGAGCCAACCGTATATTCAAATCTATAATCCCAGGAATCAGGATGAAGTTAAAGTCCCGCTGACTAATGCCAAGGCCCTGGATATTGCCCGCAAGGATCCGGCGAGTCCTCATTATTCCAGCATCGCTGTGTTGGAGGAGTTTAATCCAAAGGAAAATGGGCGTTTAACTCAAAAGATCAGAGACCTTCAGATTCAGGCGCCGTTTGAGCAGGTGGTCAAGACCGGCACGCTGGATATGAACACCGTGGCCGCGGCCCTTGGGCAGACACCAACAACAGGCACAGAGATTTTCACATCGCAGGCCAAAGCGGATCGTGTGAAGAAGGCCTATATTCAGGCGTTGACAGACCCTCTGGTTGAACGCACCACAGCGGGTCAGATTATTACGGCGGTGCAGACCGCTGCGGATCAGACAGCGAATCAAGAACCGCTGAATGATTTTACCGCGACGGTTCAGGGGATCGCGAGGGTCCGGATCATGGCGCAACAGGCAGGTTCGGATCAGACCCGGGATGTCCTTGTCAATGCTTTGAACAACGCCGGAACAGCATCCGACGCTATTTCGACAGCAGATCTTTCGCGAGAGATTCAACGGCTGTCCAGTCAGCCTGCGATGGTTGATCTGGTTGAATTTGAGCGATCATATCCGACGTTGGCCGGGGCCTTGAGTAACACAAGTGTTTACAGCGCATTAAGTGCGGCGGCATTAAATAGCCGGTCTTCTTCTGTATATACACCGGCTACGGCACCGGTGGTTGCCATGCCCCAACGAACCAAATTTAGAGAATTGTCCACGCTGGATCAATTAAGGCAATTGTTGTCATCCGGAAAAGTGTCTTCAGTTGTTCTTCAGCCAGCCTCCGGAGGTTCGTTTGCCGCAATAGAGTCTTCCAATAGGATATCGACAGGGTCTTTGGCGGTCGAGACTCAGGGCCAGAAGGCGGCACGGGATTCCATTAACAGAGCTGACGGGCAGCCGCAAATAACGATTGTTTCCGGAAAGATAACAGATATTGAAGGGCTGAAAGCAAGTGTTCTTCGTGATGTGCAGACAGTGATCAATGAAAATCCGGGTCTGCGTGCGGCGATTGAGAACAATACGACAGAAATTTATGTGGCCGGGCTCTCCGAGGCCTATCGTTTGGAGGCTTCCGAAACACGCGGCGCGGGTGGCCGTAGTCAGCCGGACATCAGCTGGACGCCGGTGGCGATGGAGGAGATATCGAATGGTTCCAGCACGTCCCGTGTGGTGATCGTGGCCGGAGAGGTTCGCCCGGATAATCCGGTGGTGCGTGATGTGGTCGTTAAGGCGCAGACTGCGGAATCCGGAGTCCGGACGACTCAAATTCATTTTCCGGATGCGGATTTTAATCTTGTTTCTGTTGAAACAAACAGTGACACGGCCAGACAGAACATTGTTCAGATTGCTGTTCTGGATTCTGATCGTCAGCAGGCCTCAGCCTTGTTGTCACGGGCCGCAATATTCAGCGGTGTTCCATCGAACACAATTCATGACGGGTTGAACGCCTTGCGGCAGGCCTATGATCAGATTCCATCGGGTCAATCAGATCAAGAGGTGTCGCCGCGTGTTGCGTTGGGAACAAATACAAGCGAGCGCAATCTGTTTTTCAGTGATAACGCTGGAGATTTAGATCGTGCGATTGAGAGCAATCCGCAGGCCGCCGCGGTTTTGGCCGCTGTGGCTGAAACTGTGCAGTCATCGAGTCAGCCGTTTATGTCTATCCCGATTGTGACGGGCGAGGTTCAGGCAGACGGCCTGATTGAAACGCGCAATGTCCTGATTGAGACATCGGCCTTGATCGGTGTCGACGCAACGGATTACAGTGTTCGGACATTAGGACAAATTGTGACGCAGTTGGTTCAAAAGGGCGAGCCGGTTGATGCCGTGCGGATTGTTGAGACACCGGAGTACTTGAGCAAAGATACTCCGATTATTCTGCGCGCGACATCCGACGGCGGCGTGGTGCTCGAGATCTCACCGCAGGCGATTCTGAATGAAGAAACGCGCGGCATCGGGGGATATGCGTTCGAAGCCGCGCATAAAGCCGGAGGAGCAGCAGCCTGGTTTGCCGGAAGGATTAAATCCTTGATTTCTAGTTCGGATGGAGTTCGGATCAATGATTCGCGCACCCTGGCCCAAGTGCTGGGCGGTGTAGCGGCAACAGTAAGACCAGAAATTCCTACGGTACGGAAAATTGCAGATAGTGCCATTAGTGCCATTCGTCAGCCCCGATCGCCGAATGACTCTGCTTCACTGGCGACAAGGAACGACCACAATGCGTTGACGGCCGATCAGCGGAAGTCTGATCAGGCATCAATCTCGAAGCGGCAACATCAGAGAAAGACAGTTGTAAAAAAAGACAGTTACACGGGTCGAAATGATAACGATACGGTTAAATTGTTAACATCGCCCATATTGAATATGAATCTGAACCCCGGGGATGTTGTTGTAGATATTGGGGTTGGGGCAGGTGCGATTACAACCAAAGAATTAGCATCTGCCTTGAAGGAGAAGGGGATTCGTATAATTGGAACAGAGCATCCTGACTCATCACCTGCAGCATATATTCGGAATGAACGTCTTACACAGTATTTATCACGGACTTATGGGGGCGGAGTGGATGATTTGCTCGGGGGCGACAGAGTTTTTGATGTAGTGCTTTCTGTAAATGAAAAAGGACAGCCGATTGAAGTCTTAGTTGGTTATGAGTCTTCAGATGGAAATGGACGAAGAGGATATTTAACAGCGGCAGTTTCCCCGTCGTTTGATTTTAAAAATAGTCCAAAAGAAATAGGCCAAAAAGGATTTAATCAGGAATTCTTTAATCAGGTGGTTTCTGCTGTGGGGGGTCAATCACGGATTACTCAGTTAATGCAAGAAGGGAAAAATGCGTCTGTCGGTGGAACAGCCATTGAAAGGCAGCCTTTAAGTAGCGCTCTTAAGTCTGTTGGAGGACAATTTATTGCAACAGACAATCTTGTTCAAGCCGGAATAACAAATGCGAAAATTATTACAGCACAGCATGTTACGATGCATATGTCTCTGGAAGAAAAGAGGGTTTTTATTGATTCTATGGGGGCAGCATTACAAGAGAAAGGCCTGTTGGTTCTGAAAAACAAAGAGTTGGAAGGATCGGGTTCTCCGGAAGCACAAAAGGCACAATTTGAATTTTATCGAAAGAAAAACGGAACGATGATTTTAGTTGGTCGGACACAAACAGACGTAGAGACCGGGGAGATTTTAAGTGGTCAGGGTTTACAGGGAGATCTCTTTAGTGAAGCGATCGTGCAGAGACAGCAGGTCGCGCAGCAAGTGTATGAGAAGGCTTTGGATGTTTTGAGTTCGCAAGACAGGGAGAGTGTTGAGACATCGGAGCTGTCAGGGCAGTTAAAAAATCTTGGCAGGGATATCAGTTTAACGACACAAGAGTTTAAGGCAAAGACTATCGATCTGATCGGGCGAGAGCTTGAGCAACGCCGTTCGGGGAGTTTTGAACAATGGCAGGCAGTTGCGGCGGATTCCTGGAGAAGTTTTGAGCAGCGTCAAGTAGTGGCGGCGAGCCGGACAGCAACACAGGCCTCTGCCCGTCAGCCCCGAGCGCAGAATGACTCTGCTTCACTGGCGACAAGGAACGGCCACAATGCGTTGACGGCCGATCAGCGGAAGCCTGATCAGGCCTCAATTTCTCAGCCTGTGGCGAAGAGGTTTTTAAATTCAAAGACTTGGTCCCGCGAAGAATTTCAGGCGTTAGCACCGGAAGAGCAACAGACACTCTTTAATATGGCTGTTGGCCAAGCAGCCTCGCAAGGCAGGCCGACCCGGATCTCCTTTTATTCGTCCACTGATACAAGGATGCCGGAACTGTCCAGGTCGTTAGAGTCTTTTAATGCCTTTGAGACGGTTGTCAGCACTCCGGTATCATTGAATACTCCTGAGGCGGTTCGTGAAGCGCTGCGCAGTCAAATGAAGGAATTGGGAGTTAATCCTGAAGAAGTTTCTATTAAGCAGCTTGCGGCGGGATCGGATGACTGGCAGGTAACCTTTGAATGGCAGCATCCGCTGGATGATGAGGCAACGTCGCGGATGATCTATGTTCTGGCCGGACGTACAGCGGATAACCTGTATCCGGATCAATTACCGCCGGTGGTTCAGGATGACATGGAATCAAATCATGGTGCGGATGTCTTTATTGGTTCTGAAACGGCTCTTTCACAAGGGATGGATGCCCTGGCAGAGAATTCTGCAGTGCAAACGGCGCAAACGGTGAACACGCCTGCGGCAACCGGTATGCTCAACCGTTTGAAACAGTTGTATGTCAAGCCGGGCGGGGCTGCTGTGGTCCGCGGGGGTTCGCTGAGTTCAAGTGAGAGAGATGGCTTCCGTCCGTTATTTGGGCAAGAACGAACTCTGCTTGACAAGATGCAGACCGCCGCTGATCTTTCATCTTCTGATGCAGAGATTCTTGTCCGGAGAGATTTGCCCGGAACAGTGCCGGACTCCGTGAGCAGCGACAGTCAGACAGCACTGGATTTTGAAAGTCCACTGTATGCAGTGGAGCGGGAAATGAATCAACGATTGCCGTTGCCTGAGGGGCTTCGGGTTGAGGTGGTGTCTGACACGGCTGAGAAGAGGATTCAAATCAATTTGGTGAATGCCGAAGGGACGCATAAGAGAGAAGATCTGCTCAGTTTTAATTATGTCGGTTCTGATCAGGTGCAGGATTATTCTGTCGATGTGACCGGCGAATTAGGCGTTCCTCAGAACCTTTCACCTGAAGACGCTGAAAAGAGAAAGACTTTACCGCTGCCGTCCAGAGAGGGTCTTGGAAAAGCGCTTCTGGATATTTTAAGACAGAATCTCTGGGAAGACGGAACCGTGGTCGAGTCCATGATCGCGCATAAGCCGACCCTGGAGTTCTTTAAGAGGTCTTTGCGGATGGACGGCGATGATGTGGTCTTTGTTGATAATGATGGGCAGCAACGCAGGATTGTTGAGGGGACAGCGGGCACGGGAGAGATCTCACTGCAGGAATTTTATTCTCAGCCGGAAAATCATATGGTGCGATTCCGCGCGCGTCTGGGCGGACCGGTTGAGATCTTTACAACGACATCATCGGATCACAGGGTTTATGGTCTGGAGGCCCTGCGGGTGATTGCACAGCGCAATCAGGCTAGTCCGGATGAGAAATTCGCCCGGAGTGTTTATCTGAGAGGTGTTGTGGCGAGCCGGACAGAGGCTCAGATCCCTGCGGTTCAGCCTGAAACGACGCCGAGTGGTGGAACGCCATCGGTCGATCGTGCCGTGGATTCTGCCTCGCTGGTGACGATGGATGCCAAGACCGCCAAAGATCTGGAGCAGGCCATTCGGCAGACAGCGTCGGCTAATGAGCGGACAGCGGCGATTGCTAACTTGATTAGTGCCCTGCCGGATGTTTCGACGCCTCAGGAGTCAGCGACACAGACGGCTCAGACGACTTCTTCGGGAGCAGCGTCATCCGCCGCATCCGGTTGGACGGGTATGGTTAACCGCGTTAAAAAGGGGATTGCATCCGTTCAACAACGATTTAAACCGGCAGCCTCCAATCCGGCAGAGACGGCCTTGTTGAACCTTTTAGAGACTTCTGAGGTTAAAGAGGATGTTAAGACAGAGATTCTTGGCCAGGCCGGACAAAGTTTGCAGGGACGCAAACTCCTTGAACAGGTTATGACGGCGACAAATGCGAATGAAACACCAAAATATCCTTCCTTATTAAGGTTCGCGGCAGAAACGTTGGGCAACGGATCTTCGGAAGGAGTCGAGACATTGATCAGTCTTCAGAAACGATCGCGAGATTTTCATCTCGGGCTTCAGAATAGGATTATTCATGGTTTAGGATGGGCTGCGAGCAATGGAAATCAGCAAGCATTGGATTTCTTGTCGAATCAAATACGTCAATTGCAAACATCGAAATCAAGCGAAATCATTTCTTCGATCATTGATGTTGCAGGATCAGAGAATACGGTGTCTTTGAGGGCTATAGGCTTTCTACAGAATTTTGTGGAAAATTTTGAGGCGACTGCTCCTGCGCAGACATTGCTTCAGAAAGAAATTATTTCTCAGCTGAGTTCTAAAACGTATTTTGGACGAGATAAAGATATTAAAAATTTCAGAAAGGTTGCCGATGGTCTGGTTGAACGCGCGACAAATAAGACCCTAACGATTGAACAAAGAACACAGGCCCTTGAATTATTGCCGTTGTCTATATTAGCAAAGCCCATTAGCATGGATCTGATGGCAAAGTTGGTCGATGCGTATAAGCCGGAGTTAGATCAAATCAAGAAAGAAGGCGCGTTCTCTCCCAGGACGAATCCAGAGCATCAATTCCTGGGTTATGTTGAGATGGCCGCACAACAGGCAAATGGGGTCGGTGTAATTGAGGAAGGCTTTAATTATGATTATCAGGCTTGGCTGAATCAAGTTCAACGGGAAGATCCGGTGCCCGTTGTTTCTGAATCTAAAAAGTTTTTTAATACGCGCCAAGAGAGGGCAGAACTTGATTATCTTGCCGTTGAGGCGCATACATTTATGCAAGAGGTGCTTCAGCCAGCGTGGAATCGTGCCAAAGCGTTGAAGAGACCTCTCGTTATTCTTGCGAATCAAACAAACGGTGCCCTAGCTATTGCTCCGATATTATCAGAGATTGAGGAAATGATTCAATCGCAGAGAGTCGAGGCGAAGGCAGAAAATCAGTCAGAGATCAGGTTAATTTTCGCAAAAGAAAAATCGGATAATGTGCATCGATATGCAGACCGTATGTCTCACGGACTTCTGACGGATCAGGACGTTTTATATATTGCTGAAAAAGAGCCCATTCTTCTTGTGATTGATTCAAGTCCGTCCGTTAATTATTTGGAAGACAGAAAAGATGAGCGGCATTTCCCTGTCGCGACTGAGGGATTCTCACATCTTGTCCGGCTTGTTGATAGAGCTCGAGGTGTTCGGGTTAATTCGGCGGATTTTGGATCCGGGTTTGATGTAATGTCTAGAGGAGAAAATCTTGCTGATTTTAATCGGATTATGGCTTTAGGGGTGCAAGCACAGCAACCGGTCCAAGGACCAACAGGGTATAAAGAGGGATTTGTTACTTTAACTAAAAATCCGTTAGCGGCGGGAGTTTCAACGGCCTATCAATATTTTGTTGATCAGATTGAAATTGAGAAGATTTCTGGGCCAATGCTGATTCATGTCCAGACGGCTATGACGGATGCGGATATAAGGGGTAGAGCAAAACAAGGCGATGTTTTTGCGCAGAAGGCTCTTGAATTGACGGACGATATTGTGCATCAAGGCGCGTATTGGGATGACACTGCGGAGGTTAAACAGCTTTTTGTCAATCTGACAGATAATGGCCCTGAAACAAGCGCCTTTACGAATTATGCGAAACGACATTATGATGAATTGAAAAAGCTAGTCCAAGGATATACGGATGCCAATGGAAAAGAAGTACGGGATGATTCGGCATCTGTTAGGAGTTCAGTTAATAGAGCTAGCCGAAGCGACCATGCGGAAATTTCAAGATATTCATCAACAATGCAGCGAGTAGCGTCTTTACTGGAGAAGAACGCGAAGCTTGTTAATGAAAAGGTTGATTGGAGCATTTTAGAATTTTTGACGAGACGTAACGCTGATAGAATGACGGCAGTAAACGTCGGTGATCAGGTTATTGCGAATCAGCGTTTACGTGGCATTGCTGATATTGCTCAGAAAAACACTGCGGGATCGGGATCCCGAAATAAGAATATCGAGGTAGGGGGACAATCCTATACAGTTATCCAAACACTTCCGGAAGCACCAGGAACACCGGCATCCGCGCAGTATCGCGCGACAGTGACGTTTAACGATGTGCTTGCGGATATGACCTCTGAGAGAGTTGATCAATTCATAAAGAGATTGCAGGCGCGGAGAATCCCGGGGCAATTATTATTACCAAAAGTGAATGTTTCCAGTCAGTCTGATTTTACACGATTTTTGATAACAGGTCAGGATTTGATATTTGTCAGTGATTCAAAGCAAAATGTTGAATCGGCTATGCAGATTGCACATGAAGTCTTTAATGTTGATGTGAAACCAGATGCACAAGCGTCAATTGTGACCGAGCTCAGTCAAGATGTTTGGGATAGTCAGAATGGACAATTTATTACAGCCCGTTCATATTTGTCGCGAGAGATTGCCTCGGCAGCGAAGTCCGGAACACCGTTGTCTTATAAAGATGTTGAGTCCCGTTTGGCCGATGCGAAAGTCATGATGCCGTATAATTACACCCCGGTTTCGGATCAAGAGACCCGCGCCGGGCCTGGGGCGAGTACGGAAGCATCCTCTCCTGATGCCGCGATGATCGTGGAGCTTGACGGAAGTAAAATCACATTTGATAAAAGAGGAGGTGAGTATCGATTAGAGCCTGCCCATGTTGCGATGCCGGCCTCCAGGCGATGGAAAAAACCGAATGGTTTGAATGAGGCATGGCAGCAATATACAACAGCGATTAGACAATTGCAATTAAACGAAGCGAGAGCGGCGTTGCTTGAAGTTCAGGATATCGCGTCAAAAGCTAAGCAGTTGTATCAGAAGGCCTTCTCGCAAAACAATGTGGCGCAAGAGATTGAATGGTTGGGCCGACTCGAAAAGGATCCGCAATATCGAACAGCGTTATATCATGTGGTTGAGCAACGCTTAAGAGCGACCGACAGCGAAGAGGAACGAGAGGGTTTGGAAGGAGCGGATGTTGTTTCATATAATGCTTCCGTCATGAAGAAAAGTCTTGCTGTTGTCGATGATTTTGCAAATGCGATTTCTGATGGAGAAGCAGCGCGTTTACGGCAGGTTTTTGCCAGACCTATTCAACAAAGGTTTGTGGAACGTTTCAATCAGCGCAAAGTGGCAGAGGGCAAGGACGGGGTGACGCTGCGTGACTTGGAGCCGTATTTTGAAGATATGCGCTTGCCGGCACGGCTGCGAATGTTGCTTGAAATTTATATGGATCTTAATGAGCGCAAAGAATTGATTACTGTTCAAAGATTGGCGAAGGAATATGGTTTTCCGAGCGTGGACTTTTCCAAAACTCCATCAGCCCAACGGCATCACAAAAAGATTGAAATTATTCAGAATGAGATAAAAGGCTTTCAATCCGTTCTTGCCTTGGTTGAAGATTTTCATATTGAGGATGCTTCCGTAGTAGAACAACGTAATCAGCATACGCTAGCGAATGATTTGACCCCGGATCTCGTAGAAGAGTTTATTTCCGATTATCCAAAACTTCTTGTCAACTTTAAAGGTTTTGCCGAAGAACTTGCGGCATTTTTAGGGATCGAAAAGAGTGCGAGTGGTCTTGTAGAAGACAGACTGCGTCAGCTTGGCTATACGCAAAAGGAACTTCATGGTCGGCGGGAGCAGCAGTTCGAAGGGCGAGGAACAACGACGCTTCAGCTTCAGGCGGCATATAAGGGGCAGCCAGAGACATGGCAGGTACGGGTTGTTTCCGGGGATCGCGAATGGGTTGACGAAAACATGTTTTCTTCAGATGTAAAGACGGAAACGGTTCAAGGTAAGATTAAAACCTTTTTGGCCGGGCGTCAGGATTTGGATTACAAACAATTTTACAGAAATAAAGAATCAGGCGGGAAAAAGACTTTTTATTCGACGATTAAGCGGGTTAATCTTCCTAATGCAAAACGCGTCTATGTTCGTATTTTTGAGGATGAGAAAGTGCTGCTTGTTTTTGGATATGGCCACACATCGAACTTTAAAGATAGTTCTGACCAAATGAATCAAAGCTTGATTGCTTATGTTAATAATCATATTGGGGATCCGAAAGCCAATCTAAACAAGCCGTTGGAGGAGATTCAATCTATACTGGTTGAAGTTCCAGCCGATCAAAGCATGTTGGTAGGGGAAAGGGATCCTGATCTTGAAGAAGTGCGTTCCAGAGTTCTTCAGGAAGTCTCGCCTGACACGGCGGCAATGTCGGTCATCCACAATCATCTTCTCTCTCCGGAAAAATGGCACAGCAAGATCTTGCCGGTGATTCTTTCAGCTCCGATTTTCCTGGGCGGGATATCTTACGCATCGCCTATGACCCAGGCCGCACTGAGCTCCGGGACATCAATGATCTTCAGCACAGAGATTTCGCCGCGGGCCGGACCGTTGGGTGCAATGACAGTATTTGACACATCGAAGGACTCCAGTATCGCTCAGCCGCGCAACAATGCAAGCGCATCAGCTGATATTATTAGTGATTTAGCAGAAAGATCTCGAAATGCCATTGAAGCTGCCGGACAGCAGGCTGAAGAAGTTTTGAGAAATGCGAATATTTCCACACCGGATAGTTCTTATGCCGAAGAAGTCCTTGAACGAGCTGAAGAATCCGTCGCCAAGGCCCTGGATTCGGAAAACACCACCATATCTCAGCAAAATCCTGATAAAGAAGAAAAGAACGGCGCTTTGCCGGCCTCTCAGACAGACAAATTTGGCGATGATACCGGATTGCAGCCTGTCAAGCCAGAGATTGTGCCGATTGCGCCACAGAATCCATTTGTGCCGATTGATATCATCGCGCCTTCTCTAAATATACCGCTTCAAGGGCTTATAATGCCGTTGGCAGCGAATCATGATGATAATAAATCCAATCCTTTGACCACCGAACATCAGTCTCCGGCGATTGTTGTGGCCTTTGCCCAGTTCCCGGCGCCTGTTCAACCTGAAGGCGATTCCGGTGGTGACAGTGGACCGTCAGGATCAGGCCGTGCCAACGCAGCACATCATGAGATTTTGACTTTTGTTAGAAACATTGCGGACGCTGGGGATGATCTAATCACATCCACTGGAAAGATTGCCGAGGTAACAAGCACAAATTTTGAAGGACCAAAGAAGAGTAAACGCGAGATTTGTCTCGCAGCAAACGTCAGTCCGACGATTTTGGCCTCTGCCGGTTCCTCCGCAGGAACTCAGGCAGAAGGAGCAGCAAAGCGGAATGGACTTGATGTAGCAGAAGTATTGATTAAAGCAGTTAATGCAGTAGAAGTGTATGTTGCGAAAGTTGTAAATGCTGTAGTAGAAGAGGTAGAAGGTGTTGTAGTAGCACAAGTAGCAGTTGATGGCGCTTTTGACAGCCAGGAAAGAGAAGCTGGGCTTAATGGGAGAGAACCAGTTGCACGGGCTGGGCGTTTCGACGCAAAAGGCGTGCATGCAGTAGCAGTGGTTGTAGAAGGACCTGTTGTAGAAGCAAAGGCAGTAGATGTGAGTGTTAAAGAAGTGGCTGTAGCAGGACTGGTTGTATCTGTAAATGAAGTAGAAGTAAAAGTAAACAATGTTGAGACTTGTAGTACTGGTTATAGAAATACACGTAACATCAGTACCGGTAGTAGAAGGATTCGTTCTTTGCAGAAACCTGTTGTGGCAATGATCTTGATGCCTGATTTTGGGGCCGAGATTGCAACAGTTCTGCAGCATGTTGTTAGTAAAGTGGTAGTTGTTGTTAATCGCATGGTTGAAGGTTCTTGGGGTGTGACCTCCAGCAATGGAGCAAGGATTCCTGGAACAGAGACTGTGCCGATGGTTCTTGGGTTGTTGGTTTCGGGTAATACGAATGGATTCAATGCCGGGAATCGTCAAGTTGTAGATAGGGAGTCTAGTAAAGCAGTAAGAAGTATCTTCAGAAGCATTGTTGAGAAAGTTGTGCGCGTTGTAGCTGTATTGTTATCAGTTATTCGCAGTAGAAGTACTCGTTCTTATAGAACAGCCAGGGAATCAGAAACTCCGTCTGACAGTGAAGAAGGACCCGCTGCTGGATCGGATGGTTCTCGAAATGTAAGTTCTAATAGTCGTGTAGAAGTAATGAATGGTTCTGGAAGTGTGTCCTCTGATAGAAATAGAGGAAAAGCTTCTGGAATGTTTGTGAGCTTGGTTCAGTTAGTGTATGAAATGATCCAGGTTGTTGTTCGTGACGCAGGAATGCTCACGAGAGATTCATGGAGTGTAATTGCAGGAAATGTCGAGAATGTTGTAAGCATTATCAGAAGTATCTTTAGAAGTATTCGCTCTGCTGGAAACAATCTGCTGAAGGTGGCCACTGCTAAATCGAAAGGTGAAGCAGTCAAAGCTTTGAGTGTGGTTTCCAGAAATCTGACAAACAAAACAGTTGTAACTGACAGTGTCAAAACTGTCGCTAATAGCGTTCTCGGAGTGATTAGAAAATCCGGGAATAAAGCTATTGAAACTGTTGTTAATTGGGTAAGAGTTAAAGGGTTTGGATTCAAGACTCTTGGATATCTCGGGTTGCAGAAAGAACAAGCGGCCGGAGATCATGCTCTGCCCAAACCTGTTGCAGAAACAACGTCAGGAAATCCGATTATCTCGAAGGTTGAGAGAAAAGGAAGATTCTGGCAGTTTGTGCATTTTGCACAGGAAGCCTCAAAAGCATCTCACAATATCCTCAGAAGGATACAGGGTGCTTGGTCTTTGCGTGTAAGGCAGATGATCAAGTATCGTATCTCTATTCGTGCATCTAGTGAATTAGAAAACATCTATAATCTTTGGACTCAAAACGGCCCGATTGAAGCTGTCTCTATCTATTTTAGAGCTGTCTTTAATCGGGTTTCTTTGTTGGTCCACAACAACGGAGGTGCAACATGGTTATCATCAACACTCACAACAATCTCGAATTCAAATATTTTCTCGAGATTCCGCGCAGTAACTGCACGTTCTGTTCAGCACGAGACCGTGTTACCGGGCGAAGCCGGATCTTTCTGGTCTTCAAGGCTGGTGACCGTGTTTATGAGCGCAACGGGCTTAAGGGAACTTGGGAATCAATTAGCGAGTTCGATCGACAGCGGATTAAAGAGCTTTATTCTGAAGCTCAGCAAAGCCACCGAATTCCGAGCTTCAAGAACAATCGATTCCAGGCTCTCCTTAACTAATGCCCTGCTGATTGCTGCCGCTGTGATCCTGGCGGCAGCTGATGCGGGCGGTTCCGCTGTGATCGCAACCGCAGGTGTGCTGCCGGTGAGCTTATCCGCGGTCACAGCTCAGAAGGGCGGCGAAGAAGTAGCGGTGAATTCGCAGTTAGAAGGAGATCAAGCTCAGTTAGGGGCAGAAACACCAAGGCTTCGGGAAGAGATTAATCCGGATATCTTGAAAACACGATACACACCGGGTTCTTCGATCCAAAATTGGGTGGAGATGATTATTTCGCTGGTCAAGGATTGGAAGGAACTGGATGGAGTTTATCAGAAGATTTTTGCCCGAGTGCATGAACTTCAGGGTAAAAACGGATCTATGAGCCGGGATGAAAAGCATGAGCTTCAATTTTATGCGGAGGTGTTCGTCGCTATGGCCGAGGCCTTGCGGCTGCCGTATCAGGAACAATTCCGGGATGATCTTTATAAAGCGCAGAATCCCAAAGAATATTGGGAGACGATTGAGATTCTGCAGAAGAACTTCTTTGGAGGCAAGAGCCGTGCAGAGATGCTGCTGCTGATGGGGGAATTGAAAGGACAGCTCGAGGAGCAGATCAGGAATGCTCTCGGCATCACGGATTTTCGGATTCTATACCGGATCAAGAGCCGCCGGTCTTTCCGAACAAAGTATGATGAAAAAGGAAAAGGGCTGGATATTCATGACATTTTTGGATTTGAAATTGTTATGACAAATCCGCTGACACAAACATTTATTGAAAATGTGGAAAGGGTCTTTGATAAGAATGTCTTTAAGAAAATTGGTGGATCTTTGAAGGAGGGACGGGCAAAAGTTTATCTGCATGGTCAGGCGGACAGCAAGAGTGGACGGGTGTATCCATATTCCGCGGCTCAAATGGGCGTGGTATTTGAGGATATTCTCGGTACAGACGCCACCGTTGAGATTAAAATTCTGGATGAGGTGAATTATCGGATTATGCGTTTCGGCAGTCAGGCAGCCCATTGGGCTTATAAGGTTGCGGGCACGGCAAGCCTGCGCCGTGTCGAACTTACAGAGGATCCTGAAGAAAATTTGAAGCGGTATCAAGCGGCAATTCAGGATCGGATCTATCTAATGGCCAAAAAGTCTGACGGAACATATAGAACGGTGCGTCTGAAAGCGGGCAGCACCCTTTATGATCTGGCGGCCCACAAGAGTGTCAATGAGGCGGAAGATTTCATGGGTGCGGTGAAGGAAGGGGCGGAGAACCTTCTTCCGGAAGATTATACACTTGAGCCGGGAGATGTGATCTCGTTTGATCCGAAAACAGCAAAGACAGAATATAAGTATAATGAGACGGCAAGAAAACAGGTATTGAAGAAAGCGAGATATTTGCGAACGATTGCCGCGTTTATTCCGGGCGTTCCCCAGTTTAGTAAGCTGGGCAAACAGGCTCTTGAGAATGCAGGATTCACTCAAAAGCACCAGCAGAGCTTGATGGCACAGATATTCGGTTTGGATAATTTTGAAGAATTGTATTGGTTGGTCGGGCATTCGAAGACACAGTTTACTAAGGAAGAAGTGACTAAGGGATCTGTTAAGGCTACAGTTGTTTCGTTGAAATATTCCGGAGGTACGGCCGCGGATACAGGTCTCTGGATTGAGATGGATTTTAAACAGAGCTATTCCGGACTGTTGTTGAATATTGATGAGGCTGTCACCCGTTTTAAAGGATATCTGTATGAAGAGATGGTTGAAGACGGCAGCAGGGGCCAGCTTGTCGTTCGTCTGCCGCATGAGGATGTTAAGGCCTTCTTGGCGGAGGTATCCCGCATCGTAGAGGCCCCTGTGGAATCGGAATTTGAAATTACTACTTCCAGAAAGATTCATCTGGTGACAACGCCGGAACGCGGCCAGCTCAAGCGGGTTGTGGCAATCCTGGCATCCCAGAAATTAAATATTACGCAGCTGCGCCATAGGCTTAGCAGCAAGAAACAGCTGGTTTGGGAGATTGAGGCTGCAGCACCGATCTATGTTGAAAATGCACAGCTTGAGAAGACGCTTCGTGATCTTTTGAAGAACGGAACAGAGGGAGAACAGCCGGCGGTCAATGGATCGGTTAAGATTTCCGTTTCGGATGCGGCGCAGATCAAGAAGGCAGGGTCTAAAGAAAGGACTGAATTCGCGTTGGCGGCAAAGATGATTCAGGATCTTCAGACATCCTTTCATCTGGACATTCAGCAGATCGGCCGGCAAATTGATTATTATCTGAACAATGTCTTGCGGGAGTCCAGCCATAAATCCGCTCAGGCCTTTGAATTTGCGCAGCACGTGATTCTGTGGCTGTCTCATCAGAAAGACCTGGGTGTTACGGTTGATGAGACATTGCAGACGATGGCGACGGCAAAGAATGAAATGGATGTGATCGTTGCCGCGCAGACGATCATTGAGCACACGATGGGACATCAAGGCGGCAGGGGTGAGAATCAGAAAGTCCCGGCCGCTCCGAAGGAACCGGCTGACACGGCCATGATCACGGATCCGCGCTTGATCAAGACGATTGCCGTCGGCACGCTGGCCGGTGCGGTGCTGGGAAGTCCGATGCTGGCCGCACTTGGACTCAGCGTCGGAATCCTGGGAGGCCTTTTGATGGCGGCGATTGCCTGGCTGGCCGCCAGGGCCAAGATGGCGCCGCCGGCGCGTGTGCGTAATATTTTGCGTAATACCTTTGCGGTTGCCACACTGAGCTTCTCCGTGATGTCGATTATTAGTCCGAACCTGCTGACCGGAGTGGTTTCAGGAATCCTGTCCGGGCTCTTCGGTCAGACCTTTACGGCCGCAGGTCAGGTGATTGCGGGATTTATCAGTGTTAATAGTTTTGTTCTGCTGGTGTATCTGCCGGTTGCGTCCCTGATTTTTGCCGGAATCTACATTCGGGCCTCGGGCGTTCGGCTTGCCCAGATTTTGTCGTGGACGCGCCAGGCCATGAATCAGGCCAGGGATCTTGACGGAACTGAAAAGATCCGTGCACAGCTTGATATTGTTAAGACGGCCGCGCAATTGATCACCCAGGATATGGGCGAGGTTCTGTCGGTGGCTAATCTTCCGCTGATCGGATCGTTTATCCGGAACTTGAAAAACGGAACGCCGATCGAACGGTTCGCAGGTGCTCTGCTGAAGTTTCTCCTGGTGATTCCGACCATGCTCTTCCTGGTGGAATTCTTACTGAAACATTTGCTGGTTCCGATGATGGTCATCAGGGCGTTGACCAAGCCTTATGATGCGTTGAGGGATGTGCTGGTTGATGAAGAGACGATGCCGTCGATCGCAACGATTTTGGACCGCGCGGAGCAGGATCTCAGGGATGAACAAGCCGATGGTCTGCGCGGTCTGCACAAACGGTCCTGGCGCATGGCCAAGGGTGTTATCGGATTAGGATTCGCCCAGGATGCCACGGCCCTGTGGGTGATCAACGCCGCCGAGTCCTGGCAGCAGAGCTACACCTTGTCCGCCCGGATCCGGACCGCGCTAAAAATCGCGGCCGCGGTGTTTGCCTATGGGTATGTTTCGCTCTTGCGCCAGCGTCTGGTTATTGATGTGGTCTCCGGACTGAGCCACGCCTTGATCGCAGGCAAGGCCTTGATCGCTCTTCCGTTGGATAGCACGATTAAGGCGGCGTTTACTTCGACCTGGGCCTCGTCTCAGGCGATGATTGATTTCTGGACCCGAATGGGATGGCAGTCCTACGCGCCGTTCCCGGCATTCAGCTGGAATGAGATTGTTTCGCGTGCCGTTCTTGTGCTTGCACTGCGCATTCCTTATATCAGGCATCAATACCGGATGCTGATGATGCAGGTCGAGGCCGGACAGATGAGCCGCACCGCCGCTATGGCCAAATTGATCGGGCAGACGCTGATCTATATCCCGCAGGGAACGTTGGCCATGAGTTTTGTGGATATGGAAATCCAGATGGCGCTTAATGGAACGGGCGCGCTTGCGAATGCGGCGGCGGATATTCCTGTTCTCAGTCAGATGACAACAGCGGTTCATGACACCACGGTCTTTATGGAAGCCAAGGTCTATGGATTCTCGCATGGAGATGAGCAGGAGGCCAGCATCAGCGGAGCATTTCTGGACGCGCTGGATGTCACGAGTCAGGCCGCCACAGGAGTCGGTCTCCGCGACGCAGTTTCGGGGGCCTTTGATCAAATCGTCTTCGGCGGACGTCAGGTGCCCGACATGAGAATGTCTCAAGAGTTATTGATGATGGGTCAGGCAAAGCTTCCGCAGACGATGATGGAGGCCCTGTATGACGCAGCGCATGAGAATTCATCGTATGAAGCCTGGTCCCAGGATTTGCGTGTGCTGTTTGCCCAGGATTATGTTGAACTCAATCACAATCTGGATCTGATTAATCAAGAGCGCGGGGCCGGTCATGTCAAGACCATGAACGTTGCGAAAGAGCGTGAGATCCGGACAGCGATGACAGAGGCCTGGACGATTTTTGAAGCCACGATGGCGGTTCAGAAAGCCCATCCGGCAGACAGTGATGAAGGGCGCAAAGCGGATGTGGAAATTCAGCGGCAGGTCGCCTCACAGAAGTTGTCTGCCGTTATCCCGGACATTCAGAAGGCCCTGGAAGAGATTCAGACGGTGAAGGCCAAGGAGCAGACCGCGGCCGCGAAGGCGCGTCAAGATCAGCGGCGCGCGGAACTGAAGACCATGACAAATCCGGGTGATATCAGGATTTCCTGGTTCGGCCGGTTCTCGAATATGAGAGAGGCGGATGTCGTGGCACGGTTATTGGAAGAGACCGGGTATTATGATCGCCGTCAGATGACTCTGGAAGAGGCCGGCCGGTTATTTGCGCGGGTCAATCATTTTGCGGTCTCGCATGACGACGTCTTTTCTGCCAGGGCCTTTGACCTGCTGCGTCAGCAGGCCCTGTCGATCAATACTCCGGACAGCAAAGCGGCGGAGCAGGTTTGGGTCAAACGGATTGCTCTGGAACATCAGAAACGACAGCTTGAGACAGCGGTTCGGGCCATGGGACGTCAAGAGGCCGCGCAGAAAGATCTGATTAAACTGTATTCCAAACAAATTGACCTTCAGATTCAGAAGCTTGAAGCTGAGTCGCGTCATGATGATGCGGCTGTTGAGAAAATTGAAAAAGAATTGAAGGATCTGGAATTCAAGATGCTGCGCCGTCTGCAGAGAATGGATGATCCTGAGGCGGACCTTTCCAGCGATAATGCCAAAGATTTTTACAGCAAAGAACAGTTTACGCAGGCAGTCACACAGGCCGCGGCCATGATTGAGACCTATGAGCAAAAGGGTGCGCTGGATACCGCAGGTCTTGGTGAGGCCAAAGAGATTCATGATTATTTGGTTCAGGCGCTGGAAACCAACAGCCGGCCGTCGTCGTTGACCTTGTCGCAGCGAGAGTTCGATCAGTGGTTTGATTCAGAGTATGTGAGAGTTGTTGACGGACTTCAAATGATTCTCCTGCAGGCCGGGAGGGCTGTGCCGGCACCGGCGCAGCCTGTGAGAGAAAAACAGGAGACAGCCCCGAAGACCCGGGATTTTTGGAAAAGGCTGGGCGGGCTGTTTACAAACACAGCTTATGCGGATGAGATGCCGGTTCGCCCGCAGACCGATGTGAAGGGATGGAGTATTCAGCAGCGGGTTGATGAGGTCGGACGGGAGTTGTATGTCATGGTCGCGCCTGGGACGACAACGGTTCCGGAGGCCATGATCAATGAGGTCCTGGCCAAATCGGTTGCGGCGGATCTGCGCTATCGCGGGGTCGAGGCGATGAATTTTGAGGTTCCGGCGGATATGGAAGGCGGAAACTATTTCACGCGTCTGATGAAGAGCATCTCGTCGAATTACGGACATGAGAATTTCTTCGTTGTAGAAATGCATGTCGATGGCAATGACAACGGCGCGGGCCCGGATCAGACGGCATTGTATTATAAAGGCACGAATGGACAGACATATCAGTTAACTATTGATGACAACGGACAGGTCAGCCGCAAAGACTGGGCCAAGAGTTACGGATTGTTAAAATATAATGCGGTGATTATTGAATATACGGATCGTCATCATATTCAGACCACCGATGCGGCCCGGCACGCTGCGCGCATGGAAGATATCAATCGGCTTTTGCGGGCTTATTTTACGAATGTCCGCAAGAGCGATCTTCCGGCGATCCGAACGAATGAGGCGGCGGGATCCGGAAATACAAATGTCACGGCCCGGGATGTGGCGGCTGTGTTTGCCTCGCGTAATTTTGAGATCGCCATGCCGGCGGCCCGGGCGATTATCAACGCGTGGAATGGTCTCGGAGAATTCCAGGGAACCGGTATCGACGGGTCCCTGCGGAAGTCTTTCGCAGATCCGATGGAATTCGCAACGCATGTCAGAGATTTTATGGAACAAGGCAACATCCGTCTGGATCCTGCGTTTAGTTCCAACAGCGGCGAACATGGTTTGATGAGGGTTCGTCCGGCGGATTGGAACCGGGTGGTGTCCGATGTCCTGCACGCAGACTGGACGCAAGCCGATATGGCGGATCCGTATAAAAATACAGCCGCGGGAATTGCTTATCTGGTGAAAGACGGGGGGCTTAAGGCAGCGGTGCAGGCCGCCGGAGAAGATCTTCCGATGATTGTGGTTGTTCCGGGCCACGGCGGAAAAAATCATGACTCGTCGCATTTTATTTCCAGCAATGGAGAGTCTGTAGGAACAGATGTGCCGCTGACTCAAAAAGGATTCGCTGTCTTTGCGTCGCTCGCATTGGGCGGTTTCAGCGGACAGCCTGTGATGAGTCTTCAGGAAGCCGTGCACAGCAGAATTCAGGCCATGTTTGCCGGGGATAATTCGCAGATCGCAGGGGATTCTGCGCAGGCGATTATGGATGCTTGGAACGGCACAGGAAGTTTTGCCGGAGCCAATCCGGAATTGCGGATCATTCTGCATAAGACCTTTACCGATATTTATGATTTCGCGCTGCTGATTCGGGAACAGATGCGGCATGAAAGCACCTTTGATCCGTTGGCGGAGAGTTCGTCCCATGCGTTAGGCTTGATGCAGATCAAACGGGGAACCTGGAAGGATATTCAGGACAAACTGCTGCATGTGTCCTGGAGCGATTCCGGGGATATTTATGATCCGTATAAGAATACGATCGCCGGTATCGCCTATCTGGCAGATAATCTTTTGGCCTTTGGAGATCTGGACAAAGCACTGGCCGCCTATAATCAGGGACCGAATCATCAGGCGTTTAAACAGGGAGAGATTCCAGCGACCGGAAGTGTGTATGCCGATAAGATCTTGACGAAATATGCAAATCATAAGGGCAAAGGCGATTTTCTTGCAGAGGCGCCGCTGGTTGCTTCAACAAATTCAGACGGCCTTCCCGGCAATGCCTCGTCGGTTCCGTCATCCGAGCCGGGATCGCTGCCGCGGACAGATGCGGTGTCGGCCGCCCGGATGAAACGGGATGCCCAACAGATTCAAGCTCTGGTTTCTCAGATGGATATCCTTGGGGATGTGACCGGTTTGAGGGTGTTTGGTTTATTAGCGGATTCTGTTCGTCGTGAACCGTCCAAATGGCTGGCATTGTTGCGGGCGCCGCCGGTAGAGGCCAAATTTACTGATATTCGTCTGCAAAAGGCCCGGCGGACGCTGGAAACACTGCTCAGCGGTCTGGAAAGCATTGACCCGTCACTCTCCGGCGCAGAGCGCACAGCCTACTATGCCGGTTTGGGACGTTCTTTGAATGAACTTAACCGCAGCTTGAATGAAGACATGACACCTCCGGCAATTCCGGTGCCGGAAGATGGATCGTCCAAAGAAGAATTGCAGGCGTCGCTTAAGGGCTTCCTGGAGACCGCCCGCGACTTCTATGTCAGCCGGGCCTATCTGCAGAAACTGATTGCGGATGCCTTGTATGACACGGCGCTGGTATCTCAGCAGGGCAAGATCGCGGATCTGGTTGAAAGCATTCGTGAAATGCGTCGGCAGATCATCGGCACACGCAATATCCTGGAGTTCCAAAAGATTTATAAGAATCTGCACAAGGGCGTGCCGGTGTCCTATAGCGGCGATACCACCGAGTACGGCCGTCTGTATACCTATGATTTCGCCACATGGATTTCCACGCTGTCTTTCACGGATGTCGCCCAGGCTCAGGAAGCCCTGGAGATTTTTGTCGAACTCTTCGGTGACGGAACACAGGGATACGCGAATGCCTATAATCTGTCGAGCCTTGAGAAGCATCAGTATGATACCGCCGGACCGATGGCGCACATGATCATCGCGATTATGAACTATGAGATGAAGCGTCAGGCCGATCAGCCGTCATATCTGTATGTCGCTGAGAATCTGGCCCGCCGGCTTGAAGCCTTCCGAACCGATCACAGTTGGCTGCGCATGAGCGCGGATTCGACCAAGGCGCAATACTGGACCGTATCTACGGAACAGAATCTGTCCGCCTATGCCGCCTTTAATCGTCTGTGGCAGCACACACACAATGAGAAATATTTCATGCGTCGTGAAGAGATTTTCGGCGGCCTCAAGACATTGTATAACCATGAGGCCGGATATTTCTATACCGGCTATGAACTGAAGCGGCAGGAATTTTCAACGGAGCGATTTGCATCCGACCTGGGCGCCTGGGCGTATCTGGCGCTGGGCGAAGGCCGCTTGCGCGAGATTGAGCCGAATATCAAGCGCATCGCGGATTATGCCTATGATCAGATGCGGGAGATGGGCCGCGTTGATTATTATGTCAACGCTCAGGACAAGATAAGATTGAATTTGATGCCGTTCAGTTCCAGCAATATTGAAGATGAGCTGGGGTCTTTCGAATGGTCGACATTCTGGATGATGGCCGCGCCGGCCATGGGGCGTCCGGAGATGGCTGCAAAACTTCGTCAATCGCTGGATCAGGCGCAGGCCAACGGTATTCTCGAGTATTCCAACCAGCCGGGTGTCGAGACCGGATTCAGCTTCAAGACCGCCAGCGGACCGGCCTTGTCCAGCACACTCTGGTATCGTCTGGCGCAAAACAATGTCAATATCTTCAATCCGTCCGCTACGGCCGTGCTGCCGGCCCAGGGGATGGAGACCATCCGCAAGACATTTGCCTTTGACGAAGAGAAATACCGGCGTATGGGCGGGGTGGGATATGCTGTTCAAAATGCCTTGCAGGCGGAACGAGGTCAGGGCCAGCAGCTTTTGATGATGAAGATGCTGGAGGCCAATGGATTTAATATGACGGATCCGTCCGCAACGCTGGGAGTCAGTTTGGATGTCGCCGGAGGGGCCTATGATGGAAGCGTCGGCAAGGCCTGGCAATTCGGCAAGCTTCCGGTGGCTGTCAATATTCGGGGAGATGTCGGGCTTTATGCAAAAGCAGCGAATCAGGTCCAGGGTATGTTGAGCAAGGGCGCCTCGGTGATGGGCGGGCTGGCCCTGCTGGATCTGCTGTTTGATATCAGCAATGCGCCCAAGATGAAAGAATTGAATGAGCGCGGCGGGATCCTGGTCAAGACCGGCCGGGTCGGGATTCCGATTCTGTTGGCGGTGACCCGTTCCGAGGCCCGGGGCAACCGGCTCTTTGATACGGTGACCGGAGATTTTCTGGAAGGCCACTCAATCAGACATGTCACTAAAATGGATCTGCCCATGGAGCGGGTCTTGCGCGGGGCCGGCAAGGTGCTGGGCGCGATTCTGGGCGGACGCGATATCGCCGCGGCGATCAAGGAATATGATTCGATTCCGTATATGGGCAACACGCACCGCACGGCCTTTATGCTGGCCTTCCGTCAGGCGGATCCGAGGATCTATCACGAAACCGGTGAGATTGTCAGTAATCCGGATATTGTTTATTTCGCCGAACGCTCCGGAAAGTATCAGCGGATTGTCTGGCTTGACACCAGGACCGAAGAGGCCGGGATCCTGTCCGAGACCCTGATGTTTGTCGATGAGACGCGTCCGTTCCTCAAGGCCGCCGGCAAGTGGATGGAAGAGGCCGGGCTGGATCAGGGATCGGGGATGTGGATGACCGACGGTGAGATCGTCCGCCTGCCGTCTTACTTTAACATTCAGCATACCCGGGATTATATTCACGCGGTGCGAGAGGGCTTCGGCGGCGAGTTGAATCCGGTGACGACAGAGACGCGCGCATATCAGGAAGCCGGCGATATTCGGGCGGTTATCCGCAAGGGAGACAGTGTTCCGTATAATCCGTGGAACGGAAATGTGTCCTTGCCGTCGGTTAAGATGGCGGTTATCCGTTGGGCTATGCAGCAGGGGATCAGCGGCACACATCATTTTACTGTCTTGCGTGATCTGGATGAACACTATGAAATTCTGGCGGATTACAAAGAGACCTATCAGATCCTGGAAAAAGATACCCGGTTTGAATTCAAGGGCCGCAAGGTGACGATGCCGGCCGGAACACGCTATATCGAGCGCAACGGCCGGATGATGTTTGTTGAAAAGGATGAGGAGATCTATGTGCCTTACGCGATTGTGTATTCCGCGCATCCGGATCTGCAGACGCAGTTCATCGGTCGCCGAAGTCAGCTGAAAAATCTTGCGCCGGTTTATGAACGCCAGGCCATTGAATTGGACAACGGACATGAGATCGCCCTGACACCGGGAACCATGCTGCGCTGGTATTATCCGCAGGGCGCGGGCGGACCGGCCTATCCGGGAATCGTGGAGACATTGAATGATTCGGATTTGGGTGAAAACGATGTGGTGCGTTCCGACCGGGATAATCGCAGAATTGACGTGGATCGCGTTGCGGTTCAGTCGCGTGTTTATAACGGTGAGGCCGGCATGCCGGTGCAGGATGATTCCGTGCAGAAAGAGGCCGTTCTTCGGCAAGAGATCAACCGTCTTCATATTCGCTATCTGGGGGAAGTCGCCAATCTGATGCATCTGGCCGATGGCGATCGGGAATTGATGTCCGAACAGGCAGCCGGTCGTGATGCCGCACAGCAGATTGATGTGATTCTGTCCATTGGGGAAGACATCCGGGCCTTGATGCAAGGCAGCGAAATTCAACTGCCGAAATTGCACAGCCGCCAGGAACTGGAAGATGTCCGCGACGGCAAGGTGCCGACCCGCACGCTGTGGGATATGAGCGTTTCCTATAATCAGGACATGAACATGCCGGGTGTCGGGATCACGGTGCCGGTGATCACAAAGAAATATCCGTTGGCCAGACTGCCGGTCACGATTCATCTTCCGGAAGGAAACGGTCCGGTTCTCGATAAGCTGGCTCTCTGGCGCAGTGAAGCGACCATTCCCACGGCCAAGACCGCGATCTATCCGGAGGCTCCGCGCCGCTTTAAAGAAGAATGGGCGGTTGTGGATGGCGAACGCGTCTATGTCAATTTGGGAACAAAGTCGCTTGAGCGATTTGTGAAGATGGAAAATTGGGGTCTGAAATATTACAGCGACCGGGATGCCGAGACTCTGCGGCAAGAAGAATTCTGGCAAACCCGGACAATGGAGAAGGTGGCGCAGACCTATACGGCGGATCAGCTCAAGGCCATGGGAGTCTTCAGCGAGACCACGCCGCAGGGCACGTTCTACTATACCCTCAATAACGGCCACAAGGTGTATATGAATGCCCGGATCGATGAGAGCGGCCGCATGAGCGAAAACACGGGCGCGAACGACGCGATGGTTCTGATAGATGAGAAAGAGGCCTCTTTGGCGGTTGTGGATTTGGGTATCAAGGGACTGCAGCAGGCTCTGGAAAATCAGATGGGTGCCGCGGTGCTTTATGGTGATGCACGCAATGTCGCGTTGAGCCTGGAAGATCTCCAGCGGGCAATTAAGGCCGGGCAACTCTACGGCAAGGTGAACGCGGACGGTGATGTGGTGCTGCATCTGAAGGGGTATCAGGATAGCCGTTTCGGCAAGATGAGCGGAGTTCTTGAGACCGGATTGAAAGGACTGCAATATTTTCATGAATTGGAAATGAATGGATTCGCCAAACTGATCGGCGAAGACGGACAGATCTTGTATGTGGAAAATAACAAGCAATTGCCGTCCCTGGTCAAGGCCCGCATCACGCGCGAGACCCCGTCCAGGACGATGACGCATGCCGCGGGATTCGCCCTGGATGAAGGCGTGACCCCGGAAGAAGTGAAGAGCCGCAAGCCGGGCATCGTGGACGCGGTGGTCACGCGAAGCGGACGCAAGATGCTGGTGGAATATTCCCCGTATTATACCTGGGATCAGATTCAGAGCGGCGAGGCCATCCATCTGGTGTCCGGGAAGGGCTCGGAGCGAATTCCGGTGGCAATGGCGGATCTGATGCAGGGCCGGATCTCGTATAAAGATTTTTACCGCATCCGTCCGGCCAGCAATAAAGAGGCCAGCGTGAAATGGGAGAAGAGCGCGCTCCTGGGCGAGGACGTCAAGGTCAAGATCTCGTCTGACCGCAACGCTCCGACACTCTTCAGTGATGCCGACGACGGAACCCGCCGTGTCGTGTCGTATTCGCCGGTGGTTCAGGAATTCTTTAACTGGCTTGATAAAAATGCTTATACATTCCAACCTGTTCCTGAAGAAGGCATGAAAGTCGATTGGGTGAAAGACGATGCTCCGACCAGCCGTTACCTGGTATGGAGAGAAACGATTGATGCGATATCGCAGCTTCATAAAAATTTTGATATGTCTGTAGAATCCAGCGCTCAATTATTTAAGGCATTGACCCCGATATTGAAGCGGGCTGAATATCGGTTAAACAGTATTATGAAGGGAGATTTGGTAAATCTGTCGCAAGCAGAAAGAAATGCGACTGTTCATAAAAGGGAAAAACTTCTCCGAGATCAAAAGGAGAGAACGTTGTCGAGTATTTCCCGGATTATGAGAGAAGCCAATATTCCGGTGAACGCGGCAGAAACTGTTTTAAATGCAGCAAAGAAAGAGATGGATGATTTTCGTTATTATGAGTCATTTATTATCGGAAAGCCCATGTTTGTTGGAGGTGCTGAACAGTATGCAAAATTGCGCGATAAACTTGCGGCCAGATGGCATATGGATGTTGATGCATTTGAAAAACGTTTTAAAGGAGCCGTCTTTAATCTGAATACGGGTGGCCAGGTTGTCTTTACGGATCGTGGAAAAAATTCTGTGTGGTGGATCCGTTATCTGGATGATCAGCAGCGAATTTTGACAGAGGGTCTTAAAGGCGGTTATGAGAATCGTGATTTCGGTGTGGCTTTGTTCCGACAGATTGTTCCGCATGTTGTAACGGTCCTGAACATTACGCCCGAAGGCAAAAAGCTGGGATCAGATACCTATCTCCTGGAGAAAAAGTTGGAAGATGTGTGGCATCTGGAGGATGCGGATGAGATTAAGAAGGTTTTGTTGTCTGCGCCGGCAGAACATTCGGTTGACTTTAAGAAAACCTTTTATGAGTATTTGGTTTTTGTGGGAGCCTCTGATCGCCTGAGAGAATTTGTTGATGAGAAAGGAGATTGGAATACCAAACTCACGCTGCCGTTTAAATTTTCTTCGTCAAATGTTGTTGAGGATATTTATAAGGTTATGTATGCGCGTCGCGGACGCAGCTACGGCGCTTTGTTGGATGATATTGTCGGAAATATGAAGCGGGAAGGGTATATCTTGCCGTCTGGTATTGAAATCAAGAGTGGAAAGGAAAATCAATATATTGAAAACCGTCTTGTATCACCGTCCGGGCAATATGGAAATAGCAAGGTTCAGAAATTCAGCAATTCCAGCAGCCCGGATATTGAGATTATTCGCGGTGACTTGCCGTTTGCCGGACGCCGTCAAAATCAGGGCGATTTTGTTGATATGCCGTTTTTCCGAGATGTCAATCAAAACGGAAAACAGGATAAAAACGAAGCGACAATTAGTTTGCGTTTTGATCTGGACGGCGACTTAAATTCCCCGGTTGCGATATCTGTTCGTAGAGGAAAGCAGACCAGCGCGGCGGATCCGAGCGTTAAAGAGACAGAGGTCCTGGTTATTGATCTTGATAAACGGATTATCTTTGTTGACAGGCGGGTGGCTGAATTGGTCAAGGGCGGAGATGGAAGTTGGGCGGGACGATATTATTTGAGAAAGGACGGCGTGTTTGACAGATATGTGAAGACCACAAATGGAGAACAGTTGGATTGGAGATATATTATTGAACACAAACTTTCAGACGTCATGAAATTTAAAGATCCTGATGCGATTTGTCCGATCGAGAAACAGGAGAGTTTCTTCTTTGGAAACGATATGGCGTCAAGATTGTATAAGGCCCTGGCGATTCCGGCGGCGCCGGTGACGGAGTTTGAGACGAAAGAAGGGGAAGTGAGTGTCGGTATTACAGAAAAACTGTTTTGGAATGATTGGGCGATCCGTTCAAGCCATAAGGTCTTTTTGCCGTATGAAGAGGCAGACAAGAAAGGTCAATATGAAACAGGGTATTATCGTTCATGGCGCGATTTTATCGGAGGGCAACGAGTTAAAGTGACGTTTAGGGATAAGAATTTTACAAGCCCTATAGGAATGACATATGGAATGGATTTTGATAAATATGCGTTAGCGAGAAAGTCTTTGGTCGGCATTAAGTCTCTTGGGCAATGGCGTCTTCATACATTTGGTGAGCTTGAGCGTGCGGTAGACGGATTGCGTATGCGGGATGGCAGCGGGGAAGCTCATCGCGAGCGAGGGAATTTGTTTGCAATCGTAAAGACGCTTGGAAAGAAAATATTGCCGATGGATGGTGAGGATTATCTGGGAAGCTATCGTTTGCTGAGAGAGCGGTTTGCCGAGCTGACACAAGATCAGTTTCGGTTGGAAGTTTATAGCTTGATTAAGAGCGGTGAGGGACGCATCCTTGCTGTCGGATTGGGTGATAGCCTGGATGAGAACGGGCATCTGAAAGGCAGACCTCAATTAGTTAATTTCAATCTTTATAACGGTTCAACTTCAAGTGCCGTTGAGCTTGGGTTTGCGGACCAGGGATATGCCAAAGAAGGGTATACGTATCTTTATGATCCGAAATTCGGTTACAACTCAGAGTTTTATTCTCGATCCACCTGGGGAAATTTGAAGGGAATTTTTGAATCCGGGGCGTTTAGAGGAAGTAATTATGTGCGCCATGTGTTTAATCGGAGACTGGGCCATAATGGCGCAGAACCATATGTCGAATATGATGTGGACGATCGTCTGGGAGCGCAGACGGCATTACGAATCAGGTTGGACGGCCGGACATTGGCTGAGATTTTTAAAGGCGCGGAGAAGACGAATAAGGTTGTATATGACCGGTTTGAATTCGCGGACAGGAATTATGTCTTAACGGATAAAGGCACATGGGAGGTTTCCGGTGACATTGAGACCAAGACAGGCCGGGTCAACGGACAGCCGTATCGGCTTGTCATCGAAAATATTAAAACAAATGATCCCAAGACCCTGGCCAAGGCCGTCGGGCGCACAACCTATATGCTGTATCGCAACGGTTATTTGGCGTTGGATAACCCCTCTCCGTTTGAAGTCAAAGATGTTAATCCTAAAGTTTTCTCAGTCCGGAATCTCTTGCGGAATGCCTTTGGCGGTCTGTTTGTGCGAGGCTCTACCGGAATGCGCACAGAAGCAGAAGATATTCGTGATGCGATTAAACAGAATCCGAGTGTTGAGATTCCGGGCGCTCAAGATAATGTTGGTAAGGACAAGCTTTATCGTTATACCCTTGAGGAGGTCAGAAATCCGATCCTTGAGGGGATTGGAATGCTCGGATCGCTGGTGGTGTTGGCGGTGTTATTTGTAGCGGCATTAATCCCGTTAGCCGCGACACTCATCTGGCGCGGGATCCTGAAACATCGCAAGAATGGCTTTGATTTTAACAGCGCGATGACCAAGGATCTGGAAGGTCTCGGGTTTATCGAGGCGATTCAGACAAATCTTGTTGGGGATCGCATTAAACACGGACAGTACCAGAGCCGGGATGATGTGTATCGCCGCATGGGGTGGATTGTTACAGAAAACGGGAAAGAAAGGGAACTTTCATATAAAGAAATTTATATGAAAGCCAATACGGTGTCCCTGTCGCTGATAAAGAAGGCCTATCAAATCACGAAATTGAAATCCGCGCTCAAGACGCTGGATTGGGTTAAGTACACGGCCGCGGATCAGGATACAGCGTTTACAGAAACGGATCTGAAAGCCCTGAGAACCGCGCTAAGAAAGGGTTCTGTCGATGCCTTTGTGGATGCGCTTGAGAATATGGCCGGAGCCCCTGAACACAAACAGCCGTCACAGCGGATTATCGCCGCGATGTTTAAACGTTACCTGAAGACCGAAGACATTCAGGGCCTGCTGGACAGCTCGTTTATGCAAAATCTTAGCAGTAACACGGTTGAACGCGGTTTCGCGGTTGAGATCATTCGTCGCAAGTTGTATGAGCTGGTTCGGGAGGATGCGCCGTGGAAGATAGACATTGAACATCAGATTGATCGTCTGGTAGAGCGTTTTGGATTAAAGACTCATCCGGATTTTAGAGAAGACTTGCCGGGGGCGATTGAAACGTTTAAGAAAAATATCTTTAATTCCCGCGGCCTTCCGGAAGGGTTTACGCTGGCCAATGATGAGGCCAATGAGACGGTCTGGGGTAGTGATGCGGACGTGATTCCGCTGGCCCTTTTCAGCAATGATGATCTGCGCAAGACACCGCCGCAGGGTGGGCATCTGACTGCGGATCTGGTCTCACTGGAGCGATTGTTCTTCATGCAGGTGATTATTTCACGCGGTCTCGGCCCGATGGTCGGACAGGGACGGTTGGAAGATTATATCTTTACACGCTTGCTCAAGCGGCTTCGGGATGCTGGCAAAGACGGCAAGAGCATAGTCAATACAGTCAGTTTGATCCGTATGGCCTTTGCCAAGATGATGAGAGAGGACATTGTGAAATGGGAGCGTAACCGGGATCCGCAGGGTCGTGTCAAATATTTTCAGGCGATCATTACTGAAGAGGTCTTAAATGACGCGATTCGTTATCTGTTGGGATTGAAAGATCCGACACCGGAGGACGGCGGCTGGCTGTTGAAAGAATCCACGCGCCGCAAGATTGAGCCGCAGCGCAAGGTCTTTGATGGAATTATGGATGACATGGTCGATATGGCCGATCATATTACGGCGCTCAACAATAATGAGCGGATTACGGTAATGGAGGAATTCAGCCGAAGAATTCGTCCGGTTCTGCAGACCACGGTGCACAAGGTCGAACAGGATACCGGCATTCGTGTTTTGAAGCGCCGGTTTGCGTTCTGGATGCTGCATACGCTTCCGGCCTTGAAATTGATGACAGACAAGACGGTTCGTCACGCGATTATATCCCGCGGCGGCCGCTATAACAATACCCGCAAAGATCTCGCCCGGTGGCTGTATAACATGAGCGTGATTCATATGACAACAATTCTTGTCGCCGGGTTTATCTTCCCGAATTTCTTGAAAGTCTGGGCGTATATCGGAATCCCGGCGTTGCTGGAGGTTTCGGTAGGCATGGCGATTGGTGTGGTGTTGATCCTTGCGGTTATTATTGTCTCACCATGGATCTTGCGTCGCATCCGGACATCGTATCAGACGGCGGCCGAACAGGTGGCACAGGACGGCTCTCTGGACAGCGGCGCTGTCAAAGGCAAACTCGCCGGACTCTGGCGTGTCATGAAGACCCGCCGCTATGTCTTTGCCGCTGTTAAGATGACGATCGTGTTTGTTGCCGTTCTGGGCGGCCTCGGATTGCCGATCTGGCCCAGTCTGGTTTCGATTCCGCTTGTGTTTCAGGGCATGATGTATGCGGTGCCGCTCTTGTTGCTGTTGGCGACATGGAGGCTGTCGTTTGTGTCTATGAATTATTTCGCTATGTTGACAGCCCACGGCGCGGAGAACTGGCGTAATAATGCCTATGAGATCCGTCGGGTCCATGACACAAAGGGGATGGAAAAAGCCTTGACGCATCTGCTGGCTGACACGACTGAGGCGTATTTCCGGCCGGAGCTCAAAGATGGAGAGATTGTGGCTAAACAGCATACGACCAAAGGTGAAGAACGGATCGAGAATTTCAATATCCTGCTGCGTCACCTGTCTGCGGATGAGCACAATATTTTGGGATTTGATGGCGAGATCCGGATTGATCCGAATGCCGGGGTTTCTTTGGAAGATCAAATCAAGGCTATACTCAAGCAGGCCGCCGCTCCGATTAAGATTAAAGAAACTGTTATGAGTAACGGCAAAGAAATCACGATCGTTCAGCGGGTCCGCCGTCCGGAATTTGTGCTGAATCAGATTCGTCAGTGGATTAACACCGAATTTCGCACCGATGTGCCGGGCGATCCCAGGAGCTGGGACGAGATCGCAGCCATGACCGTGGTCGCGCAGGCCTTCGGTGAAGATGTGTATTTCGGCATGGATACCGCCAAGAGCCTGTTTAATCATGACGGGCCTGGAGAACAGACGCATCGTCTGGGCGGACTGGCGCGGTTTAGAAAAGAACTTTATCTGATGATGTTAAAGCGTTTTACGACGCAGGGGTCTGTGGAACGCAAGGAATTGATGAAGGTGATGCTGGATCCGAATTATGTGCCGTCGTTTATTGATGAGGTTGGTGAGAATAACAGACAGCGTCGCGCGTTTCTGGAATTTGTTGCCCAATTGACGCCGTCGCTTAAAGACGTGGAACAGGATGAGGTAAGAGATCAGCTGGTTCGCATGGCGGACAATCCGGTGTATCAGGCTGAGCGCGACCGGACATTCTTTGAGGGTGAGGTTTTAGATCTGTTGATGAAGGGTCTGGATATGGAGATAAGGGGAGCCTTGGTGGTTGTTCTTGACACTAATGAGGATTCGGAAAAGTTGATCGGACAGCGAGATATGTTTTTGTTGTTAATGCGGGAGCGAAAAGCGGCGCAGAAAATTCTGGAAGAAAAGAAATCAGAAGAAAAAACACTCGGCGTGGATGACAAAAAGGAAAAATCTTTAGAAGAACTCAAGAAAGAAAACGAAGCGCAAGAAGTTGCGTCAAAGGAATCCTTTAAGAAGGCCAGGAAGCTTATTATGAGCGGTGACAAAGGAGATTCGTTGTCCATGATGCAAGTGCGCCAGCGGGTTGAGAAGGCTCTTCAGACCAGGGAGATTGAGGAAGAGAACGCGGCCTATGAAAAGGATTCAAAAACATTTGAGGCATTGATCGAGAATGTTGTGAATCTGCTGGTTCCGGAGCAGGGCGGCAGGAAAGAAATCCAAAAGGTTAACGAGCAGCGTCGTGCGGCCCTGCATAAGGCTGCGAAAAAAGGCGGCATGCGCGACAGGATCAATGCGATTGTCAGAGAATTTAAGGATCAGGAAGCCTTCAATAAGACGTTAGAGCGGCTGGCAACTGCGGGCGGGCTGGAGAGTAAAGGCCTGCGGGCCGTGAAGATGGCCTTGGGCAATAATCCTCAGCTTGCGCATGTTTACGGTAATGCGGATTACAATCAGGGCATGGATGGTTTGTTTGAGAATTTGATTGACCTGCTGACCTATGCAGATGAAACCACGGGCACGTTTATGACGGCTCAGCAGGCGCAGACGCGCAAGGCACTGACAGCATTGCATCATCAAGCGAAGACAAAGGCCCGGCAGGCGGCAAGAGATCAGACAGGGAAATCAAAGGGAGTCGCATCCAGAGAACTGTTTAATCAGATCGTGCGGCGTTATGAGAAGAAGACTGCGGATGAGGTTCTGGACGATACGATTATTAACGGTCAATTCTCGCAAGACAGCCGGTCAAAGGTGCAAACATGGAGCAAAATTGAACCGTGGGCCAATACCCATTTGGCGATTGTTTGGACCAATGTGCGTTCGGCCAAGCTGTCCATGAGAGACAGCCTCCGGTATTTTGCCGAACATCTGTTGCCGTTACAGAAGGAGATGACGGATGCGGAGAAAGAAAGGAAGATTAACGAAGAGGTTGAATCCAGAATCCGGGTGATCAACCGGCATCTTGGGGGGTTGCGGGGAATGGATAAGATTATTCGAGGGGAAACAGGAGAATCTCTGCGTGATCTGTTTAATCTGTTTGTTCAAAACAACAGTGACCGCACGAAGATGCCGAAATTGACGAAAGAGGCGGTTGCTCTGATGTTCCGCGGAGCCAACAGTGGAGAGAAAGAGATGCTGAATCTGCTTTTGGATGAAAAGATTTGGCTGGCACTTGTGATGCCGCATAAGACGGGCGCGGTGGATGAAGAATATCATGCCTCCAAGTGGAACCAGATGACCGCCTGGATGGCTTTTGCACTGGGTCCGATTGCCTTCAGTGTAGACGCGGATCACCGGTTTATGTTTACCGGGACCCGAAAGTTATTTAATCATGGATCGGAATATTATTATAATCCGGGATTAGTCGGCAGTATTCCGATTGTTCATCATTCCATGTCCAAGGGTTATGGTCTGTTCGGAAAGATTCCGACCGATAGTGAGAACGCGTTCTATTTCCATTCCCAGGGCGGGAAAGATCTGTTCGGCGGTCTGGGGGCCTATGGAAAGTTCACGATGAGGGTTTCTGCCCTGCGCTGGTCGGAAGGGAATACGGATTCTTATGTAGCAGAGGATATTGAGACCGTGATCCGTTTCCGCGGATATGGATATGTAACCGGGCGCACACCGTATGTGATGACCGAGAAGGGTTGGCCGAATCAGTTTGCCGCCCTGCGTAATCCGATCCGAAAATGGTCTTATGACGCGGTGGAGTCCATGAGCGGGCGCACGCCGATGAAAGCCTGGCTCTCACCGTATGTGGATACGCCGTACTTGATTAACAATCTGTATTGGGATGGGTTCGGATTTTATAATAAAAAGCCCAAGGTCTATGTGTATGTCATTGCTCTGATTGTGGCTGTTTTGGTGATGGGATGGAACTTCGCCACCGGTCTTGCGCTGGCGCTATGGGTTGGATCGTTAATGCTGTCGCAGGCGATTAGTCTTGGATTGTTGTATTATCGCGTCTATGACGAAGGACGCGGATGGTTTAAGGGATTTCTGCACTATGTCTTCGGCGATATTTTCTTCCTGTTGGTTCCACGTAAAATGTATATCTTCTTTGTCCATATGATTCCTGTTTACGCTGAGACCATCGGGAAGCTGGCACCGCGCCGTCTGGGTAAATTTATTCAGACCGCGTCCAAGGCCGGAAATATTATTCGGGAAAAGGATTGGAGGGATATCTTCTTGCGCAGCGTCTTTGCTCTTCAGCGAGGCACAGTGTGGACCATGGTGGTGCTGTTGCTGGCAGGGTTCCATCCGTTTAAGGCCGCGCTTTTTATTATGGTGTTTTTTGTCGCGATTGTCACCTGGCTGGCGCCGTTCTGGTTTAATGCGGTGAATCCTGTTTCGAATCCGTTAGAGATGTCGGTCAAATTATTCCGGGCGGTCAAGATGTCGATCGCAGTCATGAATGCCGGCAACAAGAGTGATGCCCGGGCTGATAGAAAGGCGGCATGGCGGGAATTCTACGAGACTCTGAACTGGATCCGGGAGCGCGCACATAATGCGGCACAGGCCATGGCGGCCCTGTTTTGGGGCTTGAGTGACACGATGGATAAACTTGAATATAAAGTCAATCCATGGAATCGTCAGGAAGAAGACCGGATGCAGCGATTGATTGTGGAAACGGGGCTGTTCTTTAAGCAGAATGCGCCGAATAAGTTTACCATCGGCTCGTTTTATCTTGATCCGCAGGGCAAGGAAGTGGATGCAGCGGATCCCGCAATTAAAGAATTGAGTATCTTTGATCAATATCCGAACCATTCAAGTGATATGTATGTCCGGGCGCCGTTTGCAGCCATGTCAAAATCCATGGATGCGATTTCCTCAATGATTCAGGGGGCGGAGGATATCCAGCCGTATCTCAAGCACATGGCCGCGCATCATGAAATGGTCCAAAATCATCGAGGTGTCCGGCTGGAAGACCGACGGTATTATTTGCAGATGCTTCGGGATCGCCTGCGTTATCTGAAAGAAGAGTATTTCCCTCAATTACGAGAATCTTATTCAGAAGAGAGTGCCGAACAGCTGAGCGAATTGGGTAAAGCCGAGGAATTATTGAAAGACACTGAAGAACGACTTAATCAAGAACAAGCGTTATGGGAACGGGATCAGCTTCTTCGTTTGAAAGGGGCTATTGAGCGGCATCAAAAGGCAAAAGAACGAGATAAGGCCCGGGCCCGGGAAGTTCTGGAATTGACTTGGGCGCAGATTGTCAGTCAAATCATTATGGATCCGTTACGTCGGTTGATGTCTGGATATCGTGATGCTATGGATTCTAAACAGGTGCGTGGACTGATGGATCAGGTTTCTTCCTTGATTGTTCAGTTGAAGGCTGGGGCGGATCTCATCAGGATTCAGACAGGGATCTCGGAGGCGTTGTTGATGATTCGCGATATGGAACAAAATGAAGCCCTCAAAACAGACCTGCTTCCGGAAGCGGTTAGCGAAGAAATCCTGAAGGAGCTGAACGAAATGACAGAGATTCTGCAGGGAGCCCGGACTGGCGTTGCGCGAGATGATGCGGATCGGCTGTTGAATATGGTATTAACGAAGATTCAGGATCTTCAGAGTAAAAAGTTGGATGCGAAGGTTTTGAGTGCGGATGCGCAGGGTTGGGCCAGCATTCAAAAGGCCGTGGATCAGCGCTTGAAGGTTTTGGATGGGCGGATTGATGGCCGGTCATGGGCTATCCGTAGACTGGAAAAGGTGCTCGCCGGCAAGAGGGCGCAAGAGATTCTTTCCAGGCAGACCCGAACAAAAGTTTTCAATGTCGTGAGTGCGTTAGAGACAAGAATTAAGGGGAAACAACAGGGCCGCATGTTTAGCCGGAAGGATATTGAGGGAATTGATTGGGATTTGACAGAGCTCTCCTGGTTCCCGCACAAGATTGCTTCGCAGACACCGTTGGCCGACAAATTGAAGGAAGTGTTCTTTAATATTCTGGGCGTGGAGGACGCGATTGTGCTGGCCGCGACGTATTGTCTAATGCCGAGCGCGCTGGCGGTTCTCGGGGTCACCCTGGCAGTTTCCATCGGCGGCGTGTTGACATGGGTCCTTGCGGTTCTGGCTGTTCTGTATGAGGTTCTAAGAATGACAGGATTTAAGAGAAAGGGAATCAAAGGATTTATGCAGCAATTGAACGAGCAGCAGGATGCGGCCATTCATCAGGAGTATCCGGCGATTCCGGCTGAGTTGAAAGAAGAGCCACAAGAATTGCAAGCGGCAGCATCGGTGGATCAGCCGGCCGGGCAGGACAAGCCTTCTACGCGGGATGTGGATGATGAAAAATTGTTGCGCGACGCGCAGGAAAATATTCAGAGTGAAGCAGAAGATGCGGTGGACGCGCAGGATCAGGTTGATGCCGAGGCCCTGGCCCGTGAGGCCGAACGGGTTCTTGATAATGCCGTGCGGGCGGTGCGAAACGGCCGTTTTTATCTGGTGATGGCCGGGCTTGGCTTGATCGCGGCCAGCATTGTGATTCCGGGGGCCTTCCCGGCGGTCTGGCCGGGTGCGGTCCTGTTGACGGTGTCGATCTTGATCACGATCTTTAAACAACAGATGATTCGTTTCGCTCAGAATCAGATGATGAAGGATAAGAAGCTGTCTTCCGGACGGATCAACAGTGCCGTTATTCCGGCTGTTCTGCTGATGCTGGCCAATGCAGGCGTTTTGGCGGTGAGCCCGGTTGTGATGGCGGCAGGGCTCGGCGTGATAGCTCTGCCGTGGCTGATCGAGTTTCTCAAGATTCGCGTGCAGACGACCGGAGAGGTTGATGTTGAAGTTCAGAAAGCCCGGGATGACGAAGCCAAACGGGTCGCGCAGGCAGATCCGGCAGCCATGCCCAAAGGCAGAACAGAACGCCCGGTCGGATCCTGCGTGCGCACGTCGGTGACATCACAGGCGGATATGGCCGAGCTTGTCTGGCAGGAGTATTACAAGAAAAAGATTCAGCAAGATCCGACTCAATATATTCCGACGGTGATTGCATTGTTGAATGCTCAACCCCAGGTTCGGGATCAGTTGATCACCTCACCCGATCAGGATCCGGTGCTGGCGGATGTCGCCCGGCAGGCTGCGGCGCAGGCTGTGAAGGATTTGGAAGAAGTCAATGCCGCAAGTCAGGACGTTCAGGGACAAGGGGTGTTGGAGATTCATTCAAAGAATCTGACGGTCAAACAGGATGCGCGCTTGGTAGAATCCGTTCAGCCGGCGGCGGAAGATCTGGTCGCTGATGCGTTGTTATCTTTATTCCGGGCAGATCGTCAGGCTCCCACGGGCGTTATGATCTGGCCTCAGGTCCTTCTTTTCAATATGCCTGTGCGGGTGATGATGAGCGGGATTGACTGGCAGAGCGGCAGGGGTCTAAACCCCGGAAATGCGAGCGTAGAGTCCCCTCGCGCTCCGCCGATTGCGGTTGATACGGCGGCGCATGACCAGGCCGTATTGAAGGCTGCGGATGTGACCGCTCAGCCGAGGATTTTGATCGTCGCCGGGATTACGGGGGCCGGTAAGAGCACGTTGATTCAGGGTTTATTGAAACGATTCCCGGAACGCTTTGTTCAGCCGAGAGTCATCACCACGCGCGACTTGCGTCCCGATGATGATAAAGAGCAGGTCTTGCCGGAAAAATTTGAGACCCTGCGCGCCGCCGGTCAGCTGGTTCTGGATCGTTTCAGCCATGGGTCCTGGTATGCCGTGCGCAAGCAGGATATCGCGTCGGCCGCTGCGTCAGAGCAGATCGTTCTTATGGATACGACATCTGTAGCGACCTTGAAAAGAATGCGGCAGGAATATTCTGATGTGAGGGTTATTTATGTGACGCAGTTTGAGTCGGCGCGTTCTCAGTATCCATCTGAGCAGGAGATCAGGTCTATTGTCGGAGAGCGTCTGCGCCGGCGCGGCGGCATGACACCGGAGAAGATCGCGCGGCGGGTGGAAGAGGCTGTTGTGAATCTTCAGTTATGGCAAAGCGAGTATCCGAATGTTCATCGGATTGTGGTCAATGCGGAAGGACAGCAAGAATCAGCCGGGCAGGATTTTACATCCGCAGCCTTAAGCGCATTTGCGGATTCGCCGGATGGAGCTGGCCTGACCGAATCCGGAACCCCGAATCCGGGGCGTCGGAAGTTTATTCGGACAGGCCTGCTGGCGTGGCTTGGATTGATGTTCGGTGTTCGGTCTTTTGAAGCCTGGGGCATGGCCCATCGTCGTCCGGAAGTGTCGGAGAGGACCCGATTTATTAATATTGATCATGGACACGAAAATAAATATGATCCGGGAGAAGACGTTCCGTTAATCCATGAAAATGATTTTGTGGTGATTCCGTCTAAAGTGAGAAACGTGGTTGTGCGGACCAAACGCACCATTACAGATCCGAGTGTTTTGCTGTATATGTATGCTAAAACACCAAAAGGGGAGATTCTGAAGCTTGTGGTTTGTCTCAGTTCTTGGATTGACTGGATGAACGCGGACTATTTGATTCGAGGAGTGACACTGCGACTAGCCTGGAGCGGCGTAAAACCGGATGATATTCATGCGCATGTTTTCTATGCAGGTCAAAAGGATTCGGGATCTATAGAGATATTTATGGCGGCTTTGCGTGAAGAACTATCGGGATCACAGGTCATTGCACACCGTGCGGTGCCTCAGGAAACTATGGGGAATTCTGCACAAGATATTTGGTTGGAATTTAATGTGTCGAATTCTCTCTTGAAGTTTGGAAACGGGAAAGAGGTCTTGTCTCGTTTTCATGTGAACCCGGATGGAAGTTTAACAGATGCACCGGACCTCTGGGTTGAGATTCTCACCAAATCTGTCGGGCTCGGTTCCGGTGTTTATCTTATTAAGAAATATGTTATTGAGCGGTTGAAACGTCGTTATGAAGAATCCCGGAAAGATGATGGTGATAAGGAGAGGCCTGATCAAACAGGCTTATCAGAAGAGAAACGGAGACCGGGGAATAAGTCTCAGATTCGCAGTGGGATAGAAGGACAGTCCGGCGATGAATCGATGATCCACGGATGGCGGCGGCGCGGGCATGAGTTGTGGACCCGGCCGGGTGATGTGCGATATGCGATTTTACCGCTGCCATGGGTGTGGCGCGAGATTCCGTGGATGGATGTGTTCGCCAGGATCAGAGTTGTGGTGTTGGGCGAAATTGATCAGATCGCCGCGGCGATCCAAAAAGCGGCGGTTCAGGGCATCGGGATGCCTCAGCCGAATGCGGGTGCGGATGAGCCGGCCTGGCCCAGGGTTAAGACCGAACGCCCGGTCGGATCCTGCGTGCGCACGTCGGTGACGTCCCAGGCGGATATGGCGCAGATGGTCTGGCAGGAGTATTACAAGAAAAAACTCCAGGAGGATTCGGCGAAATATCTTCCGATTGTGATGAAGTTATTGAATGCTCAACCCCAGGTTCGGGATCAGCTGCTCGCCTCCCCCGATCAGGATCCGGTGCTGGCGGATGCGGCCCGGCAGGCTGCGGCGCAGGCGGTGAAGGATCTGGAAGAAGTCAATGCCGCAAGTCAGGATGTTCAGGGACAAGGGATTTTTGAGACGCGTTCAAAGAATCTGACGGTCAAACAGGATGCGCGCTGGGTAGAATCCGCTCAGCCGGCGGTGGAAGATCTGGTCGCTGATGCGCTGTTCTCTGTATTGCGGACGGATCGCCAGGCTCCCACGGGCATTATGAGCTGGCCGCAGACATTTCTTTTGAACAGAATTGTGCGTGAGATGCCGGGCTGGGTTGATGGAGGGAGAGACAGGGTTTCAAACCCTGAATTTGAAGAAGCTGTTCCGCAGCGCGGTCCGCCGGCCTTAACAGATCAGATGCTTGACGGCTCTCAGCCGCATGCTGCGACCGATTCAGTTGGGCAGACGCCGGTGTTTGCTGTTCCGACGATCCCATTATTGAACACTCCTGCTGTTCCGGGCCCGGTCAGTCGCGCGGATAGTCCTTATCAAAGAAAAAATTCTCACTCACGAGTTCCTTTTTCCCGTGATCCGCTGGCGGTTCCGGTTTCTTCTAATAATCATACAAATGTGCCTGTTGTTCCGGCGGATCCGGATGGAGGGCCGGCCGGTCCGTCCGGGCACGGCACACAAACATTGTCGATGACAAATCTGATTCGCCGTCTTGATCCGGATTCCGCGGCGATCGTGGTGCGGACTCCGTCAGGCGCGTATTCTGCGGACGGATATCGGGATTTAATACGAACAACCTTGAACGCTATGCGAAACGGAGCGGGCTGTTGCAGCGGCCTGAGCCCGACGCCGTTTGCTTCTGCCGCCGCGTCCACGCGCGGTCCGGCAGACAGAGTTTTGATGTGGATTTGGCTTGAAATAACAGATGGTTTTGTTGAGATGGTTGTTGCCCTGGAGGCATCAGGGCCTGTTGTAGATACACCTGTTGAGATTAGAGACAGTCGTTCTTTTGAAAATCCGCGCAATGCCTGGGAGAGTCAAGGCATTGTCGGGATTTTGATCAATCTTTTTGTGAGTGAGCGGCAGTGGGGTGCCCGGAGTGTATTCTCACAAAGAGAAAAGAAAGAAACAGTTGTTCCGAAAAATCGTTCTGTTTCAGATTGGACATTGTTGGAGAGCGGCAGGGAAACCGCCAATCATCGTCCGTTTGAAAATAGTCAAAGAATATACGCATCAGGAGGCTCGGGGAATTCGAGTTCGGCTGATCAGGCTGTAATGGCTGAAAAGTCCGACAGGAAGCAGGCGCAATATGATTCGGAGCATCGTCTTCGACGATTGTCGTTGATCCTGAAGGGGTTGCTGTGGCCCATGGTGTTTGTGACAGCGGTTCTGTCCGGCTTGAATGTCTGGATCCTTTCGGCAACGGCATTCGGTGCGGCATTCAGCGTTTCAGTTGTTGTGGTTTCGATGTATACGATCCATACCGCTGTGCAGAATGCTGTGTCGGCAGACGGGCAGTATTCTTTTGGAAGATTTCTTCAGGGAATACTGAAGGTTGTTCAGACGGCGGTTGCTCATCCGTTGGTGCTGATCACGATTCTTGTGGCGGATGCTTTGCAAGCGTTGCTTGTCTTTCCGCCGGCAGCGACACTGAAAGTCGTTGCGGCCGCAATTCGCATGGTAACAGAGGGGACTCGAACTCTCATCATTGCGATGATGTCGGTTGTGATGAGTCCGCCTCATACGTGGATGAGTCGTGCGGTGCGGTTTAAGCGGATTTTCAGCGCGTTACAAACGAACGGGGTGTCGGGGGCTGATATTATTCTGATTTTGGCCGGACTGCTGCCGGTTCGTGAGTTTGAGAGAGCTTCCGATCGGATCGTTCAATCATCAGTTCAGATCGCGCGCATGATCAATGCCATAAAGTCTCACGGCATGGATGTGATCTATCTGGGATGGATGATCTCAGGACTTCTTTATGCGAAAGAGATCCCGGCTTCGGTCAGGCGTATTATCAAAGAAGCTTCGTCGGTCAAGGAGTTGATTGTCTATCTTCAATCGCGACAAAAGACCGATCTTTTTATCGGCAATGTCCTTGAAGCTCTTATGCTGGCGGAGAATATTCCGATGGTTGTCAACGACGTGCAGCGATGGGTCGAGGCGCAGTTCAATCAAGAAGGCCTGGGATTTTTGAGTCATTTTCGCGACGGGCTTCAGCAAAAGCTTTCGACCGAACGATTGTCACGCCGGTTTGTGGCCCTGGAGAAAAAACAGAGCCTCGGAGTTAGCGTCGTGGAGATCGATGGGTATTATGTCCTGATCTGCGGTGAAGAGCAACTGCGGCACGTGCGTGATGATCAGCACGTCAGGGTCTTTGATGCAGGGGGACATCACGGAGAGTTTATCGGCGAAGCACAGGTTGTGATGCGCCTGAATCCTTTATCCGGTTCGTTGAGCGCCGGGGCAGCGGTGCTGTTGATGCGGCATGAAAACGGAACGGTTCTTATTTCAGAGGAGATTCGCAGTCCTGATGACGGGGATATCGCGGTTGCGTTTAACGGTCTGTCACGGTTTATGAACAGCGGGCATCTGATTTCGCTGGCAAAGGGCCGGGCCTTATTTTTGCCGCATGAGTCCTGGTCTGATAATCAGGTTGTCCTGACTCCGACGGATAAATTCGGACGGCGTCATGCCGCGGCCGCTGTTGCCGCCGGACCGGCATGGGTTGTGCTGCCGATGGATCAGGATTTCGCCCGGGAGATTGAAGAAACGCTGGATGGCTCGAAAAGTTCAGATTATCGCGTGACACGCGATGTAAAAGCGCGCGCAATCTTGCGGACCTTTGCCCAAAGACTGCGGCCATCGCAGGCAAGACATAACGGGCAAGACCTTCACGGCAACGGAAAATCTGTTGCGGCCGCGCCGGAGGCATCAGGTGAGGATCAAACTGTTTCTGCTTCAATAAAGCCCGCGCAGGATCATGCAGGGCTGTCCCAGCCGGATCCTTCCACTGATGAGCGGCTGTTGGAAAATTTGCTTGATCAACAGGGCGTCAAGAGAGCGGCCTATACCACGCTGATTTATCCCGCGGCGGGTAATCAGGATCCGGCTCGGGCGGTATTGTTAGCTAAAACGTTTCCAAATCTAAAACGGTTTGTTTTTATTTGTCTTTCTTATGCGATATCAGATCAAACGCAGCAGTTTTTAGAAAAAACCACCAAGCCGTTTTTATTGCAACAGCTTAAGCGGGTTGATCCGAATCGGGATTTTGAGATTGTTTTTGTTGCGCAGGATTATTATGAATGGTCCGGGGAGTCTTTGTCCCACAGGGAGGAACGAGGTCTTTCTATCATGATTGATAAAGGGCCGGGGAATTTTTGTGCAATGCGTAAAGAGGCCTTGTTTTATCAATCCATGCTCCATGATACGCGGGAAGGAGATTTGATACTTACTGTTCCCGGTGGTGAACCTCATTATATGTGGAAGGTGCTTTTAGGGAAAAATTTGTCATTGCCGCATTGGAGCGGGTTGTCAAACTGGCAGGCCTTTCTGCGAAGTTCCGATGATCAGCAGGGCGTCCAGGATTTTGTCCGGGGGATGCCCGATCGCAAGGAAGATTTGCTGTGGCAACAGATTGGTTTGGACAGGGGGAAAGATGATTATGCCGTGTTGTCCAATCAACCGGCGCCTTCAGGGGCCGGCGACGTTGCCATGATGGTCGGAGAGAAGGATTGGAAACGAATCGTCGGATATCCGCTGAAACTTATCGAGCGGTTCCACCGTGCGCGTGTGAATCTCTCCCGTGATCAGGGCTTGAATTGGCGGCAGTCGGTAAGTCGGACCTGGCGGCTGATGCTGCTGGATCCGCTTTTGCGGCCGCTGATCCAATGGGCTGATAAGAAATATGGTGTGCGTATTCACAAAAAGGTTGCTGCCGAAGAGAATGCCGATCGGGCCTTTTCAACGTTATTGCAGCATCGGATGGTGGCTGTCCGGCGTATTTCTTTGGTCAGCGTGTCCGTTATGGGAATGGCGGTTTTATTTTGGGGGAATATTTTGGTCGGTTTTGCGCAAGTGGATGGGTTGGTCGTTGGTCTTCTTTTGATAGTCATCGGAACAGAGAGTCTGTGGCAATATCTTCGTGGGAGGGCGGAACTCAAGGTTGCGGAGACCATGATGTGGGATGTGTTGTCCAATCAATCCGGGAATCTGGAACAAGAACGAAAGCGCCTGGATTTGCAGGAGAAAGCGGTCCGGCATCATGCGCGCATCGATTGGGTTCGATTGATAGCTGTGCGGGCCGCTGTTGCCGCCGGTGCGATCCTCTTCGCGTCTATGGTTGTGGTATTTGGAATGCCGCTTGTCAGAACCGCTCAGGAAGAGGCCTTGTTATTCAGCAGTATGATGATTGTTGTTATGGCCTCTTTTTCCGGGCATGTTTTGGAACGATTACGGCTGATCCATGAACGAGAGAAATATGATGTGTCCTATATTCAAAAGGCTCAAAGAGCAACAGAGAAATCTCCGGTACTTTTCTTGCCTGATTTATCCATGGCGGATAATCAGCAGCGGGATATCAGAGCGCAGTGCGCCGATGATCATTCGGCCGATCAGGCGAATTTGTCCGGGTCTTTGCCGTCTGACAGGAACAATGCCGATAACGTCGTGAAACAGATTCAGGCCATTTTGAAAGACTTTGAAGAAGCGAGAAAAGACCAGGACACGGACCGTAAAAAGTTTTACATGTTGGATCCGGATTATATTGATCCCGAGCAGCGCTATCGTTTTCCGCCGGGAGATATTGATGTTCAGGCCCTGGTTATTCAGGCTGTGGGCAGTGCTTTATATGATTTGACGCGCGAGAAGAATCAGGCCCAGCCTGATAATAAGGATGCGCAACCTGTTGCTGATTTTACATTGTCGCAGGTTTTGATGGCCTTTGTGGGAAGTATGAATTACCTGCAGAAAGGGTTCCAGGATATTGATGTGAAAGTTTTTGTTCCGAACCATTTATTGAGTTGGCTGGATCAGCAAAACAAGGTTATTGACGGTTCGACACGACGGTATTTTGAAAATGAAGTCTTGCAGCGGCTCAAAGAACTCTGTCCGTTGCGCACGGGATTGGAGTTTGATATTCACGCGTCTTCTCATGAAGAGATTATTGATGTGGTCGGTCATTGGGCGATGATGGGATATGGACGAACAGGGCTTTATGCCTTTGTGTCTGATAATCATACGGATTTCTTTGATGCCATGGCCCATTATCTAGTCCTGAGCCGCCGCATGGGGCTTCTGTATCGCTACCTGGGTCTTTGGGATGAGATTTTTGAGCGGGTGCGTCTTGTCTTGGCCGGATCAGAAGAACAGGTGAAACAGGACGATGCACGAAAACTGATCAAGCGTTTTATGTGGGTCGCAGACTGGATGGAAGATGAAACGATGGCAGGGCGCTTGCAGGATCTTTTGAAGACCTGGACGGACGTCTCAGCAGAAGATCAGAAAGAGCATGTTGTCAGGCTGCGTCAATTTATTGCTGAGTTTTTTCAGCAATATGCTCCATTATTCGAGAGACAAGAGATCCCGGATATTGTCAGTCAGTATGCAAACGATCAGGATACGGCTGAGCGGCAAGAGCGCGTGCGTTTAGAGAAAAAGCATCCGGTGTCGCATAAATATTTTCGTAAGGCCTTGATGACATTTTTATATGATGAAATGCGTTTATCCGAGAGGCCCCTTCGGGCCGCGCTGATGGGCTTCGGGATGGCGTCCAACAAGTCTTTTCTAAAAAAAGAATATCCAAAGCTTTACCGTAAATTACAGCGGCAAAAGGATGCAGGTCGGGTGTCTGATTTTCGCCTTGTCGGTTTGAGCTCGACCCAGGAAGAGATTCGGGAGGTCTGGGAAGCACTGACAAAGAACAATCCGCGCTGGCAAGAGAATGGACAAGTTTTTCAGGTGTTTCATGATTGGGGGGAAACGTTATTCCAGGGCGAACCGATGGACGTATTGATTGCCCTGGATATTGAAAAAAATCAAATAGGGTCTTTGGTAGAACGCGGAGCGTTGAAACAACAGGCGTTCAAGGCGCTGCGCATCGGAGGCTGGTTTATTGAAGAACATGGCGGCCAGTATGCCTTTTATCAAAAAACAGAATCACAGATGGCCTTGCGGCAGCTCTGGATAAGGGGTCATGATAAGGTGTCGTTTTTTAAACAAGAGGTGTGGTGGCTGGAAGAATCGAGACTCTTTAATTTGGTCGATAGTCGTTTTCCGGATCAGTTATTGTTTGAGGCCGCGTGGTCGCTTCAGGCCGCCTTGTTTGATATCAGCGGCAAGGACCGCGCGTTAGATCAATTCGGGGACGCGTTAATGTGGCGCTTTGGAAATCATGGAAACATTCAGCGAGATGATAACTTTATCAAGTTTATATTCAAGACTAACGATAATTCACGCAATACAGATCCGGATTACGCGGTTCCGGAATATAACGACGAGGCTTCAATTGCATCAACCGGCGGATGGCCGAATTCGGATTCTTTGCTGAACCAGATGAAAGAAGACGTGCTGTGGGTCTTGAATGAGCAGCTGAGGGCATATACGGATGAAGCCGCGCTGGATTATCCGCCGGAGATCATTGAGGCGATGAATCAGATCAGGCAGGCCTCGACGCTGATGGAGATATTGTCCTGGATGTATTATGTGAGGGATTTCTTCCGGTGGGATCCCGGCATGCCGGCAGAACAGGATCGTTTTTTTGATGAGATGCGCCGCCGAATTGATCGTGATATTAATGCGATGGTTTCGATGACGGATTACGGGGATTTTCTCAAGGCGGTTCCGCATTCAGTGATTGTGGTCAAGACCTATGATGGTCATGAATATCGATTTTTAAAATCGGAGTATCTAAAGACATTAACAGCGATGATTACGGAGCTCGCATCATCCGGGGAGCTTGCCGAAAAGGCCTTTCAGGCCGCCCGGGCAGCGACGATGCCGATTACCAGCGATCAAGTTTTTGCCGGACTTCTGCTGCGTGATGATATGAGACGGGCTGCTTTGATGAGCCGGGTTTGGCACGTCTTGTCGAACGAGCAGATTAAAATCTTTTGGAGGCCCAACGGGAAAAAATGGGATATTGCTCTGGAGTCCTGGCGAGAGGTGCTGAATCTTTTGGAAACAGAACGCGGTTTGGTTGAACGGCTCTCTCATCGCGCGAGCCGACCTCTGATTCTCGGACAGAAAGAGGATGGATGGGCGATTCAGGTTTTTGGAGTGGATGAGTTTGAGATGGAGAATGCCCTGTCGGTCTTTCGCAAGATTATGAATGATATCCGTGACGGGCACTATCGGCAGGGCGAGCAGGAAATGCCTCCTCCGGAAAAAGGCAGGCTGTTTTGGGGACGGTTTGAGATTTCAGCGAGCTCAATGTCGTATCCGGTTTGGTCGGCTCTTCTCACGGTGGCTGTGTGGGCCGGTTATGAAAAACATATCCGGATTATGAGAAATGGACACGGGTTATCCTGGATGTTGTCGCAGGCGGATTCTCCGGAGGCGTTTGAATGGTTTCGGATTCGAATGAACATGGCCGAATTCGTGACTGATGCGTCGAGATTTTTCGCGAATCCCGCCCAGGAACTGCTTTTGCGCCAGGAGATTCAGAACCTTTTGGATCAGGCACTCGCGCAATTGGGAATGGATTTATACGATTCTCGCCGGATTCAGGCCTTGTCGGAAGTGATGAAATCGGTTGCCGATCTCCGGGCCGTCGATACGGCGCTTCGGTGGATGTTTAATATCGAATGGATGCGATGGTGGCCGGCCGAACGGTCTGTTGATGTTGATGATGTTAAGCGAAAACTCGAATGGTATGCGGATCAATTGCTGGATATCCGCAACCGGATTCATCCGCCCGTAAAGAGTTTGCCGCCCTTTAAACAAGAGGAGCCCCAGGGTCCACGGACCGATTTGAAAAATCCTGATTCTGCCATGATGACGGGTTCGGGACAAATTTTTCAAAGACGATCGGCGCGAGACATAATTTCACCGGAGCTCAAAAGAATGGAGGCCATGCGTTTATCAGAGGCGCGTTCTTCGCGCCCTGTGGCTGGTGATATGGCCGCCCTGCCGCAGGCAAGCCGACTTGAAAAACCACGTTTGCGGTTTAACAAACGAGCTGTTCGCAGGGAATGGCTGCGCAGTGTCTTTGTATACGCGATGCAGCATCCGCTATGGATTTTAGGAATGCTGATCATGGTTTCGCTGCTGGAGTCATTCAAGGCGGGGATCCGCGTGTGGCGTTACAGCCGGCGGATTCTTGACCGCTTGATGACTGCTCCGGAATTTTCGCTGGAAGATCTGACACGTCGTCTGCCCGCGCATGGGGGACGATGGCTGGTGTTTTCTGATATGAACGGGGTGATCCGGGAGCATGGTCAGGATCTTACACAGCGGATGATTGAGAGGATCACGGAATTTCGATGCGGGGGCCACTGGTTTTTTGTGGTAACCGGCAAGCCGCAAACCAGTGAACATCCTGTTGAAATTTTTTCAGGTGGAATCTTTGAGAATGGATCAATATGGCAAAGTCATGATCCACAGATTCGGGGGTTTAGCGATGATGGTTCCGTTGAGCTGTCTCAACAGCAGATGGACAGTTTGGCGCGGATGCTTGATGACGCGCTGAGCCGGACCTGTCCGCGGATTGCGGCACAAGAGCGTGCGGATCTGATCCGGATGGCTTCGGCCAGCGGATCCGTTTCACTCAAAAATCAGCATGCCCGAAGCCGGCAAGAACATTTGGTGCCGGCGATCCGCCGCAAGATCACCGCGGCCCGGGTTGCCGGGCGGCTGCCATGGCGGGCTGTCGCGGTGGTCAGCACCAACACGATCCGTGTGGCCTTGTCGACCAAGGCGCAGGGCGTGCTGCGTGCGGTCAAGGCCATGCGCGAGCTTTTGAGACGGGAATCGGCGGTGACCATGGTGATGATTGATGATTCCGTGGGGCGCAAGCGCGGGCCTCCGGGTAACGGACGCGCGCTGCTTTCCCTGGGCCGTCGCGAGCTGGCCCGCGCCGCGGGTCTGCCCGCGCGCAAGGTCCGGGTGATTCGGCTGTATGTCGGACAGGAAAACAACGCGGCGGTTCCGCGCGGCTGTTGGCATATCACGGCACCGGGCACAGTCGTTCTTGAAACCGTTCTCGAGACAGCAATTCACCGGACGCTGTCGTCCTCCACAGAAATTCAACCGTTGCGTTTAGCACCTCTTGATCAGAAGGATTTGCGGCGTTCGTCCGTCGTCTCCGATGATCAGACGCCGTCAGATCAGTCTTCAGTCAATGACCCGGCCCCGCGCGGGAGACCACGAGCGCACATCAATGTCCGGCGCCGGGAGATATCGGCCTTATTAAATCAATTACGGCAGGCCTATGCTGACCGGCTATGGGGAGATCTGGAGCTGATGAAAGATCTGGAGTCCGTGCTGACGGTTCTTCAAAATACACACGGGCCCGAGGATGACAACCAGATGAGGCATGCTGCAGCGACGCGTCCTGTCCTGGTAGATGTTCTTAACGAGTTTGATCTCTGGAAACCCGCAAACATTGACGGTTTGCGGCAGACCCTGGGAGGCGTCTTGATACGGCTTCAAAGAGATTCCCCGCCATCATCCATGGTCCATCGCCGGAGATTTTCCAGGGATGTGAATCGTCCGTACGGCGAGGATTCCGACCAGGCCGCGCTCAGCGGCTCGGTGAGGGAAGAGAATCGCTCTGAGCAGGCTCAACTGCCGAGGGCCGGACGTGACGAGGAGTCCGGTGATCAGGGCATGCTCAATGATGAGTCAAAGTCTCTGACACCGGCACAACAGGCCGCAGATCTTCTGAGGCAGGCCGGGGAATCTAATGATTGGATGCGCACGGTTACAGAGATCATTGCCTTGTCAAAAGAACATGACGAACCGCTGGGCGGCGGGGTGCTGGTCATCGGCACCGCGGAAGTTGAGCAAGAATTGTCCGAAATTCAAAAGGACCTCGGTCTTAAGGCGCCACTGGTGAAACACCACACCGTTGAGCATCATGAGAGCGTTCCGGCGTCTTATGAATTGCGTGAATGGCTGAAGAGCAGATATAAAGAGACCACTGTTTTTGGGCCGTTGGAATCTTTGAGCGGTATTTACACGCTGTTTGGGCAGGGGCAAGAGATTCGCGAGCATCTGAAAGAATGGGCGGGCAAGAATAACCGTCAGGAGGAATGGATTTTGGTCCGTTTGATCAACGGGGATGTTTTGGAAATTGTGTTTCCGGAAAGCGGACACGCGGCGTATTTAAATCATGCCTGGAACAGGATATTGGCCTCTGAGAACCCGTTGAGCTTCCCGCCGGAATGGAAAAACGATTCATTAGCCGTGCTCTATAAAAAAGATTTGGGGGTGGATGATGGATGGACGGTGTTCGGATTTTTTAATAGCGAGGAAGAGGCTGGGCAGGCGGTGGTTGTCAAAAAAGACAGAGAATATAAGTTGACCCAGGAAAGAGAGCTGTTGAGTGAATCTCGTGTCTTCAAGTCGTATCGTTCTAAGGAGTATCAGGGGGATGAAAGAGACTCAAATGAAGGACCCGAACATGGTGATGTCGATCCCGACCCGGAAACGTCAGGGTCTTTTGAAGACAATGAAGGGGGTCTTAAAGAGCTTTCCCTGAAACTTGAATCATGGCTTCATGATGTCGCGGATACACTCGTAACACTGCCGGTTGAGGCAGGGTCAGCTGATGCAAATTGGCTCGTTCGTCAACGGGGCTGGTTTAGAGAAAAAAGGAACAGTCTTCCGGAGTTGAGTGATCTTACAAGATTTCTTTCAGATCGCTCCCAAAAACAAACAGCCAGAAATTTCTTGCATTTTGTCCAGAAAAGGATGGATGCCATTGTCGGCGAGCTTGGGGATTCAAAGGAGCTGAAAACAAAAAGCGTTAGTTTTATAAAAGCTATAAAAGAGCAAAAATCAAGACGGAATTTCCTTCAAGATGTTTTGGGCCTTGATATCACATTTTTGAATGATGCGTTAGAGCGTCTTAACGCGTTAGAGAAAGAGGCTCAAAGGGCCAAAGAGGCGCAAAAGGTACAAAGGGTTACAGGAGAGCAAAACTTTCCAGAGCAAAGCACGAAGTCCGTCGAACCAGAAAAACTGTCTCGGAAGAAGCCAGGTCCGAAGCCAGGGAGCACATCTCTTCTCTGGAAAGCCAGAAAAGAGAACACAAGAAAAAAGAGAGGAGGAGATGGTTTGTCGAAGATTGAGCATGGTCGGAATTTAGGTAAAATGATCAGGCCTCCTGAAAAATTAGACCATGATGCGATTCTTCCCTCTTCTCAGTCAACAAACTTGATAGGAGCCCCGTCGTCTGAACCTCCATCATCCGGGACCGATGGGGCGCGGCAGACACCTGCTCATCAGACCTTTAAACAGTTTTTATATGAAACCAGAGAGCCCGATAGCAGGGGTGTGACGCTCACCTATTATCAAGAAACATCTCTGGATCTTATGGCACGTGTTTTAGGCATGATTCAGGCACGTCTTCCCGAGAACCCGCGGGTGATCAGTGTGAACGGGTATCCCTTGAGTCTGATGGCATTTCAATCGGCCCTTCCCGCGGCAGTCAGTCTGACCTGTGTCGAGCCTGAGGTCCAGGCCCGGATCGAAGTTCGGAACCGGGATTTGATTAGAAGGTTATTAATATCCGCTGGTGTTCCTGATTGGTTTTCAACTGTTGAACAATCCAGTCTCAGGCTGGGCCTGATGATGACGCGTCAGGGGTTGGTTACTGATGAAGGGGTCAGCGCTTTAGATGTGTCGTTCCGTTTGAAAACGGATCCCCTGGGCGCAGAGCGCAGGGCTTTCGCGGCTGCCGGGCATCTGTCCCTTATTCAAAGTTCCGGTGTTGTTGATTTGGGAGGGCGTGTTTTTGAGCAAGTTATCAGGGGCGTTAAACAAGCGTTGGGGGGTTCACTGTCCGGGATCCTGACAACGGCATGGGCTGAAAATCCTTACCGTGAACATCCTTTGATCGAGGTTGTTTGGGCGCCGTCCCGGAACAGTGGTCTTATGACGGGAGCGACGCTGATCGAGCATGACAGCCTTGGAGGACGTCTGGAAGCGCAGTTGTCAGATCAAGGAATAAGAAACGCGGATCTGATGATCGTTGTAGATCGGGTGCAGTTTTTGGAACATTCTGAACGGCCAGAGTTCATAAATATGGCGTTATCGCTATTGTCCGAGCGGGGAGTTCTTTTGGTCGGCAGTTCGGATCTTCAGCGGAACACACTGGAGGTTTTGCCTGGACAACAGGCTTGGGTTGATATGTATCAAAAGACGGGTAAAGGGTTTATATATCAGGGGACCATTGTGACCTCAAAGCTTAAGGGCCATCCGGGCCAGGGCAAAGAGCTGCTTTTAGGTCAGCGGTTGAAGCGCCATAGGTTCAAGGAGGGGCATGGCCAGAGCATGATCAGCGGTTCGACGGATCAGTCGATGACCGCAACAAAGAGCCCTGCATCCGGCACAGAGAAGATTGTCACACTGAACAAGCTCTCCTGGGCCCGGCGTATGAAGGCTGAATTATTCCGACGTATGCACGGCGTTTATCCGGATGAGGTTTATGATAATCCATTGGATTCCACAGATGAACGTTACAGCGTGTTCGGCCAAATTATTGAGGCCGCCCGGACCATTCATTTGGATTTGGATCTTTTGAATATTCTGCTGACGCCTGAAAAGATCCTTGAGGTGACGTTTGACGTGATGATCGACGGCCGCCGGTATATTTTTACGGCCTGGCGTTTTCATCACAACAGTTCCCGGGGTCCGACCAAAGGCGGAAGCCGGTATCATTTTGAAGTGACGCGGGACGGCATTTGGGTTTTGTCAACCGAGATGAGTCTGAAGAACGCGGTGATCGGAATCCCGCTGGGCGGCGGCAAAGGCGGGATCAGCTTTACGGCTGTTGACGCTCAGACCGGTGAGGAGGTCGTGATGAAAGATCTTACACCGCAAAATCTGGCCAAGGTCACCCGGGCCTATGTGCGCGCGATCCTGGATAAGGATCCGGCCGGATTCGGGCCGCTGATCGATATTCCGGCTACTGATGTCGGAACGGATAAGATCGTCACGGCCTATTTCATTGATGAGTATTTAAGCCATCGTTATGAGAAGTCCTGGCGCAGGCTGAATAAAAGCATCCGGGATGCCTTGGCGGATGTTGAGCCGCAGGACGATCCGGTGCGCACGCCGTATTATGACCGGTATGCCGCGTTTGCTATGAAACATCCGGCCGCGGCGCATGAGCTGGGTGTGATCACCAATAAATTAGAAGACAAAGGCGGTTCCCGGGGACGCGAAGCCGCTACAGGCAAGGGATTATTTTACGCGACGGTTGACATTATTAGATTGATCGGCAAAGCCATCGGCATCGGAAATGATATTACGGGGAAGACCGCTGGCTTTATGGGCTCGGGCAATGTCGCGATCTATGCCGCGCTGGAAGCGCACCGCTCCGGCATGAAGGTGACGCATATCAATAATCAGTATGGGGCGATTTATAACAGAGAAGGCCTTGATATCGAGGCCCTGTATTCATGGCGACAGGAAAGGCTGGAAGACCTGAGGGAACAGGGGATTCGCGAAGTAAAACTGTCCGATTTTCCGGGAGAGCATCAGATTTATAGCGGGGATGTTCTGGAAGCCGAGGTGGATATTCTCTTTCCGTCGGCGCTGGGTGGTGTGATCACCAAAGAGAACGCCGGACGCATTAAGGCTAAGATGATCGCGGAAGGGGCGAATAGTCCGGTCACGCAGGACGCGGATAAAATTCTGGAAGAGAGAGGGATTTTTGTTGCTCCGGATATTCTTATGAACGCGGGCGGGGTGGCGGTTTCGTATTATGAATGGGTGCAGAATTTATCCTGGCATGAGCGTTGGCAGGAGTCGATGGTGGACCGCAAGCTCAGAGATCAAATGCGGTTAGGGGTTGAGGCGGTCTATCAAACCGCGCGGAAGTACAAGGTGACCTGGAGGGAAGCAGCCACGATCATCGCGCTAATCCGGATCGCGCAGGCCGAAATGGACCGCAACAAAGAATTGCGGGATCAATTCGGCCGTTCCCGGAAACCGTACCAGGGATGGAATAAGCGTGAGATCATTCCGGAAACGATCGAGGGGCTTGTCAATGCTGTATTGGAAGGACGGTTAGGGGATATTATCAGGATTTCAGAGGAAAGACAGCATCAGCAGGTTCGGTCGTTTGTGGAGAAGGCGCAGTCAAGGAGTATCGATGGCCGCCGCTTTTATGTGATGGTATCCGGTCCGTGCAGTTCCGGCAAGATCGCGTTCTCTCAGAAGATGGCGTACAGCCTGGGGCCGAGGGCCGTCCGCCTAAATATGGACGCGGTCACCGTGGATCAGCTTCGGGATCTGCGGGACGGCAAGGAAATCCATTATACGGAATATCGGGACGGGAAAAAAGAAGCCATGTCGTTACGGCTTGAACCGGATTCGATCCTGGTCATTGAAGGAGACAAGGCCCTGAATGAGAGCGTGCTCGAGCTGTTTCCGTCGCGAGAAGACCGTCTGGGCATTTTTGTGAATACGCTGACAAGTTTCAAAATGGATTCCAATTGGCCGCTGACATCGCTGGATCTGCGGTTAATGAGGGCGTTATTGAGCAATTATCATATTAAGAAACAGGATATCGTAGAATTTATTAAAGAGTGGCTGGCGATCAGCCGTCGGCAGGTGGATGAGGTTTACACCACCTGGACCAACACGGATTTCACCGTCAACGCGTGGCTGCCGTATGAAATTGTGATTTTGTGGTACAGGCTTAACGGGCACTTAATCGAAGCCTATCGCAGAGCGGCGGAGAATTCAGAAGAGGGCGTCATCAGTGTTCTGAACCGGTTGCTTCTTCAGTTTAACGGTTTTGAGAAATTGGATCCGAAACAAAAAGATCTTTTGATCGCGAATATCCGCAAAGCGATCCCTGAAATTCCGCCGCTGTCGTTTGTTCAGCAGTATCTGGGCGGAGAGGATGTTTACGCCTTGTCCAATGGAAGCAACAACAGCGCGCGGGCTTCGCGAAGAGACGGGAATGATCTCAGTATGGTTGTATCTCAGAATTCCCCGCACTCCGGCAACTCGCCGCCGCAGTCAGACCCATCTCAGCTGGATCAGTCTTCAGTCAATGATCCGGCCCCGCGCGGGAGACCACGAGCGCACATCAATGTCCGGCGCCGGGAGATATCGGCCTTATTAAATCAATTACGGCAGGCCTATGCTGACCGGCTATGGGGAGATCTGGAGCTGATGAAAGATCTGGAGTCCGTGCTGACGGTTCTTCAAAATACACACGGGCCCGAGGATGACAACCAGATGAGGCATGCTGCAGCGACGCGTCCTGTCCTGGTAGATGTTCTTAACGAGTTTGATCTCTGGAAACCCGCAAACATTGACGGTTTGCGGCAGACCCTGGGAGGCGTCTTGATACGGCTTCAAAGAGATTCCCCGCCATCATCCATGGTCCATCGCCGGAGATTTTCCAGGGATGTGAATCGTCCGTACGGCGAGGATTCCGACCAGGCCGCGCTCAGCGGCTCGGTGAGGGAAGAGAATCGCTCTGAGCAGGCTCAACTGCCGAGGGCCGGACGTGACGAGGAGTCCGGTGATCAGGGCATGCTCAATGATGAGTCAAAGTCTCTGACACCGGCACAACAGGCCGCAGATCTTCTGAGGCAGGCCGGGGAATCTAATGATTGGATGCGCACGGTTACAGAGATCATTGCCTTGTCAAAAGAACATGACGAACCGCTGGGCGGCGGGGTGCTGGTCATCGGCACCGCGGAAGTTGAGCAAGAATTGTCCGAAATTCAAAAGGACCTCGGTCTTAAGGCGCCACTGGTGAAACACCACACCGTTGAGCATCATGAGAGCGTTCCGGCGTCTTATGAATTGCGTGAATGGCTGAAGAGCAGATATAAAGAGACCACTGTTTTTGGGCCGTTGGAATCTTTGAGCGGTATTTACACGCTGTTTGGGCAGGGGCAAGAGATTCGCGAGCATCTGAAAGAATGGGCGGGCAAGAATAACCGTCAGGAGGAATGGATTTTGGTCCGTTTGATCAACGGGGATGTTTTGGAAATTGTGTTTCCGGAAAGCGGACACGCGGCGTATTTAAATCATGCCTGGAACAGGATATTGGCCTCTGAGAACCCGTTGAGCTTCCCGCCGGAATGGAAAAACGATTCATTAGCCGTGCTCTATAAAAAAGATTTGGGGGTGGATGATGGATGGACGGTGTTCGGATTTTTTAATAGCGAGGAAGAGGCTGGGCAGGCGGTGGTTGTCAAAAAAGACAGAGAATATAAGTTGACCCAGGAAAGAGAGCTGTTGAGTGAATCTCGTGTCTTCAAGTCGTATCGTTCTAAGGAGTATCAGGGGGATGAAAGAGACTCAAATGAAGGACCCGAACATGGTGATGTCGATCCCGACCCGGAAACGTCAGGGTCTTTTGAAGACAATGAAGGGGGTCTTAAAGAGCTTTCCCTGAAACTTGAATCATGGCTTCATGATGTCGCGGATACACTCGTAACACTGCCGGTTGAGGCAGGGTCAGCTGATGCAAATTGGCTCGTTCGTCAACGGGGCTGGTTTAGAGAAAAAAGGAACAGTCTTCCGGAGTTGAGTGATCTTACAAGATTTCTTTCAGATCGCTCCCAAAAACAAACAGCCAGAAATTTCTTGCATTTTGTCCAGAAAAGGATGGATGCCATTGTCGGCGAGCTTGGGGATTCAAAGGAGCTGAAAACAAAAAGCGTTAGTTTTATAAAAGCTATAAAAGAGCAAAAATCAAGACGGAATTTCCTTCAAGATGTTTTGGGCCTTGATATCACATTTTTGAATGATGCGTTAGAGCGTCTTAACGCGTTAGAGAAAGAGGCTCAAAGGGCCAAAGAGGCGCAAAAGGTACAAAGGGTTACAGGAGAGCAAAACTTTCCAGAGCAAAGCACGAAGTCCGTCGAACCAGAAAAACTGTCTCGGAAGAAGCCAGGTCCGAAGCCAGGGAGCACATCTCTTCTCTGGAAAGCCAGAAAAGAGAACACAAGAAAAAAGAGAGGAGGAGATGGTTTGTCGAAGATTGAGCATGGTCGGAATTTAGGTAAAATGATCAGGCCTCCTGAAAAATTAGACCATGATGCGATTCTTCCCTCTTCTCAGTCAACAAACTTGATAGGAGCCCCGTCGTCTGAACCTCCATCATCCGGGACCGATGGGGCGCGGCAGACACCTGCTCATCAGACCTTTAAACAGTTTTTATATGAAACCAGAGAGCCCGATAGCAGGGGTGTGACGCTCACCTATTATCAAGAAACATCTCTGGATCTTATGGCACGTGTTTTAGGCATGATTCAGGCACGTCTTCCCGAGAACCCGCGGGTGATCAGTGTGAACGGGTATCCCTTGAGTCTGATGGCATTTCAATCGGCCCTTCCCGCGGCAGTCAGTCTGACCTGTGTCGAGCCTGAGGTCCAGGCCCGGATCGAAGTTCGGAACCGGGATTTGATTAGAAGGTTATTAATATCCGCTGGTGTTCCTGATTGGTTTTCAACTGTTGAACAATCCAGTCTCAGGCTGGGCCTGATGATGACGCGTCAGGGGTTGGTTACTGATGAAGGGGTCAGCGCTTTAGATGTGTCGTTCCGTTTGAAAACGGATCCCCTGGGCGCAGAGCGCAGGGCTTTCGCGGCTGCCGGGCATCTGTCCCTTATTCAAAGTTCCGGTGTTGTTGATTTGGGAGGGCGTGTTTTTGAGCAAGTTATCAGGGGCGTTAAACAAGCGTTGGGGGGTTCACTGTCCGGGATCCTGACAACGGCATGGGCTGAAAATCCTTACCGTGAACATCCTTTGATCGAGGTTGTTTGGGCGCCGTCCCGGAACAGTGGTCTTATGACGGGAGCGACGCTGATCGAGCATGACAGCCTTGGAGGACGTCTGGAAGCGCAGTTGTCAGATCAAGGAATAAGAAACGCGGATCTGATGATCGTTGTAGATCGGGTGCAGTTTTTGGAACATTCTGAACGGCCAGAGTTCATAAATATGGCGTTATCGCTATTGTCCGAGCGGGGAGTTCTTTTGGTCGGCAGTTCGGATCTTCAGCGGAACACACTGGAGGTTTTGCCTGGACAACAGGCTTGGGTTGATATGTATCAAAAGACGGGTAAAGGGTTTATATATCAGGGGACCATTGTGACCTCAAAGCTTAAGGGCCATCCGGGCCAGGGCAAAGAGCTGCTTTTAGGTCAGCGGTTGAAGCGCCATAGGTTCAAGGAGGGGCATGGCCAGAGCATGATCAGCGGTTCGACGGATCAGTCGATGACCGCAACAAAGAGCCCTGCATCCGGCACAGAGAAGATTGTCACACTGAACAAGCTCTCCTGGGCCCGGCGTATGAAGGCTGAATTATTCCGACGTATGCACGGCGTTTATCCGGATGAGGTTTATGATAATCCATTGGATTCCACAGATGAACGTTACAGCGTGTTCGGCCAAATTATTGAGGCCGCCCGGACCATTCATTTGGATTTGGATCTTTTGAATATTCTGCTGACGCCTGAAAAGATCCTTGAGGTGACGTTTGACGTGATGATCGACGGCCGCCGGTATATTTTTACGGCCTGGCGTTTTCATCACAACAGTTCCCGGGGTCCGACCAAAGGCGGAAGCCGGTATCATTTTGAAGTGACGCGGGACGGCATTTGGGTTTTGTCAACCGAGATGAGTCTGAAGAACGCGGTGATCGGAATCCCGCTGGGCGGCGGCAAAGGCGGGATCAGCTTTACGGCTGTTGACGCTCAGACCGGTGAGGAGGTCGTGATGAAAGATCTTACACCGCAAAATCTGGCCAAGGTCACCCGGGCCTATGTGCGCGCGATCCTGGATAAGGATCCGGCCGGATTCGGGCCGCTGATCGATATTCCGGCTACTGATGTCGGAACGGATAAGATCGTCACGGCCTATTTCATTGATGAGTATTTAAGCCATCGTTATGAGAAGTCCTGGCGCAGGCTGAATAAAAGCATCCGGGATGCCTTGGCGGATGTTGAGCCGCAGGACGATCCGGTGCGCACGCCGTATTATGACCGGTATGCCGCGTTTGCTATGAAACATCCGGCCGCGGCGCATGAGCTGGGTGTGATCACCAATAAATTAGAAGACAAAGGCGGTTCCCGGGGACGCGAAGCCGCTACAGGCAAGGGATTATTTTACGCGACGGTTGACATTATTAGATTGATCGGCAAAGCCATCGGCATCGGAAATGATATTACGGGGAAGACCGCTGGCTTTATGGGCTCGGGCAATGTCGCGATCTATGCCGCGCTGGAAGCGCACCGCTCCGGCATGAAGGTGACGCATATCAATAATCAGTATGGGGCGATTTATAACAGAGAAGGCCTTGATATCGAGGCCCTGTATTCATGGCGACAGGAAAGGCTGGAAGACCTGAGGGAACAGGGGATTCGCGAAGTAAAACTGTCCGATTTTCCGGGAGAGCATCAGATTTATAGCGGGGATGTTCTGGAAGCCGAGGTGGATATTCTCTTTCCGTCGGCGCTGGGTGGTGTGATCACCAAAGAGAACGCCGGACGCATTAAGGCTAAGATGATCGCGGAAGGGGCGAATAGTCCGGTCACGCAGGACGCGGATAAAATTCTGGAAGAGAGAGGGATTTTTGTTGCTCCGGATATTCTTATGAACGCGGGCGGGGTGGCGGTTTCGTATTATGAATGGGTGCAGAATTTATCCTGGCATGAGCGTTGGCAGGAGTCGATGGTGGACCGCAAGCTCAGAGATCAAATGCGGTTAGGGGTTGAGGCGGTCTATCAAACCGCGCGGAAGTACAAGGTGACCTGGAGGGAAGCAGCCACGATCATCGCGCTAATCCGGATCGCGCAGGCCGAAATGGACCGCAACAAAGAATTGCGGGATCAATTCGGCCGTTCCCGGAAACCGTACCAGGGATGGAATAAGCGTGAGATCATTCCGGAAACGATCGAGGGGCTTGTCAATGCTGTATTGGAAGGACGGTTAGGGGATATTATCAGGATTTCAGAGGAAAGACAGCATCAGCAGGTTCGGTCGTTTGTGGAGAAGGCGCAGTCAAGGAGTATCGATGGCCGCCGCTTTTATGTGATGGTATCCGGTCCGTGCAGTTCCGGCAAGATCGCGTTCTCTCAGAAGATGGCGTACAGCCTGGGGCCGAGGGCCGTCCGCCTAAATATGGACGCGGTCACCGTGGATCAGCTTCGGGATCTGCGGGACGGCAAGGAAATCCATTATACGGAATATCGGGACGGGAAAAAAGAAGCCATGTCGTTACGGCTTGAACCGGATTCGATCCTGGTCATTGAAGGAGACAAGGCCCTGAATGAGAGCGTGCTCGAGCTGTTTCCGTCGCGAGAAGACCGTCTGGGCATTTTTGTGAATACGCTGACAAGTTTCAAAATGGATTCCAATTGGCCGCTGACATCGCTGGATCTGCGGTTAATGAGGGCGTTATTGAGCAATTATCATATTAAGAAACAGGATATCGTAGAATTTATTAAAGAGTGGCTGGCGATCAGCCGTCGGCAGGTGGATGAGGTTTACACCACCTGGACCAACACGGATTTCACCGTCAACGCGTGGCTGCCGTATGAAATTGTGATTTTGTGGTACAGGCTTAACGGGCACTTAATCGAAGCCTATCGCAGAGCGGCGGAGAATTCAGAAGAGGGCGTCATCAGTGTTCTGAACCGGTTGCTTCTTCAGTTTAACGGTTTTGAGAAATTGGATCCGAAACAAAAAGATCTTTTGATCGCGAATATCCGCAAAGCGATCCCTGAAATTCCGCCGCTGTCGTTTGTTCAGCAGTATCTGGGCGGAGAGGATGTTTACGCCTTGTCCAATGGAAGCAACAACAGCGCGCGGGCTTCGCGAAGAGACGGGAATGATCTCAGTATGGTTGTATCTCAGAATTCCCCGCACTCCGGCAACTCGCCGCCGCAGTCAGACCCATCTCAGCTGGATCAGTCTTCAGTCAATGATCCGGCCCCGCGCGGGAGACCACGAGCGCACATCAATGTCCGGCGCCGGGAGATATCGGCCTTATTAAATCAATTACGGCAGGCCTATGCTGACCGGCTATGGGGAGATCTGGAGCTGATGAAAGATCTGGAGTCCGTGCTGACGGTTCTTCAAAATACACACGGGCCCGAGGATGACAACCAGATGAGGCATGCTGCAGCGACGCGTCCTGTCCTGGTAGATGTTCTTAACGAGTTTGATCTCTGGAAACCCGCAAACATTGACGGTTTGCGGCAGACCCTGGGAGGCGTCTTGATACGGCTTCAAAGAGATTCCCCGCCATCATCCATGGTCCATCGCCGGAGATTTTCCAGGGATGTGAATCGTCCGTACGGCGAGGATTCCGACCAGGCCGCGCTCAGCGGCTCGGTGAGGGAAGAGAATCGCTCTGAGCAGGCTCAACTGCCGAGGGCCGGACGTGACGAGGAGTCCGGTGATCAGGGCATGCTCAATGATGAGTCAAAGTCTCTGACACCGGCACAACAGGCCGCAGATCTTCTGAGGCAGGCCGGGGAATCTAATGATTGGATGCGCACGGTTACAGAGATCATTGCCTTGTCAAAAGAACATGACGAACCGCTGGGCGGCGGGGTGCTGGTCATCGGCACCGCGGAAGTTGAGCAAGAATTGTCCGAAATTCAAAAGGACCTCGGTCTTAAGGCGCCACTGGTGAAACACCACACCGTTGAGCATCATGAGAGCGTTCCGGCGTCTTATGAATTGCGTGAATGGCTGAAGAGCAGATATAAAGAGACCACTGTTTTTGGGCCGTTGGAATCTTTGAGCGGTATTTACACGCTGTTTGGGCAGGGGCAAGAGATTCGCGAGCATCTGAAAGAATGGGCGGGCAAGAATAACCGTCAGGAGGAATGGATTTTGGTCCGTTTGATCAACGGGGATGTTTTGGAAATTGTGTTTCCGGAAAGCGGACACGCGGCGTATTTAAATCATGCCTGGAACAGGATATTGGCCTCTGAGAACCCGTTGAGCTTCCCGCCGGAATGGAAAAACGATTCATTAGCCGTGCTCTATAAAAAAGATTTGGGGGTGGATGATGGATGGACGGTGTTCGGATTTTTTAATAGCGAGGAAGAGGCTGGGCAGGCGGTGGTTGTCAAAAAAGACAGAGAATATAAGTTGACCCAGGAAAGAGAGCTGTTGAGTGAATCTCGTGTCTTCAAGTCGTATCGTTCTAAGGAGTATCAGGGGGATGAAAGAGACTCAAATGAAGGACCCGAACATGGTGATGTCGATCCCGACCCGGAAACGTCAGGGTCTTTTGAAGACAATGAAGGGGGTCTTAAAGAGCTTTCCCTGAAACTTGAATCATGGCTTCATGATGTCGCGGATACACTCGTAACACTGCCGGTTGAGGCAGGGTCAGCTGATGCAAATTGGCTCGTTCGTCAACGGGGCTGGTTTAGAGAAAAAAGGAACAGTCTTCCGGAGTTGAGTGATCTTACAAGATTTCTTTCAGATCGCTCCCAAAAACAAACAGCCAGAAATTTCTTGCATTTTGTCCAGAAAAGGATGGATGCCATTGTCGGCGAGCTTGGGGATTCAAAGGAGCTGAAAACAAAAAGCGTTAGTTTTATAAAAGCTATAAAAGAGCAAAAATCAAGACGGAATTTCCTTCAAGATGTTTTGGGCCTTGATATCACATTTTTGAATGATGCGTTAGAGCGTCTTAACGCGTTAGAGAAAGAGGCTCAAAGGGCCAAAGAGGCGCAAAAGGTACAAAGGGTTACAGGAGAGCAAAACTTTCCAGAGCAAAGCACGAAGTCCGTCGAACCAGAAAAACTGTCTCGGAAGAAGCCAGGTCCGAAGCCAGGGAGCACATCTCTTCTCTGGAAAGCCAGAAAAGAGAACACAAGAAAAAAGAGAGGAGGAGATGGTTTGTCGAAGATTGAGCATGGTCGGAATTTAGGTAAAATGATCAGGCCTCCTGAAAAATTAGACCATGATGCGATTCTTCCCTCTTCTCAGTCAACAAACTTGATAGGAGCCCCGTCGTCTGAACCTCCATCATCCGGGACCGATGGGGCGCGGCAGACACCTGCTCATCAGACCTTTAAACAGTTTTTATATGAAACCAGAGAGCCCGATAGCAGGGGTGTGACGCTCACCTATTATCAAGAAACATCTCTGGATCTTATGGCACGTGTTTTAGGCATGATTCAGGCACGTCTTCCCGAGAACCCGCGGGTGATCAGTGTGAACGGGTATCCCTTGAGTCTGATGGCATTTCAATCGGCCCTTCCCGCGGCAGTCAGTCTGACCTGTGTCGAGCCTGAGGTCCAGGCCCGGATCGAAGTTCGGAACCGGGATTTGATTAGAAGGTTATTAATATCCGCTGGTGTTCCTGATTGGTTTTCAACTGTTGAACAATCCAGTCTCAGGCTGGGCCTGATGATGACGCGTCAGGGGTTGGTTACTGATGAAGGGGTCAGCGCTTTAGATGTGTCGTTCCGTTTGAAAACGGATCCCCTGGGCGCAGAGCGCAGGGCTTTCGCGGCTGCCGGGCATCTGTCCCTTATTCAAAGTTCCGGTGTTGTTGATTTGGGAGGGCGTGTTTTTGAGCAAGTTATCAGGGGCGTTAAACAAGCGTTGGGGGGTTCACTGTCCGGGATCCTGACAACGGCATGGGCTGAAAATCCTTACCGTGAACATCCTTTGATCGAGGTTGTTTGGGCGCCGTCCCGGAACAGTGGTCTTATGACGGGAGCGACGCTGATCGAGCATGACAGCCTTGGAGGACGTCTGGAAGCGCAGTTGTCAGATCAAGGAATAAGAAACGCGGATCTGATGATCGTTGTAGATCGGGTGCAGTTTTTGGAACATTCTGAACGGCCAGAGTTCATAAATATGGCGTTATCGCTATTGTCCGAGCGGGGAGTTCTTTTGGTCGGCAGTTCGGATCTTCAGCGGAACACACTGGAGGTTTTGCCTGGACAACAGGCTTGGGTTGATATGTATCAAAAGACGGGTAAAGGGTTTATATATCAGGGGACCATTGTGACCTCAAAGCTTAAGGGCCATCCGGGCCAGGGCAAAGAGCTGCTTTTAGGTCAGCGGTTGAAGCGCCATAGGTTCAAGGAGGGGCATGGCCAGAGCATGATCAGCGGTTCGACGGATCAGTCGATGACCGCAACAAAGAGCCCTGCATCCGGCACAGAGAAGATTGTCACACTGAACAAGCTCTCCTGGGCCCGGCGTATGAAGGCTGAATTATTCCGACGTATGCACGGCGTTTATCCGGATGAGGTTTATGATAATCCATTGGATTCCACAGATGAACGTTACAGCGTGTTCGGCCAAATTATTGAGGCCGCCCGGACCATTCATTTGGATTTGGATCTTTTGAATATTCTGCTGACGCCTGAAAAGATCCTTGAGGTGACGTTTGACGTGATGATCGACGGCCGCCGGTATATTTTTACGGCCTGGCGTTTTCATCACAACAGTTCCCGGGGTCCGACCAAAGGCGGAAGCCGGTATCATTTTGAAGTGACGCGGGACGGCATTTGGGTTTTGTCAACCGAGATGAGTCTGAAGAACGCGGTGATCGGAATCCCGCTGGGCGGCGGCAAAGGCGGGATCAGCTTTACGGCTGTTGACGCTCAGACCGGTGAGGAGGTCGTGATGAAAGATCTTACACCGCAAAATCTGGCCAAGGTCACCCGGGCCTATGTGCGCGCGATCCTGGATAAGGATCCGGCCGGATTCGGGCCGCTGATCGATATTCCGGCTACTGATGTCGGAACGGATAAGATCGTCACGGCCTATTTCATTGATGAGTATTTAAGCCATCGTTATGAGAAGTCCTGGCGCAGGCTGAATAAAAGCATCCGGGATGCCTTGGCGGATGTTGAGCCGCAGGACGATCCGGTGCGCACGCCGTATTATGACCGGTATGCCGCGTTTGCTATGAAACATCCGGCCGCGGCGCATGAGCTGGGTGTGATCACCAATAAATTAGAAGACAAAGGCGGTTCCCGGGGACGCGAAGCCGCTACAGGCAAGGGATTATTTTACGCGACGGTTGACATTATTAGATTGATCGGCAAAGCCATCGGCATCGGAAATGATATTACGGGGAAGACCGCTGGCTTTATGGGCTCGGGCAATGTCGCGATCTATGCCGCGCTGGAAGCGCACCGCTCCGGCATGAAGGTGACGCATATCAATAATCAGTATGGGGCGATTTATAACAGAGAAGGCCTTGATATCGAGGCCCTGTATTCATGGCGACAGGAAAGGCTGGAAGACCTGAGGGAACAGGGGATTCGCGAAGTAAAACTGTCCGATTTTCCGGGAGAGCATCAGATTTATAGCGGGGATGTTCTGGAAGCCGAGGTGGATATTCTCTTTCCGTCGGCGCTGGGTGGTGTGATCACCAAAGAGAACGCCGGACGCATTAAGGCTAAGATGATCGCGGAAGGGGCGAATAGTCCGGTCACGCAGGACGCGGATAAAATTCTGGAAGAGAGAGGGATTTTTGTTGCTCCGGATATTCTTATGAACGCGGGCGGGGTGGCGGTTTCGTATTATGAATGGGTGCAGAATTTATCCTGGCATGAGCGTTGGCAGGAGTCGATGGTGGACCGCAAGCTCAGAGATCAAATGCGGTTAGGGGTTGAGGCGGTCTATCAAACCGCGCGGAAGTACAAGGTGACCTGGAGGGAAGCAGCCACGATCATCGCGCTAATCCGGATCGCGCAGGCCGAAATGGACCGCAACAAAGAATTGCGGGATCAATTCGGCCGTTCCCGGAAACCGTACCAGGGATGGAATAAGCGTGAGATCATTCCGGAAACGATCGAGGGGCTTGTCAATGCTGTATTGGAAGGACGGTTAGGGGATATTATCAGGATTTCAGAGGAAAGACAGCATCAGCAGGTTCGGTCGTTTGTGGAGAAGGCGCAGTCAAGGAGTATCGATGGCCGCCGCTTTTATGTGATGGTATCCGGTCCGTGCAGTTCCGGCAAGATCGCGTTCTCTCAGAAGATGGCGTACAGCCTGGGGCCGAGGGCCGTCCGCCTAAATATGGACGCGGTCACCGTGGATCAGCTTCGGGATCTGCGGGACGGCAAGGAAATCCATTATACGGAATATCGGGACGGGAAAAAAGAAGCCATGTCGTTACGGCTTGAACCGGATTCGATCCTGGTCATTGAAGGAGACAAGGCCCTGAATGAGAGCGTGCTCGAGCTGTTTCCGTCGCGAGAAGACCGTCTGGGCATTTTTGTGAATACGCTGACAAGTTTCAAAATGGATTCCAATTGGCCGCTGACATCGCTGGATCTGCGGTTAATGAGGGCGTTATTGAGCAATTATCATATTAAGAAACAGGATATCGTAGAATTTATTAAAGAGTGGCTGGCGATCAGCCGTCGGCAGGTGGATGAGGTTTACACCACCTGGACCAACACGGATTTCACCGTCAACGCGTGGCTGCCGTATGAAATTGTGATTTTGTGGTACAGGCTTAACGGGCACTTAATCGAAGCCTATCGCAGAGCGGCGGAGAATTCAGAAGAGGGCGTCATCAGTGTTCTGAACCGGTTGCTTCTTCAGTTTAACGGTTTTGAGAAATTGGATCCGAAACAAAAAGATCTTTTGATCGCGAATATCCGCAAAGCGATCCCTGAAATTCCGCCGCTGTCGTTTGTTCAGCAGTATCTGGGCGGAGAGGATGTTTACGCCTTGTCCAATGGAAGCAACAACAGCGCGCGGGCTTCGCGAAGAGACGGGAATGATCTCAGTATGGTTGTATCTCAGAATTCCCCGCACTCCGGCAACTCGCCGCCGCAGTCAGACCCATCTCAGCTGGATCAGTCTTCAGTCAATGATCCGGCCCCGCGCGGGAGACCACGAGCGCACATCAATGTCCGGCGCCGGGAGATATCGGCCTTATTAAATCAATTACGGCAGGCCTATGCTGACCGGCTATG